>Ga0196964_10000926_pt1 | contig 15822 bp, 13 predicted proteins | sample S1_10metaG_FD_148615 | JGI IMG/M metagenome (GOLD analysis project Ga0196964, IMG submission 148615) | Soil microbial communities from Anza Borrego desert, Southern California, United States - S1_10 | ecosystem: Environmental > Terrestrial > Soil > Desert | place: USA: California | collected...
TGGATCGAGTGCCTGACCGTGTTCGGCTTCTCGACGGAGAACTGGCGCCGGCCGGTGCAGGAGGTCTCCGACCTCATGGGCCTCGTGAAGCTCTACGTGAAGACCGACCTAGACCGGCTGGCCCGGGAGGGGGTGCAGGTGCGCATCCTCGGCCGCCGCGAGGGCCTGCCGCCGGATATCCTGGAGATCGTCGACCGAGCGGAAGCGCGCACTGCCGGGAACGCCGGCGGCTTCCGCCTGCAGGTGGCCTTCAACTACGGCGGGCGCGCCGACATCGTCGAGGCCGCGCGTCGCTTCGCCCACGTGGTGCACGCCGGTCTGGCCAAGCCTTCGGACCTGGACGAGGAGGGCTTCTCCCGCCTGTTGTCCACCGCCGACGGTCCGGCGCTGGACCTGGTGGTGCGCACCAGCGGCGAGCGCCGCCTGTCCAACTTCCTGCTCTGGGAGGCCGCCTACGCCGAGTTCGTTTTCCAGGACGTGCTCTGGCCCGACTACGGCGAGGGTCCGCTCGGCGAGGCCGTCGAGGAGTATCGACGGCGCGACCGCCGTTTCGGCGGGGTCGAGACCCATGACGCTCTCGCCGCCGGCTAGGCGCTTCAACTGGCGCGACCTCGGCATCCGGGCGGCCTCCGCCCTGGTGTTGATCCCGGCCGTCATCTTCGCCATCGCCCACGGGCATTGGGCCTTCACGCTGCTGATCTCGGTCGGCGCGGCGCTGATGTGCCTGGAGTGGGGCCAGATGAGCGCGCCGGCCGCCGCCAACCGCATCGGCGCCGCGGTGACGCTGGGGGTCGTCGCGCCCGTGTTCGCGGCCGAGCTCGGGGACTTCTCCGCCGCCTTCGTGCTGCTGACCTTCGGCGCCCTGGCGGCGGCGCTCTACGCCCGCCGGATCGGGGCCGTGACCATCGATGCGGCCTATGGCGTCCTCTACATCGGCTGGCCCTGCGTGGTGTTGGTCTGGCTTCGTCAGCAGCCGGACGGTCGCGACTGGACGGTGATGCTGTTCGCCATCGCCTGGTCGGCGGACATCGCCGCCTACGCCATCGGCAATCTGCTGAAGGGGCCCAAGCTGTGGCCCCGATTCTCGCCCAACAAGACGTGGTCGGGTTTCCTCGGCGGGCTGGCGGCAGGGGTGATGGCCGGGGTCATCGCCGAGAGCCTGAGCGACGTGGTCGATCTGCCGCTGTTCTGGTCGATCTGCATGGGGCTGGTGGTGGGCCTGGCGACCATGGCCGGAGACTTGTGGGAGTCGGCCCTCAAGCGCCGCTTCGGCGTGAAGGACGCCGGCAGCCTGATTCCCGGCCACGGCGGTATACTCGACCGCGTCGACGGCCTCATGTTCGCCGTCATCGCCGTCGCAGCTTGCCGGCTGGTGCTGATGTTCGGAGGCGTGATTTGACCTTGGTTCGCCGCGTATCCGTGCTCGGATCGACAGGGTCGGTCGGGCGCTCGACCCTGGACCTGATGGCCCAGACCGAGGCCACGGGCGCGGCGCGCTACGAGGTCGAAGCCCTGGTCGCCGGCTCGAACCTCGAACTTCTGCATCAGCAGGCTCTGCGCTGGCGGCCAAAGGTCGCAGTGCTGGCCGAGGCCGGCCGGCTTCCCGAGCTCCGCGCGCGGTTGAAGGGCACCGGCGTCGAGGCCGAGGGCGGCGAGGCTGCAGCCATCGAGGCCGCGGCTCGCCCCGTCGACTGGGTGATGGCGGCCATCGTCGGCGCCGCCGGGCTCAGGCCGACGTGGGCCGCGGTGCGGGCCGGCGCCGTCGTCGGCCTCGCCAACAAGGAGAGCCTCGTCACCTGCGGCCCGGCCCTGCTCGACGCCGCACGGGCCGCCGGCGGGGCGATCATCCCCGTCGATTCAGAGCATTCGGCCGTCTACCAGGTGCTGCAGCAGCCCTGCGCCGCCAGACTCGCCCGGGTGGTGCTGACCGCCTCGGGCGGACCCTTCCGCACCTGGACCCTGTCGCAGATGGAGCACGCCACCCCCGAGCAGGCGGTGGCCCATCCCAACTGGTCCATGGGCGCGAAGATCTCGGTCGACAGCGCCACCATGGCCAACAAGGGCCTGGAGACGATCGAGGCCTCCTACCTGTTCGGCGTCGACGAGAGCCGCATCGAGATCCTGATCCACCCGCAGTCGATCATCCATTCCATGGTCGAGTACGAGGACGGCTCGACCCTGGCCCAGCTCGGCCCGCCGGACATGCGCACGCCCATCGCCTGCGCCCTAGCCTGGCCCGACCGCCTGCCCTGGCCGGCGCCGAAGCTGGACCTGGTCGGCCTGGGCGCGCTCACCTTCGAGGCGCCCAACGAAGCGCGCTTCCCGGCCATTGCGCTCGCCCGCGCGGCGCTCAGGGCCGGCGGAGCCATGCCGGCGGTGTTCAACGCCGCCAACGAGGTGGCCGTGGCCGCCTTCCTTGACCGCCGGATCGGCTTTCTCGATATTGCCGCCGCGGTCGCGGAGACGCTCGATCGGGCAGGATCCGGCGATTTCCGGACGGGGGCGGGAGGCGATCCTCTCGAGACCGCCTTGCAGGTGGACGCCGCCGCGCGTCGCCTGGCCGCCGATACGGTGGAGCGCCTCGGGAAGGCGGCCTGAGCGGGACACTCTGGGGAACTGATGGTCGACTTCGCCGCCACCGCCGCCTTCTGGGTGCTGCCGTTCCTGATCGTGATCACGGTGGTCATCACCCTGCACGAGCTCGGCCATTTCTGGGCGGCCAAGCTGTTCCGTATCAAGATCGACGCCTTCTCCATCGGCTTTGGACCTGAGATCTGGTCCCACACGGACAGGTCGGGCGTGCGCTGGCGGGTCGCCTGGATACCGCTGGGGGGCTACGTGAAGTTCGCCGGCGACGCCAGCGCGGCCAGCGTCCCGGACAAGGAGGACCTGGACGAGCTGCGGGAGGAGATCGTCGCGGCGGAGGGGGCCGGCGCCGAGAAGCGGTACTTCCACTTCAAGCCGGTCTGGCAGCGGGCCATCGTCACCGTGGCCGGCCCCGCCATGAACTTCCTGCTCACCATCAGCGTGTTCAGCGTCCTGTTCCTGGCCTTCGGCGAGGTCAGGGCCGAGCCCCGGGTCGGCACGGTCGAACCTGGGACGGCGGCCGAGGCGGCGGGCTTCAAGGTCGGGGACCGGATCATCAGCGCCGACGGCCGGCCGATCGAGTGGTTCGAAGACCTGCGCACCTACGTGATCCTGCGCACGGGGGATCCGATCGTCTTCGAGATCGACCGCGGCGGCGAACGTGTGACCCTGACCGCCAACCCGCGACGCGCGCAGGAGAAGGACCTGACGGGCAACAACGTGGCCGTCGGCCGCCTGGGGCTGCGCCCGCCCGCCGACCCGGCCGCGCACCATCACATCCGCTACAATCCCATCGAGGCGGTGGGCGCCGGGACGGACCGGACCTTCGAGATCCTGGGCGTCACCCTGCGCTACCTGGGCCGAGTGATCACCGGCCGGGAATCCCCCGACCAGCTGGGCGGGCCGCTGGGAATCGCCCACGCCACCGGCGCCGTCAGCCAGCAGGCGGCCGCCATTGAGGGCGGTTTCTGGCTCAAGGCGGCCAATGTCGCGCTGCAGCTGGTGCAGATGATCGCGCTGATCTCCGTTGGCATCGGATTCCTCAACCTTTTGCCCATTCCCGTGCTGGACGGCGGCCACCTGCTGTTCTACGCCTACGAGGCCGTGGCGCGCCGTCCACTGGACGCGCGGATTCAAGCCGCCGGCTTTCAGGTCGGCCTTGCTTTGCTGTTGGGATTGATGTTGTTCGTGACCTGGAACGACCTGAAGAAGCTGCCTTTGTTCCAACACATCGGCGGGCTGTTCTCGTGAGCGTTAAGCTTGTGTCGGTGGGTGAGCCTATGCCGCAGAACACGATCCGCGCCCAAAGCCTTGCGCTGGCTGCGAGCCTGACCGTCCTGGCAGGCGTGGCCGTCGCCTCGCCGGCGGACGCCCAGGAGGGCCAGCCGGTAACCCCGGAAACCGCCGCGCCGCCGCCGTCGTCGGCCGCGCCGCAACAGACCGGCGTGGTGCATCGGATCGTCGTCCAGGGCAACGAGCGCATCGACCAGACCACCATCCTGTCCTACCTCCCGATCCAGGTGGGGGACACGGTCGATCCGGCCCGCATCGACCTCGCGCTGAAGACCCTGTTCCGCACCGACCTGTTCGCCGATGTGGCGATCCAGCTCCAGGGCACCGACCTGATCGTGCAGGTCTCGGAAAGCCCGATCATCAACCAGGTGGTGTTCGAGGGGAACGACAGCCTCCCCGAGGACAAGCTGCGCGAAGAAATCACCATCCGGCCGCGCGGCATCTTCACCCGCGCCCGGGTGCAGGCCGACGTGCAGCGCATCGTCGAGCTCTATCGCCGCTCAGGCCGCATCGCCGCGACGGTCACGCCCAAGATCGTGCAGCTGCCGCAGAAGCGCATCGACCTAGTGTTCGAGATCGACGAAGGGCCCAAGACTGGCGTTCGGCGCATCAACTTCCTGGGCAATCGCGCCTTCTCGGACGGCGACCTGCGCGGGGTGCTGGCGACCGAGGAGAGCCGCCTGTGGCGCTTCTTCTCGTCGAACGCGAACTACGACCCGGACCGGCTTGAATTCGACCGGGAACAGCTGCGCAAGTATTACACCAACCGCGGCTTCTACGACTTCCGTGTGGTGTCCGCGATCGCCGAGCTTTCGCCCGATCAGCGCGACTTCGCCATCACCTTCACCGTCGACGAGGGCCCGCGCTACCGCTTCGGCGAACTGCGCGTGGAGACCGAGAACCAGCGGCTCGATCCGCAGTTCCTGCGCGCCCTGCTGCCCATCGAACAGGGCGACCTCTACGAGAGCGACAAGATCGAAGATTCGGTCGACGCCCTGACCTACGCCGCCGGCGCCGCGGGCTACGCCTTCGTGGACATCCGCCCGCGTTTCGTGCCCAACCGCGAACGCCGACGCGTCGACGTGATCTTCCAGGTCCGGGAGGGCCCCCACGTCTACGTCGAGCGCATCGACGTGGTCGGCAACACCCGCACCGTCGACCCCGTCATCCGGCGCGAGATGATGCTGGTCGAGGGCGACGCCTACAACAAGGTGCTGCTGGAGCGCTCGCGCCTCAACATCCGCCGCCTCGGCTTCTTCAAGGACGTGCTCATCGAGGAGGCGCCCGGCAGCGCCCCGGACCGGACCGTCATCCAGGTCCAGGTCGAGGAGCAGCCGACCGGCGAGCTCAGCTTCGGGGCCGGCTTCAGCTCGGTCGACCAGTTCCTCGTGGACATCGGCATCAGCGAGCGGAACTTCCGGGGCCGCGGCCAGGACGTGCGGGCGCGCGTCTCGATCGGGTCGCTGCGCCAGCAGGTCGACTTCTCGTTCACCGAGCCCAAGTTCCTCGGCCGCGACCTGCGCGCAGGCCTGGACCTCTACCACTACCGCTACGACTACGGCGACGCGGCCGCGTTCGACACCGAGTCGACCGGCTTCGCGGCGCGCCTCGGCTACCCGCTGAACACCAACACCTACCTCTCGGGCCGCTACAACATCCGCTACGACCGGATCATCGTCGACTCGAGCTATTGCGCGACGTCGCCGGCCCTCTGCCAGCAGCAGGGCGAGTTCATCACTTCGCTGGTCGGCTACGGGATCAACACCGACCGCCGCAACGATCCGCAGCGGCCGACGCGCGGCTGGCGCGCCTCGTTCCGGCAGGACATCGCCGGCCTCGGCGGCGACGTGAACTACATCAAGACCGAGATCGACGGCGGCTGGTACTACGGCATCCGGCCCAAGTGGGTGCTCACGGTCGAGGGATCGGCCGGGTTCGTCGACGGCTGGGGCGGCGACGCCGTCCGCATCAACGACCGCTTCTTCAAGGGCGGCAACAGCTTCCGCGGCTTCGAGACGGCGGGCCTGGGCCCACGCGACATCAACTCCAAGGACGCGCTGGGCGGCAACGTCTACGCCATCGGCACCATCGAACTGTCGTTCCCGACCTACCTGCCGGAGGAGTACGGCATCTCGGGCGCCCTCTTCGCCGACTTCGGCACCGTCGGCATGCTCGACGACCGCTTCGACCAGGTTCAGATCGACCCCGACAACAATCCCCTCACCAACAACAACGTGTGGGTCGACGATCCCAATATCGGGGACGATTTGTCGCTGCGCGCATCTGTCGGCATCAGTGTCTTCTGGAAATCCCCTATGGGACCCATCCGGTTTGACCTCAGCCATGTTTTGGCCTCGGAAGACTACGATGAAACCGAGAGCTTCCGGTTCTCAACCCACAGGCAATTCTGACCTATGAAATCCAAGATCACCGCCGTTGCCGGCGTCCTCGCTGTCCTCGGCATGGCCGCCGCCGCGTCCGCGCAACCCGCGCCGGCTGCCCCGGCCGCAGCCGCGACCCGTCAGGGTCCCGCCATTCATGGCATGTGCACCTACAATAACGACCGCGCCATCGGCACCTCCGCCGTCGGCCGCGCCGTCGATGCGCGCCTCAAGCAACTCACCCAGGCCGTCGAGGCCGAGCTGACGCCGGAGCGCAACTGGATCCAGGGTGAGGAGCGCACCCTGCAGCAGCAGGCATCGTCGGCTACCCCCACCATTCCGCGCGAGCAGCTCGAGCAGCGCGCCCTGGCCCTGCGCCAGCGCGCCGGCGCCTTCGAGCGCAAGGCCCAGCTGCGCGTCCGCGAGCTGCAGGCCACCCAGCAGAAGGCGCTGTCCCGCATCGCCACCGAGCTGCGTCCGATCCTCGGCCAGGTCTACGCCGAGCGGAACTGCAGCATCATGCTGGACCAGGGCGTGCTCTATAACGCCAACCCGTCCATGGACGTGACCGACATGGTCATCCAGCGGCTGAACGCGAAGATCCAGACCTTCGCCTTCGAGCGCGAGCGCCTGGACACCGCCCCGGCCGCCAGCGCCGCGGCCCCGGCCGCCGGCCGTCCGGCCGCGCCCGCTCCGGCCGGCAAGAAGAAGTAAGGACCAGCCGCGGGGAGACCGGACTTGCCCGATCGTCGCTTCTTCGAGCACACGGGCCCGGTCTCCCTGGCGGACCTTGCGCGCGCTTGCGGCGTCGCCGCCGATGATCCGCGCGCGGCCGACCTGATGATCGCCACCGCCTCGCCCCTGGCCGAGGCCGAGGCGGACGCGGTCGCCTTCATCAACGACAAGAAATACGTCCCCGCGCTCAAGGAGACGCGGGCGGCGGCGGTCTGCGTGCCGGCCAAGCTGGCTGCGGAGGTTCCGGCCACGGCCGTGGCCCTGGTGACGGAAGAGCCGCAGGCCGCGTGGGGCCGCATGGCCAACCGCCTGCATCCGCCCCGCCGTCGACCCACCGATCAGTTCATCCACCCCGACGCCCGGCTCGAGGAGGACGTCGACCTGGCGCCCGGCGTGGTCATCGGCGCCGAGGCGCGCATCGGCCGGGGCACGCGCATCGGCGCCAACACCGTCATCGGACCCGGCGTCGCCATCGGCCGCGACTGCGACATCGGACCCAACGTCGCCATCGAGTTCGCTCTGGTCGGCGACCGCGTGCGGATGCTGGCCGGGGTCGTGATCGGCGGCGCCGGCTTCGGGGTCGCCGGCTCCAGCCAGGGCGCCCAGGACGTTCCGCAGCTCGGACGGGTGATCGTCCAGGACGGGGTGACCATCGGCGCCAATTCCTGCGTCGACCGCGGCGCCTGGGCCGACACCGTGATCGGCGAGAACACCAAGATCGATAACCTGGTCCAGATCGCCCACAACGTGGTCATCGGCCGTAACTGCATGTTCGCCGCCCAGACCGGAATCTCCGGGTCGGTCACCATCGGCGATGGGGCCCTCTTCGGCGGCCGGGCGGGCGTCGCCGACCACGTCAACGTGGGGGCCGGCGTGCGCGTCGGTGCGGCCACCGGCGTCATGCGCGACGTGCCGCCGGGGGAAACCTGGGCGGGCATGCCGGCCAAGCCGATCCGGCAGTGGCTCCGCGAAATCGCCTGGCTCGCCAAACAGTCCGGATAGCGCTAAGCGAGCAGGCATGAACGACACCGCACCGGCGCAGGGCGGCGATATCGGCTACGCCGAGGTGCTCCAGCGCATCCCCCACCGCTACCCGTTCCTGCTCGTCGACCGCGGCGAGGACTACCGGCCGCACGAGCGGCTGGTGGGGATCAAGAACGTCACCTTCAACGAGCCGTTCTTCCAGGGGCACTTTCCGAACAACCCGGTGATGCCGGGCGTGCTGATCGTCGAGGCCCTGGCCCAGACGGGCGCGGTCCTGATGTCCAAGTCGCTGAACGCCGACGTCACCGGCAAGACCATCTTCTTCGTGTCCATCAGCGAGGCGCGGTTCCGCAACCCGGTGCGCCCGGGAGACACCCTGCGGATGGAGGTCACGGTGCTGAAACACCGCGGCGACATCTTCAAGTTCAAGGGCGTCGCCTTTGTCGACGGCCGCATCGCCGCCGAAGCCGAGTTCGCCGCCATGGTCGTCAACAACAGCTGATGCCGAAGATCCACCCCACCGCCATGGTCCACGACGGCGCCCGGCTGGGCCCCGACGTCGAGATCGGCCCGTACAGCATCGTCGGCCCCCGCGTTACGCTGGGCGACGGCGTCCGCCTGATCTCGCACGTGGTGATCGAAGGCGTCACCGACATCGGCGACGAGACGGTCATCTATCCGTTCGCCTACCTCGGCGGGCCGCCGCAGCACCTTGCCCACAAGGGCGACGACACCACGCTCACGGTCGGCAAGCGCAACGTGATCCGCGAGAACGCCACCATGCATACGGGGACCTCCATGGGCACCCGCATGACCAAGGTCGGCGACGACGGGCTGTTCATGGCCGGCGCCCACGTCGCCCACGACTGCGTGGTCGGGGACAAGGTGGTGTTCGCGAACCACGCCACCATCGGCGGCCATGTCACCATCGGCGACTTCGTGTTCCTGGGCGGCCTGTCGGCGGTGCACCAGTTCACCCGCGTCGGACGCTACACCTTCGTCGGCGGCTTGGCGGCGGTGACCAAGGACGTGATCCCGTACGGCTCCGTGTGGGGCAACCACGCCCATCTCGAGGGTCTGAACCTGGTGGGATTGAAACGCCGCGGCTTCTCCCGCGACACCATCCGGGACCTCAGGAACGCCTATCGCCTCCTGTTCGCGCCCGAAGGCACCTTCCAGGAGCGGCTGGATGACGTGGCCAGAACATTCGAGCGCTCGCCGGAGGTGACGGAGATCGTCAATTTCATCCGGGCCGACGCCAACCGGCCGCTCTGCCTGCCCAGCGACTGAGCATGGACAAGCTCGGGCTCATCGCCGGGGGCGGTCGGCTGCCGGTCGAGGTCGCGGAATTCTGCGAGCGGGCGGAGCGCCCGCTGTTCGTGGTCCGCCTCAAGGGGTTCGCCGGCGAGGCCCTTGCCCGCTTCGAAGGGGTCGAGGTCGGCATCGCCGAGTTCGGGCATGCCGTGTCGGCGCTCAAGGCTGCCGGCTGCGCCGCCGTCTGTTTCGCCGGCCGGGTCACCCGCCCGGACTTCGCCGCCCTCAAGCCGGACCTCAAGGGCCTCGCCATCCTGCCGGGCGCCGTCAACGCCGCGCGCAAGGGCGACGACGCCCTGTTGCGCTACATGCTGCTCCAGTTCGAGAAGGAAGGCTTCCGGGTCGAGGGCGCCACCGAGGTCATGGGCGACCTGACGCTGCAGGAGGGCGCGCTCGGCGCCCGCGCGCCGGACGCCGAAGCCCTGAAGGACATCGGCAAGGCCATCCAGGTCGCGCGCGCCTCCGGCCAGCTCGACATCGGCCAGGGCGCGGTCGTCTGCGACGGCCTGGTTCTGGCCGTGGAAGCGCAAGAAGGCACCGACGCCATGCTGGCGCGGGTGGCGGGCCTGCCCGCCGAGCTCCGCGGGTCGCCCTCGGCGCCCAAAGGCGTGCTGGCCAAGGCGCCCAAGCCGATACAGGAGCGACGCATGGATCTGCCGACCATCGGGGTGGCCACGGTCGAGAACGCCGCCAGGGCGGGCCTCGCGGGCATCGCCGGGGAGGCGGGGGGTGTGATCGTGCTCGACCGGGCGGCGGTGATCGAGGCGGCCGACCGGATGGGTCTCTTCGTCTGGGGCGTGGAGCCCGACTGGTGAGCAGGCCGCTCACCGTCATGCTGGTGGCCGGCGAGGCTTCCGGCGACACCCTCGGCGCCGGCCTCGCCGCGGCGCTGAAGCGGCGGTTGGGGGACGGCGTCCGCTTCGTGGGGGTCGGGGGCGCGAAGATGGCCGCCCAGGGCGTCGTCAGTCCCTTCGACATAGCCGAGCTTTCGATTCTCGGCTTCGTCGACGCCTTCCTGGCCGCTCCTCGGGTGTCGCGGCGGATCGACCAGACCGTGGCTTTGGCCAGGCGCGAGCAGCCGGACGTGGCGGTGCTGATCGACAGCTGGGGTTTCACCATCCGGGTGGCCAAGGCCCTGCGCAAGGCCATGCCCGGCCTCAAGCTGGTGAAGTACGTCGCGCCCCAGGTCTGGGCCTCGCGACCCAAGCGCGCCCGGGTGCTGGCCGGCGCCGTGGACCACCTCTTGGCCATCCACGCCTTCGAGCCCGCCTGGTTCGAGCCGGAAGGATTGAGGACCACCTTCGTCGGCAACCCGGCCCTGGCCATCGATTTCTCGTCGGCGGACGCCGGCCGCCTGCGCGCCGACATAGGGGCGGAGTCCGGGGATCAGGTCCTGCTTGTGCTGCCCGGCAGCAGGCCGGGCGAGGTGAGGCGGCTAGCGCGCCCGTTCGAGGACGCCTTGCGCCGCCTCAAGCAGGGCCGCTCCGATCTCAAGATCGTCATCGCCGTGGCGGACACCGTCTCCGACCAGGTGCGCGCCTGGGCTGCGGGCCTACCCTTCCGCACCTACCTGGCCGAAACCGAACGTCAGCGTCGCGACGCCATGAAGGCCGCCGACGCGGCCCTGGCCTGCAGCGGCACGGCCTCGACCGAACTGGCCCTAGCCGGCGCGCCGATGGTGATCGCCTATCGCATGGGGCCGCTGACCTACCTGATCGCCAAGCAGCTCGTGACCACCCGCTGGGTCACCCTGTTCAACATCGCCGCGCGGGACTTCGTAGCCCCGGAGCTGATCCAGGCGGACTGCACGGGTCCCAGGCTGGCCGAGGCGGTGGCCGCCCGCCTGGACAACCCGGCCCTGCGCGCCGAGCAAGTGCGCCGCCAGAACGAGGCCCTGGCTCTGATGGGCCGGGGAGAGGGCGATCCGTCCGAGAAGGCCGCTGAAACCGTGCTGGGGCTAGTCGCCGGCCGATAACACCCCATCGCCGGCGTTCGTCCGACCGTCTACTCCAGCAGGCCGCCGTCGCAGTCCTCGCCGGTCTCGCGGCGGCGGTCGCGGATGCGGGCGTTGGCCATTTCCAGATAGTGCGGCCGCCGCGCGATCCAGAGCTCGTCCGGATTGAGGTCGAGCTGCTCGAACAGGGCTTTCAGACGCTCCGGATCGCCCTCGCGGATCTCGGCCTCGATGGCGGAGACGCGCAGGGCGACGCAATCGCCGACGTAGGCGTCGTCGGGCGCGTCGTGCGCGATGTCGGGGCCGTAGGTTTCGACCGAAGCCGGATCGACGCCGTCCACCACGCCCCGTCCGGTCCAACGGCCATGCCGGTATCGGTGGCGGCTGCCGCCCCGCTCGTACTCCACCCAGGCGAGGGCGGCGAACAGGCCGATGACCAGCCCGGTCCCGAAGGCGGCAAGGGCGACCGCCCCGCTGTTATCGGACGATCGCCACATGCCGGAGGCTCAACCCCGCTTCTCGATCGGCACGAACGGGCGCTCCGTCGGGCCGGTGTAGAGCTGCCGCGGACGGCCGATCTTCTGGGACGGGTCGGCGATCATTTCCTTCCACTGGGCGATCCAGCCGACGGTCCGCGCGAGCGCGAACAGCACCGTGAACATGGTCGTCGGGAAGCCCATCGCCGACAGGGTGATGCCCGAATAGAAGTCGACGTTCGGGTACAGCTTGCGCTCGATGAAGAACTCGTCGGAGAGCGCGATGCGCTCGAGCTCCTGGGCCACCTGCAGCAGCGGGTCGTTGGGGTCGCCGACCTCGGCCAGCACCTCCTTGGCGCTCTGCTGCATCACCTTCGCGCGCGGATCGTAGTTCTTGTAGACGCGGTGGCCAAAGCCCATCAGGCGGTACTTGCGGTCCTTCACGCCGGCGATGAACTCGGGAATGCGCTCGGGCGTGCCGATCTCCTTCAGCATGTTGAGCGCCTCCTCGTTCGCCCCGCCGTGGCTGGGGCCCCAGAGGCAGGCGATGCCGGCGGCGATGCAGGCGAACGGATTGGCGCCGGACGAGCCGGCGAGGCGCACGGTCGAGGTCGAGGCGTTCTGCTCGTGATCGGCGTGCAGGATGAAGATGCGGTCCATCGCCCGGGTCAGCACCGGGTTGGTCTTGTAGTCCTCGGCCGGGACCGCGAAGCACATGCGCAGGAAGTTCTCGGCGTAGCTGAGCTCGTTGCGCGGGTGCACGAACGGCTGGCCGATGGCGTACTTGAAGGCGCGCGCGGCGATCGTCGGCATCTTGGCGATCAGCCGGTGGGCAGAGATCTCGCGCTGCTCCGGATCATGGATGTCCGTGCTGTCGTGGTAGAAGGCCGATAGGGCGCCGACGGCGCCGGTCATGATGGCCATCGGGTGAGCGTCGCGCCGGAAGCCCGAGAAGAACCGGTCGAACTGCTCGTGCAGCATCGTGTGGTAGGTGATGTGCCGGTCGAACTTGTCGTACTCGGCCGCCGTCGGCAGCTCGCCGTGCAGCAGCAGGTAGCAGACTTCCAGGAAATTCGACTTCTCCGCCAGCTGGTCGATCGGATAGCCGCGGTGCAGCAGCACGCCCTTGTCGCCGTCGATGAAGGTGATGGCGCTCTCGCAGGCGGCGGTCGAGGTGAAACCCGGGTCGAAGGTGAAGACGTCGGCTTCGGTGTAGAGCTTGCGAATGTCGACCACGTCGGGCCCGGTCGAGCCCTTGAGGATCGGCAGGCTCACCTGGCGGTTGGCGATGGTTAGGGTCGCGTCGGTCACGCCCGCGGGTTTGTCGTCCATTCTCTTTCCCCAAAGTCGACGCGCACGGGGGGAGGGGCGCGACGGGTTGGCGCGTTTATAGCGCTTTAGCCAAGCCTTGAAAGCGCGTCGTCCAGCCGCGCGAGCGTTTCCTGCGAACCGAGCGCCGCCAAGGTCTTGGCGAGGTCCGGCGAGGGTGTTCCGCCGGTCAGCACGCCCCGCACCAGGGGCCCGATCTTGCCGAATCCGACCCCTTCGTCTTCGGCGAAAGCCTTCAGCTCAGCCTCGAGTGCGAAGACATCCCAGCTCTCGAACAGCGACAGCCGTTCACGCAGCCGCGAAAGCCGGGCCCGGCCCTCGTCGTCGAGCAGCCTGGTCGTCCGATCGTCCAGCTCCACCGGCCGGCGCTTGAGCACGAAGGCGGTCTGGTCGGCCAGTTCCAGCACTGTCCTGGCCCGGTCCTTGACGAACGGCATGGCCGTGGTCAGCCGCGCCTCGTCGCCCTCCCACAACTCGACGCCGCGCTTGATCAGGACGTCGAGCGTCAGCTTGGCCAGGCGGTCGTCTTCGGCCAGCCGCATCCAGTGCGCGTTGACGTGGGCCAGCTTGTCGAAGTCGAGCCGCGAAGGCGCCTTCGAGACATTGGCGACGTCGAACCACTTGAGCGCCTGCTCCTCCCCGAAGATCTCGGCGTCGCCGTGGCCCCAGCCCAGCCGGGTCAGGTAGTTGCGCATGGCCTCGGGCAGGTACCCGAGCTCGGCGTACTCGTGCACGCCGGTGGCGCCGTGCCGCTTGGACAGCTTCTTCCCGTCGGGGCCGTAGATCAGCGGGATGTGGGCGAAGGCCGGCAGGGTCCAGCCCAGCGCCTGGTAGATGAGCTGCTGCTTGGGCGTGTTGTTCAGATGGTCGTCGCCGCGGATGACATGGGTCACGCCCATGTCGTGGTCGTCGACGACGACGGCGAGGTTGTAGGTCGGCACGCCGTCCGAGCGCAGCAGCACCAGGTCGTCCAGATGCTGGGCCTGCCAGCGTACGTCTCCCTGGACCAGGTCGCGCACGACCACATCGCCCTCGAGCGGCCCCCGGAAGCGGACGACGTGGGGCTGCGCCGGATCGCCGTCTGTCCGGTCGCGCCAGGACGAGACGAAGCGTCGGCCCTCGACTTTGGCGCTTTCGCGCTCGGCCTGGACCTCGTCGGTGGTCATCCAGCAGCGATAGGCGGCGCCTCGGGCCAGCAGTTCGTCCACGGCTTCGCGGTGGCGATCGGCGCGGGCGTACTGGAACACCGGCGGCTCGTCCGAGAACAGGCCCAGCCACGAAAACCCCTCGAAGAGGGCGTCGACCGCCTCGGCGGTGGAGCGCTCGCGGTCGGTGTCCTCGACCCGGATCAGGAACTTGCCGCCTCGCCCCTTGGCGTAAAGCCAGTTGAACAAGGCGGTGCGCGCCGTGCCAATGTGCATGTAGCCGGTGGGCGACGGGGCGATACGGGTGACGACGGGGGTTTCGGACATCGATCCGGGCAAGCGGCGGCGCGGGAAGGCCGCCGTTATAGCGCCCGCCGCTACGACGCCTAGCCCTTGGGCGAGAACCCTGGCGTTCGGCCGCGACAGCCTGGCCGCCCAGGCGGACCGCTGGATGCTCTGGATTCCGGTGGCGTTCGGCGGCGGGTGCGCCGCCTATATCGGGCTCCGCGTCGAACCCGACGGCTGGATCCTCTACCTGGCGGCGGCGGCGAGCCTGGTGCTGGCCTGGGCCTCCCGGCGGCTCGGCCATGTCGGCGTGGTCGCGCCCCTGGTGCTCGTCGCCGCCTTCGCGTGCGGCCTGGCGGCGGCCAAGGTGCGGCAGGCGCGGGTCGACGCGCCCATGGCTCCGCCCTCGGAACGGCCGGTGACCGTGGAGGGCTGGGTGGTCGACGTCGACAGCCCCGGCGCTCGCGGCGCCAGGGTGCTGATTGCTCCCGCCTGGATCGAGGGGCTGGGCCCGCAGGACACGCCACACCGGGTGCGGCTGACCGTGCGCGGGGACGCCCCGGCGCCGGGCTCGCCCGTGGCCATGCGCGCCATCCTCAATCCTCCGCCGCCGCCCGCCAGTCCGGGCGCCTACGACTTCGGGCGCGACTCCTACTTCCGCGGCGTGGGCGGGGTGGGTCTGGCCCTGACCGAGCCCGTGCGCGTCGAGCTGAGCAAGCCGCCGTGGCGGTTGAAATGGATGATGGACGTCAACGCCTTCCGTTGGCGGCTGGCGCGACGGATCGTCGACCGGCTGGGGCGCGAGACCGGCGGCGTGGCGGCGGCCATGACCACCGGCCACGAGGCCTTCATCGCTCCGGAAGACGTGCAGATGATGCGCGACTCGGGCCTGGCCCACGTGCTGTCGATCTCCGGTCTGCACATGGTCATCGTCGGCGGCTTCGTCTTCTTCGCCGTGCGCCTGGGGGTGGCGGCGTGGCCGTGGCTGGCCCTGCGCGCGCCCGGCAAGAAGATCGCGGCGGCCGCGGGGCTGGTCGCGGTCTGGACCTATCTGGTGGTCTCCGGCTCGCCGCCGCCCGCCGAGCGCGCGGCGATGACCGCCACCGTCGCCTTCCTCGCGATCCTGATGAACCGCCGCGCCATCACCATGAACGCCCTCGCGGTCGCGGCCATGTTCGTCCTGGTCATGCGCCCGGAGTCCGTGGCCCAACCCGGGTTCCAGATGTCGTTCGCGGCCACGGCGGCGCTGGTCGCCCTGTCGGAGTCGTGGCCCCGGCGCATCGCCGAGATCTCCGCCCCCTGGCCGATCGTGGCGGTCCAGCGCACGGGCGCCTGGATCG
>Ga0196964_10000927_pt1 | contig 15817 bp, 14 predicted proteins | sample S1_10metaG_FD_148615 | JGI IMG/M metagenome (GOLD analysis project Ga0196964, IMG submission 148615) | Soil microbial communities from Anza Borrego desert, Southern California, United States - S1_10 | ecosystem: Environmental > Terrestrial > Soil > Desert | place: USA: California | collected...
GACGCCGGACGGGCGGGCGAGGCGGTGACGATGCTGCGCACCAATTCGGCGATGACCACCGAGGCGATGGCGGCGTTGACGATCTCCCACCCCTCGCTGACGAACGGCTTGTAACAGCCGACGTAGAGCATCAGCCCCATCAGCACGTAGTAGGCCACCTGGGTCGAGCGCCGGTCGATGGCCAGGTCGCGCTCGTCGGGCCGGGCCCGGGCGTCGGCGGGCGAACGCAGGCGCAGCGCCAGCTGGCCCAGGACGTAGAAGGCGGCCCAGGCGACGGCCGCCACGGCGTAGGCGGTCATCATGCCGAAGTTGGGCATGGGCGCGGTCTCGTCGCCGGCCACCTCCACCCACACCAGGTAGACGCCGATGGTGGCGACCATCCCGAACAGGCTCATCCAGGCGATCTTTTCGCGATAGGCCATGAGAGGCTCCGTGTTAGCGTTGTGTGACGTGGTGTAAAGCAAATCAAACATCATGTCAAATCGTGCTAACGCACATCCATTTCTCGAGCAGTACGGATGCGGGGAGGGCGGCTTGGCGCTACGCTTGTCCGATGCAGCCCGACGTCCACGCCTGGTTCCACAAGGGGACCAACACGGTCAGTTACCTGGTCTGGGACCCGGCGACCGGCCACGCGGCCGTCATCGACCCGGTGCTCGACTACGACCAGGCGGGCGCGCGCACCTCGACGGCCTCGGCCGAGGCGGTGCTGGCGGAGGTCGCCGCGCGGGGGCTCGAGCTGAAGTGGATCCTCGAGACCCACGCCCACGCCGACCACCTGTCGGCCGCCGACTGGCTGCGCGAGCGGACCGGGGCGCCGGTCGGCGCCGGCCGCGGCATCCTCGAGGTGCAGGCGACCTTCGCGGCCCTGCTCCAGGTCGAGGACCTGAAGCCCGGGGGCCGCGACTTCGACCGGCTGTGGGCCGACGGGGAGGAATTCGCGCTGGGCGAGCTCAGCGTCCGCGTGCTGCACACGCCGGGCCACACCCCGGCCTGCGTCAGCTACCTGATGGGCGACGCGGTGTTCGTCGGCGACACCCTGTTCATGCCCGACTTCGGAACCGCCCGGACCGACTTCCCGGGCGGCTGCGCGCGCACCCTCTACCGGTCGATCCGCCGCCTGCTGGACCTGCCGCCCGAGACCCGCGTCTTCGTCGGCCACGACTACCTGCCCAAGGCCCGGCCCGGCGCCGAGGCGCGCACGGCCTTCGCCTGGGAGACCACCGTCGCCGCCCAGCGGACCTCGAACCTGCACGTCGGCGGCGACATCGGCGAGGACGGCTTCGTCGCCATGCGCGAGGCCCGCGACGCCACCCTGCCGGTCCCGGCCCTGCTGCTGCCGGCGCTGCAGGTCAACATCCGCGCCGGACGCCTGCCGCCCCCCGACGCCGACGGCCGGCGCTGGCTGAAGCTTCCGCTGGACGCCGTGTGAGAACGGTCGCCGGCCGGCCGCCGCCGCCCGAGCTTTGCCACAAGCTTGCCAAAATGCGGGCGAAATCTGACCACGCAGGGTTTTGATCGCGCGGGAGGAACGTTGCGATGAAAGCATTGGTATTGGGAATGTCGGTCCTGGCGCTCGCGCTCGCGGGTCCGGCGGCGGCGGTGCAGGACAATGTGCGCGACGCCGGCGAGAAGCGGACCGAGCAGGTGCGCAACGACGGCCTGGTCGGCGAGCGCTGCGTATCGCGCCACTTCCAGCAGTGGGACGCCGAGGCGTTCTGCGCCGAGAAGCTGTCGTGCGCCGCCGACGCGGTGAAGTGCAAGGGCGGCTCCTCGCGCTGGGTGTGCACCTGCACGGCCGACGGCTAGGACGTTCGCGGCGATAGGCGGCAATTGCCCGCCGGGCGCGGCAAATTCCGCCGTCGCGCCCGGCGGGAGCCGTCGCGCGCAGGGGTGAAAACCCAGCGCGGCCAAGGCGGAACATGGTTAACGCGGGCCCGGCCCGGGGCTTGCAGCGCGGCTTCCGAATAAGCCCGGCGCAGCAGGCGCTCCCATCCTCGATCCCGCCGGAGCCATGCGTCCCGCCGAGCTGCTCGCCATCGCCGCGCCCGCGGCCCGCACGCCTGCGACCGAGGCGCGTCCCGCCGAGGACGCCGCCGCCTTCGCCCGCGCGCTGGGCGAGGCGCTGGACCGTGGCGGCGGACGCGCCGACGACGCCCGGCGGAGCGATGGGACCAGCACGCCGAAGCCCTACCCCGACGCTCCGGACGGCGGGCGCGACGGCGTGGCCGGCTTCCTCGGCGAACGCCCGCGCCTGGCCGCGGGACTGGACCGGGCCGGATGGCGCCCCGCGGGCCTGGACGGGCTCGCCACCGCCGAGGGCGTCGACCGCTGGCTCGAGGGGGTGAAGGCGCGGCTGGGCGTGGCGCTGGACCGGTCGCCCGCCGCCGGCGCCGGGGACGGCGAGGCCGCCGCGCCGCTGATGGCCGCGCTCGACGCGCTGGGCGAGGCGATGAAGGCCGCGCTCGCCGATCCCGCCGCCGCCCAGACCCCCGCCGGACAGCTGCCCGCGCCGGTGCAGGCGGCCCTGAACGCCGCCGTGGCCGCCGCGCCGCCGGTGCTGGCCGGGCAGATGCAGGCCTTCGCCGCCCGTTTCACCGACCGCTTCTCCGCCGCCCTGACTCACGCCGCCGCAACCGCGGGGGAGGGGGCCGACGAGGGCGCGCCGTCCGCCGAGGCCGCCGCCAAGGCGCCCGCCTCGGCCGTGCTCGCCGCCCTCGACGGCGCCGGCGAGCAGCCCGCGCTCGCCGCCCCGACGCCGCCGGCGCGCGAGGCCCGCGAGCGCCCGGCCGCCGACCTCAAGCCCGCGCCGGCGAAGGCCGACGCCGCGCCTTCGCCGCCGTCGCCGTCCGCCGAGCCTTCCGCCCGGGCCGCCGCCGCGAAGTCGCCGCCCGCGCCGGCCGAACCGGCCGCCGAGACGCCGCCCGCCGCCGGCGAGGCCCTGCTCGCCGCCGCTGCGGTCGAGACGGACGCCGCCCTGGCCGAGGCGCCCGCCGCGCCGTCGGCCCAGGCCGCCGCCGAGACGCGCGCCCATGCGCTCGCCGCCGTGCGCGGCTCGCCCGAGATCGCCGCCCAGCTCGCCTCGGTCATCGCCCGGCGGCTCGAGGCCCGCACCACCCGCTTCGACATGGAGCTGAACCCCGCCGAGCTCGGCCGCGTCGACGTGCGGCTGAGGATCGACGCCGACGGCCGCGTCGCCGCCCAGCTCGCCTTCGACAACCCGCTCGCCGCGGCCGAGATGCGCGGGCGGGCCGACGAGCTGCGCCGCCAGCTCGCCGAGGCCGGATTCCAGGTGTCCGGCGAGGATCTCACTTTCGAGGACAAAAGCGCCGGTTCCGGCGGTGAAAGACGACGGTCCGGCGATGACGTCGCGGTTCGCGGCGATCGCGAGAGCGCCTTCCGCGACGGGGACCGCAACGCCCGCCTGGCCGAGGACGCCGGCCGCCTGCAGGCCCGCACCGTGCTGGGCCTGGACATGAGGGTCTGACGAAATGACCGTTTCCGCCGTCGATTCCGCGACCTCCTCGATCATCTCCGGGCGCAGCAGCCTGGTCGAGAATTACGAGACATTTCTGTCGCTTCTGACCGCCCAGCTGAAGAACCAGGACCCCACCGCGCCGGTCGACTCCAACGCCTTCACGGCCCAGCTGGTGCAGATGGCGGGGGTCGAGCAGCAGCTCCTGACCAACGAGCTGCTGCAGAACCTGGTCGGCCAGAACTCCAACCTTAACAACGGCGTAGCCTACATCGGCAAGACCGTGACCGCGGCCTGGTCGACCACCACCCTCAAGGACGGCGAGGCCAACTGGAGCTACGAGCTGGCCCGCGACGCCACCGACGTGAAGCTGGAAGTTGTTGATTCAACAGGGAAAGTCGTCTGGACGGGGCAGGCGCCCGACAAGACCGGGGGCCTGCACGACTTCGTCTGGGACGGCAAGACCACCGCGGGCGCCCAGCTGCCCGACGGCGGCGTCTACACCCTTAGAATCGCTGCGAAAACCGGCGAGTCGGACGTGGCTTCCCAGGTCCTGATCCGCGGCCGCACGCGCGGCGTCGAGGTCTACGACGGCGAGGCCTACCTGACCATCGGCGGCGCCATCGTGCCGCTGGAGAACATCATCAGCGTCGAAGAGCAGGACACGGAAAGCTCAACGACATGAAAGACTTGAATGATCGCGCGCCCGAACGGCGCGCGTGGACTGGGGCCCGAGAACCCCGACGCAGCAGGCGCCAACCGCATCCATTGGGGACCCTAGAATGAGCATCAACAGCGCCATGCTCGCCGGCGTGTCGGGCCTGACGGCCAACTCCGCCGCGCTCGCCGCCATTTCCGACAACATCGCGAACGTCAACACGGTCGGCTACAAGCGCAGCCAGTCGACCTTCCAGACGATCGTCACCAGCCAGGCCGCCCAGGGAGCCTATTCCGCCGGCGGCGTGCTCGCCACCTCGCGGCAGTACGTCACCCAGCAAGGGCTTCTGCAGCGCACGAGTTCGGGCACCGACCTCGGCATCGCCGGCCAGGGCTTCTTCGTCACCACCGAGAAGGCGGAGGACCTTAACGCCACCGACGCGCGCCTGTTCACCCGCGCCGGCTCCTTCCAGGTGGACCAGCTGGGTTACCTGCGCAACGCCGCCGGCCTGTACCTGCAGGGCTGGCCGATCGACAACGAAGGCAACGTCCTGCTCGACCCGTCGGACATCACCCGCCTGGGGTCGATCAACGTCGCCACCGTCGGCGGGGCGGCCGAGCCGACCACCCGCGTGTCCCTGAACGCCAACCTGAAGTCCAGCCAGGCCCTGTCGGCGGACCTCGGAGCCTACGACCCGCTGACCAACTCCATGTCCATGTACGACCCGGACACGGGGGAGGGCGTGAAGCCGGACTTCGAGATGCAGATCCCGATCTCCGACTCCAAGGGCGGCCAGCGCACCCTGGCCATCTCCTTCCTGAAGAGCGCCACGCCCAACGAGTGGTACGCGGAGATCCGCGCCATTCCGGCCTCGGACGTGGTTTCCGGCGCCGACTTCGCGCCCGGCCAGATCATGACCGGCACCGTCGCCTTCACCTCCGACGGGCGGCTGGACCTGGAGAACACCACCCTGTTCCCCGACCCCCTGAATCCGGTCCTGACGCTCGGCGCGTCGGACGCCGGGGCGCCCGCGGACGGGGCGGTGAACTGGGCCGCGGCGCTGGGGGTGGCCGAGCAGGAGATCAGCTTCGATTTCGCCGCCGCGGCAGGCGGCCTGACCCAGTACGACAGCCAGTCGGTGGTCCAGGCCGTGACCACCAACGGCACCGCCTTCGGCAACCTGACCAACATCGAAATCGACGAGAACGGCTTCGTCACGGCGATCTTCGACAACGGCATCACCCGTCGCATCGCCCAGGTGGCGATCGCCACCTTCCCCAACCCCGACGGCCTGAAAGCGGTGTCCGGCAACGCCTACCGGGTGTCGGACGCCAGCGGCACCTTCAACCTCAAGGCGCCGGGCACGGGCGGCGCCGGCCTGATATCGCCGTCGACGCTCGAGGCCTCCACGGTCGACTTGTCGGCGGAGTTCACCGGCCTGATCACGACCCAGCGCGCCTACTCGGCTTCGTCCAAGATCATCACGACCGCAGACGAAATGCTCGAGGAGCTGATCCGCGTTAAGAGGTAATAGCGAAGCTTAAACAAAGTAAATGAAACCTTTCTCACCACGCCATGCGCAGCGACATCTGAGGGACTTGACGATTAGGTCTTCCTTTACTGTCGCAATTAAGCCGCTGTTATGGCCCCGGGCGTATGCTGCGAGCGTGGTGGTGGTGAGAGAGGCGTAAGCCCATGCTTCAAGAGCAGCGCCTGAACGGCAGAGGCGAAAAGTACATTGTCGGCCCGACCGGGGCCCCTTTGACCCTGGCCGATCTGCCCCCGGCGAACACCCAGCGGTGGGTGATCCGACGGAAGGCCGAAGTCGTCGCCGCGGTCCGCGGCGGCCTGCTGACGCTCGAGGAGGCGTGCGAACGCTATCGCCTCACGACCGAAGAATTCCTGAGCTGGCAGCAGGCCATCGACCGCTGGGGCATGGCCGGTCTGCGCACCACCCGCATCCAGCAGTACCGCTGATCGCACTCGTAGCTGGTGGTCTAAGCGTGGACAGGGGCCGCGTCCTGGGAAGGGCGCGGCCCCTGCGCCGTTTCAGAACCAGCGCCGCCGGGGCTCGTCCCGGGTGTCGGCCTCCTCGGCCAGCTGCTGCACCGGGGTCTTGGGGAGCTCGTCGAGCCGCACGACGCGGTCGCCGTTGACGTCGAGCCGGACAAACCGCCGCTGGGCCGCCCGCGTCCATTCCTCGCGCGTGATCACCGTGTTGAAGTCGGCGTCGGCCGCGGCCACCGGCTGCGGCTCGTTCAGCAGGGCGTAGAGCGCCGCCCCCTGGGGCGCCGCAGGACCGGTCTTCCCCTTCCGGCGGGCCGCCGCTCCGGGCGATCCGCCGGGTCCGCCGCCCTTGCGGCGGCGCTTCATGCGCTCCTCGAACGGAACGTCGGCCGCCATGGGACGCACCCGGGGCAGGATCTCCGGAACCACCTCGGTTTCGTAGGTCTGGGTCTCGACGCCGTTGATCCGGCCGTCCTTGTTTGCGTCGAGCGCGGCCAGGAAGCGCAGGGCGTCCGCCTCGAACTCGGCCAGCGTCAGCCCGCCGTCGCCGTCGGCGTCCGCTTTCGTGAACCAGGCCGCGACAGGATAGGCGGTTCCGGGCTCGCCGCGGAACGGCTCTCCGGAGGGGCTGATGAACAGGTTGAGCCGGCCGCCCGGGCGGTCGGGCGGCTGCCCCGGCTGGGCGATCGCCGCGGTGGCGGCGAGCAAGGCGGCGGCGATGGCGATTACGCGCTGCATGACTGTCTCCGACTCGACCGAAGCTGCAACGCGGTCAGGGCGGGAATCCGGCGGAAATGTTTCATGATTAATGCGCTCTTTACCATGCACCCGGAAATTCCTGCCTAGCGGCCGGCCACAGCCGGGTCGCGTCGTGTTTGCGGGGCGTGGGGTTTTTCTTGTTCGCGGGGTTGCAGAGGTTCGGGATCGGCCGTTGGGGCGTGATCCTCGGCGGCGCGGCGGGCGTGGCGGCGCTGCTTGTGGCGTTGATGCTGAAGATGGGCAACGAACCCTCGGCGCTCCTCTATTCCAACCTCGACCTGAAGGAGGCGTCGGAAATCACCGCCGCCCTCGACCAGGCCAACGTCAAGTACGAGACCAAGGGCGACGGCTCGACCATCATGGTGCCGCGCGATTCGGTCGCCTCCACCCGCTTGATGTTGTCCTCCAAGGGGCTGCCGACCTCCGGGTCGGTGGGGTACGAGATCTTCGACAACACGTCGGCGCTGGGTCAGACCGATTTCGTTCAGAACCTGAACCGCCAGCGCGCGCTCGAGGGCGAGCTCGCCCGCACCATCCGTTCGCTGGAGGGCGTCAGCGCGGCGCGCGTCCACCTGGTGTTGCCCAAGAGGCAGCTGTTCGAAGAGGAGGCGGCCCCGCCGACCGCCTCGGTGGTGGTCGGCCTGAGCCGTCGCGACCTGGGCGCCGACCAGATCCGGGCCCTGCGCAACCTGGTCGCGGGCGCGGTCCCGAACCTCAAGCCCGAGCGCGTCACCGTCGTCGACGAGAGCGGCAAGATGCTGGCCGCCGGCGCCGAGGACGACGGCGGCCTGGCCGGCGAAATGGCCGCCGACCGCAAGGCCGAGGTCGAGGAGCGACTGCGCCGGGCCATCCGCGACGTGGTCGAAGGCGTGGTCGGCCCGGGCAAGGCGCGGGTCCAGGTCACCGCGGAGGTCGAGCAGACCCGCGTCACCGAGCAACGCGAAACCTACGACCCGGACGGCCAGGTCGTACGCTCGACCTCGACCGTCGAGGAGGAGGCGCGCGACGGCGGCTCGGCCATGGACACCGCGGTCGGCGCCTCGGCCAACATCCCCGGCTCGGAGGCTGCGGACGGCGGCCTGTCGGGCGGCTCGCAGAACGGCCGCACCGAGGAGACCACCAACTACGAGATATCGCGCACTACCCGCACCGAGGTGCAGGAGCCGGGCGCCATCAAGCGGCTGTCCGTGGCGGTGGCCGTCGACGGCCTGACCACCACCGGGCCTGACGGCAAGACCAGCTACGCGCCTCGTCCGGCGGCGGACATGCAGAAGATCGAGCAGCTGGTGCGCACCGCCATGGGCTTCGACCAGGCGCGCCAGGACCAGCTGCAGGTCGTCAACGTCCGCTTCAACCGCGAAGCCGACGGGGTAGGCGGGACGGCGGCCGGATCGCCGCTCTTCAACTTCGACAAGAACGACATGATGCGGGGGGTCGAGCTCCTCGTCCTCGCCATCGTCGCGGCCCTGATCATCTTCTTCGTCGTGCGGCCGCTCCTGAAGTCGGCGGGCGGCGCCGGCGTCCAGGCCAGCGTTCCGGCCCTCGCCATGGCGGCGGCCGGCGGCCCGCCCGGACAGGCGGCCCTGACATCGGCGGCGGGCAACGTCGTGCCGCTGCCCGCCCAGGCGCAGCTCAGCCTGCCGGGGCCGTCCGAAATGGACCAGCGGATCGACATCGCCCGCATCGAGGGGGCCGTGAAGACGTCCTCGGTGAAGAAGGTCGCCGAATTCGTCGAGAACCACCCGGAGGAGTCCGTCTCCATCCTCCGCGGCTGGCTGCATGAGACCTGACGTGGCCGCCCGCGCCATGCTCAAACGCGCCGCGGTCGACGACCCGAAGCGCCTGACCGGGCCCGAGAAGGCGGCCATCATCCTGCTCGCGCTCGGGGAGGACCATCACCGCCTGTGGGAGGCCCTGGACGACGACGAGGTGAAGGAGATCTCCCAGGCCATGTCGAGCCTGGGCACGGTCTCCGCCGCGGTGGTCGAACAGCTGCTGATCGAGTTCGTCTCCGGCATGAGCGGGGCGGGCTCGGTCATGGGCAGCTTCGAGCAGACCCAGCGCCTGCTCGCGTCCTTCATGCCCCACGAGCGGGTCGAGACCCTGATGGAGGAGATCCGCGGGCCGGCCGGCCGCACCATGTGGGACAAGCTCGGCAACGTGAACGAGGCGGTGCTCGCCAACTACCTGAAGAACGAGTACCCGCAGACGGTCGCGGTCGTTCTCTCGAAGATCAAGGCCGAGCACGCTTCGCGCGTCCTGTCGGCCCTGCCCGAGGATTTCGCCCTCGAGTGCGTGCAGCGGATGCTGCGCATGGAGCCGGTGCAGCGCGAGATCCTCGACAAGATCGAGCAGACCCTGCGCACGGAATTCATGTCGAACCTGGCGCGCACCTCCAAGCGCGACAGCCACGAGATGATGGCCGAGATATTCAACAACTTCGACCGCCAGACCGAGAGCCGCTTCATCGCCGCCCTGGAGGAGCGCAACCGCGAGAGCGCCGAGCGCATCCGGGCCCTCATGTTCGTCTTCGAGGATCTCGGCAAGCTCGACCCGGGCGGGGTGCAGACCCTGCTGCGGGCGGTCGAGAAGGACCAGCTGGCGCTGGCCCTCAAGGGCGCCTCCGACGCCCTGCGCGAGATGTTCTTCTCCAACATGTCCGAGCGCGCCTCGAAGATCATGCGCGAGGACATGGAGAGCATGGGCCCGGTGCGCCTGAAGGACGTCGACCAGGCCCAGATGGCCATGGTCCAGGTCGCCAAGGACCTCGCCGCCAAGGGCGAGATCATGCTGGCCGGCCAGGGCGGCGACGACGAGCTGATCTACTGATGGAGATGCGCTCGTGAGCCAGCCGAGGCCCTTCTCCTTCGATCTCAGCTTCGACGACGCCGCCGCCGTGGCCATGGCGCAGCGCATGAAGCGCAGCTACTCGCCCCAGGAGGTCGAGGCCATCCGCCAAGCCGCCTTCCGCGAAGGCGAGCAGGCCGCCGCCGCCACCCTCGCGGGCCAGCAGGCGCTGGCCCTGCGCGAACTGGCCGAGTCGGCCCGCAGCGGTCTCGCCGCCCTGGCCCAGGTGGCCCACAACCACCGGGTCCAGTCCGCGACCCTGGCCATGGCCTGCGGCCGCGCCATCGCCGACGCCGCGCTCGACCGGTTCCCCGAGGCCCCCCTGAGAGCCGCCCTCGAGGCGCTCGAGCGGGAGTTCCACGACACCCCGCGCCTGACCCTGCGCACCGGTCTGGCGCCCGACGACCTCGCCCCCGTCGTCGAGGAGATGGCCCGCGACATCGGCTATGCCGGCCAGGTCGCGATCAAGCACGACGCCGGCCTGGCGGCGGCCGCCTTCAGCCTCGACTGGGGCGACGGCGCGGCCGTGTTCAACCCCGACGCCACCAGCGCGCGGATCGCCGACGTCATCGCCTCGGCGCTGGCGGCCGACCGCCTGCACGCCGATCCCATCGACCTGACCCCTGACGGAGAACCGTGATGGCCTCGGACAGCGACCTGCCCCTGGAGGAATTCCCGGAGAGCACGGCCCTCGCCACGATCTCCGACGACCCGGAGAAAACCGCCGTCGACCTGGCTCCGGTGTTCGACGTGCCGGTCAACATCTCGGCCGTGCTGGGCAAGGCGCACATGTCGGTGGCGCAGCTGCTGAAGCTGGGCCAGGGCAGCGTGCTGGAGCTGGACCGCAAGGTCGGCGAGGCCATCGACATCTACGTCAACAACCGGCTGGTCGCCCGCGGCGAGGTCGTCGTCGTCGACGAGCGGCTGGGCGTGACCATGACCGAAATCATCAAGAGCGAGGACGCGGGAGCCTGAACGGGCGCCCGTCTGAAGGAGAATTCCCATGCGGCTTCTGGTGGTCGGACGACTGAGCGGACAGCTCGCCGCGGCCGTGAAGATGGCGATGACCCAGGGCGCCAAGGTGGGCCACGTGGAGACCTGCGCCCAGGCCACCGACGCCCTGCGCCGCGGCCAGGGCGCCGATCTGCTGATGGTCGACTACGAGCTCGACATCCGCAGCCTGATCGCCGCCAACGAGGCCGAGCGAATCCACGTTCCGGTGGTCGCCTGCGGGGTCGGCGCCGACGCCGACAAGGCCGCCGCCGCCATCCGCGCCGGGGCCAAGGAATTCATCCCGCTCCCGCCCGAGGCGGACCTGATCGCGGCGGTGCTGGCGGCGGTGGCCGACGACGACCGGCCGCTGGTGTTCCAGGACCCGGCCATGGGCGCCGTCATCGCGCTCGCCGACCAGGTTGCGCCGTCCGAGGCGTCGATCCTGATCACCGGCGAGAGCGGCGTCGGCAAGGAGGTCATGGCCCGCTACGTCCACGTGAAGTCGCGCCGCGCCGAGCGGCCGTTCATTTCGGTCAACTGCGCCGCCATCCCGGAGAACCTGCTGGAGAGCGAGCTGTTCGGCCACGAGAAGGGCGCCTTCACCGGCGCCGTGGCGCGGCGCATCGGCAAGTTCGAGGAGGCCGACGGCGGCACCCTGCTGCTGGACGAAATCAGCGAGATGGACGCTCGCCTGCAGGCCAAGCTGCTGCGCGCGCTGCAGGAGCGGGTGATCGACCGGGTCGGCTCCAACAAGCCGGTCAGGGTCAACATCCGTGTCATCGCCACCTCCAACCGCGACCTGGTCCAGGCCGTCCGCGACGGGACCTTCCGCGAGGACCTGCTCTACCGCCTCAACGTCGTGAACCTGCGGCTGCCGCCGCTGCGCGAACGCCCCGGCGACGTCGGCCTGCTGGCCCAGCACTTCGTCAAGAAGTACGCCGTCGCCAACGGTGTGCCCGAGCGGCCGCTGTCGGAGGAGGCGCTGCGCCGGCTGCGCGGCCACGCCTGGCCCGGCAACGTGCGCGAACTCGAGAACGCGATGCACCGCGCGGTGCTGCTGGCGACCGGGGCCGAGATCGACGAGACCGCCATCCGCCTGCCCGACGGCCAGCCGCTGGCCGCGGCGGGGGACGCGGGCTTCGCCGGCCGCGCCGCCCTGACCGCCGACGCCGTCAGCCGCGCCTTCGTCGGCCAAACCGTGGCCCAGGTGGAGCAGTCGCTGATCCTGGACACCCTGACCCACTGCCTCGGCAACCGGACGCATGCGGCCAACATCCTCGGCATCTCGATCCGGACCCTGCGCAACAAGCTGAACGAGTACGCCCACGCCGGCGTCGCCATTCCGGCGCCGCAGAGCGGTCTGTCGGCCACGGCCGCCTGATCCGGCCGAACCCGTGACCGACACCGCGCTTCCCGGCTCCGTGCGATCCTCCGAGCGGCTGACCGCGCGGGAGATGTGGGGCTGGGTGGCGCGCGGCGAGGTGGCGCTGGCGGTCGGCGTCATCTCGATCATCGTGCTGCTCATCATCCCCATGCCGAAGTTCCTGCTGGACCTTCTGCTGGCGATGTCGATCACCAGCTCGGTGCTGATCCTGATGACCGCGCTGCTGATCAAGCGGCCGCTGGACTTCGCCGTCTTCCCGACGGTGCTGCTGGTCACCACCCTGTTCCGGCTGGGGCTGAACCTCGCCTCCACGCGCCTGGTGCTGGGCCACGGCCACGAGGGCACGGCCAGCGCCGGCCACGTCATCGAGGCCTTCGGCCAGCTGATGATGGGCGGCAATTTCGTCATCGGCCTGATCGTCTTCGCGATCCTGGTGGTGGTGAACTTCGTGGTCATCACCAAGGGCTCGACGCGTATCGCCGAAGTGGCCGCGCGGTTCACGCTCGACGCCATGCCCGGCAAGCAGATGGCGGTGGACGCCGACCTGTCGTCGGGGCTGATCACCGAGGACGAGGCCCGCAAGCGGCGCAAGGACCTGGAGCAGGAGTCGACCTTCTTCGGGGCCATGGACGGCGCCTCCAAGTTCGTCCGCGGCGACGCCGTCGCCGGCCTGATCATCGTCTTCATCAACGCCATCGGCGGCATGCTGATCGGCGTGCTGCAGCACCAGATGCCGGCCGGCGACGCGGCCAACACCTACGTGCTGCTGACCGTCGGCGACGGCCTGGTCACCCAGGTGCCGGCCCTGATCGTCTCGATCGCCGCCGGCTTCCTGGTCTCCAAGTCCGGCGTCGAGGGCTCCGCCGACAAGGCCATGGTCGCCCAGCTGGCCACCAACCCCGTCAGCCTCGGCATGGTCGCCGCCGCCTCGGCGGTGATCGGGGTCATCCCGGGCATGCCCATCCTGCCGTTCATGGCCATCGCCGCCGGCGCGGGGGTGCTGGCCTGGCGGCTGAGGCGCAAGAGGGCCGAACCCGCGCCGGCGGTCGAGGCCGCGCCGGCCGAGGATGTCGAGGAGCCGATCACCAACGCCCTGGCCATCGACGAGGTGAAGATCGAGCTGGGCTACGGCCTGCTGTCGCTGATCAACGACCTCGAGGGCCGCCGGCTCACCGACCAGATCCGCGCCCTCCGCCGCACCCTGGCCAGCGAGTACGGCTTCGTCATGCCGCCGGTGCGCATCCTCGACAACATGCGCCTGCCCACCCAGGGCTACGCCATCCGCATCAAGGAGATGGAGTCCGGGGCCGGCGAGGTGCGGCTGGGCTGCCTGATGGCCATGGACCCGGCCGGCCGCCAGGTGGAGCTGCCCGGCGAGCACGTGCGCGAGCCCGCCTTCGGCCTGCCCGCCACCTGGATCGACGACGCGCTGCGGGAAGAGGCCACCTTCCGCGGCTACACCATCGTCGACCCGGCCACGGTGCTGACCACCCACCTGACCGAGATCCTCAAGGAGAACATGCCCGACCTGCTCTCCTACGCGGAGGTGCAGAAGCTGCTGAAGGAGCTGCCGGCCGAGCAGAAGAAGCTGGTCGACGACCTGGTGCCGGCGGTGGTCACCGCCACCACCCTGCAGCGGGTGCTGCAGGCCCTGCTGCGCGAGCGGGTCTCCATCCGCGACCTCGGCGTCATCCTCGAGGGCGTGGCCGAGGCGGCGCCGCACACCAACAGCGTCACCCAGCTGGTCGAGCACGTGCGCTCGCGCCTGGCCCGCCAGCTGTGCTTCCAGCACAAGGGCGACGACGGGGCCCTGCCGATCGTGACCCTGTCGCCCGACTGGGAGCACGCCTTCGCCGAGGCCCTGGTCGGGCCGGGCGAGGACAAGCAGCTGGCGCTCGCCCCGTCGCGGCTGCAGGAGTTCATCCGCGGCGTCCGCGACGTGTTCGAGCAGGCCGCCCAGGGCGGCGACGCGGCGGTGCTGCTGACCAGCCCGGGGGTCCGCCCCTACGTGCGCTCGATCATCGAGCGCTTCCGCGGCCAGACGGTGGTGATGAGCCAGAACGAGATCCATCCGCGCGCTCGCCTGAGGACCGTCGGCCAAATCTGACGGTCCGCCTGCGGCAGTGCGGCGCGGGCGCCCCAATGCCGCCGAGTTGCGCGTTCATCCCCCCGCTGCTAGCTCGAAGTTCATTCCCCTCCGGAGCGAGTCATGGCCCGGCAGCCAAAACCGCGCGGCGCTCCGCGCCAGTCCTTCCAGGCCTTCAGGCAGGCGTCCCCCGGCGAGCTGTTCTGGGACTTGCTGACCTTCGACCGGCTGCTCACCGGACCAGTCATCCACCTGATCTACTGGGCGGGGCTGGCCATCCTGGTGCTGGGCTGCTTCGGGGTCATGGGCGGCGCCGTCGGCGTGGCCATGCGCGAGGACAACTGGGTCCTGAAGGTGTCGCTTGCCGTCCCGATGCTGGTCGGCGGACTGATCTTCCTGGCCGCCGCCGCCCTGCTGTGGCGCTCGTTCTGCGAGTTCTACGTGGCCGTGTTCCGCATCTCCGACGACCTGCGCGCGGTGCGCGCCACGCTGGAGAAGACCGGCGCCCTCACGCCGCCCCCGGCGCCGGGCCTGCCGCGGACGCCCCAGAACGACACCGGACCGGAGCTGTAGGCCGGGATCTCCCTGTTACTCCCTGTTCCGCAAACACGGCGAAGCCGGCAGCGCGATCCACGATCCAAAGAGTTCAACGGGTTGCCCGGGGCGCCGGGACTCGCGTGCGAGCTTTCGCGAATCGAACAGGGAGTTTCATTGGGCTTTTTGTCAAAGACCGTCTTCGCCGAACGGGGGAAGGCGTCCGAAGCGCACACTGGTTCGGGCTGCGGTCGCAACTGATTCCCGCTAGCCCCCCGCCCGCAGCGCCTCGACCAGGGCGACGGCCATCGGTCCCGGGCGGCCGTCGTCCTCGAACAGCAGCGGCCGGTCCTCGCGCAGCGGGTTCCGTTCGGGCGGGCGGTTCAGCCAGCTGTCCCGGTGGCGCGCGCCCCACAGGGTGACGCCGAAGCGCTGGGTTTCGGGCAGGGCCATGACGGCCTCGACCACTTCGCCGACGATGGCCGCCTGGCGCGACGGGCCGCGGGCGCGGTTGAGGCTGATGTCCAGCTCCGACACGTGCACCGGCAGGCCGAGCGCGGCGAGCTCGCGCACCGCCTCGCGGACCGCGCCGGCGGGCAGGTCGGCGGGGACGTGGGTCTGCGCGCCCAGTCCGCCGAGCGGCGCCCCGGCCTTCAGCAGGTCCTCGGCCAGGCGCAGGAAGTCGCGCCGCTTCGCCGCGATCTGTTCGAGGTTGTAGTCGTTGAGGAACAGCACCGCGTCCGGGTCGGCCTCGCGCGCGTGCTCGAAGGCCAGGCGCACGTAGTCCATGCCCAGGGCGCGCGCCCAGCCGTTGTCGGTCCGGTAGCCCCCGTCGTCGCGCACGGGCTCGTTGACCACGTCCCAGGCGCGCACCCGCCCGCGCCAGCGGCCCACGAAAGCCTTCACGTAGGCGCTGTAGGCGGCGCGGAAGGCCTCGTCGTCGAGCCCGGCGAACGAGGGCGGCACCTGGGAGTACCAGACGACGGTGTGGCCGAAGACGTCGAGGCTGCGCTCTTCGGCCAGCGCCATGAGACGGTCCGGCCGCGACCAGTCGAAGCCGTCGTCCTCGCCGAC
>Ga0196964_10000928_pt1 | contig 15816 bp, 12 predicted proteins | sample S1_10metaG_FD_148615 | JGI IMG/M metagenome (GOLD analysis project Ga0196964, IMG submission 148615) | Soil microbial communities from Anza Borrego desert, Southern California, United States - S1_10 | ecosystem: Environmental > Terrestrial > Soil > Desert | place: USA: California | collected...
TGCAGTCGAGCCGCTGGTCATCGACGACACGGACATCGAAGGCACCGAATCGCTGAGCATCTCCCTGCTTGAAGATGCCGCTTACGTGCTGGGAACGGTCAGCAGCGCGGCCAACAGCGTCACCGACGACGATGACATGTCGCACATCAGCATCGCCGCGACAGACGCGGTTGCCGGCCCGGGCGACAAGGGCACGTTCACGATTACGCGCACGCAGAGCTCCAAGCGCAGCTACACGCTCAAGCTTTCCATCGGCGGCACGGCAGTAAACGGCACCGATTACACGACGATTTCCGACACCATCGATCTTCCCGCCGGCACGGACACGGCAACGTTCGACATCGTGACGCCGGCCGGCGCGCCATTCAAAGGCGATATCACCGTCGACATCGGCGTCATTAGTGGTTCGCTGTTCGTGCTCGAGAAAGCGTCGGACCGCGTCACCATCACGCAGAGCTTCCAGATTACCAGCGGGCCAACCGCAACGCCGAATCCCGCGAAGAAGGGCGAAGCAGTCTCGTTCAGCTGTGCCGCGAGTGCTCCCGATGCGACGTATTCCTGGGACTTTGGCGACGGTACGCTGGCGGCGACTGGTGCTACTCCGACGCACACGTTCGCCGCGGCCGGGCTATACACCGTGACCGTCACCGCTTCGCACGCGGGGACCGGGCTTTCCGCGCAGGCATCGCTGCAACTGCCCGTCGGCGGCTTCGGCAGCATCGTTGCCGGCACCGTCGTTCCCGTATCGATTACCAAAAAGCAGCTGAAGCTGAATTTCAAGACGGGTTCGGACACGCTGAACATCACGTTCACGAGCTTCAAGGACTTCGGCTACCTCGACAAGTTCGCGTTCTACGAAGCGACCAACGGCGCCGGAGTGAAGCTGCTGATCGGCAACACCGTGACGGATTCAGGTTCGTTCCAGCTTGGCAAAACGAGCGACGCGCAGGGCACGTTCCGCTGGTACTACAAGAAAGGCGAGATCCGCTACGCACGCCGCGGAGATTCGCTGGCGCAGCTCGTTGCCAAGTATGGTGCTGAGGACAAGGACGTCCTCGTCGCGACCCCTGTGACCATTCCGCTGTCGCTCTCGATCGAAGGCGTGCTGTACTCGGCCGACGCGACGTTCAGCTACAAGGCGCGCCAAGGCAAATCGGGCAGTGGCAAATAAAGATGACCTCGCATCACCGTAGTGGTGGAAGAAGGCATGAGTATTCTGCTGGAGGCTGGCTTCTTCCTTATCCTGCTGGCGCTTTTCTGCACGCCGCTGCTTCTTCTTTCACGGCGGACGATCCGGCAGCAAGTGGCCGAACTTCGGACGCGCAATTCAGACTGGAGATTTCACTATAGCATCCTTGAACTCTGGACGGCGCTATTGTGTCTGAGCCCGGTGCTGATGTGGATTGCTGTTCTGCTACAGAAGAGCATCGAACGCAATCCAGATGACGTTTACGTCCTGGAAGATTACGAACTTTACTTTGCAGGTGCCGTGGCACTCCTGGTGACGCAGTTCCTGACCATGCTTGCAGCGAAGCTCGCAAGCGAGATCCGGGAGTACGGTACTCTTCTGACACTTGCCGGAATACTCGCCGCGGCAGCGATAGCGCCGGTTATTCTCGTCGTGTATCTCTGCAGTGGGCTGTTTGGATTTCTGCTGGTCATTCTCTATCTGGTTTTCACGCGCGAAACGGCGCTTACTGCTTCGGCCGCTGCACCGGTGAGGGCATCACCACGCTGAAGCCGGAGCGCACCGCGATTTCAGCGCGAATGCGCTGGGCCTCGCGCTGAACGTCGGCTTCGCTTGCGCCGATTTCGCGCAGTAGAAAGCGCGCAAGTGAGACGGCGACCTCCGATTCCTCATACGCAATCGCCGTGGCGCCCGCTTCTTCAAGCATGGCCTGCTCGGCCAGGTACCGCGCCCGCGTGAGAATCTTGATCGTTGGATTGAGCATCCGGGCCGTCGCCACGACCGGAATTCGCCCGGGCAGATCGGGCAGTGTGACGAGGAGGAACGCGGCGTGTTCAACGCCGGCCGCGCGCAGGATCTCACGACGGCCGGCATCACCGTAGATCGCGAAAAAGTCAGCCTGGGTGAGCTTCTTGACCGTTTCGATGTTCATGTCGATGATCACCGGCTCGATCCCGAAATCTTTCATGATTCGCGTCAATGTGCGGCCTACGGGGCCGTAACCGACAACGATGGCGCGCACCGCCGTGGGTTCGCCAAGAGTGGGCCCGGCAGGTTTATCAGCGCGTTCGCTTTTGTTCAGGCTCGCGCAGTACTGTCCGAAGACGCCGCTGAACTGCACGAGGAACGGCGTGGCCAGCATCGAGAGCAGCGCCAGCGCGAGCACAAACTGAAACTCAGCCGGAGGCAGTAATTTCCGCGCAACCGCTTCGCGCCCAAGCACGAAGGAGAACTCGCCGATCTGCGCGAGTGCCAGTGCCACGCCAGCGCTCACGGCAAGCATCGTTCCGGCAAGCCGCAACGAGATCAGCGTCGCGATTGTTTTCAGGATGAGAAGCGCCACGAGCGCTCCCAGCAGCTGCAGCGCATGCGCAGTGACGAAACCCAGATCCACCAGCATGCCCACGCTCACAAAGAAGAACGCGAGTGAGAGATTTCGCAGCGTGCTCAAGTCCGCGATGATCTGTGAGGCGAACGGCGTCTGGCAGAGCACCAGGCCGCCAAGGAATGCGCCGAGCGCCAGGGAGGCGCCCGCAAATTGCGCGGCCAGCGCGACGCTCAGGCAGATCCCGAGCGAAAGAAGCGAAAACAGTTCCGGCGTACGTGCGACCGCGGCACTCGAAAAAACAATCGGAAGCAGTTTTCGTGTTCCGGCAAAAAGCAGCGGCAGCAGCACAAACAACGCCGAAAGGCGAAAGACGGCATCCAGCAACGAGGTACCGCTACCCGGTGACGCTGTCGAAAACAGCGGAAGAATAGAGACGATCAGAATGGCCGCAAGATCCTGGAACACAAGCACGACCAGCGCAACGCGCGAACGCTGACTGTCGGACTCGCGGCGATCTTCGAACGCTTTAAACACGAGCGCCGTTGAGCTGAACGCAACCATGAGCCCGATGATCACAGCCGCCGCGTAGCCAATATCGAGTGTTCTGCAGAGCGCAGCAGCGATCGTCGCGGTGAAAAGTACCTGCAGCGTTCCACCCAGCAGCAGCAGCCGGAGGTTGGCACGCAATTCCTCAAGATGGAACTCCAGGCCGATGAAAAACATCAGCAGGATAATCGCCAGCTCGGTCATGGTTTCGGCGGTCTCACTTTCGGCGCCGAAGAGCCAGCTTTTGAACGGTCCGGCGAGCACGCCGAGCAGAATGTAGCCGATGATCGGCGACATCCGCAGCCGCTGCAGCAGCCACACCAGTGCCGATGCGCCAAGTGTTAAAACAGTAATTGCAATAAACGCGTCATGCATGCGCCAGACGAACCCGCCTCCCTGACATGTCGAGATTAGCTGAAAAAAACGACCGCCGGAAATGCAATTCCTTACGCGGCTGAAAAAGACTGCAGGCGGACGGCGTCGCGCGGTGCGTGGCCGCCGATGTCGTTATTGAAATACACGTAGACCTCGCGGCCTCGGCGCAGAAAGCGCCGCACCTCGCCGGCATCGCTGCGCAAGGCGGCGTCGGAGTAACTGTCGGCGTAGGCCCGTCCGGGCGTGGGGCCGTGGCGGCGGTAATACACGAATGAAGCGGTGTCTGGGATCTGCAGCTCGAGCAGGAACGGCGGCTGGTCGGCGCGGCAGTAAGCTGCTCCGTACTGTTCCAGCAGCGCGGTTGTTTCCGGATGAAACCACGTCGGATTGCGGAACTCAAAAACAAGCCGCGAGTCGCTGAAGCGGCGGAATTCGGCGATGAATGCCGCAAGCCGTTCGGTGTTGATCTTGAAATTTTCCGGGAGTTGCCAGAGCACTCCCGCGAGCTTTTCGCGCAGCGGCGCAATGCCTTCAAAGAAGCGCTTGAGCGCCTGCGGCGGGTCGGTCAGCTTTTTCATATGCGTAATGAAGCGGCTGCCTTTGACAAAAAAGCGGAAATCCGGCGGTGACTGCTCATGCCACTTTTGCACCGCCGCCGGACGTGCCAGTCGATAAAACGTCGTATTCACTTCAAGGGTGCGAAAACGCGAGCAGTACCAGGTGAACCATTCTTTCTGAGGCAGGTCCGGGGGATAAAAAACGCCCTGCTTCCAGTGTTTATAAATATATCCGCTGGTGCCGATCCACAGCCTGGTTTTGACTCCGCGCGCCGACATACAAAACGCTGACGCAAGAGCCCGGCCACGCCTGCGGATTCGATATTGAGCAGGCATCGTTGACACGTAGGTGGCGTCAGCTTAAACCCATAGTCTCAACCTGGAGCCCGCGTGGAAGAACACAATCTTTTAAAAGATGTCGGTCTGTCTGTGCTCGGCGCCGCCGCCCTCGCGCTGCCGGCGTATCTGCTGCGTCTGCCGCTGATGCTCGCGTACCTGGCCGCGGGAGTAATCCTCGGACCGCACCTGGGACTGAGCTGGATCAAGAACTCGCACAGCATCGAAACGCTGTCCGAAATAGGCTTGATTCTGCTGATGTTCATCCTCGGCCTGGAAATCGACATTCGCAAGCTGCTGCAGGCGGGCAAAGCCGTGCTGGTGAATGGCGTGACCCAGTTCGTCGGGTGCGCGCTGCTGGCGGTGGGCTTTTTCTCTTTGCTCGGCTACAGGAACGCCGAAGGCAGCTATCTGCTCGTGTATCTTGCAGTCGCTTGCTCGCTTTCATCGACGCTGATTGTCGTAAAGATTCTTTCCGACCGCATGGAGCTCGACACGTTTACTTCGCGCATCACCCTGGGCATCCTGGTGCTGCAGGACATGTGGGCCATCGCATTCCTTGCCGTGCAGCCGAACCTTGCCGATCTGCAGGCGATTGTGCTCGTGAAGTCCCTCGGGCGCGCGGTGCTGCTGGTGCTCGCCGGCTTCCTGATCGCGCGCTTCATCCTGCCCCGATTGTTTGCGACGATCGGAAAGCAGCCGGAACTGATGCTCGTTGCAGCCATGGCCTGGTGTTTTGCGATGTGCGGACTGGCCGAGAGCCTGCATCTCTCGCTCGAAATGGGCGCGCTGATCGCAGGGGTTTCCATCGCCTCGTTTCCGTATCACGTGGACATCGCCGTAAAAGTTTCAGCCTTGCGCGACTTCTTCATCACGCTGTTCTTCGTCGCGCTGGGCCTGCAGATTCCGAAACCCACCGCGGAGGTGCTGACGCTCACCGGCGCAGTGATCGCTTTCGTGCTGCTCAGCCGCGTCCTGACCGTTTTCCCGGTGCTCCACCTGCTGAAGTACGGCAATTACGCCAGCCTGATCCCGGCGATTAATCTCAGTCAGCTTTCCGAATTTGCGCTCGTGCTGGCTGCCCTGGGCGTCAGCCACAATCACATCGGCAAGGACGTGCTCTCCGCGTTCATTCTCGCGATGGTCGCAACGGCGCTCCTGTCGTCGGTGCTGATCCCGCGCGGGCACGCGATCTACCGCGCCATCAACCCGTTGCTCGAAAAAACGCAGTTCAAGGACAAGGTCGTCGAAGAAGAAAAAACCGCGGCGGGCCACGAGCATGCGCCGCAGATTGTGCTGCTCGGTTTTTACCGCGAAGCCAGCTCGCTGCTGCGCGAAATGATGGAAGAGCATTCCGAGAACGCTCTCAAGCATGTCATGGTCGTCGACTTTAATCCCGAAGCGCACAAGAAACTGCGCGAGATGGGCGTGCCGTGTGAATACGGCGACATCAGCCACAGCGATACGCTGCGCCACCTCGATCTCTCCGAAGCGCGCATCCTCGTCTGCACGATTCCCGATCATCTCCTGAAGGGCACCAGCAACCTGAAAATCCTGCGCTCGCTGAAGGAACTCGCACCCAATGCGAAGATCGTGGTGACTGCCGAAAAGCTGGACGACGCCCGCGCCATGTACCAGGAAGGCGCGGCGTATGTGTTCATCCCGCGCTTTGTTGCAGCACAGCACCTCGCGGACGTGCTCGAACACCTGCGCGCCGGCACCGGTGATGCCATCAGTGTGCAGGCGCAGAGCCGCCTGGGCGAGCTGAAAGAAGTGCTGCCCTGAGTTTCAGGTCAGTGTGATCTGGCCGAGGATGCGCGTGCCGCTCGCGCCCGTTGCTGACGGCATGTTGCCCGGACGCCCCAGCGCCGTTTCGCGCGCGAGCACCGCAAAAGCGATGCTTTCCTTGGCCTTGATGGGCACGTCATATACATCCGAATTGACAATCTTCATTCCCTGGAGTTCCTTTTCCAGGTGCGCCATCAGCACCGGATTAAGCGCCCCGCCGCCCGAGACGATGACTTCATCGATCGTGCCGCGCGAAAGAACGAAACGCTTAAGCCCGTCGGCAATCGTCAGAGCTGTGAACAGCGTAGCGGTTGCTACGATGTCTCGCGGCATGATCACGAAGCCGTGCCGCGTTCCCCACTCGTACATGTTCACGGCAAAATCGACACCGAAATCCTCACGCCCGGTGCTCTTCGGCGGCGGACGCATCAGATAATCGTGCTGCATCATAGCGTTGAGCAGCTTCTGGTTGATCGTGCCGGACGCGGCCATCTGACCGTCGCGGTCGAAAGTTTGCTCGCCTTGCGTCAGGTAATGGACCATGGCGTCAACGATCATGTTTCCAGGGCCTGTGTCGAAAGCGATGGTTTCTTCGAAGCGGCCGTGCGCGGGCAGGTACGTGATGTTGGAGATGCCGCCGATATTGAGCACGACACGGTTGCTGGAGTCGCTGGAGAGAAGCAGGTAGTCGACGATCGGAACCAGCGGTGCGCCCTGCCCTCCCGCGGCCATGTCGCGCGTGCGGAAATTTGAAATTACCGGAATGCCGGTGCGTTCGGCGATCACGGCGGGCTCTCCGAGTTGCAGCGTCGAGCCGAGCTGAAAAGTCGTTGCGCCGGTGCGCGGCGGTATGTGTGAGACGGTCTGGCCGTGGCTGCCGATCAGGTCGATTTCTTCCTTCGCAATGCCGGCATTATCGAGCAGCGCATTGGTCGTGAAGGCGAAAGCTTCGCCAATCAGAAAGTTGAGTTCGCAGAGTTCGGCCGAGTTGCCGCCTTTCGGTTCGCAAGCCTGCAGGATGCGCTCGCGCAGAAAATCGGGATACTCCTGCGCATGCTTGGCCAGCAGCTTGACTTTCAGCCCTCCGCGGCCCTCGCCTGAAATTTCACAGAGCGCCGCATCGACTCCGTCTGCGCTGGTGCCGGACATGAGACCGACAACGCGGTGCGTGTTCTTTTCTTTCAATCGGGTGAAATTTTCGAGCATGCGCGAGGCCCCACCTTTCAGCGGCGTGTAGCTTTAAGATTATCCACCATCTTACACTTTGCAGCGGAAATCTAGGCAGTCGCTTCATCCAGGCTTTCGGACAGCACTGACGCAAGCAGCCTGATCTCCTCGAGCGTGACGGTCAGCGGCGGCACCGCCAGCAGCAGGTCGCCGATGGCCCTGACGTTCACGCCACGTTTTCTGGCGGCCAGCACCACGCGGTGCCCATAGCGCTCGTGCCACGGGTATGATTCGTCCTTCGCGCCGCGGCTCTTGACCACTTCCAGACCCGCCATCATTCCGCGGCCACGCAGATTTCCCACGTGCGGGTGCGCGCGAAGCGGCTCCAGCGCGCGCCAGAAGGCCGGAATAGTGACATCGCGCAGCGTCTGCAGGAAGTCGCCAGAAGCGATCACGTCCAGGGCCGCAAGCGCAGCCGCACAGCCGAGTGCCGAGCCTGTAAATGTGTGGCCATGGAAGAATGTTTTACGTTCGGCGATCGTCCCTTTGAATGCGTCGTAGATGGTGTCGTTCACGAGCACCGCCGAGAGCGGCAGCACGCCGGCGGTGAGTCCCTTCGCACAGCAGACGATGTCTGGCTTGAAATCGACATTCCGGTTTGTCAGCTGCTCGAAAGCGAAAACACTTCCAAGGCGGCCCATGCCAACGGCAACCTCGTCGAAAATCAACGTGACGCCGTGGCGTCGAGCAGCCTGCGTGACACGCTCAAGGTAATTCGCCGGCTGCGGAATGATGCCACCGGGCCCGAGCACAAAAGGCTCGACGATTACGGCCGCGAGCGTCGAAGCGCGCTCGGCGATCGCATTCTCCATGGCCTGCGCGCATTCGAGAGCGCACGTGTCCGGCTTGCGGTCAAATGGGCAGCGATAACAATGCGGAGGCGCTACGCGCTGAACCTTGAAGAGTAGCGGCTTGAACGTGGCGTGAAACAGGTCGACTCCGCTGACCGCGACGGCGCCGAGGGTGTCTCCGTGATAGGCTTCGCCTAAGCCCAGGAATTCGCAGCGCTCCGGATGGCCTTGATGAACCTGATACTGATAGGCCATCTTGAGAGCGGCTTCGACAGCTTCGGATCCCGAATCGTTGAAAAAGACATGATTGAGCGGCGGTCCTGCCAGCTTTGTGAGCCGCTCCGCGAGGGCGATTGCCGGTTCATGCGAAAGGCCGAGCAGCGTGGAATGCGCAAAGCGGTCCAGCTGCGCCTTTACGGCGCGCTCAACACTTTCAGGCCGGCAACCCAGGGCCAGGCACCAATAGCCGCAGTTGGCGTCCAGGTAGCGTTTGCCGTCCTGCGCGATCAGCCAGTTGCCTTCGGCGGACACGATGATCGGCGGCGGGGGATCTTCGCGCTGGTACTCCGACATCTGCGTGAACGGATGCCACAATGCGTTCTGGTCAATGTGCCGCCAGTCGCGTCCTGATGAAGTGTCTCGCCTTTCAGTCGTCACAGCTCTGAGGACCTCGTTTTGCATAGCGTACAGCCGTTTTGCATTTTGCATTTTCCATTTCGCGGATTCAATTAGGATACACGCATGTTGCGGACGCGTCTTCTTGTTCTCCTCCTTACATGTATTCTGGCGCTAAGCAGTTGTAAGAAAGCTGAGTCACCCCGAATGGGTTTGCTGCAGCCGCAGCAGGCGAAGACAGTCGATCCGGATTCAGCGCCGTTTATTGCCGGAAGGAAGAACAAAGTTTACCATACGCGGCAGTGCCGTTACGGGCTCAATGTTGAATCGCCAGTTGGCTTTGCAACTGCGTACGATGCGGAACTTTCAGGCCGGATGCCTTGCGAATTCTGCACGCCCCAGAACGTGCCTGCGCAGCCCCAGAAATAGTTTGACCCTGTTCTCCAGGAGCCACCTTATGTATGTGCGTCTGATGACACTTTTGCTCCTCGCCATGAATGCACCCATTCTAGCGGGCGAACCCCAGCCGCCGGCGGAGGGTGCAAAGCCAACGAAGAAAGTTCAGAACGTTGAAGATCTGATCGACACGGTGCCCGTTGGCGAACTTGATGCGGCCGTAATTCTTCAGTCCGGCGAGATCAAAATTCCGCTCAGTTCGGTTGAAAAGGTGGAGCTGGCTTACGTGGCCGCCGCCAAGCGCCAGAATCCCAAATATATCCTCGCTCCCGAGCTGCGGACCACTTTGCGCAAGAGTTTCGCCTTCCGCTTCCTTGCGAATGCGGTCGTGGAGAAGTACGTAGCCGACAACAAGATTGAGCTCTCCAAAGAGCAGTTCGAGGAGCAGTTCAAAAAATTCAAGAAAGCCAAGGCCGAAGAAGGCAACTCGGGCAGCTACGAGCAGTGGCTGGCCGACAACGGGCTGAGCGATGAAGAGTTCAGACGCTTCTGGGCGGCGAACTGGGCGATTGAACAGAACTTTGCCAAAAGTGTGACAGATGCGGACGTGGAGGAGAATATCAAAACGCAGACGGACAACATGGGCCTGCGCCGCGCCTCGCATATACTCGTGATGAACAAAGGGCCCGAGCCGCCGCAGGAAGGAATTCTGCGTTCAAAAGAAGAAGCCAAAGCGCGCGCAGAGGAAGCGCTGAAAAAATTGAAAGACGGCGAGGAGTTTGTCAAACTCGTGCGCGCCTACAGCGACTGCCCCAGCAAAGCGGACAAGGGTGCGCTGGGCTATGTCGCACGGAAAGCCGGCCCGACGGCTTTCTTCGGGGACGCCTTCAATGCTGCGGTTTACGCGCTGGAAAAGCCCGGCGACACCACGTCAGCGCCAGTAGAAAGCGCGTTTGGCTACCACATCATCCGCCTGGATGAAGTCCGCAAACCGGAGGAAATGAAAAAGGAAATGCGCCAGTTCCTCATTTCCGAGAAATACCGCAAGCAGATGGAACAGTTGATGAACGCCGCCGCAGCCAACGCAAAATTTAACGCCAAACATCTCTAAGTCCCCAAAAAAGGTAGCGATGAACAAGAACAAGATTTCGCAGAAGGCGGCACGCTTTACCGAATCGGTGATTCGTGAAATGACGCGGCTGTGCAACCGCCACGGCGGCGTCAACCTCGCGCAGGGCTTTCCTGATTTCCCTTCACCCAAGGCGATGAAAGAAGCGGCCAAGGCAGCGATCGACGCGGAGAAGAATCAATACGCGATCACGTGGGGCGCCAAAGCGTTCCGCGACGCGCTGGTCAAAAAAACAAAACATTTCATGGGCATGGATTTCGATCCCGAGCGCGAACTGACCGTCTGCTGCGGATCAACAGAGACCATGATTTCCGCGATGCTGGCGACGGTTGATCCGGGTGAGGAAGTTATCGTCTTCGAACCGTTCTATGAGAATTACGGCCCGGATGCGATTCTCTCGGGCGCCACTCCCGTATACGTGAAACTGCGCCCGCCGCACTGGGACTTCGATCGCGACGAACTGCGCAAAGCCTTTTCGCCTCGGACGAAAGGCATCATCGTCAACACGCCGCACAACCCGACCGGCAAGGTATTCTCCCGCGAGGAGCTCGAATACATCGGCAAGCTCGCGACCGAGTTCGACGCGCTGATCTACACCGACGAAATCTACGAACACATCCTCTACGACGGCACGCCGCATGTTTACACCGCCACGCTGCCGGGATTGCGCGAGCGCACGGTCACGATCTCCGGCCTGAGCAAGACCTACAGCGTGACCGGCTGGCGCATCGGTTACTGTTTCGCGCCGCCGGAGATCACGGGCGCCATCCGCAAAGTCCACGATTTCCTGACCGTCGGCGCGCCCGCGCCGCTGCAGGAAGGCGCGGTCGCGGGCCTGCAGTTCGGCGATGATTACTACGTCGAGCTGCGCGAGAAATATCAGGCGCGCCGCGAGCTCTGCGTTGGCGTGCTCGAAGAAGCGGGCTTCCGCTGCTTCAAGCCGGGCGGGGCGTACTACATCATGACAGAGTACCCGGACGTGGGCATTCGCGACGACATTGAGTTCGCGCGCTATCTCGTCGAGAAAATCGGGGTGGCTGCGGTGCCAGCTTCAAGTTTCTACCGCGCGGGAGCACCCGAAGCGAAGAAGATGATCCGCTTCAACTTTGCCAAGAAAGACGAGACGATCCTCGAAGCCGCGAAACGCTTGAAAACGATCGCGCGGAAGTAAGCGCGCTTTTCCCTCTCCCCTCCGGGGAGAGGGCCGAGCGAGCGGAGCGAGTCCGGGGTGAGGGGTAGCCGCTTCTTGCAAGAAAACGGATACCCCTCACCCGGCATTCGCTTTCGCTCATGTCCGCCCTCTCCCGCGGGTGGCCCGGACGAAGTCCGGGTGCCGAAAGGCACATCCAACCCTACTTGCGCTCACTCAGTCCAAAAAACGATTGTCTTGCAATGCTACGTACAAGGAGGGTTGATTGTCGCTTTGCGACCCGGACTTTCGTCCGGGCCACCCATACGATTTCCTCAGGCGCGCATGACTTCGAACAAATGCGGCTGGTAGGCCTCTAGTGCCACGTACAACCCGGGCCAGGCCAGTTCGTCTCCCGCGCGGTCGTAGCGTTTGCCGTCGTAGCGATCGAGGAAAACGAAGCTTTCCTTGTTACGGAACTTTTCGGCAGGAAGCGGAATACGGCCGTATGCCCGCATGCCGCTCAAGTTAACCACGATGACGTAGCCGATGAACTTTCCGGCGTCGCGGTCGGGCGTCCACTGCATGGCCAGCAGCGACGCGTTTGAGGCATCGCCCCAGCCGGGCGAGTTAACATTCAGCAGCGTGAACTGGCCGCTGTGAAACACCGGGTCCTGCAGAACGCCGAGCAGCTTTTCGTAAAAGTGCGCGGTCTCAACGTCCTCGTTTTCGTGCGGCCGGCGTGCGAGTTGCACGGGTATCTTGATGCGGTGGCCTTCCAGCTGGCCCTCGTGAAAGAGGCGCAGGCCAGGCGTAAAGAACGTTGCAACGGCCGCGCTGCGCGAATAGGCGGCGCCAAACGTGGTCACGGCGCGCTCTTCGTCATGATTTTCAACAAAGCGCAGGCAGCTGTCCTGGTAGGCGCCCGCACCCTGCAGATGCGCGCGCACGCCGCCATAATCCTTCTTCTTCAGGCGGTCATAAAGCGTCTTGTCATACGTGAAGTGGAAGCCCTGCTGCTGCAGCTGCCATTCCATGTTCCAGTAGCTCTCGGCGATAAAGAGCGTGCCCGGATGGCGCTGCAGCACGGCCGGTAATGCTTCTTTCCAGAAACTCTCCTTTACCGAGCTCGAGCCCAGCCGGTGGCCCCAGAGTTTCTCGATCACTTCGGGAACGATCAGCATAGCCATGTCGCAGCGGATGCCGTCGCACTGGCTGCAGATGTCCAGCAGCTTCTGCTTCATGGCCTCACGCGCGGACGGCTGCGCGTAGTTGATCTGCGCGGTGTCGGTCCAGCCCGGGAAATACGGATCGCGGCCGTGCGCGAGAATGTGCCCGCTGGCCGTGCGGAAAAAATTTTGCGGCTCGCGCGCGAGATCCTCTTCGGTGCCGTACACGTAATACTCGGGATGCTCGATCACAAAATGATGGTCGCGCGACGTGTGATTGCTGACGAAATCCAGGATCAGGCGCAGTCCATTTGTCGCCAGGCGCTGCCGCAAGCGTGCCAGCGCCGCGCGGCCGCCAAGCGCCGCCGAAACCTGGTAGGTTGTGATCGCGTACGGCGAGCCGATCACGTCCGCGGGAGTAAAATCGGGCAGTGCCTTGCGGTATTCCTGCTGCAGGCCGGTGTGTTCGCGCGCGATAGCCAGGGGCTCGTCCCCGGTAGTCCACACGCCCATCAGCCATACGGCGTGAAAACCTTTGCTGGCGATGCTTTCAATTTCGCTATCGGGAACCAGGTCGAGCGTCAGCTTGCGGCCGTAGCGGGCTGATAGTTCTGCCAGCCAGACGCGCGTGTTTATCTCATAAACGAGCGGGTACTTCGGCCACTTCTGCATAATCCTGCCTTCAGGGGATTTCAGACAGCGCACCGGTGTATCCGCGGCACTGTGCTCGTGCCAGTAAAGATTTTTGAACAAAATGCGCGGGCGGCTTAAGATGCGGCAATGATCGCCATTCTTTCAGATGTCCACGCCAACATTGAGGCGCTGCAGGCCGTGTACGACGATCTGAACCAGCGCGGCATCAAGCGTATTTTTTTCCTCGGCGATATCGTCGGCTACGGCCCCAACCCGGCCGAAGTGCTCGAGTTCATCAAGAAGTGCGAGTTCTGCCTGCTGGGCAACCACGACGAGGCCTGTCTGAAGGGTCCCCCGAAAACGTTCAATGCCGCCGCGGCTCGCGCGTCGCTGTGGACGCGCAAACAGATCGATCCCGAACAGATGCCGCGCTCTTTTTTGCGCCCGGGCCTTTACCAGCAGCGCAAGGAACAGTGGGACTACTTGCAGCAGCTCAAGCCGGTACGCATCGTCAGCGACATCATGTTCGTCCACGATACGCCGGCTCAGCCGGGTTCGTGGCGCTACGTGCGCAGCCGCACCGAAGCCGATGCGGGATTCGCCAAGTACCCGGCATTGCGCGCTTTCTTCTTTGGGCATTCGCACCAGCCGGGCGTTTGGTTCGAGGACTCGTACGCCAGTGCCGAGCCGGGACGCAAGTTTGATTTCAAAAAACGCGTCATGGTGAACGTCGGATCGGTCGGCCAGCCCCGCGACAAGGATCCCCGCGCGTGCTACGTGGTTCTGGAACCCGATGGCTTCCGATTTTTCCGTGTCACATACGATTTCACCAAAACGCAGCAGAAGATTCTCGCCTGCCCGGAACTCGATCCGTCACTGGCCGAGCGCCTGGCAAAAGGAACCTGATCCGTATTTTGGAATTTTCGATTAAGCAGTATCGTTTACGCTTCGCAACCAAGAGCTAAGAGCTAAGAGCCACCACCGCAGGAGCCGTTCATGGCCATTCAAGAAGTCAAAGACGCCTGGATTTTTCTCGACCGCAACACTGGGATCTGGAAAGGACACGTCCAGGCCGCGCAGGGCGTCTTTCAGCCCATTCACTGGGTGGCCATGCACCGCATGCAATGCATGCTGCGCCTGGCGCCGCACCAGGGAAAGATCGCCGACATCGGCTGCAGCTATGGCATTCTCACGCTGAACCTGGCGTGGAAAAAGCCGCGCGCGGAGGTGGTCGGGATCGATCCGGACGAGACGCGGCTGAACGTCGGAAAACAGCTGCTGACGGAGCACCCTCTTCCAAACTGCAGCTTCCAGACAGGCACGGTCGATGAGCCGGGCATTGCGCCGGGATCGTGTTCGGGCGTGATCTGCACCGAGACGCTCGATCACATCAAAGAAGTGCGGCCGCACCTGAAAGAGAAGGTCGACAAACTGCTCTCCCTGCTGATGCCCGGCGGACGCTTGATCCTCTCGATTCCGGCGCTCGAAGAGATGACGCGCGAATCGGCGCCGCTGCCGCCCTCGCCGCTGGCGATGGCCGATTTTGATTTTCTTCCACACAAGCAGGTCGACCGAAACTGCCCGCGCTGGTGGCACCTCTTTTATGTGGATAAAATCTGAGTGTTCGCGGCATTACGTTTTGCGTTTAGCCTGCGCGCGCCTTATTTTGTTTCCTGACCTTCAACCCCGGAGAAGTTATGGCCCGACTCGGTGATCTTTTTCCTGACGATTTGCAGCCCCAGACAACCGCCAAAGGCGCCCCGCCCCGTCCGCGCGCTGCCGGGCCCGTCGTGAATGCCCCGCGCAAGGCCGAACGCGTTTGCGTGAAGGATTTCGTCGCCGGCCAGGAGATCGAAGGCATTTATCTCGTCTCGGAAGCGACGATTCGTGTCGCGAAGAATGGCTCGAAATACATCCAGGCCACGTTCGCGGATAAAACGGGCACCGTTCCTGTCCGGCAGTGGGACGCGACCGAAACCGATTTCACCTGCTACAAAGTCTCTGGTTACATCAAGGTCCGCGGCCGAGTTGAGACCTATAAAAATGCGATGCAGATGATCGCTTTTTCGGTTCAGGAGTGCAGCGGCGAAGGCATCAACGCGGCCGATTTTCTGCCCGTGTCCGTGCGCCCGCTGGACGAAATGGACGGCGAATTCGATGCGCTGCTCGAGACGTTTAAAGACCCCGACTACAAACGCCTGCTCGTGGCAATCTTCTCAGACCCGGTCGTGCGCGCAAAATTCCGCAAGGGCCCGGCCGCGGCGTCGGTGCATCATGCCTGGATCGGCGGACTGATGGAGCACGTGCTTTCGGCCTGCAAGACCGCGCAGGCGATCGCCGAACAGCGCCCGTTCCTCAACCGAGATCTGCTGATGGCCGGCGTGATTCTGCACGACATCGGCAAAATTGAAGAGCTCGATTCAGGTCCGGGCTTCAGCTACACGGACACTGGAAAACTCTGTGGCCACATCGTCCTCGGGGCCCTGCTGGTCGAGCGCACTATCGTGAAGCTCGGAGATTTCCCGCAGAAGAAGCGCGATCTCATCCTGCACATGATTCTCAGCCACCACGGCACGCATGAATTCGGAAGCCCTGTCACGCCGGTCACC
>Ga0196964_10000929_pt1 | contig 15779 bp, 32 predicted proteins | sample S1_10metaG_FD_148615 | JGI IMG/M metagenome (GOLD analysis project Ga0196964, IMG submission 148615) | Soil microbial communities from Anza Borrego desert, Southern California, United States - S1_10 | ecosystem: Environmental > Terrestrial > Soil > Desert | place: USA: California | collected...
TGGACTTCGCGGGTGATGCCGCCGCCGTCGATGGCCGCTGGAAACAGAAGGCCACCGCGGACGACTGGTTCAACGAGCATGTGCGGCCCGGCCTCGAAGCGGCGGGCTACACCGTGCATGACGTGCAGGGGGACAAGGCGTTCATCTCGACGCGCGAAAACCCCGAAGGCACCTGGATCGATTTCGTCCAAGGGGCCGATGGCGAGAATCCGCTGCTCGCATGGCAGGACGAAAGCTACGGCGGCGATCCGATGGCGGGCGGCGCGAGGGGTGGCGGCGGCGGAGTCACGTCCCTACTCGATCCGAGTGCGGTGGGCGGCGATGCCCTCGCGCAGATCATGGCGGAAATTCAGGCCTTGGCGCGCGGCGGGCAGAGTCCGACGCAGCGGGACGCGATCCTCGCCATGCTGGGGGTGCGCTGATGGCGTGGTACGACCTCCCCACGGCGAAACAGAAAGTCACGGCCTATGCCCAGCCGAAATACGGCCGGGGCCTGACCGACGACGAATTCAACGAGATCGGCCGGGACATCGGCTACAGCGGCGGCGATATTGACGATGACGGCCTGAGTCGCGCGTTTCAGTCGGTGGATAGGATCGCGGCCCGCTACGGCGCGCACCCGTCCCGCCCGCCCACGCTGGAGGACGATGTGCGCGGCCGTGCGGTCGATCCGGGACAGCTCCCCGCCGGCGGCGTGACGCAGTGGACGCCCGATCACGACAACCAAGCGGGCGGCGTTCCGCCTGGCGTGCAGCTGCAGATTCCTGATGAATCGGGACAGGCGCGGCCCGAGGCGCCGCCGCCGACGTTTCAGCCGCCCGCGCCGCCGACGGTTCAGCCGCCCGCGCCGCCGACGACGGCCGGGGGCGGGGGGGGCGGTGTCAGTCAGCAGCCGAGTGCCGCGCCGTCACTCGACAGCGACATCGAGCGCATTCTCCGTGAACGGCTCGCGGCGCTCTCTGGTCCCTTTGATCCGCAAGGCGATACCGTCTACCGAGGGCAAGTGGATGCGTACAAAGCCGCGCAGCAACGCGGCGCGCGCCGCATGCGATCCGCCGCCGCCGAGCGCGCCGCGCAGACGGGGACGCTCGGCAGTGGTGGATTCGATACCGAAGCCCTGGGCTATCAGCAGGACGCCAATACGAACGAGGCGACGTTTGCGGCGCAACTCGCCGGGCAGCGGTTGAGTGAACGCGAAGGCCAGTTGATGGAGGCGATCCAACTGGCACGCGCGGTCGGCCAAGACGACGTGGCGGAAGCCTTGGACCGTGAACGTATCGCGATCGCGCAGCAGCAAGTCGCGCTCCAAGGCGAACTCGGGCGCGGCAACCTCGCGCTGGCGCGGGACGATCTGGCCCTGCGCGAGCGCCTTGGCCTTGGCAACCTGGATTTACAGCGCGAACTCGGGCGCGGCGATCTCACCCTCCGCGATCGCGGGCTGGGCATTCAGGAACGCCTCGGCCAAGGCGATCTCGATCTGCGATCGCTGTTGGGCCGCGGACAGTTGTCGCTCGGGCTGCTGGGGGCGCTCATGGGGAATCAGCAGTTTTACGACCGTCTGGGCTTCGACTATACCGATGCCCTGAATCGATGGAATCGCGATTCCATCCTGTCTCTGCTGGGGACGTAACGCGATATGGGACTCCTGAGCATGCTCGGCAAGATCGGCGCGGGGATTGCCGCGCCGTTTACGGGGGGCGCGTCCCTGGCCGCCATTCCGATGATCGACGCCCTCGGTCAAGTCGCGGGCGGCGCCGCGGGCGGGGCGGCCAATCAACGGCAGCACGAGAACGCGCTGATCAATCAGCGCAATTCCCTGCTCGCGCAGTTGTTCAACACGCAGCAAGGCGCGACGACCGCGGCCTTGCAGGGACAGGAGCGCGGCGCGCTCGACCGCGCGGGCCTCGACCTGCAGCGCCGTCAGTTCGCGCTGAACGCTCCGCAGACCCGCGGCACACAGGCGATGCGCGGCTCGCTCATGGCGAACCTGCAGCCGACGCGGCTCTCGGGCTTGCCCTCACGGATCAGTGCCTCCATGCCCCAGGTGAGCGGCGGGTTGAATGCCTCCGCGCTCTCGCCCGAGGTGCGCGAGATGGGCCGCACCCTCCAGCGACAGGCGCTCTTGGATCAGATGAAGGGCGACACCTTCGATCCGGTGCCGGAGACGGACTTCAAGAGCGGCGTGCTGCCACTGCCCGCCTTGGAGGAACTGAAGAAGTCCGGGCTGCTCGAAAAGATTCTCGGCGGCGTGGGCCTAGGCGCGTCGATCGTGGGCGGTATGGGTGGTGCCGCACAGACTGGCCCGCGCTTGCAGAATCAATTCCCAACCCCGCAGGCCGGCCGCGACATGTACGGCAATCCGGCGGATTGGCGCCTGCCGCGCGGCGTGCTCGGGGAGCGGACGTAATGGCCCTCTCCGGCGCCGCGGCGGGCGCTGCCCAATCCCTTGAACAACTGGTGGTTGAACGCCGGTTGCAGGAAGCCCTTGCGCATCAGCAGGCGATGGATCACCTCGCCGCGCAGTTGCGCCAGCAGGAACTCGACCAGCGCGCCACCGACAGCCAGGCCGATCGCGGGTTGCGGAGTCGCGGGCTCGATCTCGACGAACGTGCCCAACGCGATCGGTCCAATCAGTTCGGCATGGAGCAGATGCACCGTGACCGGGCGGTGATGGATCAGGAAACAAGCACGCGCGCGCTGACGGAGATGGCCCAGGACCAGACGTTGCCGGGGCCGGTGCGCCGCTTGATCAGCATGAAACAGCACGGCGTGAGCGGGATCAGTGCCGAGGACTTGGAAGATCCCGCCGTGTTGCGGGAGCGCAAAGCGGCGGATGCGAAAGCGGTGGCGGAAGCGCAGTACGGCACGGCCGCGAAGTATCGCGAGCCGCGCGCGAACGCGTCGCCCTACGAAAAGATCGAGACGGTCGATGAGTCGGGGAATCCGGTCATCACATACCTCACCCCGGACGAGGTGCGGGCGCAGGGCGGCATTCCCACGTCTCCGAAGACAACGGCGAAAGCGTCGGGACCGGCCACGGTCGAGGCGATCCTCAAAGAGATCGAAACGCTCTCGACGCGCATCAATACCGGCGGCGCAGGCCCGCAGACCACGATGACCGGGATGATGCGCCGCGGCGCGGGGGCGCTCAACCTCGATAACGACGTGGCGGAATACGAGTCCTTGGTGAAGGGCTTCATTCCGATGGTGGCGCGCGCCGTGGGACATACCGGCGTGCTCACACAGCAGGACGTGGATGCGGTGCGCGCGCTGTTCCCGAAACCGGGCGACAACCAGCAGCTTGCGCAGAACAAGATCGCGCGGGTGCGGTCGCTGCTGTCGGCCATGCAGCCGATGGCGTCGCACGAGTCCACACCGCCGGGCGGGGCGCCGGCTAACGCCGATCCGCTCGGGATTCGGAGGCCGAAGTAATGCCGCAACTCGCGCAACTCGTGCGGGCGAAATACCCCGGCGTCTACGACGACCTGGACGATGCCGCGCTGGAGGCGGCCGTGCGCGCGAAGTATCCGGGCGTCTACGACGATCTGGTGGAGGAACCGAAGGCCGAACATCCGCACGCGCGCGTGGCGCGGCTGGCGGGCGAGAACTTGCCCGCGATCGGCGGGGCGATCGGCTCGGCGCTCGGGATGGTCGGCGGTCCCGTCGTCTCCGCAGGCACGGCGGCGCTCGGCGGCGCGGCGGGCCGCTTGGGACAACGGGTGCTGCACGCGATGCAGGGGCGGCCAGCCGAGGACGGGTTGGTCGGCATGGCGGCGGATGCGGGCCAGCACGGGGCGGTGCAGGGCGCGCTCGATCTCGCAGGCGGCGCGGCAACCCGGATGCTGGCGGGCGGCGCGCGGCGGTTGTATACGGGCCTCGCGAAGCCCTCGAAAACGCTGCGGGCGGATCATCCTGACGCGGTGCAGACGGCCCTCGCCGTGCGCGCCCCGATCTCGCAGGGCGGACTCCGCAAGCTGGAAGCGATGCGCGGGCAGTCCGCGCAGCAGGCGGACGCGATGATCGATGCCGCGTCCCCGACGGCGCGGCCGATCCGCGCCCGCGAAGTGATCAGCGAATTTGGCGACACGGTAAAGGAGTTGCGGCGGCGCGCGGATATTGGGCAGCCCTCCGAGCTGGCGAAGGTCGGGGAACGCGGCCGGCGGTTGATCGCGGCAGAACCCGCAGGCGGGATGGAGTTGTCGCGTGCCCAGGAGTTGAAACGCACCGCGCAGAACGCGGCGAGTGCCGGCTACCTGCAAGCCAAACGCGGCACTGTCAAGGAAGTGACCGCCGACACGATGCTCGACAAGGACGTGGCGCGCGGGTTGCGCGCGGCGATCGAGCGACGCGTGCCGGACGTGGCGGGTGTCAACCAGCGCACGCAATCGCTCGGGGGGGCAGCGTCACTCTTGGAAGATGCCGTGGGCCGCGAGGGCAATACGCACGCGTTTGGCGGGATGCGCGACCTCATCGCCGCTGGTAGCGGCGGTGGCGTCGGGGCGGCGTTCGGAATGCCGGCAGAGGGCGCGGCGATCGGTCTGCTGATGCGGCTCCTGTCGTCGCCGGCAACGGGCTCGCTCGCCGCGATCGGGATGAATGAGGCCTCGCGTCTACCGCACGGTCAACTCCTGCGGCTGCTGATGTCTAGCCACGGGTCAACAGGAACGCCGACAGCATCAAAGCGATGAAGTACAGCGCCCATTTCACCTCGCGTAAATGCGATTGGACGATATGCAGTTCGTCCTGCACGGTCGGCTCTGGACGAAACCCGACCTCGCGCCAATCCTCGCGCTCTTGTGGTGTCGGCATACGGCGGAGCTTAACAAGGATGTCCACGCGATGGAACTCCAAAACGCGTTAGCGGTGGGCATCCCAGCCCTCACGGTGGTGGTGTGGCTGCTGCGCCTGGAAGGCCGGGTGAACACCCAGGACGCCATGCAGCGGCAACTATCGGAAGACGTGAAGTACATCCGCAACCGGATCGACCGCGCCTTGGAGAGCGACTAGTGATCGCGTCCGCTGATCTCGCCCGCCTGACCGACGCGCAAATCGTCGCGGTCACCCTCTACGGCGAATGCCGATCCGAACCCATCGAAGGGATCATCGCCGTCGCCAACGTGATCAAAAACCGCGTGCAGGCCGACCTCGGCGGCGATCAGAAACCGGACTGGTGGGGCGAAGGCTGGCGGGGCGTCTGTCTGAAGCCGTGGCAGTTTTCCTGCTGGCATCCCGAAGGCGGCGAAGGCAATCACGCCAAGGTGCGCGAGCTGGTGACGGCCCTCCTTGCCGGGCCGGTGACCGATCGCCAGTACGTCGAATGCGCGGCCGTGGCGACCTGCATCATGCGGGACTGGTTCCGCGACAACACCAAGGGGAGTGACCACTATCACGTCGCGACGATGATCCCACGGCCGACGTGGGCAAAGGGGCGCGTGCCGGTGACGCAAGTCGCCAAGCATGTCTTTTACAAGCTGGCCGCGTGAGGACGCCATGCGCGACGACCAGAAATCCCCGAGCGCGTGCCTGGTGACGGAGCCGAAGCCGTCCACGTTGTCGTTCTTTATGGCGGTGGCGATGCCCGAACTCCGCGCGCGCCCCCCGTACGAAGTGCATCCGTGGATTCGCATCACGGCCACGAAGACGGCGGAAGTCGAAGAGGTGTGGCTCAGTTCGGACTTTGGCGTGAAACGCAAAGCGCACGCTGGTGAGGATGACGAATGCTGAAACCCTATGAACGGATCGCGGCGGTGGGCTTTCTGATCGTGCTGCTCTTCGCGAGCGGCTGCGCGAGTGCGCGCAGTGAACGCGTGCTCATGGTGACGATGGGCGCCGCGGGCGGGGCCGATCTGATGACGACGGGCTACTGCTTGGGTGCGGGGACGTGTCGCGAAGGCAATCCGATCTTGCGGCCGTTGGAGGACCAGCCCTTTGCGTTCGGCGTGGCGAAGATGGGCACGACGGCGTATCTCATGTACTGGATGCACAAGTTGCATCACACGCATCCGAAGCTCGCGTGGATCGTCGGCGGGGCGAGTGCGGGGGCGTGGTCGATCATCGCGTGGCGGAATACCCGCTTCACGCAAGGAGTGCGGTAAATGGCAGTCCCGAACTATCAGCAGCTCGTCGCGGACGCCGCGGCGAAGTATCCCGAGGCGTGGCGGTCTGCCCATACGGGCGGACATGGCACGGAAGATTTCATCCGCCTGCTCGCGGCGGACCTGCACGCGATCGATCCGCGGGTCGGCCTGAACGGCAAGCGCGGCAACCCGAGTGACATCAGCGACGACGCGCTGTGCTATCAGGGCGAAGGGAACCAGTTCGATCCGACCAACGGCAACGCGCGCGTCGCCGTGATCGACGTGATCGCAGGGGCGGGTGGGCCGAATCCGCAGCCCTCGTGGCAGACGTTTGCCGAGCCGCACGCCGCCGCGTGGGTGCGCCCGTCTGGCGTGCCCCATCCGCAGCCGGGGCCAACGCCAGTGCCACCGCCGACGCCGGTCCCTGCACCGTCCTGCAAGTTCCAGCCGATCGATCTCTCCGCGCTCCAGAGCGGGATCGTCGCGGCCGTGAACATGCTGGCGGACGTGCAGCGGAAACAGGCGGTCCTCGAAGCGAAGCTCGATGACGCGGTGAGCGCGGGCCAGTCCGCGAAGGACGAAGCGCACGCGGCAAAGTTGCACGCGCAGGATATTCGCGCGGCGCTGCAGAACGGGCTCGGCATCGTGGACGGGCGCATCAATGCGAGCTTCGTGAAGGGCACCGTGACGGGGATCGTCCGCGGATGAACGCGTTCGTGCTCGCGCTGGTGGTGAGTGTCAGCGGGCCGGGCTTGATACCGGCTGCCCCTGGAGGTCGTCCTTGGGGTTCTCCCGCAGTCCTCTCGGACAAGGGGGCGTGTCCATCCACGCCGCCGCTGACAGTGCTCATTATCGCACGACGTGTGCGGCGCGGGAGTGACGAGCGATGCCCGTAACGCGCGACTACTGGCATCGCGTGCGGGACAAGGCCGCCGAGCTCGGCACTGACGGCTGCACGATGGCGGGGCCGGCGTTTCGTGACTGCTGTTTGCGGCACGATGCGGAGTACCGCACGTGTCGCACGCTGAGCGGGCGGAAGATCACGCGTAAAGAGGCTGACCAGCGGTTTCTTGCGTGCATGCAGTCGCGCTCGATCGTCGGCTGGTGGAGCCCGATCGCATGGCTGCGGTATGCGGCGGTGCGGCTGTGCGGGGCGTCAAGCTCGAAAGGAACACGATGACGTGGAGCTGGCTCAAACCGTTGGCGAAATGGGCGGCGCCGCTCGTGGGCCGGTGGGTCGCACGGACGATCGTCTCCCCGACTGTCCGCACTGTGACGCCCGCGGCACCCTCGAAGCCGTTACCGCGACGCACGCGGTCTGCTCCTGCTGCGCGAAAACGACGCGGCTAACCCGATTCGGCAGGGGTGACGGGGCTTACTGATTACGCAGTGGTGGGTAGGATGACGCGCGATGTCTGACGTAAAGCTCGTGCTCAATTCCAGCAATGCGCTCGTGCGCGTCAGTGATCGCCTCTTGGAGTTCCGCCGGAATCGTGAATTCGCCAAGGCGTTCTACGGTGCCATTCACGACCAAGAGCGGCCGGACGTCCTCAATGCGGCCAATTCACCAACGAGCTTCCGTAGTTGCTCAAGGTGATACGTGGACAGGCCGACGGCGCGCATCGGGTCACTCGTGACGGATTGCTGTCGCCACCACGCGTACGTCGAGCGCGCAATCCCGTCGTATGTGCCAATCGCGCACTTTGCGGCTGGAGGGGCCGCAGTGGTCGTTAGCGCCGCCGCCGCGATCGGCAATGCCGCGATCGAGGCCAGGAACGCGCGCCGGGAGAGATTGATCGGGGCCATCAATCAGTAGTGTCGCACAGGTTTACGCGCGCGGTCAGGCTGGGACTTCGTGAGCCCGATCAGCCCCTGCGATCGGATCAGGAAGAAAGCTGATCGCGCGCGTGACGACAGGGGCACGGAGTGGCGGCGCTGCCAACTCGTTGCCAACTTTCGCCCCTCTGAGGTGGCCGTTTCTGGTCTCTCGTAGACCTACCTCTGCCGCAATTTCCTCAATATATTGGCGCGGCCGACAGGGCTCGAACCTGTGACCCCCAGCTTCGAAGGCGCTTAAGATGTGCGTTTTTTCGTGCGTTTTCGTGGTTTGCCAACGGCCGCTGCCAACTTTCGCCCCACTTTAGAGACCGCGGCGGCATCGACCAAGGCAAAGGCCGTATTCGCGTAGCGCTCCGTCGTCTTGGTGCCGGCATGGCCGAGCAGGCGGGCCGTCGTGCTGAGATCGCCGGTCGCCGCGTAGATCAACGCGCCGTGTAAGTGGCGCAGATCGTAGGGGCGGAAGCGCGGCAGGCCCAGCGTTGTGCAGGCGTGTGTGACGGTCCAGTACATCGTTGAGGCGCTGAACGACCCCCAGGCATCCCACTGCGCGAACTCGCGCAACGCGGCCATTGCTTCGTCGGACAACGGCAGGAGGCGCCCCGCCACCCCGCCGCCTTTCTTCCGCCGCCGCACCGTGAGCATCCGACGCGGACGATCCCAATCGGCGGGCGTGAGCTGCATGACCTGGGCATGGGGGAGACCCGTCGTGAGAATCACTTTCAAGCGCGCGCGGGTTTTGGACGGGCGGAGATGTGCGAGCACCTTGCGGACGTGCGCGAGGTTGGCCGCGCGCGCTTCAGGCTCGGGATCGCGCGGGCGCGGGGTGGCGGTGACGGGATTGGCGTCGCCGCGCTGGCCGTGAAAGTCGTACAGGTGTTTCAGGGCGGTGCGATGGTGCCGCGCCGTCGTCGGGGCCATGCCGCCGAGCTGCCACTGTGAGAGTACGGTGGCGATCTGTTGGCTGGTCACGTCCGTGCGCGGCGTGGTGCGGCCGAGGGCGGCGATCCACCGGTTCAGATACGTGCGTTTGTTGCTGTAGTCCGGGGTGTGCTGGACGCTCCGCAGATACAAGACGGCATCGCGCGCGATCGAGCCCCTGGGCGGGGGAGCGGGCGCGGCCTGTTGGGCGATGCGCCACGCCTCGCGCTGTTCGGGTGTGCTCGTGAGCGGAAAGGACGTGCGGCGCAAGTCGCCGTGAATGCGGACGTAGACCTCGATGCGATTGCCGTGGCGGCGTTCGCCTTTCGGGCGCTTTCCGCGACGCGGCATGTCTGCGCTAGCGGGTGACGTTCGACAGGCGCGCGCCGAGCACGCCGACGCCTGGCGCAGTGGACATCGTGACGTTGTAGGTGACGTTGCCCGTCATCCCGTTGCCACTGACGCGCGTGCTCCACGTGCTGATCGTCGCCGACAACACCGTGGCCGTCGCGGTGCCCTGTAACGTCAGGACACCATCGGCGCTGATGACGCCTGAGACGGGGCCGGTGACTTGGCCGAACGACACCGTCCCGGACAGGCTGGAGCCGTTCTGCGTCAGGGTGATGCGGATCGGGAGGACGGACCCTGGGGGGAACACGCCGCGTTGCGTGCTGCACAGCAAGTCTTGCACGGAGCCAGTGCCCTCGCAGCGATCCACGATATAGCTACCGGTCCACGTGCCGGCAGCATTAAACAGCGCGGTCGCCGAAATCGCGAGCGTGTTCGTGCCGCTCGTATGGTCGGCCTCTACGATCACCGTCCCACTGAAGGTCCCGCCCGCGCGCGGGGCAAACCGCACGACGACGGCTTGTGACGCGCCGGCCGCGATGGTGCCGCTCGACCAGCTCGCGAAGAGATGATCGGCGAGGCCGCCCGTGACAGAGAGGCCGCGCACCGTCAACGTCGCCGTCCCCGAATTGGTGATCGTCATCGTCAACTCGCGCTCTGCGCCGACGAAGACCTGCCCGAACGTGAGCGATCCGGTGACCGCGATGACGCGCGTCTGCACGGGAGGCGCTGTGGTGGTGGGCGGGGTCGTGGTGGTGGGCGCAGTGGGGCTGTTTTTCCCACACGCAACGGAGGCGATTGTCAAGAGGAGTACTGCTGATTTTTTCGTCATGGTCCGTATCCTCTCCGCCGTCTACGAGTTAGCACGATTCGTGATTCTAAGCTCAACAATAGGACTTGATCGGACTTGGAGGGTCGGGTAGCTTACCGATTCGCTGTTCGGTTTCGCGTCAGTTTCGCGTCGTCTTCGCCCCGCATTCCACCTGGCACATGACCGGGGCTGAGTGCGGAAGGAGCGGTCGGTGTCATGGCGTCGTCCCGGTGCCCCTTTTGCGTTTCCCGGCGGTTGCTGTCTGGTCAGGAATGGCACGATCTCGTGCTCGCCCTGCAGCATGTGCTGCGTCTCGTCCCTTCGCCCGAACCAGCCGTTCGACCGCGCCTCTCGTCTCATCGTCCATCCCGCGCAACGCGATCAGCACGTCGTGCTCGACGGCGGTGAGGGACGGTTCCGGCAACACCTCGCGGAGCAGATCGGCCAAGGTGTATTGGAACTGCCGCGCGATCGCGTCCGCGAAATCGAGGTTGACGTTGACCACGCGGCCAGATTCCAGCCGACTGATCTCTTGCTGTTCCACGCGCAAGCGTTCAGCCAACTGCGTTTGCGTCCAGCCCGCTCGTTGACGTAACCCTTTCACGCGTAACCCGATACGAGCCGAAAGTGTGTCGCGCCCCTTTGCCATCCGGGGCGGTAGTCTTCCACTCGACACACCGTTACTAAAAATTTGTGTTGACACGCACACATCTCGTTTGTAGAGTTAGGGCGTGTCGAACAAACACGTGAATCGCCTTCGCGTGCTGCGAGCCGAGCGCAACATCTCCCAGATGGACGCGGCCGATGCAGTGGCGATGAGCGCGAACCGCTTCTGGCGGATCGAGAACGGCTACACCGAACCCACCGACGACGAAAAGGAAGCGTTGGCGCGCTTCTTCGGCGTCCGGGTTCGGGACATCTTCACGAGCGGACGGGCGGCGTAATGGCGGCCGACAAGCTCACCCTCACGCATCGTGAAACGTGGGAGCTGATGGGCATCTCGCGCGGCCTGTTCTACCGGCTCAAAGCCGAAGGACGCTTTGACAAGTTGCGCGCGCCCCTGCCCGAGCGCTACTCCCGCGAAAAAGTCGAAGCGTGGATCGCCACGCGCCCGGCGTCCTCGGCCCCGTTGAAGGTCGCCAGCTAGTCATGCGCGATCCCCTGCAACCGGCGCAACTCGGCGCACTCGATTCGCAGCAGGACGCGCAAGGCGTCCACGATCGCGATCTGCCGATCGAGCGCTACGAAGACGGGCTCTATCGCCGCCTCGACGCCTTGGAAGCGTTGGCGGTCAGCCTCGGCTTGATGGTCGATCACGTCGTGTCTCTGCCCCCCGGAGATCGGAATCGTGCGCGTCATGAGTGAGATGGTGGCAGACCGCGTGCCGGCCGCGCATCGCGTCAATGGGGAGATTCCCCGGCGCATGGCGAAGGCGGATCTCCCTAAAGGGGAGAACGCCCCGCAGCGGGAGGAATGGCGGGCGATTGGGAGCTGTCTGGACGAGGCGCGGCGCTTCGTGGGCTGGACGGTGGATCGCTTGGCGCAGGAACTCGGGGATGGCGTGAAGCCGCGTGACAGCAAGCAAGTGGCGCGGTGGATTCGCGGCGATGAGCGGCCGCAGGTCGATGTGATCTTCGGCGTGCGCGCACTGCGACAGCCGTTCGTGATCGCGCTCGCGAAGCTGGCGGACTGCGAGATTCAGACCGTCGTCACGATTCGGAGAACGGCATGACCCAACCCTCCCTCTTCTCCCAGACGCGCGTCCCCCGCTTCGATGGCGTCACCTATGAGCCGACACGCGATGGCGCACGGCTCGCGTCACAACTGGAGCGCGTCCGCGATCTGATGCTCGATGGGGAATGGCGCACCATTCCGCAGATCGCGGCGGCGGTCGGCGGATCGGATCAGAGCATCTCGGCGCGGCTCAGGGATCTGCGGAAACGGCGCTTCGGCAGCTATCAGGTCGATCGCGCACATGTGAAAGACGGGTTGTTCACCTATCGCGTACGGAGGCCGCTATGACGCACCCGATCAAATTTTTGATCATCGGTCGCCCCGAGGCCCCGGCCTACTCCTGGTGGACGCTGCCGCATGTGCCCCGCGTCGGCCTGACGCAGTACGTCGAGACGTATCACCTCGACCGCATGCGCGGCTGGTGTGATCCGGCGACGAAGATCCGCACGCGCACCGTGCAGGAGATCGCCGTGCGGGAGGACGCATGACGCTGCTGCTCCTGCTCGTCGCGTCGGCCGCGTATCTCGGCGTGATCTGGGCGGCGGCGGAAGCCGTCGTCGCCTACACCGTGCGGAAGGGCCACTCATGACCTACGACCCCCAGATCGATGACAGCGGCCCGACCTGTGCCGACTGTGACGCGGAGATCGGATCGGATCACGTCGTGGTGTATCGCCGCGTGCGGGGCTTCGAAACCCGGCAGCAGCTCTGTCTGATCTGTGCGGAGGCGTTGGACGAGCGCGGCGCCCCGAGCGACGACGACGGCGACGCCGCCTATGACCAGTGGAAGGAGGACGCATGCGCGTAAGTGACGTGCCCACGGTGGCGACGATGCGGGCATTGATTCGCGCACGGCTGGCGGTGGACGTGGCCGAAGCCCTCTACCGCGTGGAGAAGTGCAGCAAGCACGCGAAGCTCGAGGACGTGCCGATCCCGCAGCAGGCGATCTATCACCAGACCGCCGAGCAGGCAGTCGATACGCTCTTGCGCGCGAAAGCGGAGGGACGACGATGACGCACAGCGAGAGCCTCAACGAACTGGCGGTCGCGCTCGCCAAGGCACAGGGCGCGATCAAGGGCGCGACGCGTGATGCGGACAACCCGTATTTCAAGAGCAAGTATGCGGACCTCGCGTCGGTGTGGGACGCATGCCGGAAAGCGCTGTCGGATAACGGCCTGAGTGTCGTGCAGACCCCATCCACCGAGGGCGCGCAGATCGCCGTGACGACGCTGCTCCTGCACACGTCGGGGCAGTGGATTCGCGACACGCTGGCGCTCACCGCCAAGGATGAGGGACCGCAAGCCGCCGGCTCAGCAATCACCTACGCGCGCCGGTATGCCCTCGCGTCGTTCGTGGGCGTCGCACCGGAAGATGACGACGGGGAAGGCGCCGAAGGCCGGAAGGACGGGAAGCACGTCACGCCCATTCCCCCCGCGAAACCGGATGCCCCGGAAACCCTCGTCGCCATCATCGAGAAGGTGTCGGACTGGAAACCGACGACGAATCCCAAAGTCAAGCGGCGCGAGTTTGTCTTGGACAACGGGCAGAAAGTGGCGTGCGTCAACTTCCCCCCCGACATCGAACGGTTGGGCGAATTGGCCGCTCAACTGGCCGAGGCGGGCGACCCCGTTGAGTTGACGGTGAAGCGCGGCAAGTTCGGACTGGATCTGATCGGCGCGAAACGGATCGGCCCGCTCCCCTCGCCGCCCTTCGTCGTCGAGCCCGACAAGGCTATGGACCCGTTTTAAGGAGACGAGATGGGCGAACGCAACCCTGATGAGCTCGGCGCGTTGTGGGTCAAGTCCAGCGCCAAAGGCGAGTACATGACCGGCGAGATCAACGGCGTCAAGGTGGTGTGCTTCCGTACGGCGACGGACAACCCCAAGGCCCCGGCGTGGCGGGTGTTCAAGTCGAAGCCGCGCGAGGCGAGTGACCCGAGCTTCTGAGTGGGCGTGATGTTCACGACGAACTTCAAATGGGAACAGCCCTCGCGGATCGAGCAGAAAAAAGCCAAACGCGCCGCAGAGGATCGCGCGCAACAGGACTGCTATCGCGCGGTGGATCGCCGGGATCAGGGCCGCTGTCGCGTCTGTGGCCGCGCGTGCAGTCCCACGGCGATCGCGATGGTGGATCGGGCCGAGCGGCATCACCTAGTGTACCGCTCGCAGGGCGGGGCACATGAGAGCCGCAACGTGATCACGCTATGTCTCGCGTGTCATCGCGCGGTGCATGACTGCCGCGTGCGGGTGGAAGGGGACGCGGATCACCGCGATCCGCTCACCGGCAAGTTGAACGGGGTGAGTGTGAGCCGTCTCACCGAGTGCGGATGGCAGATCGAGAAGCGGGTGTGACTGAGATGAGCGAGACAACAGAAGGACACGTTCACGATTGCACCGGCCCTAGTATGCGCTGCCCGTGCGGGTACGTGTTCAAGGTGGAACGGTTCAAGGTGTCGTTCGACGTGTACGACAACGAAACAAAGCGGTCGCTGGTTGATGACGCCTTTGGCACTGATAGCCGAGGCGTTGTCTGCGCGGCGGCACTGCGACGTGCAGCCGACAGGTTGGAACGTTTACTTCTGTAAGTGTGAAGTTGTTCAGTGCAGCAGCACGGAAGGACGGAGAGAGATGGAGTCAATCCTGATTAGTCGCAAGCTGTTCGATGCGCTGTTGGATGTGGCGCGCACCGAGCACGCGCTACAGATGCGCGGCTTCACAAAAGCGACGGCGGCCTCTCTCGGGCCGGAAGCCGAAGAGGCGTATCTCAGTGGCGGCGTGCCGGGACTGAACAACTGGCGTCGCGAGAAGCGTGAATCAGTGATCAGCCTCGCAGAAGCCGTAGGCCGATAGCCCGGCCTGCACTGAACAGCAAGTCTGAGAGACGAAGGAGACGCGATGCAGTTTGAAGAGTTTCAGAAAATGGCGCGGCTGACCCGCGAAGTCATCATCACCGAAAAAATCGACGGGACCAATGCGCAGATCGGCATCCGGGCGCGCGCGCCGCATGAGGATCTGCCCGAGACGGCCGTCGCGATCACCGACGATCTGGTGATCTACGCCGGGTCACGCACGCGATGGATTCAGCCTGGTCACGACAACTTCGGCTTCGCCGCATGGGTCCGCGATCACGCGGAGGAACTGGCGCAGCTCGGGCCGGGGCGACACTTTGGCGAGTGGTGGGGCGTTGGCATTCAGCGCGGCTACGGACTCTCTGAGAAGCGGTTCAGCCTGTTTAACACGATTCGCTGGTGCGCGCACGACGCGGAGCCGCAGACCTTCCCGACCGCCGACCCGCGCGTGGTGAAGGCGCAGGAGCGCGCGCCGGCCTGCTGCTCACTGGTGCCAGTCCTCTATCGCGGCCTGTTTCAGACCGCGATGGTCGATCACATGCTCGACAGACTGCGTGCGGAAGGATCGCTCGCGGCGCCGGGATTCATGAAGCCGGAAGGCGTCGTGGTGTTTCACACGGCCTGCGGCACGGCGTTCAAGAAGACGCTGGAAAAGGACGATCAGCCAAAGTCGAAAGTTGCCTGATCGAGGGCCGCATAAGTCGTGACTTACGCCGGAGGGAGAGCAATCCGGCACTCAGCGTACGGAGAGGACAAAACCGACATGGAGATGACGCGCGAGATCGCGATCAAGGTGCGTGACACCGTCGATGCGGGATTGGTGTCGGGTGTGGGCCGTCCGACGCCGGGCCAGATGTGCGTGGAGGCCGCGGTGTGCTACGCGATGGGGTTGCCGCACGGCGACAACCCGACGACGTGTGTGGCCCCGTCGCTGCGGCGGCTCAAGATCGGGCTGAACGATCGGTCCTGGTCCACACCGGAGGCCCGCGCGAAGGGCTTACGCCGGCTGGCGATCGCGCAGCTCGGAAGCGCGGGTGTGCTGGATGAGCGCGAGTTTCGCAGACGCGTCGCAGACATGACGATTCGTAAGGCGGTGCCGATTGGGCTGCGGGCAGCGGCCAAGCGATGCCCGACCCACGCGGCGGCGCTGGAAGCGGCCGCGGTGCGCTGTGAACAGGACGGCACACGCGAGGCATGCCGGTTTT
>Ga0196964_10000930_pt1 | contig 15759 bp, 9 predicted proteins | sample S1_10metaG_FD_148615 | JGI IMG/M metagenome (GOLD analysis project Ga0196964, IMG submission 148615) | Soil microbial communities from Anza Borrego desert, Southern California, United States - S1_10 | ecosystem: Environmental > Terrestrial > Soil > Desert | place: USA: California | collected...
AGATGGGCACGGTGCGCGTAATCGAAGCCAGCCGCAACCAGCGCGTGCCCGAAGGGGCGCTCGCACGAGCCCGCCTGGACCTGACGCTGGGCAACGCCGAGCAGCTTGTGCCCAACGATCAGGGCGTCGCGCAGACGATCCGGCGTGGTCTGTCGACCAGTGCGACGGGACTGCTGTGGAGCCTGAACCTGATCATCATCGGTCTGTGCTTCGTCGGGCCCTGGGCGCTGATCGTCTGGGCTGGCTACCGGTACTATCGCGGGCGGAAGGCTTAAACTGCTTGAACCACGAAGTGCACTAAGACACGAAGAAGGGAAGAAGTTGAAGTGAACTAGCACCTTCCCTCCTTACTCTTATTCGTGCTCTTCGTGATCTTGTGGTTAAAAACCTTTTCCGGCAGTAAACCTTCAAAACGATTATCCACCTCTAATACCTGAGCTTACGCAACGTTTAGAAAATGTTGCAGTTTTCGACGGACTCGTCCGTTATAGTCGTGGGTACCCAGGGCGGGACATGACCGATTTACTCACGCCAGTTGCTTCGAAACGAGGAACGGCTGCTCCCGCGTCCACTCGTGCCGCGTCGGGAGCTGAGCGTTTGTTGTCGCCAAAACCGGGCACCAAGGTCGATAAGAAGACGCCGCGCCTGCGCAGCGGTCCGCTGGTGGAAAGACCGGATGGTGAACTGGTTACGCAGGCGATTGCCGGCGATACAGAAGCTTACGGCGAGCTGGTCAATCGTTATCAACACGAGGTGCGCAATCTCGCCCGCGCGATCGTCAAAGACTTCCAGAACGCCGAAGATCTGGCACAGGACGCCTTTATAAAAGCCTTCCACTCGCTTTCGGATTTAAAAGAACCAGAAAAATTTGGCGGCTGGATCTGCACGATTCTACGCCATACCTGCCTCGATTTCCTACGCTCGGGAAAGCACAACGTCAGCCTGGAAGTCCTTCAGGAGGAAGGGTTTGAGCCGTCCCAGGAGGAAAGCGAAAGAGGCGTGGCCAAGCTTGAATCACACGAAGAAGAAGCACGCACCTTGGAAGCTTTAATAAATCTTCGCGAAGATTATCGTGAGATAATCATTCTTAAACACGTCGAGAAAATGTCATACAAGGATATCGCCAAACGGCTGAACATGTCCGTTTCGGCGGTAGGCGAAAAGTTGTCGAGAGTTCGTGCGCTGCTCAAGCGGCGCCTTGAAAAGCAGCAGATCAAGCCTCTGCGCGGAGACGCAGAGGGCGAGTAAGTGAAGCATGTGGGTGGGGTTGTAAGGGGGTAGTGCGACGATGGTCCCTTTATCTGACGGCGACCGAGATCTCTGGTTGTCGCGATACCTCGACGATGAGTTGAGCGCTTCTGAAAAGGAAGCCGTCGCCGAGAAACTCCGCACTGACGAAAAGTGGCGCGCCGAACTCGAAAGCCTGACGCACAGCGACACCACCGTGCGCGCTGTAGCCATCCGCTACCACGAAGACGACGGCTTCACCAAGAACATCGTTCAGAAATTAAAGCCCGTGCAGAAGCCGGCTCCCGCATCCAAGCCAGTTGCGCACGCCAAGAATGGGCACCGCCGCCTGTCTGTCATTCGCCGCTCGAACCGCAAGGTTGCCAGTTGGCCGATGGGACTGGCCGCGGTGCTCGCTTTGAGTCTCGGCGGAGCGCTCGCCTTCAAGTTCCTGGGCAGCAGCACGAGCAGCACCCCGGAAGTGGTCGCCAAGGCCAGCAATGCCATTCAGGTCACCGAAGAGATTCGCAGCATCGCCTGGCAGGACGGTACAACGATCCTGGCCCGCAAAGGCAGCATCATCGAAAAAGTCGACGATCGCACGCTGAAGCTCGATGGCGAAGCGTTCTTCCATGTGGCAAAGAATGCCAGGCCGTTCACGGTGATCACCGGCGACAAGTACAAAACACAGGCACTCGGGACACGCTTTGAAGTTAAATCCACCGGCGACGCCGCCCGCGTGCGAGTGGCTGAAGGCCACGTGCGCATCGAAGCGGCCGTCGCGGCAAACAAAACGACGGTGGATGCGCGCGGCGGCACCGAGGTTCTGCCGGACCTCAAGACCCGGCAGTTTGATTCGCGCGAATTGGCCGCAGCCTGGAACAGCAGAGAAGAGATCGCCGCGCCCTGGTCGCAGCTTGGCGGTTCGGCGGGTCATTCCGGCATCACTCCGCTCAGCGGACCTGCCAGCCTGGTCAAGAGCCGCGAAGCGTTCTATGCTTACCCTGAAAAGTGCGAAGCTCCTGCCAGCGGCGCTCTGATTTCGGCCGCAAATCGCGCCTATGTCCTGGTGCGCTGCGAAAGAGACACGAAGCTGCTCGAACTCAAGCTGGGCGAAGGCCGCGGAAGCTGGCGCACCGTCGCTGTAAATGTCGGTTCGCCTGAAATTCAGCCCGTCATCACGCCCAAGGGCCTGTACGTCGCGGCCCAGATGGACGGCACGATCAGTGCCATCGATCTGAACACCGGTTCGGCCGCCTGGACGTACAAAGAAAAGGGCATGATCCGCGGGCTTTGCGCCTCGCCGGACGAAAAAGTTCTGGTCAGCACACACATGGGCATGACGGCCATTGACGCGCGTGATGGCAAGACGCTCTGGCGCTGCGGAGAAGCCAAGGATCTTCAGGCAGCCGCGTCGATCGTCAGCAGCGGCATGATCTGTGTGCCCTCTGAATACGGCAAGGTCTATGTCATCGACGATGAAACCGGCAAGCTGATCAATACTTTCAACTGGCCGCGCAGCGTCGTTCAGTCGCCGGCCGCCATTCCGCTGGTCTCCGGAAACGGGGCCGATGAAGTCTGGCTCACGTCGCACGACGGCTACGTGGCTCGCATGGGCCTCGACAAAGGCGCGACGGTCGAGAAATATTTCGGTTGGCAGCTGAAGTGCAGCCCGATTTCGACGGGCCTGCTCGGTGTCGGATCAATGGTCATGCATTTCGACCAGCCCGCCGCCGTGACCGCGCCCGCTGAAGACACGATCGTTTCACTCGTCGCCGACCGCCGCAATGAACTCTTCGCGGGGTATCGCCGCGGCGTCCTGCATGTCCGCGCGCGCACGCCCGGCGAAGCAATGGCCCAGCTCAAGGAGCTGGATTTTGCCAACGTTGCTAAAGACGCAGGCGATATCATCAAGAACGGCCTGGCCATCGCACCCGGCAAGCTCATCGCCACCACCACTCGCGGCATCCAGGTCTTCGAATAAAAAGTATCGGGTGGCCCAGACGACGTAGGTCGTCTGGGCGCACCAGCGCAAGAGGTTACTCCCTGCGTGTTGCATTACATTTTTGCTGTTGGGCAGCACGCATGACGTAACCTCTTGTGCTTCGCATCCAGACTGCTTCGCCGTCTGGCTCACCCAGTACACGCGTTTCCGATGTGACATCCTTCTTCACAGAAGGTATAGTATGGCATGCGCGTTGCCCTTATTGCGGCGACGTTCAGTGCGCTCCCGCCTCTGGAGAATCACCCTTATGTCCAACCGACGCTTTCTTCGCCGCCATAGCACGTGGGCGTGCGTCCTGTTTTTGCTCGCGGCCTGCGCAGTTTCTGCAGAAGAAGCTCCCGCGCCAGCGCTGCCCAAAGACGTGGATGCCCTGCCCGCGGACCTGAGCACCAAAATGAAGCAGCTCATCCGTTCGGCGGAAAAATATCGTGGGCTGCAATGCAAGCATCCAGTGGCATGCGGCTCCCTGGGCAAAGAGGGCTTGCGGAAGAAAATGCTCCAGGCCTTCGAAGAAGAATTGCCTGAAGCCAAGATGAACCCGCTTGAAGCGAGTCTGAAAGCCTTCGGCTTCATTCCGGAGACCATGCAGCTCAGCAAGTACTACCCCGAGCTGCTGACCAGCCAGGTCGGCGGATTTTACGATCCGCGCCGCAAGTATCTCGTGATCGTCCAGAACGAAGGCGGCGTGCTGGGCAAGGAAGCCAAAGAGCAGTACGGCGAAATGGTCGCCGAGCGCATGGAACAGACGGTGATGGTCCATGAACTGGTCCACGCGATTCAGGATCAGCATTTCGATCTGCAGAAGTTCACCATCGACGATCCGCTCTCAGACGAAGCGGCGGCGCGAACGGCGCTGATTGAAGGCGACGCGACACTGGCGATGTACAACTTCTTCAGCGGCGTGAACCTTGAAACGATGCCCGGCGTTGAAAAACTAATGAGCCAGTTTTTCGATGATCCCAAGCAGCTGATGGACATGGCGCCGGAAATGCCCGGATCCAAGGAGATGGCCGCCGCGCCGGCGTGGTTCCGCGACAACCTGCTGTTCAGCTACATGCAAGGCTTTACCTTCTGCATGAGTGTCAAAAAACTGGGTGGACAAAAGCTGCTGGACCATGCTTTCACAAAGGAGCCGCCGCGTTCCACCGAACAAATCCTGCATCCTGAGAAGTATCACACCAAGCGGGACGACCCCATTGAAATCGCCTGGCCCGATCTCTCTGCAGACCTGGCGGGCTTCACGAAGATCCGCGAAGGGCAGCTGGGCGAGCAGAGCATCAAGGTTCTTCTGCGCGACAAGATCAACAATGATCCGCAGGCGACGCTCGCGGCGGCTGGTTGGGGCGGCGACCGCTTTGCCGTGTACCACAAAAACGGCAATCGCGTGCTGCTGTGGATCACTGAATGGGACAGCAACGAAGACGCAAAACAGTTTAAAGAAGCCGCTGAGAAACTCGGCAACGACTGGACCTTCGAATCACCGGCGCCAAGCCGCGTAATAGCCATCCGCGGCAAGCTGACCGGCGAAGAGCTCGCTGCCGCGAAGGGCAAACTCGCTGCAGCCAAAGCCACCGCGCCGGCCAATAAAGGCATCGACCTGGCGGCACTGGGGATCGATCCGAAGAAACCTGCCGCTGGCGGAGACGATCTGCTCAGCAACCTGCAGAAACTGCTTGGAGAAGGTAAAGGCGATGACATCGATCTCGGCGATCTGCTGAAGAACGACAAGCTGCAGGAAGCGATGAAGAAACTCGGCGGCGACGCGGGCGGCCTGGACATCGGGCAGATGATGAAGGACCCGCAGATGCAGAATCTCATGAAGAGTCTGCTGTCACAGGAGCGGCCGAAAGGCGGCGTAAGCGAAGACGGGCGGACTTACAAGAACGAGACGCTCGGCCTACAGATCACCTTGCCTGAGGCGCAGAAAGATTGGAAGTTCGACCCCAACCCGCCGCCGCCGCTGGGCGCGCTGCTCACCGACGCGAAGAACGGCGCGCAGCTGAGCATCATGACGCAGACGCTGCCGATCGCGATGCCAATCGATAGCATCGGCCCGATGCTTGAGATGGGCCCCAAGATGGCGATGCAGAACTATAAGAAGATCAGTTCAGGCGCGATTGAGACGAGCGGCAAAAAAGGCTTCCAGTTGCAATACGAAGGCGACAGCGCAGGCCTGCGCCTGCGTTCGATTCAGAATGTTTATGTTATCGACGCAACGATGATCGTCGTCTCTGCGCTCGCTCCCGTCGATAAGTGGGAGGCTGTCGAGAAGCCGCTGAAGCAAGCACTTGACGCCTTGAAATTCGTCGCCCCCGCGCCAAAGAAGGACACGCCGGCGAAGAAGGAAGAACTCAAAGAAGAGTAAGGGCAGGGTTCAGGGTATAGGGTACAGGGTTCAGGTTGTAATCGCAGCTTCCCCTGAACCCTGAACCCGTCCATGCTCTCGCGGGCGCACGGCAAATTTGATAGCATCGCCGTGCGAGGATGCAGACTTCCGAGACCCCCAGCGCCGCACCGGCGCCTTCACTGCTCGCGCGTTTCTCCGGCAGCAGCGCCGCACGCGACGGCCTCATCGTCATGGCTGCGCAGGCGCTGGCGATTGTCATCGCGTTGCTTGTCGATGTCATTCTCTTCCGCAGCCTTCCGCAGGTTGAACGCGGGACGCTCTCGGCCGCGCTGGCGCTGCGCAACATTCTTCTCTACGTCGCTGACGTCGGGCTGGCGCTAACGACTGTTCGCGTGGCTTCCGAGTATTTCGGCCGCGGTGATACGGCGTCGGCCAACGCGGTCTTCCGGCGAGCGCTGTCCACTCGCGCGCTGCTCGCACTTCTGGTGCTCGCGCTGGCGGCACTGCTCTCCCCTGCCCTCGCCCGCTTCCCACTCGCGGAACCAGCGCGTTACGCGCTGGTCTGGGCCGCGGCCGCCGGAGTTTTCGGTATGACGCTTACCTCGTGGGGCGTAGACGTCTCGCAGTCCACGCGTCGCTTCGGGCTCTATTGTTTTCACCAGGTCCTTGAAGCGTCCATGCGGGCCGGCGCCGTCGCGCTGCTATGTTTCGTGCTTCTGTCGGCTGAGTCCGTCCGCGCTGACTCCGTCTTGTGGATCATGGCTGCCGCCGCAATTCTGGCAGGTGGCATAAGTGTGTTTGTTCATCGTGATGTACTCTCGGCGGCGCCGCAGTCCCCGGAAATTCAGGAGGCCATTCACGAGCAGCTCCGAACTTTCGGACGTTACGCCGGCGCGGTCGCGCTGCTGCAGACCGTCAGCGGTTTTGTCGAAATCCTGCTGATCCAGTGGCAACTGGGCTCGAATGACACCGCGGTCTTCGATGGCGCGCGGCGCCTGGCATCGGTCCTGCCGATCGCCGGCGGCGCGCTGACCACAGTTCTTCTGCCGCGTGCCGCGGTGCTAGCGAGTCCGAGTGAATGTGCAGCCTATGCAAAGAAAGCCTTCATTGCCGGCAGCGCGATGGCCGCGGTTTTTGCCGGTGGCCTTGCCCTCTCCGCCGGTTTCGTCATTCCGCTGCTGTGGGGCGAGCGCTATTCCGCCTCCATTCCGATGCTGCGCTGGCTGTGCCTCGCGTACGCCTTCACGATGATCGTTAATCCGCTGAGCCTGGTCTTCTTTCCGCTGAAACGCCTTGGACTTCTAGTCGCGCTGAATGCAATGAGCCTGGCGCTCTCCCTTGGGTTGGGATTCCACTTTATTTCACAGGAGGGCATCGAGGGAGCGGCATGGTCGGCGGTGCTCTCCAGAGGGCTCGCGCTACTTCTGTTTCTAGTTGCCGCCATCTTTGTGCTGCGGCGCAACAACGCTTAGCGCCTGCGCTTTTTTGGGTACGCCCAAGCTGCTAAAATCTATTTTGGAGCCGGAGATTCGATCCCATGCCGCACGTTACATCCGCAGCACCCCCAAAAATCGCGTCCCGAAAAATTCTTCTCGATGGTAAATGGACGGACAGTTCGCAAAAGCTTTCAGTAGTCTCGCCCTGGACCGGCGAGGTCGTGTCCGAAGTGCCGGACGCCACGTCGGAGCAGGCTCGCGCCGCCGGCGAAGCCGCACGCAAGGTGCTTCCCGCTATGCGCGCGATGTCCGCATCTAAACGCGCCGAAGCGCTGCAGGCGATTGCGCAGAAAATCGTTCAGCGCGGGGACGAAATTGCGCAGGCGATCTGCAATGAAGTGGCCAAGCCCATGTGGCTGAGCCAGGTGGAAGTGCAGCGCGCGGTGAATGTCTTCCGCATTGCGGCAGAAGAAGCGCTGCGGCTGCCTGGCGAGGTCATCTATCCCGACCGCGAGCCGCAGGGCGCCGGGATGGTCGGACGGCTCCAGTATTTTCCGCTCGGGCCGATTCTTGGCATCACGCCGTTCAACTTTCCGCTGAATCTTGTCGCGCACAAAGTCGCGCCGGCACTCGCTGCCGGTTGCCCAATCGTCATCAAGCCGCCACCGCAAGGCCCCAGCGCCGCGCTGATTCTTGGTGAAATCGTGCTCGAGAGCGGCTTCCCGCCGGCCGCTCTGCAAGTGCTCACCGGCGGTCTGGCTGCCGGCCAGGCGCTGTGCGCAAGTGACGCCTTCAGCGCCGTTTCCTTTACCGGTTCCGCTCGCGCGGGCTGGTCGATTAAGAAGAACGCACTCGCGCGCCAAAAAGTTCTGCTGGAACTTGGCGGCAATGCCGCGGTGATCGTCGATGAAACCGCCGAACTCGAACCGGCCGCGAAAGCCGTGAGCACCGCGGGATACATCTACGCCGGGCAGATCTGCATCTCAACGCAGCGCGTGTTCGTTCATAAGAATGTTTACGACGCTTTCGAGCGCCGGCTGGCTGAAAAGATTCTCACGGAAGTTCCCGTCAGCAGCAAAGCGAGCGACGAAAAAGCATTCGTCGGACCGCTGATCGACAAAAATTCGGCTGATCGCGTCGAATCCTGGATTAACAGCGCGCTCGCAAAAGGCGCGACACCGCTGATCAAGGGCACGCGTCACGGTGAACGTCTGATCTCGCCATGGCTGCTTGAGAATGTTCCCGCCGACGAGCCGCTGTCATGCGAAGAGGTCTTCGGCCCGGTCGTCATCATGCAGAAAGTCGACAGCCTGCAGGAAGCGATTGCGCTCACCAATGCCTCGCGTTACGGCCTGCAGGCCAGCGTCTTCACGCAATCGCTGCGCAATGCCGAACTCGCGTACCGCGAGATCGAAGCAGGCGCCGTTCTCGTGAATGTCCCGACGGCCTTCCGCATCGATGCCGCACTCTACGGTGGCACGAAAGATTCCGGCTTCGGCCGCGAGGGTGTCGCCGAGGTCATCCGCGAGTTCAGCGAACCGAAGCTGCTGGTCGTAAAGCCGTGAAACTGACAGGGTTCAGGGGCTAGGGTCCAGGGTAAGCACCGCGCCATTTCAGTCCTGAACCCTGAACCCTCACGTCCCTTCGAGGTCGATCCACTTCTTGACGTTCGGCATCTTCCAGCTCGCGATTGCATCGAGCAGCTTTGACACGTCTGAATCCTGCAGCACGATGCCGCGGTGCTCGGCCATCACGAAGCTCTCGGTCACCGCATGATCGAAGAGGTTCAGCAGCGGATCGAAATATCCTCTGACGTTCAGCAGCGCGCAGGGCTTGCGGTGCAGCCCCAGCTGCGCCCAGGTCAGCACCTCGCAGAATTCTTCGAGCGTCCCAAATCCGCCAGGCAGGGCGATGAAAGCATCAGACAGCTGCGCCATCAGCGCCTTGCGTTCATGCATGGTTTCAACCACGCGCAGTTCGGTGAGGCCGTCGTGGGCAAGCTCTTTGGTGGCGAGCGGTCGCGGGATAATGCCAATGACGCGTCCGCCGGCGGCCAGTGTCGCATCAGCGACGGTGCCCATCAAACCCACGCGGCCGCCACCATAAACGAGCTCGACATTCCGTCTCGCAAGCTCCTTACCCACTGTCACCGCGGCATCAGCGTACTCACGGCGCGCGCCGGAACTAGATCCGCAGAACACACACAAGCGTTTAAGCGCCATAAAAAGCGAACTCAGCCTTTCCAATTCTCACATTTCCAGCCGCGTCCGGCGGCCGCCTGCTTCAAACGAGCGTCCGGATTCACTGCGACGGGCTGCCCGACGCATTCGAGCATCTGCAAATCGCTGTAGGCGTCACCAAGCGCCAGCGACTGCGACAGATCGATGCCATGCTCCGCCGCGTGCGCTCTCAAGGCATCCGCTTTGTAGGATCCGGCAAGCGGCGGCCGGTCGAGCTCGCCCGTAAAAACGCCGCCCGATTCAATCAGCTTCGGAGCGATGCAATCGGCTTCAAAGCGATCGGCCAGCGGCTGCATGATAAAATCGAGCCCGCCGGTCACGAAGACAATTTTTATTCCCTGCGCTCTCATGTCGGCGAGAAAAGAAGACGCCTTTGGAAAGAGGCGCGGCCAGATGCATTGCTGCAGGCATGCTTCTCGAATCATTCTCGCATCGGCGCCACGGATGCCGCGATACTGCTGGTAAATCGAGCGGTTTGACGCGCCGCGGTTGACGCGGTCGAGCAGCAGCCACCACGGTCCGCGGAAGAGCAGGCTCGCCAGCCACATTTTATAGGCGGCGGGGCTCAGCAGCCGGCGCTTGTACCAGATCAATGGCGTGACGATGGTGGTGGCGGTGAGCGTGCCATCCACGTCGCAGTACGCCGCACGGAGTGCCACACGTTCCTCGCTGTCAGGTGCCGCTCTCGGGCAGGTTTGCCAGCCCTTCAATCCGCGTCCGCAACTCGCTGGCCGCCCGCCGGTACAGTTCCGTTGGTGGCGTCGTGCCGCGTTCTTTCTTGAGCGCTTCGAACGTCACCGGCTGTCCGATGGTGACGCGGATTTTGGCCGCGCGCGGAAGCGAGCGGCCCTTGGGCAGCGCGTCATAAGTTCCGCGCAGATACACGGGAATGACCGGAACATCCAGCTCGACGCCGAGCACGCCAATTCCGGGCTTAAACGCCTGAAGTTCACCGCTTATCGAACGCGTCCCTTCAGGGAAAAGAAGTATCGCGCGGCCGCTGTCGAGCACTGTTTTGCAGGTCGCGAGGCTCTCTGCGGCATTCTCTTCGCGGTCGAAGGGCAGCGCATTCAGGAACGTCGTGAAGAACCAGCTCTTCACGCGCGTATCGAAGAAATAATCTTTCGCGCCCATGACGTGCAGTGCCGACGCGCGCTTGCCCAGCACTTCGCGTATCGCGACCGAATCGAGATGGCTGCAGTGATTGGCCGCTAGAATGTATGGGCCAGAGACCGGCACATTCTCGAGTCCTTTACAATCGACGCTCAGGAAGGTGTTCATGAACACCGACGCGCTGGTGCTGAAAACGCCCTGCAGCAGCGACTTGGAAAACGTCTGCTGCATGCCCGCCTGCACAGCGTCCTGCGAGACTTTCGCCCGCTGCCACATGCGTACTTCGCGCGCCTTCGATTTCTCTCCGGCTTTGCGAGCGGCCTCGACAACATGCATGACGTCGCGAACGGTGAACAGTTTTCCTTCGGTGCCCGGCGGAATGGAAATCTCAAGCTGCATCTCGAGCTTATTAAGAACTTCCATGCGGCCAATTGAATCGATTCCCAGGTCAATCTCGAGCTTTATGTCCGGCGTCACATCGCTGGCTTTGATGCGGCCGTCCGAGGAATCGGCGACTGCGCGCGCAACCTCGACAAACACATCGCTGCCTGCGCGTTCGACGTGCTCCATCTTCGTTTGCGCCGCAACCGCTGGCACCGGCGCTGCCGCGGGCTTCTCCCCGGTGTAGCGCGCGCGAACCTTGCCGCGCTGAACTTTCAGCGTGGACGTCTTGGGCAGGTCATCATCCTGGAACTCGATACGCGAGACGCGCTGATGCGACGGCAGGGCCTGGCACAGCCGTTCAACGGAAGCCTGAATGGCTTTGCGATTTGCGTCGGGCTGCGGGACAACGACGGCCATCACTTCCTCGCCCATCCCCGAACGCGCTGGAATGCCGAGCACGCAGAGGTCTTTGACGCCGGCAATATCGCGCAGCACCGCTTCAACCTCGTCGGGATACACATTCTTTCCTGCGGCAGTGACGATCACATCTTTGAGCCGGCCGGTGATGTGAAGGTAGCCATCGCGATCGATGTGTCCGAGATCGCCTGTGCGGAACCAGCCATTCTCGAAGGCTTTCTCGGTCGCCGCGGGATTCTGCCAGTAGCCATGCATGATCGTCGGCCCGCGCGCAAGCACTTCGCCAATGCCGGTGTGATCGGGATTGCTGATCTTGATTTCAACACCCGGTACCGGAGGACCCACGCTGCCAGCCTTGGGCGCAGTAAGCGGGTTTACCGTGAGCACCGGCGAGGTCTCGGTTAAGCCGTAACCCTCGGCGATGGTGATGCCGAAATCCTTAAAAAATTTGTAGATCTCAGGCGCGAGCGGCGCGCCGCCCGAAACGAACAGGCGCAGCTTTCCGCCGAAGGCTTCATGTACTTCTTTAAATATGCGCCGGCGCGAGTTCGTGCTTCCGGCCATTTCAAGCGCCGCGGCCGCCGTCTTGCCCATACTTACCGTGAAGCGGCCGGTCGTGCCTCTCGCATCGACCTTTGCTTTAATGCCATCCATGAACAGCTTGAAAAGTCGCGGCACGCCAAGTGTCACGGTGATTTCCGCGAGCTTCATTGTGTCGAGCACTTCCTTGGCGCGCAGCACTTCGATGTGGTGAATCGTCGAGCCGCCGTACATCGGAATCAGGAATCCGCACGTGAATTCAAACGCGTGATGCAGCGGCAGCACCGACAGGAAGCGGTCGCTTTCCATGGGCTCGAGCACTTCGGCGACCGAGAGCGCATCGGCAACGACGTTCGAATGGCTGAGCATCACGCCCTTGGGATCGACTGTCGTGCCGCTCGTGAAGAGAATCGAAGCGAGACTTTCGGGCGCCGGATCTTTCAGCACGCGATCGCCGATCGATGCTTCGGGATACGGCCACTGCTCACCCGGAAACGGATTGAGCTGATCCATCATATTCAGGCAGGGCGGCAGCCCGCTTCCGCTGCCCCACACCTCAGCGCAGGACTTGTACAGCGCCGGCGAAAGAATGATCGCCCGGGCATCCACGAGTTTGATCAATCGCGCGGCTTCACGCGGCGGCAGCTGGCGGTCGATCGGCACCGCCGTGCAGCACGCTCGCGAGATGGCCATGTAAGCCAGCGGCCACTCCGGCCCATTGTCGCCAAGAATGGCAATGCGGTCGCCCGGATGCAGTCCCAGACGCGCAATCAGCGTTCGCGCCAGCGCCGCGGACTTGTCGAACATCTCGTTGTAAGTGATACGGAGGCTCTCGCCTTCGCCTGTGATGCGACGGATCTCCACAAGCGATTTCCCGCCGAAGCGCTCTTTTCCGCGCGCGCACAGGTCGACGACGGTCTGCGGCACGCCGCGCACGGTTCCCGTTCCGCCGCGCTTTTTGACCGCTTCGCTTTCTTCATCCAGCAGATGCCCTTCGCCGGCGCCGGCACGCGGCACGGCATCCATGCGCAGGATGTTGCGCTTGAGTCCGGGAATATGGACGTCCTGCAGATAATGCTTCCAGCGGATGCGCTGCGGATCGAAATCGAAGCGCTCGCGCTCTTCGGGGCTGAGCATCCCCAGCAGCGAGCGCATGCGGGAAATTTCAAAGCGGCAGTGCAGATTCACGTACGGGCCGTAAATGTCGACGTAATACAGCAGCTGCTCAAGCGTCGTGTTCAGATTGCGCAGTCGCGCGCGCATCTTCCGTGCGCCGGGGACAGGCAGCGAACTGTTGAGAATCACATTCGCCGCGCGAATAGGGCGCAGGTAACGGTTGTGTACGCGGCGCCGGTACTGCTCCACTGTTGGAAAGCGCCAGGTCGGGACCGGGACGGGTTTGCCCGCGCGATCGGTCATTGGATGTTTCTGGAAATAATCGCGCACGTAATCGTAGAGATTGCGGAAGACGAGCGGGTTTTCGGCCGAGCTGGCAATCGTGAAGAGATCGAAGCCGCCGGGCTTATTCGCGATGTACGCTGCCGAAGCGAGGATCGCATTCACGACCATGTCCGCGGGAATAATGTCGAGAATGACATTCTGATCCGCAGGAAAATCCGCCAGACGCCCCTTGCCGAACCCGATGATGATCGGATCGGCCATGCGCAGTCCGTCCAGCCAGCCCGGCTCGGGCTCGGAGTAGCTCGATTCAATAATCGACGGCCGTACGACGACCGCGGGCACGTCGCCATGGTTAAGCTTGATGAGCTGCTCGCCCAGAAATTTCGTGTACGTGTAGGTGTCGTTCCAGCCCAGGCTCTGCGCGCGGCGCATGCCGGCGGCCACCAGCGCGACGCGCAACTGCGTCGTGGCTTCTTCGCTATCCGGCGCGATGCCTTTTTCTTTCAGAATTTTTCGACAGTCGGCCTTTACAGTTTCCGCGAGCTCGCCCAGGCGAGCCACTTCCTCGCGAACGTCAAAATGCTCGGGACGCGGCACGCCGGCCGGAAGCTGCGCGTCGATCGCTTCCATTGGATCGAGCAGTTTCTCGGGAACGAAACCGGTGCGCTTGCCGCTGACATAAGCGGTCGAAATATGCACATACGCTGCGCCCGCCGCCTTGGCAAATTCCAGCATGCGCTGCGGGCCCATCGTGTTCAGATCAAGTGCCAGGTCAAGACGTTCATCGAAGACCACTGTGGCGGCGCTGTTCATGACGATATGAACTTTTTTCGACAGTTCGTTGAACATCTCGTCGTCCAGGCCCAGCCGCGGGGCAGTGAGGTTTCCCGCCACGCAGGTGATCTTGGACTCGCAGAAACTCTCGAAATTTTCGCCTAGCTGCTCGCGAAGACGGCCAAAGGCGCTGTTGCGCAGGATTTCGTCGCGCAATCGTTCACGCGCGTCGATGCGCGAACCGTCGGGCTTCACGCGGGCGCGGATGAGCAAGTAGATCTGCCCGATCTCGGGCAAGTCGCGGAGCAGTTTTTCGACGACAGCCTTCGCCAGGAAGCCGGTTGAACCGGTCAGGAGAATGCCTTTTCCGGCAAAGCACTCGCGGATGGAGATGGAGCCCGTTTTTGTCATGAAGCGCCGTATTTTAAAGACACCGCAGCGTTTTTCCAGTTCAGCATTCTTCACGCGTGCACGCTGGTGAGATATAGAGACGCTGCGAACGGGCAATCCTTCGACTTTCAGCGGCTATGGCAGGACGCTGCGCTTTCAAATTCAGTTCGCTCCTTTATATGTCATTCATGAATAATGACAAACCGAGGGCGCTGCTTGCGTGGAGTTCTGGAAAGGACTCAGCATGGGCACTGCATGTCTTGCGCCAGCAGCAGGAGGTAGAGGTCGTCGGCCTGTTGACCACGATCAACGAAGCCTTCGACCGCGTAGCCATGCACGGCGTTCGGCGCACGCTGGTGGAAGCGCAGGCACGCGCGGCCGGATTGCCGCTGTGGACAATTCCCATTCCCTGGCCGTGTTCGAATGAAGAATACGAAAAGCGCATGAGTGCCGCGATTGCGCGCGCCAGGTCCGAAGGCATCACCCGCATGGCATTTGGCGACTTGTTTCTCGAAGACGTCCGGCAATACCGCATTGATCAGCTGCGCGGCACGGGCATCGAGCCGCTGTTTCCGGTGTGGGGCTCGCGTGAAAATACGCCAGTTCTCGCGCGGGAAATGCAGGCGGGCGGTCTGCGCGCGGTGCTCGCGTCGCTTGATCCGCGTCAGATCGATCCGAAGTTCGTGGGCCGACAGTTCGATGCCCAGCTTTTGATCGACCTGCCAGTGGGAGCAGACCCGTGCGGTGAGAACGGCGAATTCCACACGTTCTGTTACGCCGGGCCGATGTTTTCGCAGCCTGTGGCGGTGAAGACGGGAGAAACCGTTGAGCGCGATGGCTTCTGGTTCTGCGACATTCTGCCGCAGTGATTTTTCATTACAGAGCACACAGAGAACACAGAGACTTCTTTTTCGCCTTTCTCTGTGTGCTCTGTGATCTCTGTGGTGAAAGCATCCGTCGCCTTGTAAATCTCGCAGGAAGCAATAATTTACCTCAATGCCCCACGCTGTTCAGTTCTTCCGCTCCGTGCCGCGCTGGCTGCTGGTGCGCGCGCTCGCGTCGCGCTGGTCTTCTGTTGCCAGCGGCGCTCTGTCGTGCATTGAGCTCGCCGATCTGCCGCCGCCGCCTCTTCCAACAAATGAGTGGGTGCGCATCAAGACGCGGCTGAGCGGCGTGTGCGGATCGGATCTCTCGGCCATCGCGTGCAAAGGCAGCCCGTATTTCTCGCCCTTTGTCTCGACACCATTTGTGCTCGGCCACGAGATCGTCGGCGATATCGCCGAAACCGGCAGCGCTGTTCCCGAAAAGTGGAAGACAGGCATGCGAGTGATCGTCGAGCCCGCGCTGTGCTGCGAAGTTCGCGGGATTTCGCCGCCGTGCAAGCCGTGCTCGATCGGACATTACGCGCACTGCGAAAACATTCTGAAGGGAAGCATCAAAGGCGGCATTCAAACCGGATACTGCTCGTCAACCGGCGGCGGCTGG
>Ga0196964_10000931_pt1 | contig 15755 bp, 38 predicted proteins | sample S1_10metaG_FD_148615 | JGI IMG/M metagenome (GOLD analysis project Ga0196964, IMG submission 148615) | Soil microbial communities from Anza Borrego desert, Southern California, United States - S1_10 | ecosystem: Environmental > Terrestrial > Soil > Desert | place: USA: California | collected...
GGGGCACCCGCCGCTGGGCAGCCAGCCGCGCCGCCTCCTCCACTCCCCCCCCCCCGCCCCCCCCCATGAGTAATGCCAACCCGAGCGTCATAGTCATATCGAAGGTTTCGCACGCGGTCCGATGCCGCACGAGCTGGACGGAGTTTGTCACCGAGCAAGGCGAGTTGCTGACCCTGACGGAGATCGAGCGGATGTACGCCGATCTGATGCGCGACGGCGCGGTCAGCTTCGAGGACCTGCTGATCGTGGACGCAACGCCGAGCGAGGCGGATGTCGCCGCGTTTTTCGTTGCTCAGCGCGCGGCGCTCGGCGCTGGGCACAACCAAGTGATGGCGTATTGCTCATCCCTGTTTCCGCGTGACCTGACGTGGTGTATTACGCTCCCCGGGATCGACGGCGGGGGCTACAGGTCCGCGGACTCTTTCTCAGAAGCGCTATCTCGCGCTCAAGCCGCGGTTAAAACGCCGGATGAAATCGCGGCCGATAAACGCGCTGCCGCCGCAAAGCTCCTTGCCGAGGCCGAAGCACTGACCGCAAAGCAAGCCGCCTGATCACGATGAGCACATCGCCTTATAGCCCACTGAAAGCGGTCGTGGCGCAGCGGGTCCATGCGTTTTTCATGGCGTCGCCGTTTTACCCCGCAGACATCCCCGCAGCGTGGGAGGATGGCAAGAAACGTCTGGCGTGGTCCCTCGAAACAGACCTCCGCGAACTGGCCGCGCTGACGTTGCAGGACTACTGCCGCGCCACGGGCGCGAATTTGCTCGACCCCGATTCTCCAGCGCACGCAGCCAACCCCGCCGCCGCCTGACCTTCCGCGCCCGGCGTCCGACGCGCCGGGCTTTTCAACGACTCGCCAGATAGGGAAACAGATTACCCAACACCGGAAACTCGCAGGTAGGTCAATAGCCAATTGACGCCATGAATATCTCCCCACTCGCCGAGCTCCGCTCTTGGCTCGCCGACACAGCCGACCGTTGCCGATCGCAGCGCTGGTTCGGCCCGCTCTTCCGCGTTAACGTCGCGACGGACATCCTGGCCGACGCGGAGAAGGCGCAGAAGCAGGCCGCAGAGGACGCGTACAGCGCCGAGCAGTACGACCTCGAAGCCGTGCGGGTCCTCAACGAGGCCGCGAGGGATGGCTTCACGAACGCTGATATTCCCGAGGTCGCGAGAGCCGTGCGGCTGATTCGCCAGAGCGCCCAAAAAGACCGGCGCGTTACCGAAAGGCTGGCCAGCGCATAAAGGTGTTCCCGCATCCCCCTTCCTGTGTCGTCCCGCTCAACCACGTATCAGCGCCCACCATGCCACGAGATTCTTCGTCTACCAAAGGACCGGCGCGAGTTCATGTGCCGGCGCGTGACGGCGTGGCTGTCAGATCCGTGCCTGAGTCCGCTGATGGTTCGGGCGAAGATCGTGGAGTATTTCGGGCTGGCGATCCCAGTCGCGGAACTGATCGAGTTCTGGAAGGCGGAGCAGGGCGGGTGCGAGTTGTGGCTGCGTGCGAAAGACATCGCGGCGCGCGAGGGCCGCTCGGTTATGTGGGCGAGGGCTCGGATGAACGCTGGCGACTTCGGGCCAGTGAAGCGCATCGGGCTTCGCATTCTGGAGGTGAAGGAGTCGGGCTATCTCGCGTGGCTTGCGGCGCGGATGAATCCGGGCGCGGCAACGTCGGCAGCGACCGCAAAGAGCGAGGCGGCATGAAGCGACTCCGCAACTTCGGTCGCTGGGTGGCGAACTTCGCTTGCGGCGCGCTCATTCTGGCCGTGTGCATGGCCGTCTCGCTGTACGACACCGTGATCCGTGGCCGGTCGATGGACGAGCAACTGGACGAGGCGACAAAATGAAGCCGTATTACCAAGACGCGGCGGTGACGATTTACCACGGCGACTGCCGCGTGATTATGCCGCAACTCGGCGAGGTCGATCACGTCATCACCGATCCGCCCTACTCGGAGCATGTGCACGGTAAGAGCCGGCGCGGCGGATCGAGCGCGCCCCCGCTGGATGGGAGCGGCCGGCCGGCTCCGTCCTCATTCTCCCGCGTGAAAGAATTTGGTTTTGAATCACTGTCGGCCGACCTGCGGGCTTTCTGCGGTGAGCAGTTCACTCGGCTCGCCTCACGGTGGGTGCTCGTATTCTCGGACGTTGAATCTTCGCACGAGTGGCGAGCGGATCTGCCTGCACTCGATTACGTTCGCACTGGCGCGTGGATAAAGATCGGCGCAACGCCGCAGTTCACCGGGGACCGGCCGGCCGCTGGTTTTGAGGCCATCACAATATGCCACCAGCCAGGGAAGAAGCGTTGGAACGGTGGCGGCACGCACGCAGTTTGGTCGTATCCGATCGTCCTGAATCGCGGCGGCAACGATCCGCGGCTGCACACGACGCAGAAGCCGCTCGATCTCATGGCGCGCCTCGTGGACCTCTTCACCGATCCGGGCGATGTGATCGTCGACCCATTCATGGGCAGCGGCACCACGTTGCGCGCCGCAAAGGACATGGGCCGGCGGGCAATCGGCATCGAGCTTGACGAGCGCTACTGCGACATCGCGGCGCGGCGCATGGGGCAAGAAATCCTTCCACTAAACGCGGCATGAGAGCTGAGTTTAACACGATCACCGGGCGCGACTGGCGCGAAATGTTCGCCCGCGCGCGAGCAGCCGGTGCAGCCGAGGGCAATCTCGCGCTGATGCAAATCCGCGCTGCGGCCGCGCAGTTTAGACTTTCCTCGCAGCCCGGCAGCTTGGCCGGCGAAAGGAGCGCCGGTGACCGTCGCGTTGGGGTGATTACGCCAGAGAGTTCCGCGGAAGCCGGCTGCGAGGAAGCCATCTCGAAAACCGGGAGCCATCCGTTGACCAAGGCCAGCGCCGCCGCGTGCGAAAGCTAATGGCGCAACTTTCACCCTCCACATGAAGACCGACGACACAGACAATGATCTGACGCCTGGCGACCGCAAGCGCCAGGCTATCATCGATGCATCCTGCGAACTGTTTCGCGAACTCATCGCTTCGCACATCGACGAGGCCACGGCCGACGCGAACGAGCAGTTTCAACGCGAGGACGACGAGACGGCGCCAGTCGCCAAACTCGGATTCGCCGTCGAGTTCGAGCCGCTCAACGAGGCACCCGAGGTGAAGGTAAAAGTCGCGTGGACCTTAAAGCGGCGCGACGAGGCGACAAAGAAGATCGACCCTCTGCAACGCAAGTTGCCGTTCCCCTCCGAGACGGCACGCACGAACATTGCGCGCGAAGTCCAGCGCCGCGGCTACTCGGTCAATATCACCGACCAGAAAGTCGGCGTGAAGATCGACAAGGATGGCGTCAGCCCGATCGCGGAGGGCGCAGCATGAGCACAAGTATAGATATAATCAGGGAGGCCATCGCGACGAAGGTCGACCCGGCGCATCTCCGAGAGTTGCTTGCCGTGAGGGAGGCGTGGGAAGCCGGGGAGGCGAGGAAGGCGTTTAATAACGCGGTCGCCGAATTTCAGCGCCGCTGCCCCATTATCGAGAAAGCGGATAAGGCATACGACAAATCATATGCCCGCTTGGATCGCATTTGGCGCGAGATTCGGCCACTGCTGACCGAACTCGGCTTGTCGGCCACGTGGCAGATATGCGAACTCCGCGATCAGCTTTGCCACATCGAGGGCCAGTTGCGCCACCGCGACGGCCACGGCGAACGGCTCGCGCAGGACATCCCCGTGCCGGAACTGATCAAGGGCCAGAACAAGGCGCAGCAAATGGGCAGCGCCAGCACCTACGCGCGCCGGTATGCGTTGTGCGCCGCGCTCGGTATCGTAACCGGCGACGACGACGACGCGCACCGCGCCGGCACGGACTTTGTGACGCACGATCAGGCGCAGGAGATTGCGCAACTGGTGGACGCGGCGCGCGGCGTGGCTGGTTTCAACGAGGGCGCGTTCTGGAAGTGGATCGGTGTTGAGGTGCCGCAGGACATTCCGGCAAGCCGATACGGTGATGTGATCGCGGCGCTTCGGCGCAAGCTGAAGGGAGAGGCGCGATGACTACAGTGTTCGCCCCCCAGCGGTCCGAGGCGTGGTTTGAGGCACGTCGAGGAATCCCCACATGCTCTCGTTTCGACAAAATCCTGACCGCCGCCAAGGGTCTGCCGTCGGCCGCACAGGACACGCTGATCGACGAGTTGATTGCCGAAAGCATTTGCCCGCCCGAGCAAGGGCTGATTCGCCCGCACGTCACGCCCGAGATGGAGCAGGGGATGCGCCTAGAAGGTGAGGCGCGCTGTGCCTACGAGCTGGAGTTTGCCAAATGGCCGGTGCGTGAAGTCGGCTTTGTGCTGCACGCCAGCGGCATGTTTGGCGGGTCGCCCGATGCGCTTGTCGGCGACGTCGGCGGCGTGGAGATCAAGTGCCCGAATGCTGCAACCCACGTGGGCTATATTCGCGGCAGCACATTACCGAATGAATACAAATGCCAAGTGCACGGCTACATGGTCGTGACCGGGCGCGACTGGTGGGACTTCTTTTCCTACGCGCGCGGGTTTGAGCCGCTATGTGTGCATATCGTGCGCGACGAATTCACGGCCAAACTAGAACGCGAACTATTCACGTTCTGCTGTGAATACAACGAGGCGCGGGCAAAGTTTAACCTGCCGCCCATTGGACAAAAGGAGGCGGCATGAGACGCACGCGATCACACATCACAACGGAATGGAAGGCGCGTGTCCGCGCGCTCATATTGCGCGACGTTCCAGCAAAAACCGTGGCGGTGGCTTTTGATATTGGTGACGCCGCAGCAAGCCGGTGGATTCACAAGCTCGGGTTTCGTCGAATGTTCGTTACAGATGATGAGCGCAAGCACCTGCTGGCGCGCCGTCACCCTGTTACTCAGAAGCAGGCCGCATGAACTCTGTCGCATTCTACATCGCCGCCGCAGCCGTCGTCGCGCTTTCGTCCTTCGTCGCGTTCTACTACGGACGCAAACGGGGCATCGCGCTCGGCTGGCTAGAGCACTACGAGCAGACTGTGGCGAGGGATCGCGCACGCCGCGATAAGCGAGGCCAGTTCAAGGCGATGGGGGCGCGCACATGAGCGAGCCGATCACGCTGTTCATTCCCGGGATTCCTGCGCCGGGCGGAAGTAAGCGCGGGTTCGCGATCCGCAAGGGCGGCGTATTAACCGGCCGCGTCGCGATGGTTGATGCCGGCGGGCAGCGCACGAAAGACTGGCGCCAGGCGTGCATTGTCATGGCACACGAGAAGCGGCCGGCGGAGCCGTTCCGCGGCCCGATAGGGGAACGAATCTATGCCAACTCCCGAAGAAACCGTCGCCACGAGAAAGCGGCGGTATCCAGAGCAGCTGCTGGCCCGCGCCGTGCAGATCGCGAGCGCCACATCACAGCGCAACGCGGAACGCGCGACAGGGCTTTCAGCTCGCACGGTGAGCGAAGAAATGCGCAGACGAGGCGTCGCAGCTCGGCGACAGGGAAACTATACTCGGGTGGAGGCGGAGCGGCTGGCTGCGCTCATGGTCGGACTATGAGTCCACCCAACGGTGAGCCGCGACGCTGGCGCGGACGGAGCACCGAATTAGGCATCCGATTCTATGAACATCCGAAAAATCGAAAACGGCTATCTACTCACCGATGAGCGAGGAGGCGAAAGCTTCTTCGACTCTTGCGAACAACTCTTTGCGGCGCTGCTCCTCAGACTGGAAGGGCGCGGACAATACTTCGGCGGCGATTCTTTCGGCACGGTCTTCGTGGCGCGGAAGGCCGGCGAGAACGCCGATGATGAGCCACGGCGCACCTGAGCTTCGCACGCCGGACGGGCGTTTGTCGCCGTTGGCTTTGGCATCTTGTTAGCACCTTTTCACATGAAAACTATGTCTATGGTCGCAAAGCTCTCCGACGCGCCAGAAACGCTCGAAGATGCGCGCTTTCTTCTCGACCAACAGGAAGCGCAATATCGGCAGGGTCTTGAAAAGCTCAACGCCATCCGCGCAACCCTTCGTGAATACCTCGCGCTTTCGTCGCTCGACGGACGGCCTGAGCGGCAGCAACTCCGCGCGAAGCTCAAGGCTTTGTGCTAACACCAACGATGAGCCACGCCGCCCCTGATCCTCAATCGCTCCCTGGCGCTCGTCGGCGTTGGCTCTGGCGCCTTGTTCGGCGGCTCGGGTTGAGCAACGCAGTCCCGACATTCAATCCGCGCGATTGGAGCGTAGGAATCCAGTGGAGGCCGAAGCCGCGTGCGCTGTGGCTGAAGGTGCCGATGCTCGCGATATACTGGCCGTTGGGCCTTGAGTGCCCGAACTGCAAGGGCCATGGCGGATGGTCAATCGAGGCTGGTGGCGGTTGCTGGTATGACGAATGCGAGACGTGCGCCGGTAAAGGCGTGGTTTCGCCGAACATGGAGATCAGCCACGACCAGAACGGAGACCCAAAATGAAAGACCGAAAATACACACGCGCCATGAAATTCATTTTAGGCGATGACTACAAAGCGCCCGAAGGCCTTCAAGGTGGAGCGAAGGAGGGCTATCCGAACAACGGCCCCACTAAGGTCGTTGCTGCTGTAGCGACTGGTTCTGTGGCTGGGGACGCACCTCCGCAGCCACTCCTCTGCCGCTTGGCTGGACTGCTCAAAGATTGGCGCGAGACCCGCGACAACATGAAGGCACGAAAAGAGGACGAAGCTGCGATGGCGGTCGAGTGCTGCATGGAAATGCTACACTCCGAAGTCGGAGACTTCATCGCTGAAAGTCGCGCATGGCAGACGAAGCGCGCCGCCAAGCCACAGAACGGAAAAGATGAGCCACGCCCCGGCGACGGCACCCATAATCTGAAATGAAAATCACACTACCGAGCGGACTCCGCTCTCTCAAAATCGGGACGCTCGTAGGGGCGTTGGCTCTGGCGGCTTGTTGGGCCTTTGGTGCGGAGGCTGAAAAAGGACAGTCATCCCTCGCCGCCAAAAACAGCTTATCGATTGGCACGCAGACGCTAGGATTTACGAGCATGGCCGACGTGATGTTTTTAGGCGGAGAAACAGCGCCGATTGCGTGGCTGATTGTGTCGCCGATAAAAACGGACGGACCGCAGGCAAAATGGTATCAGCCGGAGAACGTGCGCGTGAAATTGAAACGCGAGCCGATTGTCACGAAGACAAAAGATGGCTGGGAAATCACATTTCGGTGATTGGCCCAACAATGTATTAGGCCAAACTGCAACCCATGAGCCTCGCTAATTGGGTGCCGCGTCGTCGGCGCAAACTCGTGAGCCAGCGGCTACATGCCGCCAAGGTAGCTCGCCGCATTGTTCTCGGCGCAGACGCCGACACTCTACGCCGCCGCGCGATCCACGACGCTCGCGGGCAACTGCTGCGCGAGGGCCGCACCTACCGCGCTGACGGCACGGTGCAGCACTGGCGCGTTCTCCGCTCCATCCGTGGCCGCACTGACCAGCGCGACGTGATTATTGACGGCTCACTATGGCGCACATGCGGCCCGCGCAAGCTGCCGGCTTGGCTGCGGTAAAATCTCACCCGAACCAAACAAGTACCGAGGAAACGCAACCGAACATATCGGCCAGGCTGATAAACCAACGTTTATCGCGATAGCCGATAATCCTACCGAACGAACCGGAGGGAAATTTATGGCACGAGTCTACATCGTCACCGAAGAGGAAAAACAGGCGCTCTTAAAGGCGCTGGAGTTGGAGAAATTCAAAACACCGGACCAGTTCGCGCTCACCGATGAGCAGCGAAAGGCGCAGCGCGATGCCGTCGAATCCGTGCATCGCCGGTTTCATTACCTCGTCTGCAAGGCCCTCGAATGACGGGAACCAAACATGAGCGCCGACCCCAACACCTGTCAGTATCGCGGGCCATTCTACGACCCGTTCGCTCCGCGTCGCTCGCCGCGTTTCTCCAAGACCCGCGAGGAACTGCGCGAGCTGGCTCGGAAGCATGGCGTGCGGCGCGGGCGCAACACTCTCGACACGGTGAAAAATCTCCGAAGCGCGGGCGTGGCCATTTGAACCAAACATGAGCAACCGAGACCCCCACACCGGCAAACGCCTGTTCTGAGCACGAATGCACTTCATAAACGACAACGGCAGGCCCGCGTTGCGCATGACGACCTCGGATGAGTTCGGGAAGCCTCAGACGGTGGTTCACGTCATCGACGTTGACCGCGCGTACTGTCTCCAGTCCGAGCTGACGCAGGTGCTCGCGGAGCTTCGCCGTGCGCAGTCCGCAAAACTCAACGTCGATTACCGCGATTCTTGGCAGCCAGAGTGAACGAATGAAGACCCGCAGACACGCCTCAATGCTCTTTTCTCAGCGTCGCCAACTCGCCAAAGCAGTTGACCGATTCCTCGACGACTTGGACCGCGAGTTGAATCAGAATCGGGAAAACAAAATCTCGGTGACCCGCGATTCGATGGGCGTGGTCACCGCGCTCTGTGTAATGGGTTGGTTGCGCGCCAAGCCCAAGAAAAAGTGAACGAAAATTCACGTCCGAAACAGCCAACCCCAAAACACATTTAGGAGTTTTTTATGGGCAGAGAAATCAGGCGAGTCCCGGCCAACTGGGAACATCCGAAAAACGAGCGCGGCGACCATATCCCGCTACATGACGACTTCACCAAGCGCCTCGCGGCGTGGGATGAAGAGAACGCGAAATGGCAACAGGGCTTGCGTCGCCACTATGGCGAGGACGGCAAGTGGGTGCCCGTCGATGCGAAGTATCTCGGCACACCGTTTTCGGAGTGGGGTGGCGAGCGGCCAGACCCAAAAGACTACATGCCCGATTGGTCCGATGCCGAGCGGACCCACCTCCAAATGTATGAGACCTGCACCGAAGGAACGCCAATCTCCCCTGTCTGCGCTACGCCCGAGGAGTGCGCTCGCTGGCTCGCGGACAACGGCGCGTCAGCGTTCGGCCACATGGCCGCCACCTACGAGCAATGGCTTGCTACGTGCAAGCGCGGCTGGGCTCCGTCCGCGATTGCGGGTGGCGGCTTACCGCTGCGAAGCGGCGTCGCTGCGTCGGTCGAGTAGTCGAACGAACCTGGAGGTGGAGCCGCGCACCCACTTTCTGAAACCACTTACGTAATTCCGAATGCCCCTCGTGCTTTCACTTTTCCCCGGTATCGGACTCCTTGACCAAGCGTTCGAGGAGGAGGGTTTCTGCGTCGTGCGAGGCCCGGACCCGCTGTGGGGCGGCGACATTCACCGCTTCCATCCTGAGCCAAGTCGATTTGACGGCGTGATCGGCGGTCCGCCGTGCCAGGCGTTTTCGCGGCTGCGATTCATCGTCGAAGCGAACGGCTACGAGACCGCGCCGAATCTCATTCCCGAGTACGAGCGTTGCATCGCCGAGGCGCAGCCCGCGTGGTTCGTGATGGAGAACGTGCCCGCCGCGCCAGTGCCGGCGGTGCCCGGCTACATCATCCAGCACGAGCTCGTGTCGGACGTTTGGGTTGGCGGCATCACGTCGCGCCTTCGCCGCTTCTCCTTTGGCACGCGCGACGGCCGGAAGCTCCAGCCGGAAATCGTAGCCTTGCATCCCGAGCCCGAACACTCGGCGCTCGCCAGCGGCGGCGGCCGGCCCGTTCCCGTTGCCCTGGGAGGCAGCGGGAAGCTCAAGCGCAGCCACAAGTCGGCGCTGAAGAACTACGGCTACAAGACCACCGACGCGTTCCGCGAGCACTGCCGAAAGCAGGGGCTTGCGCCTGATTTCGATCTGCCGCCCTTCACGGTCTCGGCGAAGGTCAAGGCGGTGGGAAACGGCGTGCCCCTGCCGATGGGGCGCGCGATCGCTCGAGCAGTCAAAGCCGCGCTCCAAGCCGCGGCATAACATCGAACGAACCTCGTGAAATCTGACGCTCAACCGAAAGTCACTCCTCCGCCGCACTGGCCCTGCGAGTGCGTGCTGTGGGCGCGTGCGTCGGCGGTGGCGGTGCGCTCGGCTTCCCAATCGGATTCTGCATTGGCGCAGTGCATTACAAACGCGGCTACGATGGTCCAACCCACACCTATTTCCGCGACCGCGTGAAGGTCGCCTGAACGAAACGATTTCCCATGCCACGCATCGCCACCAAAAACGCCGCCGAAGTTACGACTGAGGCCACGCGCCGGAAGGCGCAGTTCATACGCCAGCTCGCCGAATTTCTCGTCGGCAACCAAGCCGGCAAAAGCATCTGCCTCCAAATGGATCAGATGCGGCCCGAAAACGGCGTGCCTCGTCTCGCGACGGAGTGGGCCGCGCTTCGCGCAAAGACGCCGCTGTTCGGCTATCCATCCATCGAGGAAGCTGAGAAAACCCTGACCGACTTCCTCCGCTGAGGGGAACGAAACCGGCCAACCGACCCCGCCCATTTTCACCCCATGAAAGCAACAGTTAGGAAACTTCCCAGTCGCTCGAACTTCGACAAAAAGCCGCGCTACGTCGTGGATGGACTCCGCGCCTCCGTGATCGTGGAGGCCGTGGCGAAGGGCGATCAGTGGGACGAGGACGGCGCGAAAGCTACGGCCGACAACATCGCGAACGCCTTCAACAACCCGAACATTTTCGGCCGAGGATTCGACGAGGTATGAAAACCAAACACCCGAAGCTGAGCTGGAAAGCCGTTCGCCGTGGCGCGATCTACTGCGCCCCGGCTTGTGGTTGTGGCTGCACACACGCCGCGTTTCTAAAAGCTAACGCGGACGCCGCGAGACTCTGCGCCGAGTTGGATCGCACCACCGCGAAAGGCTGGACGCCTCGCGTGTGGGAAAACTGCGGCTGGCATCATTCCGCAATTTCGGCGTGCGGTCGAATCAAGGTGCATCCCTTTGGTGATGGGTCGAGAGGTGCGACTGCGTTCCTCGGCGCTGCCGACTCACCCGGAGGTAAATGGGCGGAGCAGGGCAAGACCCCTGCGGCAGCGGTGCGAAAGGTCATCGACCAGGCGAAGAAGGAATTGGCGGGCTACGGCGCGCTGCTCACCGGCATCCAAGCCTCACCCAACAAGCTGCGACTGGCCGACGCTCAGTTCGTCTTGGTCGCCTAGAACGAATGCACACCGGCCCCATGCCAGAATCCAGCGGGACGTTTCAACCGCCGAACCCGACGCACTTCGATTGCCCCCACTGCGGCGAGCGCGGCTGCGTTGTCGTTGCAACGTGGGAATCACGTTGCGGCGGATACGAGGGGACGAGAAGCACGAGTGCATGAAGTGCAAAAAGGTCTGGTGGGTGGAAGGCCCCGACGCCTGAACGAAAGGCCGCGCAGGTGACGCGCGGGCCCGAGAAAACCAAAATGACACTAACGCGATTTTCCCCGCAGCAATTTGCCGAGCATATTGAGCGCCGCGGCCGTGGGCATGCGTCCCTGCTCCCAGCCGTTGACCGTGCGCTCGCTCACGTTGAGCTTCTCGGCGAGCTGCGCGGCGGTCAGGTTGCCGAGCTTGGCGCGGGCCGCGCGGAAGCCAGGCGCGTAGTCCATGACCTTGCCCGCATCGTCGAGGATGACGGGCATGCCGTAGCTGCTGGTGGGGTGGTCAATTGTGGTACGCATGGCTCAGGAGATTTGCTCGATGATCTCTACAACCACCGCGTCGCGGATGATAACCTCGTAGGCCAAATCACCCCAGCACGCACGCTCACCCGCGAGCCCGATAATCCAAAAGCCCCTGCTCCATCGGCCATACTCACGGGCGGCAGCCAGCGTGGAAAACGCGCACGTGCCGGGCAGCGCCTCATCGGTGATCTGGTCGCCGTCCCAGACGTAGCTGCGGCCAAGCGTCTCGCCAATCACGGGCAACGTCTCAACCACTCGGTAGCCGGTAATCTCGCTTGTCGTCATGCCCGCGACACTGCGCACCGCTGCGCAGTAGGTCAACACCAAACTGCGCAAATCTGCGCAGTTGGATTTATGGGCGGATTTTCCACCCGATTGTAAAAAACCACCGAACGAAAAGTCATGAGCAACGGATACCACATCCACATCACCGCCGGGTTTGTCGCAGTTGCGCAATCGCGCCGCCGTGACGCCGCTCGCCTACTCAGCGAAGCCAATCTACATCGTGCGTCGCAAATGGCCTGACCACGACGAAACGCCCGCGCTGATGCGTTGGGCCGAAAGCGGCTGGCAGTCTGTCGTTGGAAGCCTATCGCACACGACGGCTACAATCTGCACCACCCAAGTTTACGGGTGAACGAACCATGAGCGCGAAATTCCCAACGCCGAAGGGGTGGCGACTCCTCCGCCCGCGAACGACAATTCGCAAGGGCGACAAGTTCACTTACGCCAAAAAGCCGAAACGCGATGACTGGTATCCAACTGGAAGGGCCGGCGATGGCGTGCCCCCTCGCGACCTCTACCACTACATCCGCCGTGCGCGGTGAACGAAAGGAAATCCCATGGACCGACTCACCCGAATGCACGTTAAGATACTTGAGCAGGAAGAGAAAACGCCGCGCACCGAGGCGGCTTTCAAAGCCTATATCCACGACGCATCGCTCGAAGGCATCCGCAAAGAAATGCGGAAGCTCGAAACCGAGCTGATTGCCGAGCGCGAGCAGCGCAAGCTCGCTGCCCGCGTAGCGACCGATGCGCTCGACGCACGCAACCGCGCCGAGGCCGACCGCGACACCGCACGCGCTGAGAGGGACAAGCTGGCGGCAGAAATCCAGCACTACTACGACGAGGGGATTCTCGTCCGTCGCTGACCCGAACGAACCTCCATTTCCCATGAAAGACGCACCCAAACCACTTCTGCAACCGGCCGGTTTAACAGTCGGGCAAATGCGCCGGATGAGTAACATCGTCCGGCTGTTCTCCCAACTCGGCAAACCCGAGCGCGAATGGGTCATTGCGCGCCTCGCAAGCGACCACGCGAAGGCGCGGTGAACGAAGCCATGGACACGATAACCCTTCCGCTCGCCGACGTGCGCGCACTTGTGAAACTCGCGTGGGAGCAGACGCGCCACATCGAGGCGACGGACCGCAGCGCGACCGGATCGATTTACGGCATCGAGTATGCCGACAAAACAATCGCCAAGGTTGCCGTGCAACTCGACGGGCCGGTCGCGCCCGAGCGTTGGTTTGATTGCGCCGAAAAACTGCCAGACGAGGGTGCGCGAGTGCTCGTGGAGAATGTCGCTGGGGGCGTGCAGATCGCCGTTTGGTGGGGCTTCTCGCGCGGCTGGACGCAAGCGGGTTTGGCCTACGCCTTGGAGTCGAAACCGGTGCGCTGGCACCTCATCCCCGCCCGTTGAGGCGAACCAATCCCCATGCAACACTGGCCTATCGTTCTCTTCCTCGCCGCCCCGTTTGTCGCGCCGCTGTTGGCCGTGGCGTGGTGGAAACTCCTCTGCTGGGCCGTGGCACGCATGTGCGGCGACCGTTGGTGAACGAAGCATGAGCCGACTACTCACACCGCCGAAAATCCCGCGCGCCGCCTTCCACTTTGGGCAGCGCGTGTGCTGTCACCCGCTCGAAATCGAGTGCCGGCCTTTTGAGGCCGTGGTCACGGGCATCAACTATGACCACCGCCGCGACAGTCAGCCGCTCTACACGCTAACCGAGGACGACGGGGGCCAGTCAGACGGTTGGACCGACGAAATCCTCACTCCCGCCTGAACGAACGTGAAAACTGAGCCCAAAAAAGCCCGCCGAAGCGGGCTCAGAGTTACGCGACTGCGGCTTGCTTTTTCGGCGGCTTCGCGCGGCTCAGTAGCAGCAGCGCGCCGGCCTGGGTCGCTGCGTTTGGGTTGCCCTCGCCGCGTAGCCACAGGTTTACGCTCTGGCGCGTCACGCCGCATATCTCCGCGGCCCGCGTGGGGCCGCCCACTCGGTCAACAAGCGGGCGGAGGCGATCGGCGAAGCTCATCTCGTGATGCGCGCAATGCGCGCAAGGGTTGTGGCGTGATTGTCTTCGACGCGCCGACGTGCGGCGCTGCTCAGGGCACGAGCGACCAAGCACGCACTAATTTCTGGCGCGCGGTTGTGGATCGCCCGTGCCGCGCCCTCGGTGGCTGCACGCTTGGAGGAGTAGGCGTCGTCAGCAAACGAGGCGTTAAGCTCGGCGGCTTTGGCGTAAATCTCGCCACGGGCCTTGGGGTCAATGTCGGCTGGGATGCTAACAGTAACAAGACGGGAGTAGGTTGTTTTCACGGTGGCAAAGGTGGAAAACTATTTTCCGCCCGTCAACACCTTTCGGAAAATAATTTTCCGGTCGAATTGTAACCCCTGAACGAATGTTTACCCGAAACGCCGTTTTTACCGGTGGGTGGCTTTCCCGAAGCGTCCTCGTGCCGCGATCGGAGGCCGCTAAGTTTTGGGATATATCGTGCCCATCCGGATTGCTCACAGCGTAAAAATATGGCCGGCGACTGGATCAAGTGGACGAAGGGTTTCGCGAAAAAGCAGGAGGTTCTGCAGATCGCGGCGCGCATGCGCATCCCGGCATCGCAGGCCGCTGGCTGCTATATGCAGCTCGCCGAATGGCTCGATGACAACATCACCTCTTTCGACGAAAAAGGTAACGCCAATGTAACGCTGGGAGCGTTACCACATAATTTTCTTGATGCGCTTGCCGGGGCCGACGGATTCGCCGACGCGTTGACCGCCGTGGGTTGGTTAGTCCAACGCAACGGTTCTCTCGTGTTTCCGAATCTCGCCCGCCACAACGGCCAAACCGCTAAGAACAGGGCACTTACCCGCGAAAGGGTTGCCCAAAACAGAGAGAAAAAGAAGGACGAAACTGGTAACGCTCCAAGCGTTACCGGCTCTTCTCTTCTCTATTCTGATCAAAGGGGGGAGGTCGGGGGGGAAAAACGACCGTCTAGCGGCGCCAACCTCAAGACCAACCCAAGCGCGGACGACGACACGTGGCTGCATCAGCTAGCGGCGTCCGAAGCATACCGCGGGATCGACGTCCCGCGCGAGTTCGCGAAAATGAAGGTGTGGTGCATAAATGCCCACAAGCAGCCGACCCGACGGCGATTCATCAACTGGCTGAATCGATGTGAGCGGCCGATTGCTTCAGGCGTGAAGTCGCAAAAAGCGATCGCAGAGCCGCGCGACTGGAAAGCCATCCTCAACCACGAGTTCCCCGGCTCGGTGTATGCGGCCAACGGCGAGCGCGAAGCGCACGAGTGGGACCAACTACCGCCCGAAGCGCAGAAAGCCGTTTGGGCCAAAGCACGAAAGGACAACGCAGCATGACGCACACAGCCATCAATTCCGATGAGTAACCCGATCGAGCGACCGTGCGCTGCGCCTGGCTGTGCCGAGCTCACAACTACGGGGCGCTACTGCGCAGCGCACGCAAACCAGCCGAGCACGAAGTCGATCTACGACCGGACGAAACGGAAGGACGATCCTCGATTACTCGGGGCGGCACGCATTCGCAATAGCGCCGCATGGCGCAATTGCAGGACGTACTTCAGGGCCAAGCATCCCCTGTGCTGCAATCCGTTCGGCGACCACGACGAACTACAGCCGACTAACCAAGTGCACCACGTCATCGGACTCGCCGACAGTCCCGACCTAGCCTTCGACCAAGATAACCTGCGCCCCTTGTGCACGCGGTGCCATGCTCGCGTCGAGCGGATGGAGCGACAGGGAGTTTCAACTCAGCACCTATTTGCGACCTTAAACGCAATCGCGCGACCAAAAGCAAATTTGCGCCCAAAATTGTGAAATGTTAAGAGTTTGTAAAATTTACAACGTTTTTACAACTATGGGGTGGGTCAAAATCCCCACAGGCCACGGCGCCGACAC
>Ga0196964_10000932_pt1 | contig 15755 bp, 16 predicted proteins | sample S1_10metaG_FD_148615 | JGI IMG/M metagenome (GOLD analysis project Ga0196964, IMG submission 148615) | Soil microbial communities from Anza Borrego desert, Southern California, United States - S1_10 | ecosystem: Environmental > Terrestrial > Soil > Desert | place: USA: California | collected...
CGACGAGGCCGCCCGCCAGCTGCGCCTGCGCGACCTGGCTGGGCTGATCGTCATCGACTTCATCGACATGGAGGAGTCGAAGAACAACCGCGCCGTCGAGAAGCGGCTGAAGGACGCCCTGGCCCAGGACCGCGCCCGCATCCAGATGGGCAAGATTTCCTCCTTCGGACTGATGGAGCTTTCCCGCCAGCGGCGCCGCACCGGCGTGCTGGAGGGCACCACCCACGTCTGCGAACACTGCCAGGGCGCCGGCCGCGTCCGCTCGACGGAGTCCAGCGCGCTGGGCGCGCTCAGGGCGCTGGAGATGGAGGCCGTGCGCGGCGGGCCGGGCGCGGTCGTGCTGCGCGCGCCCGCGGCGGTCGCCTTCTACGTGCTGAACGAAAAGCGTGAGTTCCTCACCCGCCTGCAGGACACCAGCGGCCTCAAGGTGGTGGTCCAGGCCGACGACAGCCTGGCCTACGCCGAGCACGCCATCGACCGCACCGAGACCCGCGAGGCGACCGAAGCCGAGGCCGCCCGCGCCAAGGTCCGCTACACCGCCCCCGCCGAGGCCGACCTCGCCGATGAGGACGTCGAGGAGGAGGTGGTCGACGAGGCCGAACTGGAGCTCGAGGACGAAGACGAGGCCGACGAGGGCGAGCGCGAGGCGCGCGGCGACGACGAGGGCCGCCGCGGCCGTGGCCGCCGCCGCCGCCGGGGCCGTGGACGGCGCGACGAGCGCGAGGACGAAGGCGACGCCGCCGAAACCCGCCCCGAAACCGCCGAGGAGCGCGAGAGCCGCGAGGCCCGTGGCCCGTCCGAAGACGGCGAGGGCCAGCGCCGTCGCCGGCGCGGCCGCCGCGGCGGCCGCCGCGGCCGCGAGGACGGCCGCCAGCCCGACGTCTACGGCTGGACGCGCGCGCGCACGCCCGACCTGAACGAGCCCTACGTCTGGTTCGACCCGATCGAGGTGGCTTCCGCGCCGCGCGACCGGGATCGCGATCGTGACCGTGACCGCGAGGAGCCTCGCGCCGAACGCACCGAGCGCCCGGAACCCGTCGAAGCCGAAGGCGGCGAGCAGCGCGAGCGCGGCGAGCAGCGCGAGCGCCGCGAGCGTGGCGGCCGCGGCCGCCGTGGCCGCGGACGCGGCCGCGCCGAACGCGACATCGAGACGCCCACGGTCGAGGCCGCCGAGGCGGCCGCTCCCGAAGCGGCCGCGCCGGCCGACGAGGGGCCCTTCGAAGGCATCGAGTCGATCCCGGCCGAGCCGGTGAAGAAGCGCCGCGTGCGCAAGGCCGCCACCGCCGTGCCGGAGACCCCGGTCGAGGCGACGGCCGAAGTCGTCGCGCCGCCCGTCGCCGAGGCGGAGCCGGAAACGGAAGCCAAGCCCAAGGCCCGCCGCGGCCGCGCCGGTAAGACCCAGACCGTCGAGGCCCCCGCCCCGGCCCCGGTTCCCGAGGCGGTGGTCGTGGCCCTGGACGCCCCTGCCGAGCCGGCCCGGCCCGCCGAGCCGGACGCCGCCGAGATCTCCGGCCCTCCGCCCGAGGCGAAGCGGGGTTGGTGGCGCCGCAAGGGGTGAACGGCTAAATTAAGCCACGGAGCATGGCGACAGATCGCGACGGGAAGATCAGGAGCGTAAAGTCCATGGCCTCGCCCAAACGTGCATCCCGGCTGCTGGCCGCAACGGCCGGCCTCGCCGCGATCTTCGCCGCCAACTCGGCGCACGCCATCTCGCTGATCCGCGACACGGAGATCGAGGAGATCATCCGCGAGGACTCCGAAGGGGTGCTGCGGGCCCACGGGCTGAACCCGGACTCGGTGAACTTCTACCTGGTCGGCAACAAGGAGATTAACGCCTTCGTCGTCGGCGGGCAGAACATCTTCATCCACACCGGCCTGATCACCGAGTCGGAGACGCCGAACCAGCTGCTGGGCGTCATCGCCCACGAGGCCGGCCACATCTCCGGCGGCCACCTGATCCGCCAGGGCGACATGATGCGCGCGGGGCTGACGCCCTTCCTTCTGACCATGGGCCTGGGCTTGGCGGCGGCGCTGGCGGGCGAAGGCGGCGCGGCCGGCGCCCTGATGGCCAGCTCGCAGTACTTCGGCGCCCTGTCGGTGCTCAGCTACTCGCGGGTGCAGGAGGCGGCCGCCGATCAGTCGGCGGTCACCGCCCTGGAGGCGGCCGGCAAGTCGAGCAAGGGCCTGGTCGAGTTCTTCGACAACTACCGCTACCAGGAGATCTTCTCCGACCAGAAGCGGTTCCAGTTCTTCCGCAGCCACCCGCTGTCGTCGGACCGCATCGAGGCCCTGCGCCGCCGCGCGGCCGAACAGTCGCACTACGACACCCCGGACACCGAAGAGGACGTCGCCCAGCACAAGCTCATGCAGGCCAAGCTCGAGGCCTTCATGAACCCGCCGGCTCAGACCTTCGTGAAGTGGGGCGAGCGCGACACCAGCTTCCTCGCGCGCTACTCGCGCGCCATCGCCTACTACAAGTCCGGCGAAGCCGACCGCGCCCTGACCATGATCGAGGCCCTGATCGCCGAGGAGCCGGAAAACCCCTACCTGTGGGAGCTGAAGGGCCAGGTGCTGTTCGAGAACGCCCGCGCCGCCGAGGCCGTGCCGGCGCACAAGCGCTCGATCGAGCTGAAGCCCGACGCGCCCCTGCTGCGCATCAACTACGCCCAGGCGCTGATCGCGCTCGAGGACAAGGGCAGGCTCGACGAGGCGATCCAGAACCTCGGCCGCGCACTGACCGAAGAGCGCGACAACGCCTACGCCTGGCGCCTGCTGTCGCAGGCCTTCGAGGGCAAGGGGCAGCCGGGCCAGGCGCGCCTCGCGGCGGCCGAGGAGAACTACGCCCTGGGCAAGCTGGCCGAGGCGCGCGCCTTCGCCATGCGGGCGCGCGAGCACCTGAGCGAGGGCACGCCCGACTGGCGGCGGGCCACCGACATCGTGCTCGCCTCCAACCCCAGCGATTCCGACCTGAAGGAGCTCGCGCGCGAGACCCGCGGCGGCTGACCTGGAGTGACGACAGCTTGAAACTGCCCTCCCTGGCGCTGGCCGCCCTCCTCGCCTTGCCGCTCTACGCCTGCTCGGACGGCAGCGCTTCGCTGTCTGACCGGGAGTTCGGCCGCAAGGTGCGCGCCTACCTGCTGGAACACCCCGAGGTGCTGCAGGAGATGAGCGACAAGCTGCAGGAGAAGCAGGCCGCCCGCCAGATGGCCAACTTCCGCAAGGCCCTGGCCCAGCACCGGGACGCCGTCGAGCGCGACCCGCGCGACTTCGTCGCCAACCCCGGCGGCCGGATCACGGTCACCGAGTTCTACGATTACAATTGCGGATACTGTAAGACGATCTCGCCCGAGGTGGTGAAGCTGATCCGGGAGAACCCGGACATCCGCTTCGTCTTCAAGGAATACCAGATCTTCCAGGAGCCCTCGTCGCTGCGCGGCGCGCGCGCGGCCCTGCTGGCCAAGGGCAGCGGCCGCTACGTGCAGATCCACCAGGCTATGATGGCCGAGAAGCCGCTGGAGCCGGCGCGCATCGACGCCATCCTGCGGAAGAACGGCGTCGACCCGACGCCGCTCGACAACCCCGCCGCCATGGCCGCGATCGACCGCCAGCTTTCCGACGTCCAGGGGCTGGCGACCGCCCTCGGCATCGAGGGCACCCCGGCCTTCGTCATCGGCGACACCCTGGTGCCCGGCGCCGACATGGCCGCCGTCCGCGCCGCCATCGCCGACGCCCGCCGGCGCGGCTAGATCAGCCCGCCCAGCGGGCTGGAGGGGTCGGCGTAGAGGCGCTTGGCCATGCGGCCGGCGAGATAGGCTTCCCGCCCGGCGATCACCGCGTGCTTCATGGCCACGGCCATGCGGATCGGGTCCCTGGCCTCGGCGATCGCCGTGTTCATCAGGATGCCGTCGCAGCCCAGCTCCATGCCGACGGTCGCGTCCGAGGCCGTGCCCACGCCGGCGTCGACCAGCACCGGCACCTTGGCCTGCTCGACGATCAGCCGGATGTTGATGCGGTTCTGGATGCCCAGGCCGGAGCCGATGGGCGCGCCCAGGGGCATGATGGCGGCGGCGCCCGCGTCCTCCAGCTTGCGCGCGTAAACGGGGTCGTCGGAGCAGTAGACCATCACCTCGAACCCTTCCGAGACGAGGAGCTTCAGCGCCCGCAGCGTCTCTTCCATGTCGGGGTAGAGCGTCTTCGGATCGGACAGCACCTCGAGCTTGACCAGGGTCCAGCCGCCCGCCTCGCGCGCGAGCCTGAGCGTGCGCACCGCGTCCTCCCCGGTGAAGCAGCCTGCGGTGTTCGGCAGGTAGGTGAAGCGCTCCGGGCTCAGGAAATCCACCAGCATCGGCTGCGACCGGTCGGTGAGGTTCACCCGGCGCACCGCCACGGTGACGATCTCGGCGCCCGCGGCTTCGGCGGCGGCGGCGTTCGTGGCGTAGTCCTTGTACTTGCCGGTGCCGACGATCAGCCGCGAGGTGAAGCTGCGGCCGGCGACGGTCCAGGCGTCTGCGGCGGGCGGGGAGACAGGCGCGTTCATGGGCGTGACTTACGCCCGATGCGCCCGCGCGCAAAGCGCCGCGGGCGATCAGCGCCGGACCGCCGCCTCGAGCCGGCTCCGGAGCGCCGCCTCGGCCGCCGTCCCGCGGTAGGCGACGGCGAGCCGCTCGAAGGCGGGCGAGCCGGGAGCGAGGCCGGCGTAGCGCAGGAAATTGTCCCGCAGCACCAGCCGGGCCCGTTCGCCGAACACGTCCTCCAGGAAGCGCCAGACCAGGGCGGCGTAGTCGTCCGCGCCGTTTCGTTGGGCCAGCATCGACCAGTCCGTGCCGTAGACCAGGTGCTCGGCCATGAAATCGAAGCGCTCGACCATCGCCTTGAACTTGCCGAGCGCCCGCCCGCGCTCGACGGGCTTCAGCACCTCGGTGAACATGCTGACGTCGGCGAACACCGGCGGCGCCGAGCCCGCGGCCCGTCGCTCGCCTATGTGGCGGCAGAGCGAGTACTCCCAGGTCTCGTCGATCGGGGTCTGATCGTTGACGTCGCAAGCCGCCGCCAGCCCGCGGCCGGGATCGGCGGATCGGTAGCTGAAGCTCCCGAAGTGGGCGAGCATGACCGCCGGCGCGGTCGAGCCAGGCGGGCCGCCGCGGTCGAACACCGGCCGCCAGAAGTAGGGATCGGCGAACTTGCCGGTGCACCGGTTGGCGGCGACGCTGTTGCCGCCGTGGGCCATGATCGGCGCGCCGACCCGGTGACAGAGCTCGTAGACTTCATCGAGCGCGGCGTCGATCTCGGCGGCCAGCTCCCTCATGCGCGAGCGATCCGCGACGCCGAACCGCTGCTTCAGCACGTTGTCGGGAATCGGGAACAGTTCGAAGTCGCGGCCAGCGTTGCCGGCTGGCATGAAGCCCATCGGCGGATAGAGCTTTACCCCCAGGAAGCCGCCGGTCTCCAGCGCCGGCCTGACCACCGCGTCCAGCGGATCGTCTCGGCAGGCGCTCTGAGGCGGCAGCAGGCCGTTCTTGAACAGCACGCGCCGGAGCGGACAGTAGGCGACGTAGCCGTGCACCGCGGGGCCGCCGGCGCGGCGGGATATCTCAGTCCAGACCTCCACCTGGTCGAGGAAGGACGACCCCGCCTCCGGGTCCTGGCCGAGCCACCGGCCGTAGTCGACCATGGCGGGCGTCAGCAATTGCGGGTTGGTGCGCGCCGGCCGCCCGCCGACGGTCAGGGGCTTGTCGCGCTGCAGCCCCGTCAGGGTCTCCACCAGACAGTGCCGGTACCGTCGGAACAGGCCCAGGAAGCCGAAGATGGCCGGGAAATCGACCTGGGCCCCGACGACCGGCGGGGTCGCGCGATCGGGGCGCAGAAGCCGGCGGGCCGCCTCGCGGGCCCTTACCCGGAAGCCGGGGCCGCGGCCGGGATCGATCCCGACCGCATCCAGGAGTTCCGATCGCAGGCTCTCGTCCACGGCCGCCTGCTCCGCCGGCGTCAGGCGGGGCGAAGGCGGGGCGATCGAGCCGCCGGCCAGGAAGCGCGCCAGCCGCCTTTCGGCGCCGTCGAGCACCTCGGCGTCGTCGGGCACGCCGCGGAAGGTCACGCCGGCGCGTTCGGCCTCGAGGCGCCGGCGCTCGGCCTTCGCCGTCGGCGCCATCTCCGCCCCGAAGGCGGCCAGCACCACCTGCACCAGGCGGTCCAGCGGCGTCGGCTTGTCGATGTCGGCAAGGGCCGCGGGGCCCGCGCCCAGGCGGTCGCCCGCCTGCGGATACTGCTCGAGGATGACGTAGCTGATGAAGCGGACGGCCGAGAGGTCCTTGGCGTTGAAGAGGTGGCAGTGGCCGTCGATCAGCGACAGCAGCGCCTGATCCCCGGGCAGGCCCGGAAGGGCCGAAGGCGGGCAACGGGTGGCGCAGCCCGTCAGCAGGGCCGCGAAACCCGCAGCCCCCAGACTCAGGACCGTTCGACGCGTTCCCGCCATGGCCAACCCTCCCGCTCAGGTGGCAGGCTGAGCTGCAGCAAGCTCTGGTGTCAAGGCGAGGGGGACGGGTTCAGGGCCAGCCGACGGCGGCGCGGAACTCCGGGTCGTGGACGAGGGCGATGGCCAGCCGTTGAAACTGGCTCCGGAAGTGCGCCGCGCCTTCCAGCGAGCCGCCGATCAGCTCCCGTTCCCATCTTTCGGTGACGGACAGCTCCTCGCGGTAGATCTCCCGGCCGTCGCGAACGGCGACGAACTCCGCGGTCAGCCCGGCGATCCCGCGGCCGTTGTCCATGCGCGAATGGCCGGCCAGCAGCACGGCGCGGACCTCCACGGGAGCGCCCTCCGAATAGGACTGGCCAGCACGTCCATGAGGCCCTGCCTCAGCTGGGCGTTGAAGGAATGGTCCTGGATCAGGTACCAGCGCGCGGTGCTGATCGATGCGCCGCCCTGAAACTTCACGCCGCGCTTGGTGGTGATCTCGCCGATTCGGATCGTCGTGCGGTCTTGCGCCTCGGCGGCGGGCGCGGCGACGCCGAGGATGGCGAGCGCGCACAGCAGGCGCGCGACGGTCAGCTTCATGGTGTCCCCCGAACCGTTCGCGGTCCGCTCCGTCTAGCTTAGCCGTGGCGGGCGGCGCAGTGCGGCAAATCGCGCTAGGCGACCCGCACCCTCGGCGGTCCGGCGCGCATGGCGCCGACCACGGACGCCTGGGCGAACCCCTGGCTGCGCACCAGGTTCAGCACCGCCGGCGCCGCCTCGGGCGCCACGGAGACGAGCAGGCCGCCCGAGGTCTGGGGGTCGGTGAGCAGGTCGCGCCGCCAGCCGGGAAGGCTGGCCGGGAGGTCCGCCATGGCCCCGTAACTGGTCCAGTTGCGGCCCGAGGCGCCGGTCCGCACGCCGTCGCGCGCCAGGCCTTCCACGCCGTCGAGCAGCGGCGGCTCCGCGGCGATGTCCGCCGTCAGCCCCGAGCCTCGGGCCATCTCCAGCGCGTGCCCGAGCAAACCGAAGCCGGTGACGTCGGTCATGGCGTGGACCTCCGGCAGCGCGGCGAGGTCGCGGCCGACCGTGTTGAGCCGCGTGGTAGAGGCGATCAGGGACCGGTAGCCGGCCTCGTCCAGCCTTCCCTGCTTGAAGGCGGCGCTCAGCACTCCCACCCCCAGCGCCTTGGTCAGGATCAGGACGTCGCCGGCCCTGGCCCGGTCGTTGCGCAGCACGCGGTCGGGATGGACGAGGCCGAGCCCGACCAGGCCGTAGATCGGCTCGACGCTGTCGATGGAATGGCCGCCGGCCACGGGTATGCCGGCGGCGGCGCAGACGCTGGCGCCGCCGGCCAGGATCGCCCCGATGGTTTCGGTCGGCAGCCGGTTCACCGGCATGCCGACGATGGCCAGGGCCATGATCGGCGTCCCGCCCATGGCGTAGATGTCCGAAAGGGCGTTGGTGGCGGCGATGCGGCCGAAGTCGAACGGGTCGTCGATCACCGGCATGAAGAAGTCCGTGGTGGCCACCAGGGCCTGCTCGTCGTTCAGCCGCCAGACCGCCGCGTCGTCGGCGCTCTCGGTTCCCACCAGCAGGTCCGGGAAGGCGGCGGCCGCCGGCATGGCCCGCAGGATGTCCTGCAGCACCGCCGGGGCCAGCTTGCAGCCGCAGCCGCCGCCGTGGGCGAGCTCGGTCAGGCGAAGGGGTTCGGACATCGGATGGACTCCCGGAGCGCGCCGTTGGGCTGTAGCAACGCCTACATGACCCCGCGCCGCGCCTGCAAATGACCGCCCCCGCCGACACGCCGGCGATCCGCGTCGTGGCCGAGACCTCGCCCGAGGTCCTGGCGGGGTTCGACGCGATCATCGACGTGCGCAGCCCCGCCGAATTCGCCGAGGACCACATTCCCGGGGCCGAGAACCTGCCGGTGCTCAGCAACGAGGAGCGGACCGAGGTCGGGACCATCTACGTGCAGGAGTCGCGCTTCCGCGCGCGCCGGCTGGGCGCGGCGCTGGTGGCGCGCAACATCGCCGCCCACCTGGAAGGCGCCTTGGCGGGCCGCCCCGGCGGCTTCCGGCCGCTGGTGCATTGCTGGCGCGGCGGCCAGCGCTCCCACGCCATGGCCACGGTGCTGTCCCAGGTCGGCTGGCGCACGGCGGTTCTGGAGGGGGGCTACCGCACCTGGCGCCGCCGGGTGCAGCGCCTGCTCTACCAGGACGGACCGCAGTTGCGGCTGGTGCTGCTGGACGGCGGCACGGGCGCGGGCAAGACCGAAATGCTCGCTCGGCTGGCCGAGCGCGGGGTGCAGACGCTCGACCTGGAAGCCCTGGCCGAACATCGCGGCTCGCTGTTCGGCGGCCTGGGCCGCCCGCAACCGTCCCAGAAGCTGTTCGAGAGCCGCTTGCTGGCGGCCGTGGAGGCGCTCGATCCCGCGCGCCCGATCGTGGTCGAGGCCGAGTCCAGCAAGGTCGGCGACCGCATGATCCCGCCGGTGCTGTGGCGCGCCATGCAGGCCGCCCCGCGCATCGAGCTGGCCGCGCCGCCGGAGGTCCGGGCCGGTTATCTGGTCCACACCTACCGCGACATCATCGAGGACCGCGCGGCGCTGGACGAGGCGCTGGCCCGCCTTCCGGTCCGCGCCTCGCCGGAGCGCCGCAAGGCCTGGCGCGCCCTGGCCGACGCCGGCGACTTCCAGGCCCTGGCCCTGGCCCTGCTCGAGCATCATTACGACCCCGCCTACGCCCGGTCGGCCAGGGGCCGTTCGCGGCTGGGCGTCGTCGAGGTCGGACCTGACGCCGCCGATGCCGTGGCGCGGCTTCTTCCGCGCTGACGTCGCCTTACCAAACAGTCATTTGACCGCGGACGCGCCATCCCTCCCAATCGCGCCGGGACGGGAGGATCACCCCATGAGGTCGTTCGCCGCCGGCTGCCTCGCAGCCTTGGCTCTCGCCGCCGCGCCGGCCTCGGCCCAGCCGGTCGCCCGCGTCGGGCCGCTGGTCGACCACCACCAGCATCTCCTGAGCTCCGAGGGCGCGGCGCGCCTGGCGCCGCCGGAATTCACCGCCGTCTCCCTGCCGCCGGACCTCGCCGCCCTGCTGGCCGAGCGAGCGCGGGCCTGGAACGACAAGGCGGCGCTCGGCCGGCTGTTCACCGAAGACGTCATCATGCGCCACGACCGCAACCCCAGCTGGCTGCGCGGCCGCGCCGAGGTCGCCGACGACCTGTCCGGCCTGTTCGCGCGCGCCCACCGCGTCACGCCGCTGGCTTACGACGTGCGCGGCGACAGCGCCTGGATCAGCGGCTTCCTGTCCCGCGACCTGGAGGGCGGCGGGGTGCGCCATTTCGGCTTCATCCAGATGTCGCTGCGCCGGGAGGCCGACGGCGCGTGGCGGATCGCGTCGGAGATGCTGGGCTATCCGGGTCCGGAAGCGACGCCGCCGCTGGACGCCGACGCGCTGATCGCCAACCTCGACGCCGCCGGCATCCGCCGCGCGGTCGTGCTGTCGCTGGCCTACTGGTGGGGCAGCCCCGACGATCCGCCGCCCGGCGACGAGCTCGCCGCCGTGCGCCGCGAGAACGACTGGACCATCGCCCAGGCGGCCCGCTACCCGGATCGCCTGATCGCCTTCTGCAGCTTCAATCCGCTCAAGGACTACGCCGTCGCCGAACTGGAGCGTTGCGCCGCCAAAGGGGTGAAGGGGATCAAGCTGCACTTCGCGAACTCCGACGTGGAGGTTTCGAAGCCCGAGCACCTGGCCGCGCTCAAGCGGGTGTTCGCCGCCGCCAACGCGCGGCGCATGGCCATCGTCGCCCACCTCTGGACGGGTCCGACCTACGGCAAGGCCGAGGCGGAGGTGTTCCTGAAGGAGCTGCTGCCGGCCGCGCCCGACGTGACGGTGCAGGTCGCCCACTTCGCCGGCGGCGGGCCGGGCTACACCGACGAGGCGCTGGCGGTGCTGGCCGAAGCGGTGGCGGCGAGGGACCCGCGGACGAGGAACCTTTATTTCGACGTCGCCACGGTCGCGACGGGGCAGTCCGACGAGGTGCTGGCCAAGTTCGCCGAGCGCATCCGCCAGATCGGGACCGGGCGCATCCTCTACGGCTCGGACGGCTCGTTCGGCGGCAACAACCCGCCGCGCAAGGAATGGGGCGAGTTCCGCGGCAACACCCCCCTCACCGACGCCGAGTTCCGCGACATCGCCGACAACGTCGCGCCGTACCTTCGGTAGGCGCTGCGCCCTCGTCCTTCGACAGGCTCAGGATGAGGACGACTGAGAGGGTATGAGCGATTGAGCGCGACCCTCGAGAAATCCTCACCCTGAGCCTGTCGAGGGACGAGGATTTCCAGCACTCGCCTCGAACGGGTCGCCGTGCAGGGTCAGCAGGGGGACGATGATGTCCTCCTCGTCGTGCAGGTGGCGGACCAGCGGGCCGCCGGCGGCCTCGATCGCCTCGGCCAGGGCGTCGCCCGGCGTACGGACGTCGGCTCCGTCGGCGACCGCGCGGTTGAAGGCGTTGGCCGTGTCGACCATGCGCTCCAGCAGGACGTGCACCGCCTCGTGGTCGCGGTCGAGCAGCTCGATGCCGCGGCGGATGCGCGGCTCCAGCCTGGCGAAGGCCGGGAAGTAGAGGCGGCTTTCGCGCTGGTGGTGGCCGTCGAGGTTCTGCAGGAACTGCTGCAGCCGCGGCATGACGGCGGCCTGCCAGTGCTCGGTCGAGAGCACGCGGCCCTCGCGCCACTGCCCGGTAAGCCCGACAAGCCCGCCGTGCATCTGCCGGAACCAGCTGTGCACCTCCAGCCAGTGGGCGGCCATGGCGTGGATGCGCCCCTCGGCGGGCCACTCCGCGCGCGGGCAGCCGGCCTCGAGCCAGCGGAACTCCGCCGGCAGGGCGGTGCGGTCGTAGAGGTCGTGGGAGGCGTCGGTCATCGCGCTCCAGATAGGGCCTCGGCCTGGCGAAAGCAGCCCCCTTGGGAACCACCTGCGCCGGCGCTTGATTTCACGGCGGGGCGCCGCCACAAGCGGCGCCGGAGCCCAGCTTGAACCGACGGCCGACCCGCATCCCGACGTTCCGCCGCACCGCGCTCGCGATGCTGGCCGTAGTGGCCGTGGCGCTCGGCGCGATCGTGCCGTGGCTGATCCTGACCGGCCAGGCGGGCGCAGCCGAGCTCGACCCGTTCGCCACCTGCGCCGAGGTCAGGCAGTGGGAGGCGGCCCAGGCCGGCCAGCCGGTCGAGGCGCCCCGGCCGATGTTCGAGTGTTCCGACTGCGTGGTCACCACCTTCGCGGCCGTGCCGCCGCCCGTCGCCGCCCTGGCGCCGGCGGCATTCGCCCGCCGGGCGGCTTCGGCCGTCGCAACCGCCGCCGCTCCGCCGCCGCCAGCGCGCGCGCCCCCGAGGCCGCCGTCCACCGCGCCGCCGCACCTGCACGACTGAACCCGCCCGCGCGGTCGCGACCGCGCGCCGTTTTCACCCTGTGCAGGACCTGCGATGTCACCCCATGATCTGGCGGCGCCGCGCGCGCCGCTTTCCCACTCCATCTCCCCCGGCCGCCTCAGTCGGCTCCACCGCCTCGCCGACGACAAGGGTGGGACGGCCTGATGCCCGCGCCGGTCACACCGAGAGGTCGTCATGACGGTCCGCTCTCCGGCGCCTACCGGGCCGTGTGGCGCTGGCACTTCTATGCCGGGCTGTTCACCCTGCCGGTGCTGTGCCTGATGGCGCTCACCGGCGCGGTCTACCTGTTCAAGGCCGAGATCGAAGAGGGGCTGTACGGGCGCTGGCTGAACGTGCCGGTGCGCGCCGGCCAGACGGCGCCGGACCGCTGGGCGCGGGCCGCGGAGGCGGCCCTGGGGGGTCGCGCATCGGCTGTGACGACGCCCGAGCGGCCGGGCCGCGCCGCCATCGTCACCGTGGAGACCGCGGGCGGCGAGCGCAGGGCCTGGGTCGATCCCTACGACGCTCACGTGCTGGGCTCGGCGGAGGGCGAAGGGGCGCTCGGCGTGGTCAAGCAGATCCACAGCCTCTCGCTGTTCGGAAAGCCGTTCAACATCCTGGTCGAGATCGTCGCCGGCTGGGCCGTGATCCTGGTCGCCACCGGTATTTTCCTGTGGTGGCCGCGGCGCCGTGACGCCGCGACTTTCGTCGTGCGCAAGGGCGTCGGGGCTGGCCGGCGGGCATTCTGGCGCGACCTGCACGCCCTCACCGGACTGTACGCCGGGCTGGTGGTCGCCTTTCTCGCGGTCACCGGCATGCCGTGGTCGGCCGTGTGGGGCGACCGTTTCCTCGGCGCCATGCGCGAGAGCGGCCTGGGCCGACCCCCGGCGCCGGCGGCGTCCGGAGGTTGGGAGCACGCCGAGCATGACGACGCCCCGGCCGGGACCGGCTGGACCATGGAGGCCGCGGTGCTTTCCGCCCCCGGCGACGGCGACGTCGGCCTGGCGGCGGTGTTCGCCGCGGTCGACGCCGCGGGCATGCCGCGACCGTACACCGTCTCGATCCCGCGGGAGCCGGACCGCGCCTTCACGGCCTCGCGGGTCGCGCAACGGGCGGAGGACGCCCGCAGTCTCTACGTCGACCCGCACACCGGACGGATTATCGGCGATGCCCGCTGGCCGGCGTTCGGCGTCGGAGCCAAGGCGTTCGAATGGGGCATCGCGGTGCACGAGGGCCGCCAGTACGGCTGGGCCAATCGCATCGTCATGTTGTCCGGCTGCGTCGCCGTCTGGCTGCTGGCGACCAGCGCGCTGGCCATGTGGTGGAAACGGCGGCCGAAGGGGATGCTGGGAGCGCCGGCGGCCCCGCCCGGCCCGCGGGCGCGCGCGGCGGTGCTCGGCATCGTGCTGCCGCTGGCGATCCTCTATCCGCTGACCGGACTGTCGCTGCTGGCGGCGATCCTGGTCGACCATGCCTACCGGGCGCTTCGCGTCCGCAGACCCCTCGTGGAGGCCGCGTGATGCGCATTCTCATGTCCGCCCTCGTCGGGGCGCTCCTCGGCGCCTGCGGCCCGGTCCAGGCGCCCGCCGACGGGCCTGCCCGGGTCGTCGCCGGCTCCGCCGTCTGCCGGCCCACCATCGGAAACCGCCGCGTCACCGGCTGCTACCTGACGCTCGTCTCCAGCCAGAACGACCGGCTGGTGTCGGCGATGAGCCCGATGGCGCGGGAAGTTGAAATCCACGCGATGTCGACCGACGGCGGGGTCATGCGCATGCGCAGGCTCGACGACGGCCTGGCCCTGGCGGCCGGGGAGACCGTGCGGCTGCGGCCGGGGGACGACCACCTGATGCTGATCGACACGCGCGGCCCCCTGAAGGCCGGCGATACGGTTCCCCTGGCGCTCAGTTTCGAGAAAGCCGGTCCGGTGGCGCTCGAGGCGACGGTGGGCCAACCGCCGCTGGACGCGCACGGAGGGCACTGAACACCCGCGCCGGCAAAGGGATTTCGCCCAAGACCTCAGCCGCCGCCCACGAACTGGACGATCTCCAGCCGGTCGCCGTCCGACAGCGGCGTCACCGCGTGCAGGCTCCTGGGCACGATGGCCAGGTTGTGCTCGACCGCCACCTTGCGCGGATCGAGCTCCAGCTCCGCCACCAGGGCGGCGATGTCGCGGGCCCCGACCTGCCGCTCCTCGCCGTTGACCGTGATCCGCACCGACACCGCGACCTCTTCAGTTGCACGCGCTTGTGACGCCCGCGGGCGGGCTATACAAGGGCCGCTTCTTTCTTGGGCCGGGGATTCCGCCGCGCATGGCCAAACCGATCTACGTGCTCAACGGCCCCAACCTCAACCTGTTGGGCACGCGCGAGCCGGCCGTCTACGGCAAGACCACGCTCGACCAGATCCGCGGTCTCTGCGACGCACGCGCCGGCGAGTACGGCTACAAGGTGGTCTTCCGCCAGACCAACAGCGAGGGCGAGCTGATCGACTGGATCCAGGAGGCGCGCGAGCAGGCCTCGGGCCTGGTGCTCAACCCGGCCGGCTACGGCCACACCTCGGTCGCCCTGCTGGACGCGCTTCGCACCCTCAGCATTCCCGTGGTCGAGTGCCACATCTCGAACCCTGCGGCGCGCGAGCCGTTCCGCAGGCAGTCGTTCGTCGCCCTGGCCGCCGCCGGAGCGATCTCGGGCTTCGGCCCCCTGAGCTACGAACTGGCCGTTGACGCCGCCCTGCGCCTCGTCGGCGCGGTGCGCACGGCCTGAGACGAGGATTACCCATGGCCGCCAGCAAGACGCCCGGCAAAGTCATCGACACCGGACTGGTGCGCAGCCTCGCCGACATACTGGCGGACACCGGCCTGTCCGAGATCGAGGTCGAGAGCGGCGACCTGAAGATCCGCGTGTCGCGCCAGGCCCAGGCGGTCGCCGTGCACGCGCCCGTGCCCATGCCGGCCGCGCACGCCGCGCCCGCGGCGGCTCCCGCCCAGGCCCCCGCGCCGGCCGCCGAGGCCGCCGCCCCCCGCGGCGATGCGGTGAAGTCGCCCATGGTGGGCACCGTCTACCTTCAGCCCCAGCCCGGGGCCGACCCGTTCGTTAAGCCGGGCGACAAGGTGAAGGAGGGCCAGACCCTTCTCATCATCGAGGCGATGAAGACCATGAACCCGATCCCGGCGCCGCGCGCCGGCACGGTCGTGGAGGTCCTCGTCGGCGACGCCCAGCCCGTGGAGTTCGGCGAGCCCCTCGTCGTCATCGAGTAGGACCGCGCCATGTTCGACAAGGTCCTGATCGCCAACCGCGGTGAGATCGCGCTCCGCGTCATCCGCGCGTGCAAGGAGATGGGCATCGCCACCGTCGCCGTGCACTCCGAGGCCGACGCCTCGGCCATGCACGTGCGCCTGGCCGACGAGAGCGTCTGCATCGGCCCGGCGCCGGCGGCCAAGAGCTACCTCAACATCCCCTCCATCATCGCCGCCTGCGAGATCACCGGGGCCCAGGCGATCCACCCTGGATACGGCTTCCTCAGCGAGAACGCCCGCTTCGCCGAGATCATCAAGGCCCACGGCCTGACCTTCATCGGCCCCGACCCGGAACACATCCGGATCATGGGCGACAAGATCAGCGCCAAGCAGACCGCCCGCGACGCCGGCATCCCCGTGGTGCCGGGCTCCGAAGGCGGCGTGGCCACGATCGAGGAGGCCATGGCCGCGGCCGAGCAGATCGGCTTCCCCGTGCTGATCAAGGCCGCGTCGGGCGGCGGCGGCCGCGGCATGAAGGTGGCCAAGGACCGCGACAGCCTGGCCGAGGCCGTGTCGACGGCTCAGTCCGAGGCGGCGGCCGCCTTCGGCGACGGCACCGTGTACATGGAGCGCTA
>Ga0196964_10000933_pt1 | contig 15753 bp, 11 predicted proteins | sample S1_10metaG_FD_148615 | JGI IMG/M metagenome (GOLD analysis project Ga0196964, IMG submission 148615) | Soil microbial communities from Anza Borrego desert, Southern California, United States - S1_10 | ecosystem: Environmental > Terrestrial > Soil > Desert | place: USA: California | collected...
ATGGGATAACACCGCCAAAAACTCATCTTTCATTTGGTTGGCTGACTGCGCCTGCTGATATAAACGGGCGTTGTCTAATGCCAATGCTGCCCGATGCCCTAATTCTTCTGCCAGAGCCAAATCTGCCGCAGTATATTGGCGATTTGAGTCTGCGGTTAAACAAACGGTTAATGCTCCAAGTCTACGACCATGAGCAATCAAAGGGACAGTCATTAGCGATCGCATCTGACACCCTTGCATAAATTGCAAATGGTCGGCACTGGTGGCTGTGGCTTGCATCCATGCCTGGGTAACGTCAGGCACAAAGTTGGCGTTGCCAGTGAAGATCACTTTCGTAATCGGGTGGTTTTCATCGTCTGACAGTGGCACGTAGTGCTGTAATTGCTCAAACCAGGCTGCGTCAGCCGGATCGCGGTGATGCCAGCCAACTCGTTCGATAGTATGATTGATGTTGAGGATATCAAAGAAGCAATAGTCAGCCAGAAACGGCACTGCCAACCGCGCAATATTAAATAACGTGGTTTTGTAATCAATTGTCTCTGTCAGCACTGCACTGGCTTGTGACAAAAACTGCTGACGCTCTTGTGAGAAATGCGCTTCGGTCATATCTCGCAGAATCTTGACCAGTCCCTGAACGTTACCTGCTTGATCCTGCAACGGCATCATCAAGCCATTGGCAAAGAAACGACTGCCATTACTGCGAACGTGCCAACGGTCATCCTCTGCTCGTCCCTCGGCCAAGGCGATCTGTATTTCCTGCATAGGTCGTCCAGTCGCATGATCTCCTGGTGTAAAGATAATGTGAATGGAATGACCGATAATTTCTGCCTCTTTGTAGCCTAATAACCTCTCGGCTCCAGAATTCCAGCTTGTGACTATGCCATTAAGGTCAAGCGTAAAGATAGCAAAATCTTTCGCACTTTCGACTATCATCCGAAAGCGGAATTCACTTTCTCGTAAGGCGGATTCTGCTTGCTGGCGTTTAACTGTGTCAAATTTACGCTCAGTAATGTCTCGAAAATAAATACTAAACCCTACTTTACAGGGATAGGCATGGATTTCTAGCCATATTGAACTCGGTTGATCAAATGCCTCAAAATGTGTCGCACCCAGTTCTGCCGCAATCCGATTTTTAGTTTGCTCCATGAGCGTACCGATTACCCAGGGTGGCAAATCCTGGCGCGACTTACCAATCATTTCCTCTGGGTGCAGTTTGGTTAACCGAGATGCTTCCTGATTGACATAGGTAATTCGCCATTGGTGATCAACACACACAAAAGCATCTGTAATACTTTCTAGAATATCAATGCCTCGTTGGGCTGACTGATTCAGTGCTTGACGGGTCGCATCAGCTTCAGTACGGGCAGCTTGCTCACGCTGCCATGCCACTTGGACCGTTTGACGCAGATGAATACTTTGCAGGGCAGCCGCGGTAAAGTCAGCGAGGCTGGTCATAATCCGCACGTCTTCGGCATCAAATTGTCGCGCTTCATCATGCGACACGATCCAGATTGCGCCTAGTGCCTTCTGATCACCCATTAAGGGAATGACTAGACCCTCAACTATCGTCGGTTTCGCGGACTGTAAGTAGGTAAAATATCGCTCAGGATATGAATAAAGTTGAGGAGCTTGGCGGTCTAGGCAGGTACCGCAGGGACTAAAGTTCCTCGGCGCTGTTTCTCCTTCATAGTCTGCTAACGCTCCAGAAAGCTTACAAGAGCGAAAGATTTCTTCAGAGTCGTCCGTTACTTCTAGTAAGCTCACTCCAGCGCTTCCTGCAAGGCAAAGTTCTTTCGCCATTGTCACCAAAGTTTTGAGCATCGTTTGCGGCTGCTCTGCCAGTTGCTTCGCCAGCTTGTGGAGAGATTCAATTTCCGCCTGTAAATTAGGGGTTCTGGGCGACCGTTCAGCCAACGCGGCCGTGATCAAAATATCGTCTAAACGGGAAGATGGCAGTGCTTCAGACATCTCATTCTCTCCCTGGCAAATATTGTTTGAATAAAGCTTTTCCAGGTTCGCCGAGCGATTTCAATAAATCTTCAATTAGCTTCAGTGCCATTGGCGAGGGTACAGTATGCCCTCGTTTCCACCGATTCACTGTTTTGAAAGAAACTCCCACTTTGGCAGCAAATTTCTCTTGAGACAGGTTGAGATGCTATCGCAGATGGCGGACTAAATGTGAGATGGGCAACGTTTCGCTAAGGGACATCGCTACTTCAATTGCTGAAATAACAATAGGACAGAGAGGATAACCCTGCCTTCACTCTTGGGAAGCAGTTTGATTTTGTAGCAACTATGTCAAAGCCTTATGTGACAGTTGGTTTTTGACTGCCTGCTCCCTAAAGGGCAAACAGCCAAAAGCCAATATTAGAAAGGCTTTGAGAGTTTTTGGAGATGTCTACTGCTTCTGAAGCATTGCCGGAGAATTCAACCTGCAACAAGCACTACAAGCTGGATTTCAACAACATCTGTCAAAACCATCAGCTTATATTCTTTCTTTCGGAAGAGGGAAGTAAAGGTAGCATCAATAAAGTTTTCCCCATTTATTAGCCCATTAATAACAACTTAACTTTATTCTTCGTAAGTAGTGGAGGATACACTTGATTTCTGTTACCAGTCTCTCTAAAGACTTTAGAGTAGATTCCCCTACAGGCGGATAAGATCAGATGCTAATGTAAATAATATGAATAGAACAGACATTTGAACCACGCACTTTCCAAGGGTGAACAAAATAGAAGTATGTGCGGTATCGTACATTAATCCAGTGAATGAAAATTTGAGCTTTGATACTTAATTGATTAAGTTTACCTGATTTCTTCTTTCTCTGTTTTACCTGTCGCGCCCTAGTTACCTGTGGTCAAACCTTTCCTTGTGGATGCCACAGAGTATGTCTGAAATTTTGGCACTTTAATTTTTTTTTGTTGCTGTTTGTAGGTCATAGGCTATACCCACACCGACCTAATCTTTTACCTCATTATCTACTTATTTAAGAATCATGGTTAACTTACTCAGACCGCCTAGTGTTTCAAGTTCTCGCTTCGGTACTATAACGGGTTTGTGGAAGGAACAGTCTCCTTACGACAGGAGAGCGCTTAATACTGGTATCGTCCATTTCGGGCCAGGTCGTTTTTTTAGGGGTCACCTCGCTTACATAATACATAACTATCTTGCACAGAAAGGATCTCAAGAGCAGAAATGGGGGATTTGTGGGGTTAGTCTCAAGAGCCAAGGCACCATGACGAGGTTGAAACCGCAGAGATTTCTTTACACTTTGACCAAACACTCTAGTTGCTCTCAAAATCGTGAGGAAGCGGAAGTTATCGGTTCTATCAAGGAAATCGTTGATGGTCGAGAGAAATGCGAGTATGTGCTGGAAAAGATGACATCTCCCTCTGTGCATCTCGTGACTCTGACAATTACTCAAGGAGGCTACCATCTAGATAAGAGTTTTAATCTCGACACAGCGAATGAAGACATCGCGCACGATCTGCAAAATCCTTCTAATCCAACCACTGCAATTGGCTTTATAGTAGAGGCGCTACGCCGACGACGCGATCGCGGAATGAACCCTTTCACCACCCTTTCTTGCGATAACCTGCCAAGAAACGGGGATATCCTGCAAAAAGCAGTGCTAGCTTACGCTGAGCTGATCGATCCTCAACTTGAAGAATACATCAGGGATAACGCCACGTTCCCTAATTCGGTTGTAGACAGGATTGTGCCTGGGGAGCAAGAATCCGACTATAACTACCCAAGCCGACTGTTGCAGGTTCGCGATCGCGGACCTATTGTAACCGAGCCATTTTGGCAGTTTGTCGTGGAAGACAACTTTACAGGCGATCGACCCAAGTGGGAAGATGCCGGGGTGATTATGACTAGCGACATCACTCCCTTCCTGTATATGAAGTCGCGATTCTTGAATGCAGTACACTCCTTCATAGCCTGTTTAGCTGTAAGAGCAGGTATAAAGTATATGCATGAGGCGATCGCGCTACCGGAATTCCAGTTGTTTACTCGGCTTCTCATGAGCGACATTGCCGCAGCAACACCAGTGCCTCGCGAGATGTGCGAACAATATATGGAGCAAGTGTTACTAAGGCTGAGTAACGAAGATCTTCCCGATACTACTGAGAGAATCTCTTCAGAAACCTGTAGGAAAGTAGGCAAGTATATATTTCCGATACTTGAGGATGCTTATAGCCGTCATGTCAGCATGAAGCGGATTATACTTCCCGTTGCGGCGTGGCTGCTTGCAGTTAGAGAAGAGGCGTGCGAGTCTGGTCAGCCCTATCATGCCAAGGATACCCAAAGCGCAATTACAGCGATTCAACAAGGCGCGGTGATTAGCCAGATTCTGGGATTGGAGAAGTGCGAACAGACAGAGGTTGTAGATAATGAATGCCACCAAGCGATGCTCGATCTTCAGGCCCAGGGACTATTGACTACGCTTAAGAATTACAGTGAGAGGAACCTTTTAAATGAAACCGCTTCATCAGCATACTAAGATGGTGCTTTTCGATCATGATGGAACTGTCGTTGATAGTGAAACCATAGCACTTGAGAGCGCATGGAGGCTGACAGATGAAGTGGCTCGTGAGTTCCCTGGCGCTCAACACTATGAGCTTGAGGAGTTTGTTAAAAACTTCGCAGGAAAACCTTACAGGGAAATACTCAAGAAAATCTATGCAGACTCATTAACCACTATTAATGAGCGCGATATTGACTTTCTTGTAGCTGAAGAAGAAAAAAGAGCGATTGAACGGCTTAGTGCAGATGCCAAAGCGACTTCAGGAACGCCGGAAGTGCTGTCTTACCTGCGTGACGACGGATTTGAATATGCGCTTGTAAGTAACAGCAGCTTGCAGCGGCTGAGCGCTTGCCTGACTGCTGCTGCCCTGACTGACTATTTCCCCAGCGATCAGATATTTAGCGCTCACGACTCTCTGCCCGTTCCGCGTCCCAAGCCCCTTCCTGACATCTACCTACATGCAGTAAAGTGTCTGGACGCAGAAGTTTCGGATTGCGTGGCAGTTGAAGATTCTCTTAGTGGGGTAAGGGCTGCCGTTGCCGCAGGAATTGGGCAGATTATCGGTTATGTAGGGGGAACTCATATCAGCGAGGATGAACGAAGCAGCCGTGCAGATGCTCTTCAGTCGGCTGGTGCCCAGCAAGTTATTGAGCGGATGCACGATCTTATCGGGATATTGTCAGCAACTCCAGTGTAAGGACACGGGGCATCAGGCGCACGCTTGATGCCCTTAGCCGGATGTGTGAAAAATCAGATTTTGTCAAGAATAGCTTGGGCGACAACTTCGTCGGTGATCAGTCCCGTGATCAACTTGCCCTGCAAAGCCGCTAAAATCGACTCCACCTTTTTCACACCGCCTGCAATACCGATAATCAGCCGTTGAGCAGGTTGTTCGAGCGGTACACCGGCAACTCGGCTGTTAGTTACACATTGAATCAAGATTCCTTGACGATCGTATGCCCAACCTGCAATCTCCCCAACTGCCCCCAATTCAATTAATTGGGTCACTTCATCGTCGTTGATAAAGCCGTCTTGATGTAACGGTGCATTCCAGTCAATTGGGCTAATCCCGACAAACGTTGCTTTTGCTTGCTCTGCAAGGGTTTTTACGGTGATAAACGATCGCTGAGTCTGCAAGAGTTCTCGTTCTTCAATACTGGTCGCTACAACCGGAGTAGGCACTGGATACGCCTGCGAAGCAATGCGATCGGACAAATGCATCACCACTTCATAACGACCCGCACGCCCATATTGAGACATATTCCCAACAATTGAGACAATCTTATGCTGAGGTTGGTGCATGGATGGGATCTGTTCCACCATCGATCGCAAAGTACGACCCGAGGAGAATGCCAGGATTGTTGGAGTTTTAGCAACAAGATACGTCTCTAAGTGATTGGCAGCACATACACCAAGTCCGTTCAAGGTATCGCCACTCCCTGCATCGCTTGGAACAACTTCACAAAGCGATAGTTCAAATTTGTCTCTGAGTGATTCAGCTAGAGCAATACACTCACGCAGGGGATGATCGAGCCGAAATTTGATCAGTTTTTCACTCACCGCTAGTGAGACCAAACGCTGTGCAGCCTGCCGGGACACGTTCAGCTTTGCCGCAATCTCTTCCTGTGTGTTCCCAGCAATGTAGTAGAGCCAAGCAGCGTGAGCTGCCTGGTCTAACTTGCGATCGCGCCGCTCTAAGAAAGGTTCTCTCATCTTCGGAATTAGTGGCGGGTAGTTTTTATTCCACCTTTGGGAAGTACGCATCCCCCAAAGAGTAGATAAGTTACTTGAGTATTTGCTCAAGGATGCGCTCTTTGCTCAGATACTCTGTAGAGGCTAAGAAACTCTACCTTAGTGAAAGTGTTCTAGCCCTTTTCCCTATAGTCCGCCAGTCAGATCCAAGTTAAATCCCGTAATGTAGCTTGCCTCCTCGCTCATGAGAAATGCTACACCGTTGGCAACTTCTTCAAGGCTCCCCAAACGCCGCATCGGTACTGAATTAATCATTTGCTGCTCTACTACTTTAGGATCGGCATCAAAGTACAGTGACCCTACACCCGCCTGCAATTCTGTCTGCCGCGTCCACATCACGCCCGGACCAATCAGCGCAGGCGAGACCGCATTCACCCGAATGTGGTAGGCAGCCAAGTCTTTTGCTGCTGTCTGAGTTATCCCAATTACGGCAAACTTCGAGGCTGAGTAGGCGAGCATATTTGGAGGACCAACCACTCCTGCATGACTTGCCATATTGACGATCGCTCCTCCACCCGAATTGCGTAGGTGTTGTGCCGCCGCTTTGAGGACGTGAAAAACTCCGACAACATTGATGTCAATGACCTTTTGAAAATCCTCCTCCGGATACTCGTCGGTTTTGGCAAACACTCCTTGATAACCCGCATTGTTGAAAACATAGTCGATCCGCCCAAATTGCTCTACAGCACCGGAAAAGGCTTGAGCAACGTCGTCAGGATCGGTGACATTGCAGCGAAAGGTAGCAACTGGAATTTTTAAGGCTTCCAATTCGTGAGCAACCTCTGCCATCTTCGATTCGTTTAAGTCTAGGATTACTACACCTGCACCATCTGCGACAAAACGCTGTGCAGTAGCTCGGCCAATATCACCAGCACCGCCCGTAATCAGAATCGTTTTACCAGCAAAGTCATAGCTTGCTCTACCCGTCATATCTTTAACCCCTTGTGAATATATGTTGCAAATAGTGTTTAACTGCTCAGTATTTAAACAGAGCTAGTATGATTCTATTATTGGGCAAGCGCTCAATACTGGAGCATAAAATCCATAATTTAGTCGTCTAATTTTTTTAATATCAAAGGAGTTATGCGATGCGTATCCCCCGCTTCGCTAAATTGCTGGTTGCATTCCTCCTTGGAGTGATGCTTGTGCAACTGCTGCATGCTTGTGCGACAGGTTCCCAAGCAGCAGGGAAAACAAGGCTGACGATCGCTACTGTCAATAATGGCGATATGGTCGTCATGCAAGGGCTTTCAAGCAAGTTTGAACAAGCCAACCCGGACATTCAACTGAGGTGGGTAGTCCTAGAAGAAAACGTGTTGCGCCAACGCACCACCACAGACGTTGCTAGCCAGGGCGGGCAATTTGATGTTTTGACAATCGGGTCTTATGAAACGCCGATTTGGGCGAGACGGGATTGGTTAAGACCATTAGAGCTACCCGCCAGCTACGACGTAAATGACCTGATAAAACCTATCAGAGAAGGGCTTTCCGACAACGGCAAACTTTATGCTGTGCCGTTCTATGGGGAGAGTTCGATGCTGTATTACCGAAAAGACTTGTTTTCTAAAGCAGGGATTACGGTTCCCGAACAGCCAACCTATCCCCAAGTCAGAGAATGGGCGACTAAGGTTCATGATCCAGCTAATGGAGTCTACGGTGTTTGTCTGCGTGGAAAACCCGGTTGGGGCGAAAACATGGGATTTGTGTCCACGTTGGTCAACACGTTTGGCGGACAGTGGTTTGACATGAAGTGGCAACCCACGATAAATACTCCAGCCTGGAAAGAAGCGATCGCCTTCTATGTCGATTTGCTCAAGAAATATGGTCCGCCGGGTGCCAGTTCCAATGGATTCAATGAGAATCTAGCGCTATTCTCGACCGGCAAGTGCGGTATGTGGGTAGATGCAACCGTTGCAGCAGGACTGTTATCCAATCCAAAAGAATCTCAAGTTTATGACAAAGTTGGCTTTGCCCGCGCGCCAATTGAAAAATATCCAAACGGCTCGAATTGGCTATGGGCTTGGGCACTAGCGGTTCCAAAAACCTCAAAATCCCCCGAAGCTGCTCAAAGGTTCGTTGCCTGGGCAACCTCAAAAGAATACATCCAATTAGTGGCTGACCAAAATGGCTGGGTTGCTGTACCACCAGGTACGCGGACTTCCACCTATAACAATCCCAACTATCAAAAAGCCGCACCGTTTGCTTCGATCGTACTCAGGTCGATCCAATCTGCCGATATTACCCGTCCAGCCGCACAACCAACCCCTTACAAGGGTATTCAATATGTGGATATTCCAGAATTTCAGGCGATCGGTTCTTCGGTTGGGCAAACGATGGCAGCAGCGCTGACGAATCGCCTTTCAGTCGATCAGGCGTTGCAACAATCGCAGAATTCAACTGAACGGTTTATGAAACATACCGGATATATCGAGTGAATTTTCTATGTCTTCTTCATTAGCTGTAGAGCATCACAACGAAACGCCACCCACCCAGAAAAGAAACAAGCGACAAGTAGCAACCTTACCCTTGGTTGCACCTTCTGTCATTGCCTTGTTGCTGTGGATGATTGTGCCTCTGGTGATGACGGTATGGTTTTCCTTTCAGCGGTATAACCTGCTCAATCCAGGCGCACGCAAATTCATCGGAATTGAAAATTTCACCTTCATCTTGAGTGATCCAGCTTTATGGAATTCGATCGGCATCACAATAATTCTGGTTGTGTCCGTTCTGGCGATCACGATTGGTTTAGGCACACTTTTGGCAATTCTGTTTGACCAGGACTTTTATGGTCAGGGGATTGCACGGGTACTGGCGATTTCTCCGTTTTTCGTCATGCCTACAGTCAGCGCCCTAGTCTGGAAAAATATGCTGATGCATCCAGTGAATGGGCTGTTTGCTCAATTCACAAGAAGTTTGGGTTTGGGAGCAATCGATTGGTTCGCAGATTTTCCCCTGCTTGCGATCATTATCATTGTTTCGTGGGAGTGGCTTCCGTTTGCCCTGCTAATTTTGCTGACAGCAATTCAGTCATTAGATCATGACCAGCTAGAAGCAGCCCGGATGGATGGAGCAAATGCTCTAGCTCTATTTCGTTTCGTTATGCTACCGCATCTGAGCCGCGCCATTGCAGTAGTCGCCATGATCGAGACGATTTTCTTTTTGACTATCTTTGCAGAAATCTTTGTGACCACAGGTGGCGGCCCCGGAGTGGCAACGACCAACCTTGCCTATTACATCTTCCTGAGAGCCTTACTGGAATTTGATGTCGGCGGTGCCTCAGCGGGTGGATTAATCGCGGTAATTCTTGCCAACATCGCGGCAATTTTTCTGATGCGTAGTGTTGCTCGTAATTTGGATACCTAACTATGCCACAAAAAACTTCTCGCCGTTTGCTATTTACATTGCTCGGCTGGTTTGTCGCTTGCAGCTTGTTTTTCCCAATTTTCTGGATGTTTCTCACCAGTTTTAAAACAGAGGTGGCGGCGGTCGCAACTCCCCCTCAGTTATTTTTCCGGCCGACATTAGAAAATTATGTGGCGATCCAAGATCGGGCAAACTATTTCAACTATGCGCTCAACAGTGTAGCGGTTTCGCTCGGCTCGACTATACTCGCGTTGCTGCTTGCCGTACCTGCCGCTTATGCGATGGCGTTCTTCCCAACCAAACGCACTAAGAGTACCTTGCTGTGGATGCTTTCTACTAGAATGCTGCCACCCGTTGGTGTGCTAGTGCCAATTTACATCTTGTGTCGCAACGCTCGTTTGCTGGATACCCGCATCGGTTTAATTATTATCTACACCTTGATCAATTTGCCAATAGTCGTTTGGATGATTTACAGCTTTTTCAAAGATGTTCCCAAAGATATCCTAGAAGCCGATCGCATGGATGGGGCAAACACACGGCAAGAACTGATTCATGTGTTGCTGCCACTGGCATTACCTGGAATTGCTTCCACCGCATTGCTTTCAATCATTTTGTCCTGGAATGAAGCCTTTTGGAGCCTCAACCTGACAACGGCTAATGCCGCTCCTTTAACCGCATTTATTGCCTCATTTTCCAGTCCTCAAGGATTGTTTTGGGCAAAACTTTCGGCAGCATCAACTCTGGCGATCGCACCCATTTTAATCTTCGGTTGGCTGAGTCAACGGCAATTAGTACGCGGTCTCACCTTTGGTGCGGTGAAATAAGTGGAAGGCAGAGGACAGAGGGTAGAGGGCAGAAGGGAAGAAAGTTTTTCATCCGTTCTAGTGTAAGCAGTTAATGGCAGCTACCTAATCTTTTTAAACACATTAAGAGAAGCCTATTATGTCAACAGTTGCTTTAAGAGATATCCACAAAACATATGCCGATACAGAGGTTATTAAAGGCGTCGATCTTGATGTTGGTGATCGGGAATTTGTTGTATTCGTTGGCCCGTCCGGTTGTGGCAAATCCACCTTGTTACGCATGATTGCCGGACTAGAGGAAATTACCTCCGGCAAGTTGATGATTGATGGAGAGGTAGTGAATGATGTACCTCCAGATAAACGCGGGTTAGCAATGGTATTTCAAACCTACGCCTTGTATCCTCACATGACCGTAGCGGAGAATATGGCGTTTAGCCTCCGCCTTGCGGGTGTTCCGAAAGCCAAGCGGCATGAAAGGGCGCGTGAAGTCGCTCGCGTCCTCCAACTGGAACCACTGTTAAACCGCAAACCCAAAGAGTTATCCGGAGGACAGCGCCAACGAGTAGCGATCGGTCGTGCCCTGGTTCGCAATCCCAAAGTGTTTTTGTTTGACGAACCACTGTCAAACCTGGATGCATCCTTGCGCGTACAGATGCGGATCGAACTTGCCAGCTTACATGACAGCCTGCAAGCCACCATGATTTATGTGACACACGATCAGGTTGAGGCAATGACGCTTGCCAGCAAGATTGTGGTGTTGCAGGGCGGCATCGTGGAACAAATGGGTTCCCCGTTGGAACTCTACCACCATCCCCGTAATCTATTCGTCGCCGGATTTATTGGTTCACCTAAGATGAACTTTGTCACGGTTACGGTGACAGCCGTTAATGATTCTGGTATAACTGTCACACTCCCTGGTGATGCCAGTGTGACGATTCCGGTCAACCCTGGAATGCTGTCGGTTGGAGATAGAGCTACGTTGGGGATTCGCCCCGAACACCTACGACTCGATCGCAATAGCGCAACAGTGAATGGCGAAGTGCTAGTTGTGGAACGACTGGGCGGACAAACCTATCTCTATGTCAAGATTGCGGGTGGAGACACGCTAGTCGTGCAAACAGACGGAGATAATTCCAGCCAGTTGCGCGATCTTGTTCCTGTCCACATTAGCGGCGATCTTTGCCATCTGTTTAACTTACAGGGTGAAGCTGTTTCAAAAACTCGTCGTCACCACTTAACCGTTAGTAAATAAATGAACAGCAATACCAGCACAGGCTCAACAATCAAGCTGAATCAAGCATCCCTATCTCGTTTACCTGGAAACGTTCCCATACCCAAGTACGATCGCAGTCAAATTACTAATGGAATTGTGCATATTGGGGTTGGTGGATTTCATAAATCGCACCAAGCGCTCTATCTGGATGATTATTTCCATCAGAATCCTGGTAGTGACTGGGGCATCTGTGGTGTTGGATTGCTGGACTATGACTACGACAGGCGTATGCGGGATGCGCTTTGGTCCCAAGATTGTTTGTATACCTTAGTTGAGCGATCGCCTAAGAGCGATCGCGCTCGAATCATTGGCTCAATCACTCGATACCTGTTTGCACCAGACAATCGTCCAGCAGTTATTGAAGCATTAGCAGATCCCAAATGCCGAATTGTTACTCTAACGATCACTGAAAGCGGCTACTACATCATTGAAGGAAGTGGTGAATTCGATGCTAATCACCCAACGATTCAGCACGATTTGCAACATCCTGACCAACCAATCGGGACATACGGTTTTTTGAGTGCCGCACTCGAAAAGCGACGTAAACAAGGGTTGCCACCCTTTACAGTCTTGTCCTGCGACAATATCCAGGGCAACGGCAACATGGTGCGGAAAATGCTAACGACATTTGCCGAAATGCGCGATCCAGAGTTAGGACGTTGGATTGCTGAACACGTTGCGTTTCCCAACTGCATGGTCGATCGCATTACTCCGATGACAGCCCCACCAGATATTAAAATGGTGGCCGAACAGTTTGGTATTGATGATGCGTTTCCAGGCGTTACAGAGCCTTTCATCCAGTGGGTAATCGAAGATACTTTTTGTGCAGGCAGACCCGATTGGGAATCCGTTGGCGTACAGATGACTAAGGATGTTCATCCCTACGAGATGATGAAAATCAGGCTGCTCAATGCCAGCCATATGCTCATTGGCTATCTCGGCTCTCTGGCAGGTTATACCTACGTTTATGAAGTGATGGCCGATCCCTTGTTTGAGCAAGCAGTAGCTAACTTGATGGACGAGGTGACACCAACGCTCCAACCCGTTCCTGGGATTGATTTAGACGATTATAAAAAGACTTTAATTGAACGGTTTTCCAATCCCAAAATTCGCGATCAGCTTCCGCGCCTGTGCCTGAATGGATCGGCAAAAATTCCTAAGTTTGTTTTGGGAGCGCTCCGCGATAAATTACAACTAGGAGGTGAGATCGATTACCTAAGTTTAACGATTGCTGCTTGGTGTCGATACCTCAGTAGTCAGGATAAACAAGGGCAACCTATTCGCATTGATGATCCATTAGCAGATATCCTCATTCAACGCGCCAGCTTGAGCCAATTAGATCCCAAACCATTGCTCAGTATATCTGAAATTTTTGGAGATTTAGTAGAGTCGCCACGTTTCGTCGAGACTGTTGCTGACAAGTTGCGTAGTTTGCATGAGTTTGGTGCTCAAGGAACGCTTGTCCGATCCTTGCAGACACAGTAATGGCATTATCAACTTAAGCTGCGATTTTTAGCTTTATAGCTGTTGCCAGTTTCATTAGGACATAGACTATACAGTAGTAGTCTCCCCGCAACCTGTCATGGCAAAACCTTACAGTTATCACTTGGGCCAGAAAGTTATGCAAGCAATTGAAGTCGATAGTCTCCAGAAAAGCCTGTGTCAGTAATTCAGGTCAACGGAATTGATTTGTACTACAACATTCAAGGTTCCAGCAAAAACGAGTCATTACTGCTGATAGCGGGGTTTAACAGTGACAGTTCAACTTGGGCTGCAATGATGCGATCGCTAGTTAAGCAGTATCAGGTGCTTCGCTTTGATAACCGAGGAGTTGGGCAAAGTGAAGCGCCAGACAGTCCTTACAGCATCAAACAAATGGCGGCTGATGCAGCCGCGCTGTTGGATTACTTGAGCATTTCTCAAGTCCATGTGGCAGGTCATTCAATGGGTGGACAGATTGCTCAAGAACTGGCTTTGGCATATCCCGAAAAAATCCAAAGTTTGATACTTCTCTCATCTTGGGCAAGGGGAGATGAAAAGTTTAATTCACTCATCAAATTGTTTGGCGACTTGACACAGAAATTAGAGGGAACGCTTTATCAGAGGGTTATCTTGCCTTGGCTGTTTACCGATGCGTTTTACTCGATTCCAGGGGTAATGGAACAACTCATCACCTTGATTGAGAATCAACCATTTAGGCCGACACCTCATGGACTATTTCACCAAAGCCGAGCTATTATTGGCAGTGACAGGCGCGATCGCCTTGCAAACATTCATTGCCCTACACTCGTTATGGTTGGCAAAGAAGACCTTCTTACTCCGGTCAGATTTTCGGAGCAACTAGCTCAAGGTATACCGAATGCTGAACTAGCTATCCTTGAGCTAGGTGGTCACGCCTTTGTGGTAGAGTCGGCGGATACTGTAGCGAAGGTCATGCTTGATTTTCTGGCGAAGCATAGACAACGCATCCTACAATCCACACAGGAATAACTACTGCCCTGTTGCTTGAAGCGGATGGTGCCCAAGTGGTCTATCTGCCCCCCCTATTCGCCTGAGTTCAACCGCATAGAGAAATGCTCGGCTTGGTTGAAAAGTTGAATTCGCAAACAGCTACGCCACTCCCATACTTGGCGCGATGCGATGGAAGCCGTTTTTAAGAGAGTGTCCTAATATCTAGGGCGACGGCTATATTTGGCAACAAATCTAATTTTGAATTCTTAACTTTTAAGTATTAGGACTTACGCAGGCGTAAGCCTGTGCCCCTTGGTAGGACGGGGATTTGGGGGTGGGCTGCGCCCATCCCGATTACACTGTTAATAAAAGGTAGTTCACGTTTTCACGGTATAGGTCTTCAAGCTCGCCTTAGTAGCTACGGTTCGAGATATAGTTAAAAATAATCAAGATTTATTCAAAGATGAAATTTACGAAGCTTGATTACTGCCAATATTTACTTAGCACTCAAATAAATTATACCCTGACACATTTGGCAGGACATAGTTATAATTTTAGCCATGATACAATTAATAGGTATTTAAGAAAAGAAAAAATAGCACCTAACTTACTTTGGGAGAATGTCAAGCCACTCATTCAGGTTTCAGAACAGGCATATATTATTTTCGATGACACAGTTTTAGATAAAAAGTATAGTAGACATATTGAATTAACTCGCCGACAGTATAGCGGTAATGAACATCGAGTTATTCGAGGCATCGGTTTAGTAAATTGTGTATATGTTAACCCAGAAACAGATAGATTTTGGGTAGTTGACTACCGAATTTATGACCCAGATGGCGATGGAATGAGTAAATTAGACCATGTAGAGGCAATGCTGGAAAGCCTTGTGGAATCTAAGCTACTCCCATTTAAGACTGTATTGATGGATAGTTGGTATGCTACTAAGAATTTAATGCAATTGATAGACAGCTTCGGCAAATATTACTACTGCCCTATCAAGAAAAATCGGTTGGTAGATGACACAGGAGGGAAAGATAAATACAAAAAGATTGAGTCATTAATATGGAATGAACAGGAACTAAGTCAAGGAAAGACCATTAAAATAAAAGGGTTTGCTCAAGCAAAGAAGGTGAAACTGTTCCGGGTATTTATCTCCACCGATAAAACGGAATATGTTGCTACAAACAACATAAATCAGGATTCCACCGATGATCTACAACAAGAGTGCATCATCCGATGGAAAATAGAAGAGTTCCACCGTGAGTTAAAGCAATTAACAGGTATTGAAGCCTGCCAATGCCGTAAGGCTAGGATACAAAGGAATCATATTGCTTGTGCCATTCTAGTTTGGACACGGCTTAAAGATTTAGCTTACTCTACAGGCAAAACTATTTACGAGCTTAAGTACGGATTGCTTGATAACTATTTGATTCAACAGCTCAAACGCCCAGCGCTCGCGATGATTCTTGCGTAAGTCCTGTGTAGAAAAAATAATGAAATTCACGCTTGAGAGCGTTATTCCTTGGGGACGTTCTATGCAGGAATATGTCAGAATGTTTGACTTAAAGCCTGATGAACTG
>Ga0196964_10000934_pt1 | contig 15748 bp, 8 predicted proteins | sample S1_10metaG_FD_148615 | JGI IMG/M metagenome (GOLD analysis project Ga0196964, IMG submission 148615) | Soil microbial communities from Anza Borrego desert, Southern California, United States - S1_10 | ecosystem: Environmental > Terrestrial > Soil > Desert | place: USA: California | collected...
CCAGCGCGCGCGACACAGTGGAAACATGCATGCCGATGCGCTCCGCGACTTCCTGCATCATCAGCGGCTTGAGGTGCGACGGGCCGTGCTCGAAAAAGTCCTTCTGGATTTCGACAATCTGCTGCGTGATGCGGTAAAGCGTGTTGCGTCGCTGAATCACCGATTCCATCAGCCACACCGCCGAGCCGAGCTTGCCCATGATGTAGTCGCGCACCGCGGCGTCCTTGGCTTCTTTCTTCAGCAGCTGCAGCGAATCGCCGGAGATGCGCAGCGTCGGCAGGAAATGTTCGTTAATGCGGATGACGTTCTGGCCGTCGATCTCCTCAACGTGAACGTCGGGAACGACGTATTGCGGGCGCGCGCCGCCGAATCCTCTTCCCGGCTTGGGGTTCAGATGGGCGATATTCGAGAGGCCTTCCTTGACGCGGTCGACGCTGCAGGCCATTTCCTTGGCGATCTTCGGCAGGCGGTTGTGGCTCAAGTCGTCGAGATGTTTTTCGATGAGCTGCTCTTCGAACTCGGTGACGCCCGGCGTGCGGCGCAGCTGCAGGATCAGGCATTCTTTAACGTCGCGCGCGCCAACGCCGGCCGGCTCGAGGCTCTGCACGAGCTCCAGCGCCATCTCCGCATCGTCTTCGGTCGCACCGCCTTCAACAAGCTCCTGGCGGATGCCGCCTTCTGTTTTGTAGAACAGATCCATCAGCGGGACCTTGAGGTAGCCGTTCTCATCAAGCGAACCCACGATGACTTCGGCCAGTTTTTTCAGGTGTGGTTCTTCTTTGGAAAGGTGAAGCTGTCCGAGCAGATGTTCTTCAAGCGAAACCGTGGGCGCCGCGGTGTTCTGCATGGCTTCCATCTTTGCATCGTCTTCGCCCGCGCGCCGGACCAGGCCGCTGCTGGAACGGGTGTTCGGATCGTTCCACTCGTTCATCAGCGTTTCGAGCCGCTTGACGCGTGCGTCGGTCTCGTTGCCGTTCTGCTGCAATGCAGCTTTTTCCTCGGCAGCGGTCTTCCGTTTGTTTTCATCTATCTCGGGGATGGCCTCGCCTTCCTGGCGTTCGAGCCAGGGGTTGCCGTTGAGCTCCTGGTTGATATTCTGCTCCAGGTCCATCAGCGGCAGCTGCAGCATTTCGATGGATTGGATCATCTGGCGAGTCATCACCAGCTTCTGTTCCATCCGCTGCGAGAAGTTTTGTGAAATCTGCATGTACCACCCCGTTTCTGTTCTTCAGCAGACCGCGCTCGCGGCCCGATTTCATGTCTACGCTTTAAGGTCAGTTAACCACATTCCGCGGCTTATTGCTGCGGAGCGGATAATTCCCGTCGACCTTTCAACGCCTCGCCAATTGTACTGCTCTGTGCAAAACTCAGGTCACTTCCCTCAGGCACGCCGCGTGCCAGTCGCGTTGCCTTTATGGCAGAACTCGCTGCTTTTGCCTGTTGAGCGATGTAAGTCGCTGTCGCATCGCCCTCTACGGTAGGGCTCGTCGCAAGCACAAGTTCCTTTACCTCTCCCGATTTGATCCGTTCCAGCAGAGCTTGTATCCGCAAGTCTCCCGGTTCGACACCCGACAGCGGTGAGAGCCGGCCCATCAGCACGTGATAGCGCCCGAAAAACTGAGCGGACTTTTCGACCGCGCGAATTTCACGCGGCCATTCCACAACACAGATCACGCTGCTATCCCGACGCGGATCTTCACAGATCGAGCAGCGTGCTTTCTCGGTGAGGTCTCCGCAGACCGCGCACGGGTGCAGATTGGTCTTCACATCTCGTATCGCAATGGCCAGCCGCATCGCTTCTTCTTTCGACGCTCCGAGCAGGTAATACGCCATGCGCTCCGCAGAGCGGCGGCCGACTCCCGGAAGCTGCTCAAGCTCCCGGATCAGCCGCTCGAAACTATCGCTGGGCGGCGGCACGCTCTTCTCTTTATTGTTATCACCCGCCCTGGCCATCACTGCGTTCCTTTATCGGTGGCGGGGACACTCCTGTCCCCAGGGAGATTCAGCTCCTAACGCGAGTGAACTCCGGCGATCCACACCTCTCTGCCCTGACAAGAGTGTCAGGTCCACTTCCTCGAATCAGATCAATCCCGGTGGCATATCCATTCCGCCCATTGCCGACTTGGCTTCTTCCGCCATCACTTCCTTGCTTTTGCGTAGTGCCAGATTGGTAGCGGCGGCCACAAGCGGCCCAACAGTTTCGGGGTCTTTAAGCGCTTCCGGGTCGATGCGCACGTCAAGGATTTCGCCGACACCGTTGGAGTCAACTTTCACCAGTCCGCCCCCGGATTCCCCGGTGACGACGCGATTTTTAGCGCGCTCCTGTGCTTGCACGAGGTTTTCTTTCATCTTGGGAAGCTGACCCATCAGCTTCATGATGTCTCCCATTCCCTTCATTCCGCCGAACATGTCTGTTTCCTTTCAATCTGGATTATTTGCGGGTGACGCCAACGATGACGCCGTTCACTTCCTTCAAAAGCATTTTCACAGCCGAATTCGATTCAAACGCTTTTGCATCGCTGGCGTTGCGCTGCACCGTCACCGGCCGCACCACGGGGACATTCACCGGTGCCCGTGAAGGCGCGGCGAGCACTTCACCCTCTTCCGTCACGTCTGCTCCGCCGGCGGTGTCGCTCTCGTCACCCGCCGGCAACGCAGTATTCAGCGGAAGCTCACCGGCGGCATCAAACTCAACATCCGCCTCGTCAGTGTCGCAGACAATCTCATCGATATCCCCCTGCTGTGCGCTCGCCATTGGCCGGGCGGCAGACTGCGCCGCGCTGCGTGCCTGCGCGGGTGGAGTAGAGGGCGGGGGAGCCGAACGGACCATGCGCGGCCGAACCGGCTCATTTTTTTTGATCTCACTGGGTGAGCCCAGTCCGCTGAGCGCCGGGGCCGAGCCGCTGCCGCTCACGCGCTGCACTTCAATCCGCACCTCCTTGCCAAGCTGCCGCAGCACGTCGATCAGCAGCGTCTGGTTGTGCTGCTTTTCAAGCGCGTCGCGGTAAAACAGCTGGTCGGCCGTAAAGCCGAGAGTCAGCGTTCCCTTTGCCTCATCGAGGGCGACGCTCTGCGCATGACTCAGGGCGCTGGCCAGGAGAGCTCCGCCTTTCTGTCCGGTAATTGCCGCAAGAACCTTGGACCAGAGTTCCGGCTGCGCGACGCCGTGGCTGGCGCCTGCGCCTGCCGCGGACGACGTGGTCTCCGTCCGGATGAGCCCGCTGCTGCCGGAAGGGGCTCCGCTGCTGGCCGCCGGGTGCGCGTTATCGCTGACCACCGGGCGGCCGGGCGAATTTGGGCGGTAGCCCTCCTTCGCGGTGGTCGCGGAACTGTTGGGCGGATTGGCCGCGCGCGCCGGCGTTCCGGCGCCCGATTCCAGGGCACTGACGATTTTTCCGAGGTCCACGAGGTCTTTTGCACGCGCCGCGCGGACGAGAGCCATCTCCAGTGGCAGCCTCGTTTGCGATGCGTCTTTCATCTGCCGCCGCGCAGACGAAAAGAGCTGCAGGAGCATCAGGATCTGGTCTTCGCTCAACAGCGCGCCGAGCTCGCCATAGGCTTCTTTCAAGTGCGACTGGCCTTCAAGCAGCGCTGAATCAACGCCGCAGACCTTGCTGAGCATCGTGCCGCGGAGGCGCTCGGTAATTGAGCTGAGCAGATCTTCCGGATCGGCGCCGGCTTCAAGGGCCTCGTGCGTTTTCAGCAGCACGGCTGCGCTGTTGCCTTGCGCGCAGTTCTTCAGGATTTCTGAAACCAGTTCGTCGGGCGCGGCTCCGGAGAGATCGCGCACCGTCGCGTCGGTGACTTTGCCCTGCCCGAGATTGACCGCCTGATCAAGTAGACCTTCGGCGTCTCGCAAGCCGCCCTTGGCGAGGCTGGCGATGCGTGAAAGCGCGGCGTCTTCGAACGGAATCTTGTCGAGCTCGCAGATCTGCTTCAGGCGCGTGACGATGTCCGCCGGACCGATGCGGCGCAGGTCATAGCGCTGGCAGCGGCTGAGAATTGTTTCGGGAACGTTGTTCGGATCTGTCGTGGCGAAGATGAATTTGACGTGCGCGGGGGGTTCTTCGAGCGTCTTCAGGAACGCGTTCCATGCTTCCTTCGTAAGCATGTGAACTTCGTCGATGATGTAAACTTTGTAGCGCAGCTCGGCCGGTGAAATGCCGACCTGATCCCGCAACGAACGGACCTCTTCAATGCCGCGGTTGGTTGCCGCGTCCATTTCAATGACATCGAGCGAACTGCCTTCCTGAATGGACTCGCACGCAGCGCATTTGTTGCAGGGCTCTTCGGAGACGCCGCCCGGGCCTTTACCGTTGAGGCAGTTAAGCGCCTTGGCAACGATACGGGCGAGGCTGGTCTTGCCCACACCGCGCGGGCCACAGAAAAGGTAGGCCTGGGCGAGACGGCCGGAGGTCAACGCTTGCCGCAAGGCACCGGTGGTTGGTCCCTGGCCGACCACGTCGCTGAAGCTGCGCGGCCGAAAACGCCGCGCGAAGACAACATAGGTCTTTTCAGGTTCTGACTTTACAGCAGGTTCATCCGGTGCGTTTTTAGCCGGTTTCTCCGCTGATTTGCGCTCGGGTGTGCTGCGCTTAGCCATGGCCTGTGCCTTTAAACGATCCATCCGGAGACAAAACACCACCTGCAAAGCACAGCACGCTGTGTTTTGCGCTCTGCAAAACAGCTTTCTTTGGGTCGCAGGTACGCGGTTGGTGTACGTCTAACTTCTTACTTCAAGAGCACTTAGGGAGCTTTAACCCAGAGTCAGGAGACCCACGAACACGAGTAAAAAGACTTATGGCTGCTGCTTTCGCCCTGACCAGGTTCATCCCCCCTCGTATCATGGGGCCTGACTCCGGACTAAAGCTCCCTAAACCGCTCTTCTGTTATCAATCGGAGCCCTCTACTGCACTCCTCATGCCAATTACAGTACCTTTCTATTCTCGAAGGTCAAGGCTAAATCCGCTTTTTTCCCTCTCCCTCTGGGAGAGGGCGGACACGAGCGCAGCGAGTGCCGGGTGAGGGAAGACGCTAATCGCGGTCAGGCGTTTCCCCTCACCCCGCGTTCGCTTCGCTCACGTCGGCCCTCTCCCTCTGGAGAGGGAATCTTACTTCGCCCACTCCTTATATTTCGCATCGAGTCCCGCTGCCGTCGCATCGCCCTGGTGAATCACGACGCGGTATTTGAACGTCACCGGCTTGCCCTTCTCGATGGTGAAGTCGCCGGCGCCCTTCGCGTTTTTCTTATCGAAGTAGCTCAGCCCGAAAATGTTCGCGCCCATCAGCCCGTATTCGCGTACGTGCCATGTCGACGGATGGCGCGGGTTAGAGGGATGATCGAACATAGCGATTCCGTACACGTTGCCCTTCACTTTACCGGAGATATCGCACCAGGCCGCCGGCTTGCCCCAGCATTCCTTTTCGCCTTTGCCGCCGGCTGCATTAGTGACCAGCGCGGTCATGGCCAGGGGTTTGACAACGCGCACCGAAATGAGTCCCGCTTCCTTCGTATCGCGGAAGGTTACTTTGTCGACAACTGGATCGTACACGGAGGTCAGATCGATCGCGGGCGTACCGTCGGAATAAGCAGAGAAGCGCCAGGTCCGCGTCTCTTTGAGCATGGGCTGGCCGTCCTTGCCTTCCCATTCAAGCTGCTGCTCGATCGTATCGCCCTCTACTTTGGTGAACGCAACATGGCGCTGCTTGGGCATCTTGTCGCCTTTAAGCGACCAGTGATCAGCGTCGTTGACTTCGCCGTGCGCCACCCAGAGGGAGCGGTGGTGTGGATGATCGCCCCTGGTCTGGATCTGGTCATCGGTGACGGGCGTACCATCGGCCGCGAGAACCGGATAGAAGAACGGCCGCACGTACGGCGCGCCGAAGGCTTCTGAAACGTAATACGTCGTGAACGGCTTGCCGTTCAGCTCGACGCTGATCTTGCCTTCTTCTTTAGTCAGCTTCACCGCCGCGTCTCCTGCATAGGAGAAGCCCGCCGCGAAAGCGTACAGTACTGCCAGGGTCGTCAGTTTGTTTTTCATACGCTGAATTACACCCTCCGCGTGCCATTTTTCCAGCGAAAGCCTCTGCTGTATAGACTCTTCTGCAGCGACGCTATTCGACTCTGCTGCCCGCCGCTTCGCGCGAAACAGGCACGGTGCTGCGTGAGCGCAGGATTCGAAAGCGATCTGTTGCTCGGCAGCTACCCTGCTGAAAATTCGAAAAAATTCGAAATCCGAATCTCGAAATCCGAAACAATTCTTCAAATCCTTAACTCAAATGTTCGAAACTGCACGGCGCCAACTCGTTTCGCGCATTCCAAAATTCGAATTTTGAATTTGCTTGGATTTCGAATTTCGTGCTTCGAATTTCTCCCGCGTCCTCCTCCGTGCGCTCCGTGTCCTCCGTGCCTCCGTGTTGAAGTCGTGTTCTGTTCCCGTTTTTCATTTCAGCCGAGAGGCGCGAAGTCCGATTCATAACACATGATCGCACGCGAACCGTCCCGGGGGGGAAACGGGTCCGAGCAGCAGTTAGTGGATCTCTTCCTCACCCATCTTTCTGATGAACGCGGTTGCTCACCGCACACCATCAAAGCCTATTCCGAAGATCTCTCGTCTTTCCTGACCTTCCTGGAAGTGCGCAGTGAACTTTCGCTTTTTCCGCATCAGATCGACCGCCTGCTGCTGCGCGCTTTTCTGGCCGACCAGACCGAAAAGGGAACCAGCAAGCGCACGCTCAGCCGCCGGCTGTCGGGTCTGCGGAGCTTTTACAAATTCCTGATCAAGCGCAAGCTGGCAGCCACATCGCCGATGGACGGGATTCACAATCCCAAAACGCCGAAGTCGCTGCCAAAGTATCTCACCGAAAGCGAAGTCCGCACGCTCGTGGAATCCGTGAAAGGCAGCGGCTGGATGGACGTCCGCGACCGCGCGCTGCTGGAACTTCTCTACGGCGCCGGCGTGCGCGTTTCGGAGCTCGTCGGATCCAACCTCGAAGATTTCGATGCCGAACGCGGGCTCCTCCTGGTCCGCGGCAAAGGCAAAAAAGAACGCATGCTGCCGGTCGGCACGTGCGCGACGACCTGCCTGACGGGCTGGCTGGTACGCCGACCCGAAGCCGCTCACGGACGCATGGATTTGCCCGCTTCGCTGCAGATTCCGACCGCTCCAATTTTCGTTAACCGCTTCGGCACGCGTCTGGATGTGCGCAGCGTTCGGCGCATTCTCGGCAAGCGACTGGCCGAAGCGGGACTGCCTCCCGGAGCCACTCCTCATACATTGCGGCACAGCTACGCCACGCACCTTCTCGAACGTGGCGCCGACCTGCGCAGTGTTCAGGAACTTCTCGGCCACGCGAGCCTGTCAACGACGCAGATCTACACGCACGTTACGCCCTCGCGCCTCAAAGAGGTCTATGCGACGGCGCATCCGAAAGCCTGATGTAGAGCAAGCTTTAGCTTGCTCATCTTCAGCAGCATTCAACGACACAATCTAGAAAAGTTGTCCAAGCACTCGCGTTGAACTTTCGTAGTAAGGGCGTCTCGCCCGTGCAGTTGTGCGATGCCATGCCGAATCCAACGGCGGCATGGGCGAGACGCCCATGCTACGGAGCTGGCCGCAATTCTGTCCACGAACGCACATATACAATCTGTTGGCCGACCTAAAAAGTTGTCCAAACACTCGCGTTAAGTCTTCGTAGTACGGGCGTCTCGCCCGTAAAGTTGAGCATCGCAATGCCGATCCCAACGGGGGCATGGGCGAGACGCCCGTTGCTACGGAGTCGCCCCCAATTCTGTCCACGAACGCACATGTTGAACTTCGGTCCATCTACTCGGAACCAGGCTGGAACACCCGCGTTTTTCTGAAAACCTTTTGCACGTTCTGAATAATGCCTTCGCGAACTGAAGTTCGCGCTACATGAGAAACGCAGGCGTTGCCGCCCGCGTTTTTATAAAAAATTGCACCTTTGTTCTGCACGTCAGCGGTGCGCAAGCTGAAAGCTTGCGCCACATTACGCTTTGCGGAGCAGTCCTTTGAAGACGCCTTGCACTTTGATGTTGTCGACGATAATCGGCGGCATGTTGGGATTGCTGGGCTGCAGGCGGATTTTGCCGTTCTCGCGGTAGAAACGCTTGAGCGTCGCCTGGCCTTCGTTATCCAGAGCCACCACGATCTCGCCATCCTTGGCTTCATCGCGCCGCTCGACGACGATGTAATCGCCATCGCAGATGTGATCATCGATCATCGAATCGCCTTTGACCTTCAGGGCGTAGTAATTGGCTTTGCAGTTAAACACATCGCCGATCACCGCGACCGAATCGCCTTCTTCGATCGCTTCGATCGGCTTGCCGGCCGCGATCGAACCCTTCAACGGAAGCTGGCTGACCGGCAGCGTGTCTTTCTTGCTCTGCTCAAGCAGGAAATGCGGGGCGGTGATCTCGACCGAACGCGCTTCGTGGCGGCGCCGGCGGATCGCGTACTTTTTCTCCAGCGCTTCGAGATGCTCGAAGACCGTAATCGTTGAGACGTTCAGCATCTTCGCCAGTTCAGCATACGTGGGCGAATAGCCGTGTTCTTCCTGGTAGTCATAAATGAGCTGCAGGAGCTGAAGCTGCTTGGGTGTGTAGTTCATCGCTCCAACAGCGCGCTCGACTTCGGCGGCCGCAGCACGAAGCACTTCCAGCTGCTTGTCAGTAAATTGTCTCACGGCGCGTCTCCTATAAATTAATGTTAGCCGTTCAGCTCCCTAACCTAGGTTAATATAGCCCTAAGCTATAAGATATGCCACAGGATTTTTGGAAAATTTTCGACAATACGTCGTACTTGCGTTAGGGGAAACCGCCAAGACGCCAAGGTTTTACTTTGTAGCGCAAGTAGTAGCTTGTCGCTTCTGAAGCGATTTGTGAATTACTCCGTCGGCACCCAGATCTTCGGGTCGGGATCGAACTCCGTCATCGCATCGACAATCGACTGGGTGTCGCGGCCCAGATCGGCTTGATAGATCGTGCCGTGGTGGCTGATGATGAACGTGTCGCGCCCGGTGCCATCGTATAACGCAGGATACGCGACGAGCGCGTACCCTTGCGTCATGCGGCCCTCCGCGATGTACGATTTCGCTCCGCCGTTTGCGTGCTTCGACTGCGCGGTGAGAATTCTAAAAAGATAGCCGGCTTTAGGCTGTGGATTGCTTTGCGTATCCTCGGCCGCAGCGAAGCTCCGGTCGACAAGCGCCAGATCGAAAGCGCCTGACGTTTTTTCAATCAAACTGTCCTTACCGGAGAATCGCTGGGCGTACTCGAGCACGCCGTCGCCGTTGTAGTCGGTGCGATGGTAGATTTCTTGCGCCTCCACATACATTTTGCATGCGGCGGCGGCGGGATGCTGATGGCATGGACCGCTGCTTCGCAGAATCTCGGGCAGAACAGTTGCGCCCGATAAGATGCTGACGATCCACACAACGAATACATGCCCGGCGACACTGTCGGCTTCTGGAATAATGCCCTGTCGTTTGGCGCGCCTCCAACTGATCCACGTTCCAAAAGCTGTGTAAACAATAACGTGCGGAATGAGGACCATTACGCTCGGATAATCTCGGAGAAACATCAAGAAACAACCAACTCATCAGGATAGCGGCGATCAGTTGCGGTGTGCGGCGCTGGACATCTGCGTAAAGACGGAAAATCAGAATAGCGCCAACCCACGTGGAAATGATCGCAAGGCTGATGCTCAGCCTGGGCGCGCGCGGGGCCAGCGCGACAAAAATCTGCATACCCAAAAACGTCAGCCCAAGCGTGCAGAGCAGATCTTTGATCGAATATTGGAATGCGGGAGTGACAGTCTTTGACATACGCCCGGCTCAGGCGCAAAGGCGAAGCCAAATCGAGTGAACCGCCAAGGCACCAAGACGCCAAGAACGAATTTTTGAACCACGGAGAAACGAAGGACGTGAAGTTTTTGGAGTGATTGGTCCATCCGGCTTCAGCCGGATTTCAGCCGTTGCTTGCCACCACCTTCAGGTGGTGGTTTCAGGCTCTAAATTTGATTTTGAATAGCCGGCTTTAGCCGGCTTGGCCGTATGCCTTCAAGGGCTTCAGCCTTGCGGGATTAACTGAAATGTCACTTCGAGGGCTGAAGCCCTTAATCCTTCGAGCAAGCCGGCTGAAGCCCGGCTGACGAAAGAAAAATTCGACCTGTGCCCACCACCTGAAGGTGGTGGCAAGCAACAGCGTCAAAGCCTGCTGAAGCAGGCTACCGTCGTGCCGAAGGAGGCTACCGTCGTGTCCGCCGAGTGGGTACGGTTCTCATTATATCTCTTCTTGGTGCCTTGGCGCCTTGGCGGTTCAGAACTGCGCGAGCTAAAGCTCGCGCCACATAAAAATGTGCCTTACGGCGCCCTCAGCGGTTTAGCCTAAAAGGGCTGTTCTTCGTGTCCTTCGTGAGCTTCGTGGTTTAAACAAGTCGTTGCTGTTGACATTCACTCACGCAACGCTGACAACTAGGCCAACATGGAATTCTGGCACGCTGCCTTTCTCGCCGGTACCGCCACTTTCACCATCCCCGTGGTGATTCATCTGATCTTCCGAATGCGCAAGCGCCGCGTCGTGTTCTCGTCGCTGCGCTTTCTGCAGCAGTCGGTCTTGAAAGAATCCAAGCGGCTGAAACTGCGCGAGCTCATCCTGCTGCTGCTGCGCTGCCTGGCCTGCATTCTTATTGCACTGGCGTTCGCACGTCCCTTCCGCCCCGATTCGGCTCTCGCGCTTGGCAGCGGGCGGCCTCAGGAAGATGCAGTGATCGTGCTCGACGATTCGCCCAGCCTGATGGCGCAGGAAGATGCGGCCATCCGCTTTCCGCAGCTGCTTGAAAAAGCGCGCAAGCAGGTCGGCACCTACCGCGCAGGCGACCGCGTCGGACTGGTGCTCGCCAGCGATCCGGCGCGAGCAGAAATCGAACTGAGCGGAAACTTCGGTGCAGTCGCTGCGGCACTGCAGCGCGAGAAAACATCGGCCCGCCGAGGTGATCTGGCGCAGGCGCTGAATACGGCGCTTGATCTCCTGGGCGGCTCGACACAGTTCGTGCGCAAGATTTATGTCTTCAGCGATCTGCAGTCCAACCAGGTCGATCGCGGCGCGTGGGCGGAGATCGCGCAGAAAGCAGCGGCGGCCGGGCGCGGCATCGCCGTGCAGATTGAAACTCCGTCCGGATCGCAGCCGAAACGCTTGCCGAACCTAAGCATCACCGACGTGCGACCCAAGAGCGACGTGTGGATTGAAGGCCGGCCCGTTCCATTTGCCATTCGCGTGGCCAATCACGGCGACAGCGAACAGCCCAGCGTGCAAGTAAAGCTGAACGTGGACGGCAAAACGATCGCCACGCGCAATGTCGGTCTCGGTCCGCGCTCGAGTACCGAAATTGAACTCTCCGCGCCGCTGCCGCGTGCGGGTGAAGTCGCGGGCGATGTCGAAATCGCCGGACGCGACGCGTTTCCAGAGGACGACAAGCGCCTGTTTGCTCTGCGCCTGCGCGATAGTTTGAAAGTGCTCGTGGTCGAGGAACGGCTCGGCGACAAGGACAGCTTCCTCGATGAAGGCTACTACATTCGCATGGCGCTCGACCCGAAGGCGCGCGGGGGAGAGCAGCCCACATCGGGCGGCGGGCTGCAGAACTATATTCAGGTACAGGCAGTCGAAGTCTCGAAAGTTACCGCCGAGATGTACCGCGGCGCGGACTTGATCGTGCTCGCGGGAATCCAGGCGCTTAACCCAGGTGAACTGACGTTGCTCGAAGAGGCTGTACGTGATGGCCACAATCTCATCCTCTTTACGGGCCGCTCGGACGGGCGCTTATCGGAAGCGTTCTACAACGGACCGTTCTGGAAGAATGGCAAGGGCCTGCTGCCCGCACGGCCGGGGCCTCTTTATGAAGGCAACCGCGCCGAGGGCAAATACCATCAGCTCGGCGAATTCAAAGCCGATCACATTCTATTTAAGCCTTTCGCCGGACCGAACGAACCGAATCTGCGCCTGCCACGTTACGTGAAGCATTTCCAGGCATCGCCTGTGGATCTGAAGATCGGCTCCGACATCGCGCCGCAGACCCCGCCGGCGAACGGTGGCGGTTCCAACGAAAAACCGGACAAGGCCGAGAAGGAAAAAGAGAAAGACAAAGCCGACGACAAGCTGCCCCTGCGCCCGCCGGGTGAAGTGCTGGCCACGTTCGGCGACGGCACGCCGTTCGTCATGGAACGCCCGTATAGCAAAGGCAACGTGCTGATGTTCACGTTCGTGCCGCGCCCGGAAGCGACCGATCTGCCCAAGCGCAAAGCCTTCGTGCCGCTGCTGCATCAGGCGGTCAGACATTTTGCCGGCGTGAGCACCACCTCGCGGCGCAACCTGATCGTGGGCGACAATTTCGATTTTGCCGACGCGGGAGCCACTCCCGAAGCGCAGATCGCCCTGGAAAAACCAGGTGTGGCGAAAGAAGTGCTGAACCTGACGGGCAAGGACCACCCCGTGGCTGAGGCTGCCGGGCTGTACACGGCGGCGTTTCAGAAGGGAAATATTCGGGAGAGGAGCCTGTGGGCGGTCAACCTGGACCCGCGAGAAAGTGATTTAAATTCTGAAGATTTAGCTTCAATCCGGAATGTCTTTGCGTCTAATAGTTTGGATGCAAAGGCGGGCTCAGCCGCCAGCGGCATCCGGCAGTGGGACGACGAACAGAAGTCGCAGGCGCCGGACTGGCGGTATTTCCTGGTCGCAGCGCTGGCGATCCTGCTGCTCGAGGTGTGGCTGAGAGATTTCTGGGCGTAAACGGATTTTTCACCACAGAGATCACAGAGAACACGGAGGAGGGGTAGGGAAACTGAACAGATTTAGCGCCGCTCCGTCTGAAGATTCGGAGTGATCGCTTAAAGGAAAATCCCATCCCAATCCGTTCTCTGTGCTCTCTTGTGATCTCTGTGGTGAACAAAGGCTTTTGAGAGGGAAGCGCAATGCCTACGGACACCGCTCCGCAACTTGAACCCGCCGCCGCGCAGGCCTGGACGCAGCTTGAATCGCGCGTCGAAGGCGTGAAGGCGAAGAACCGCTTCAAGTTCCTCGGCACCGGACTGTGCTTTGGTCTCTCCGTTTTCGTGGCTGCGTTTCTCGGCTTCAGCGCGGCCGATATTCTCTTCAAGCTTTCCGTCGGCACGCGTGTGTTTGCGCTCTTCTCGACGATCATCGGTGTTGTCGGCGTGTTCTACTGGTGTGTGATCCGCCCGTGGACAAAGCTGGGCGGCTCGCTGCATGTCGCGCGCGGCGTGGAAAGCGCTTTCCCGCAACTTGAAGAACAGCTCTCGACGGCACTCGAGTACGGCCAGAATCCCGACCTGAGTGTCAAAACGTCCAGCCCGCAGCTGGTTGGCGCGCTGATGAAGCAGGCGGCTGAAAAATCGGAGCCGCTCGACTTCGGTCGCACGATTCGCTGGAAGCCCTTCGTCATCGCGGCGCTGATTGCCTTCGTGCTCGCGGCCGGTTTTGCCGGATACGCCGCGAAGAACCGGCGCCTGTTCGCGATTACCTTCGCGCGCTTCCTCAAGCCGACCGCTGCTATCGCTGCGCCGACGCTGACTGAAATCAAATCCGTAAAACCTGGCAACGATGAAGTGCCAGTCGAGAATAGCGTGCCGGTTTCAGTGGCACTCGACGGCAGCCTGCCGGAGACGGCGACGCTCTCGGTCTTCATCGGCGACGAAAAAGACGGGCGCTGGGAAGACCGCGTGATGGACCGCGACCCGGCCGACGGGCAGTATAAGGCCACGCTGCGCCGGTTGCTCGACACAACGCGCTACAAGATCAAAGCCGGCGACACGGAATCGCCCGAGTTCAAAATCGACGTCTACAAGCTGCCGGAGATCACCGACTTTTCCCTGCGCGTCGAACATCCCGCGTACACCGGCAAGGGCACGGAAACGCTGGCCCCGGGAATTGGCGATGTGCGCGCGCTGAAGGGCACGATCGTCCATGTCGACCTGAAGGCGAACACTGACCTGAGCGCCGCGAAAGCGACATACAAATCGGGCAGTTCTGAAGTGCCTGCCACCATCGATCCGGCCGACAAGCGCAAAGCGACGCTCTCCTTTAAGGTGGAGAAGGACGACGAATATCAGCTTCACGTTGCCAACGCGAAGAACAAGACCGGCACCGGCAGCGTTTATATGATCAAAGCGCTCAAGGACCGAGCGCCGCGCGTGACCATCAAGCGCCCTGAGAAGGATCTCATGGTTCACCGCTCGCAGACGGTCAACGTCGAGATCACCGCGGACGATGACATCGGCGTCGGGGAGATCGGCATCTTCCACAGCCTGGGCCTTGACGAGACGAAAGTGCTCGTGCGGCGTCTGGATCCCGCGAGCATCCGCGCGGAAGGCAAGCTGGTCTGGGAGCTGGGCAACATGGGCCTGAAGGGCGGGGAGGTCATCACCTACTTCGCCTACGCTATGGACAACGACACCATTACCGGCCCGAAGCTGATCAAGAGCGACATTCATTTTCTCACTGTTTACGACGAAGAGGAATACGACAGTCCGCAGAGCCCCAAGAAGGATCCAGGCCAGGGTACGCCGCCCGCGGTCAAGCAATTGGACAAGCTCATCGACGTTCAGAAGAAGCTTCTCAAGGAAACGTTCGCGCAGGCTCAGACACGCGACGCCAGCAAGCCCGCACCGCTGAGCGAAGCTGAGAAAGCCGCGGCCGCGCGCACCGCCGAAGCGCAGAAGAAGCTCAAGGGCCAGGTCGCCGATCTGCTCGAGAAGGTGCGGCAGGAGATGGAAGCGGCCGAAGCGGCGCCGCCTCCGGGCGAGGGCCAGGATCCGAACGGTCCGCGTCCGCAGCAGCCGGGCTTAAGCGAAAAAGAACTCAAGCATATGGAGCAGGCCGGCGAGAAGATGGGCGTAGCCGAAGCGCAGCTGAAAGTTCCCGACACGAACATGGCCATCCGGCCTGAAACGGAAGCACTGCGGCACCTGAGCGAGACGCGGCGGCTGCTGCTGTCTGAAAAAGACGGCGATCCGCGCTTCAAGATGGCCATGGACAAGCAGTCGAAGAAGAAAAAGCAGCAGGAGCAGAACCAGCAGCAGCAGGACCAGGAACAGGCCAAGCAGGAACTGGCCGAGATGCCAAAGATGATGGACCGCGAAAAGCAGATCGAGCGCGAGCTCGAGGAGCTGAACGCGCGCAAGAAAAAGAACCCGCCGCCTCCGCCGGGCACTCCGATGACGGAGGAGCAGAAGAAAGAACAGGAAGAGCAGCGCAAACTTCAGCGCGAGCTCCAGCAGGAGCTCGAGAAGCTGGCGAAGGAATCCGAAGAGCGCGCGCGCAAGCTGGACCAGCTCGCCCAGCGCAATCAGGACATGCAGCAGTCGGCAGACAAGATGCAGCAGGCCGCCGATAAGCTCCAGAAGGCCGCCGAAGAAGCCAAGAAGCAGGCCGAGAAGAACACGCGCGAAGCCCAGGAGAAAACAAAGGAAGCGCAGAACGACACCAAGGACGCTCAGCGCAGCCTGCGTAACGCCATGGAAAAGCAGCTCCGCCAGGAGCTGGCCAACATGGCCAAGGACGCGCAGGAGCTCGCACAGCGCCAGCAGTCGCTCGCCGAACAGGCGCAGCAGATGCAGCAGCAGCAGAATCAGCAGGGCCAGCAGCCTCAGCAGCAGCAGGGCCAGAAACCTGAACAGGGCCAGCAGCAGCAGGGACAGCCACAACAAGGACAAC
>Ga0196964_10000935_pt1 | contig 15736 bp, 9 predicted proteins | sample S1_10metaG_FD_148615 | JGI IMG/M metagenome (GOLD analysis project Ga0196964, IMG submission 148615) | Soil microbial communities from Anza Borrego desert, Southern California, United States - S1_10 | ecosystem: Environmental > Terrestrial > Soil > Desert | place: USA: California | collected...
CTAGGGAAGCAGAGTAGGAAGGAACAGAACTAAACAGAAAACGGCTCTGGCCGAGAGACTGCTACAAACAAATGTGCGAAAGAATCCTTGCGCTACCGCAGCGACACAGCCGTATCGACACAAATCACCAATGGCTTCGATTTCATCATAAATCCCGTTAAATCAAAATGCTCTTTAGCAGTGACATAGGTCGTTACTGCTCCTAATTTCACGTCATACTTGAGGCCGTAGGTATGGAAAAAATCCGTTAATTTTTTAGGCACTGTTTGCAAGTTTTCAAAGGGATCCTGCCCTAATCCAACATTATTAAAGGCAAAATCCAGTGCTTCAGTCCAGGGACGGGTTGTATCCTTCCCGTCATACCAAGGCAAATTTGGAACCTGCTCAACGGTATAGATTGTATGCGGTCCACTGCTTCCGAAGTGTATGGGGTTGAACGGAAAGAACTCGTCATCGTTAACTTTTTCGAAATGCCAGTCCCAACTATCCGACTCTTTGCTGATCTTATCGCTGAAGTGAGTGGCCAACTCAAAGTCCACGTAGCCGTCGTCGCCCACACTGATTCCTTTTGCATCGAAAGTAACGCGCTTTCGTTTTACCGCAGGAAGCTTCGTCCCCTTCGGCGTAGCATAAACGATTGCGCTCGTGTAAATTCCTGGAAAAATCGTCCTCAGCCGAACTTTTATTTTGCAGACCTTGTTCACCACGTAGAGTGCCGGGTCGTTGCGCTCTCGTACATCCAGATTAATACTCGGATCCAGCTCATGAAGCGGATCGCTGACCCATTCGCCGCTGCCCTCACCATTGGGTTTGTGCTTGAGTTCCGTCTTAAAATTCTTACGCAGCGCCAGCCCGTCGTCCGGGTTTTTGTCCCCGCCTTCTTTCTTATGATCAAACTTGATCGCTGTCAGCAGAATCGCGTGGCTGTCGCGCACGATCAGCAGGCTGAACAACAGGGCCACGAGGCACATCCTTTTTAGCGGCGTGTTTACTCGCGCAACGCGGCGGGTCTGGCGCATGATACTCTCCTCTAATTAAAGCCCATCGGGCTCGGCTAGGGCAAGAAAATAGTCGGTGATGCCAGACCATACCCCCCCCCCAGCGGTATTTGTCAACGTGTAAGTAGATGATAATTAAAGATTTATACGCACGTGTGCACTGGCGCCCGTTAGCGGCGTTCTCAGTTATACGCTGTCCACTTGCGGCGACGCCGGTCAGTTCCTCGGCAGCAGGGCGCTTCTATAACTCATTGCAAAAACACGAATTGCAAGCTCAGCAAAAATATTTAACAAACTACCGGACAAATCGAGGATGCAAAGCATCTCTTATAGATGAAGGGACAGGCTGAACGTGCCTGCCCCTCGACCGATGTTCACCTGCGCGAACTGAAGTTCGCGCCACATCACGCCAGGATTTTCTGGACGACATGGCCGTGGACGTCTGTGAGGCGGAAATCGCGGCCCTGGAAGCGGTAGGTCAGGCGCTTGTGGTCCACGCCGAGCAGATGCATCATCGTGGCGTGGAAGTCGTGAACGTGGCAGACGTCTTCGACGGCGTGATAGCCGAGTTCATCCGTGTTGCCGTAGCTGACACCGCCCTTGATGCCGCCGCCGGCAAGCCAGATTGAAAAGCCCTTGATGTGATGGTCGCGGCCATTGCCCTGCGCCATTGGCGTGCGGCCGAATTCGCCGCCGAAGATGATCAGCGTTTCGTCGAGCATGCCGCGCGCCTTGAGATCCTTGATCAGCGCCGCCGCCGGCTTGTCCACTTCTTCGCTCTTGAGCTTCACGTCGTTCTTCACATTGCCGTGGTGGTCCCAGTCTTTGTGGTAGAGCTGGATAAAGCGCACACCGCGCTCGGCCAGGCGCCGCGCGAGCAGGCAGTTGGCGCCGAACGAGCCGTCCGGACCTTTGATGCCATAAAGGTCCATCGTCTCTTTCGTTTCGTTGGAGATATCCATCAGGCCGGGCACGCTCGTCTGCATCTTGAACGCCATTTCGTACTGCGCGATACGCGTGGCGATTTCCGGATCGTCCACCGTGTCGTTGTAGCTGGCGTTGAGCTTCTGCACCGACTGGATAATGTCGCGCTGCTGCTCGGGGCTGCAGCCGGGCGGATTGCCGAGATAGAGCACCGCGTCGCCTTTTGAATGGAAACGCACGCCCTGGAATTTGCTCGGCAGAAAACCGCTGTGCCACTGCCGCGACGCGATGGGCTGGTTCTGTCCGCCGCGTCCGTTTGACGTGAGCACCACAAAGCCGGGCAGATTGTCGCAATCGGCGCCCAGCCCGTACGTGACCCACGATCCCATGCTCGGCCGCCCGCTGATCGACGTGCCGGTGTTCATGAACGTATGCGCCGGATCGTGATTGATCTGCTCGGTTTTCATCGAGCGGATCATGCAAATCTCGTCGGCGACGCTGCCGATCTCCGGAAAGAGCTCGCAGATCTCGAGGCCGCACTGGCCGAACTTTTTGAAATTCCACTGCGGCGCGAAGCACTTGAGCTGCTGCCCCTGGAGCTGCGCGATGGGCTGGCCCTTGGTGAACGATTCAGGCATCGGCTTGCCATGCATTTCAGCGAGCTTGGGTTTGTAGTCAAACGTTTCGAGGTGCGAGGGGCCGCCGGCCATGTAAAGGTGTATGACGCGCTTGGCCTTGGCCGGATGATGCAGCGGCCGGACGACGCCCGGCCATTTATCGACTTGGATCTTGTCATCGGCCACTGCGCGCTTGGGATTCAGGAGCGAGGCAAGCGCCACGGACCCGATCCCTGTAGCCGCGCGGCTCAGGAAAGTGCGGCGGGTGAGGTAGAGCTGCTGGTTGAAGTCGGTCATGGTTTGTTCCTCATTACTTACAATGCGAAGAATCAGTTCGAAAACAGTTTTCATCCATCGCTAAGCCGGACGCGCGACCCCCCTCCCCTTGCGGGAGGGGGCCAGGGGGAGGGGTTAGCCTCCCGCATCACTGCCCGCTAAGCCTCTCCAAAACACACCGTTCAATCTGCCCCAGAACCGCACTCATGTTGTTGAAGACCTCTATGTCTTTTACACGCAGCACAACAATTCCCTGTTCTGCAAGCCAGTTTGCACGGCGAGAGTCGTATCTTTCCTTTCCGACATGGCTTTCACCTTCAAGCTCCAGAATGACGCGCGCCTTGGCGCAGTAGTAATCTACGATAAAAGGCCCGACCGGCTGTTGGCGCCTGAACTTCAAACCGCAGAATCGCTTGCCTCTCAGCCACGCCCAGAATTTCCGTTCGCTCGGGGTCGGGTCTTTGCGCATCTCCTTTGCGCGTTGTGTCAGCTTTCCGGGAATTGGCGACGTCTTCCGTACGATCACCGCGGCCAGCCCCCGAGTTGATCTGTCCTGTTAGCCTGCGCGCCCAGTTTTGCAGCGGCTAACCCCTCCCCCTACCCCCTCCCGCAAGGGGAGGGGAATACAACAGAAACAGGCACCCTGATGCTGCGTCTCCTCAGTTCCGCGTAATCGTCTCGTGCAGGTTCAGAATTGTGCGCGCCAGGCTCGTCCACGCGGCGAGCTCGGGGATGCTGATCTCCTTGGGAACCGGTGAGGCGCCGGCGCTCACCATCAGCTCCGCGGATTTCGTGTCCTGCTTGTACTGCTCGTGATGCTTCGAGAAGAGCTCGTGAAGAATCTTCTGCTCATCCGGGCGCGCTTTGCGAGCGACGGTGCGCAGAAACGCCCAGTCGATGCGGTCGCTGGCGCTCGCGCCGCCTTCTTTCATGATCTTCTCGGCAAAGATGCGCGCGGCTTCGACGTACGTAGGATCGTTGAGCAGCACCAGCGCCTGCTGGGGCGTATTGGAGCGCGTGCGCTCGGCACAGCATTCTTCGCGGCTGTTGCCGTCAAACGCGAGCAGGCTTGGATGCAGGAACGAGCGCTGCCACCAGGTGTACACGCCGCGGCGGTAGAGATTCTCGCCTTTGTCGTTGGTCCATTCGCGCGTGGGGAAATTCAGATGCACCCAGTACCCGGCCGGCTGATACGGCTTGACGCTCGGACCACCGATGGTTCGCGAGAGAAGCCCGCTGACGGCGAGCGCGTTGTCGCGGATGAATTCCGCTTCGAGGCGGAAGCGGGACTGGCGCGCGTAGTAGCGGTTGTACGGATCGATCTCCTTCATTTCCTTCGTCGCGAAGGAGGATTGGCGATACGTGCTGCTTGAGACGAGGTACTTGACCATCTTTTTCATGTCCCAGCCGCTCTTCTGGAATTCCAGCGCCAGATGATCGAGCAGCTCCGGATGCGTCGGCCATTCGCCCTGAATGCCCAGGTCGTCGAGCACCTTGCTGATGCCCTGGCCGAAGAAGAGCTTCCACGCCCGGTTCACGAACACGCGCGCGGTGAGCGGGTTTTTCTCGTCCATGATCCATTTCGCCAGGTCCAGGCGCGTGAGACGCTTGCCGGCTTCGGGCTGGGGTCCTTTGAAGAGCGCCGGAATGTGCGGCTCGCAGACTTCGCCGCTGTCATCCATCCAGTTTCCGCGCGGCAGAACGCGGATCGTGCGCGGCTTTTCACTCACTGAGACCAGGCAGCGCGGAATGCTCTTTTCGAATTCTGTCTTCGCCGCTTCGGCATGGGCGAGCTTATCGCGCACCGGCGCCAGCAGCGGTGCGATTGAGCGGTAATACTTGGCGAGCTCGGCCTTCTGCGCATCGTTGCGCTTGTCGGCTTCGAGTTTCACGATATCCAGGATGTTCTTCGGCACGCCCGCGCCGCCGGCTTTGAAGTAGAACCCGCCCTGTCCGCCGCCGTTGACGATCTTCATGATCAGATCATTCTTGCCGGCGGTCAGAGCCAGCGTCACTTTTTCCTGGTCCGCCGCGGCGGCACGCAGGGCTTCCTTGGCGAGAACCTGCTTGCCGTTGTGCCAGACTTTGATCCCATCGTCACTCCCGAGCGAAACATTAAGGGGGCGCGGCGTCGTCACGGTGATTGAGCGATACAGATAGTAGGCAGAATTCTCTTCATTCAGGACATTGTGAACGGTCTCGTCTTTCAGATCCTCTTTCACTTCCCATTTTTTGCCGTCGAACGCCTGCGAGAGGTTGGGATCTTTCAGCACGCGCTCGGGACCGTACTTCTCCTTGTAAGCAGCGCCGAAATCTGCGCCCTTGAACGGACCGATCACCTGCCACGGCGACATTGCCGGGGTGCTGTCGTTAATCGGATTGGCTTCCCATTCTCTCTGCGCGGCAAGTAGCTCCGGCGTGCTGGCGTCGAGCTGCTGCTTGAGTTGCGCGATTTCTTCTTCCATCTTCTTGAGCTGCGGTTCCTGCGCCGGCGTGGGAACCAGCATGCCGTCTTCGCGCCGCCCGATGGCCGCTTCGCGCACATCGGCGAAGAACGCGGCGAAGTTGTAGAAGTCTTTCATCGTGAGCGGATCGAACTTGTGGTCGTGGCATTCGCAACAGCCCATCGTCAGACCCAGCCAGACCGATGCCGTATTGCGCACTTTGTCGGCGTTGTTCTTGGCTTCGTATTCCTTGGCCTGCGCGCCGCCCTCTTCGGTGCTGAGAATCAGGCGGTTGTAGCCTGAGGCGACTTTCTGCTGCAGCGTCGCGTTCGGCAGCAGGTCTCCGGCGATCTGCTCGGTCGTGAACTGGTCGAACTTCACGTTCTGATTGAACGCGTTGATCACGTAATCGCGGTATGGCGCGACGTTGCGCGGGTTGTCGCTGTGGTAACCGGACGAATCGGCGTAGCGCACCAGGTCCAGCCAGTACACCGCCATGCGCTCACCGTAATGCGGGCTGGCCAGCAGGCGGTCGACGACTTTGTCGTACGCGTCGGGGCTCTTGTCATTGAGGAAGCTCAGCACTTCTTCCTGTGTCGGCGGCAGGCCGATGATATCGAGGCTCAAGCGGCGAATCAGCGTCGCGCGGTCGGCTTCAGCAGACGGCTTCAGCTTTATCCGGTCCAGCCCGGCGAGGATGTATTTATCGATGGGATTGCGTGCCCATTTTTCATCGCTGACCTTGCCGGCGGGCTCGTCCTTCGGCGGCAGAAACGCCCAGTGCGGCTGGTATTCGGCGCCCTGCTTGATCCACTGCTTAAGTATCTCGATTTCTTCCGGCTTGACGGTCTTCGCCGATTTCTTCGGCGGCATCTTCTCTTCCACGTCAGTCGAGAGCAGCCGCTTGATCATCTCGCTTTTTTCGGGCGCGCCGGGCACGATCGCAAACGTGTCATTCTGCGTCTTCTCAAGCGCCGCTTCGCGAACGTCGAGGCGCAGTCCGCCCTTGCGTGTGTTCTTATCCTGGCCATGGCAGGCGTAACAGTTGTTGGAAAGAATCGGGCGGATGTCGCGGTTGAATTCCAGCTTGCGCGAGGCGAGAGCGAGCGCCGGCTGCGGCGTATCGGCTTCCTTCTTATCCTTCTTCTTGTCCTTATCCTTCTCTTTTTCCTTACCCTTGTCCTTCTCTTTCTTCTTGTTCTCTTCAGCGTGCGCAACGCTACCGGCCAGCAGCGCGGCACACAGCAGGGCACTGAAGAGTCCGCTAATTTTCCGCAGATCCAGACATCGAAGCATAGGAGTATCCCGCACGTTAAGCGTCAGCCAGAGAGAGCACAAAAGCATACACCAATTTTTGTATGACAACATCCCTCTTTTGTAACGTTACGCGGGTTATTTGTTGAACGTTTCTTTTAAACAGCGCCGAGAACGGCTGTGACGGGCGGCGGGTGGCGCGTGGCGGGTGCCGAGTGACGAGTGCCGAGTGGCGAGTGGCGGGTGGCAGGTGGCGAGTGGCAGGCGGCGGGGCGGCGGGTGAGGTCAGAGCGGGCCTGACGTTGATTAAGTTGGGTGGCCCAGCCCAAAGGGCTGGGTTCGCGAAGCGAACAAGAAGCTACAGAGTTAACGTGATTAGTCGTTTAGATGCCGCGATTTTTGATCAACTAAGGCCGGCAGATTTCAGAACTGCTACAGTCAACGAACTACAACGCCTCAGCCGGGGCTTCTTGTGCGTTCGGCACCCGGCCCGTTGGGCCGGGCCACCCCCCTGAAGAAAACTACTCCTTCACCTGGAGGCGGTCGCTGGCGAAATTCTCGACGCTCTTGGCCTTCTTCGCGGCGGCATCTTCGACGCTCTCGAACGCCTTCGGCTTCTTATCGCCGCAGCCGGAAAGACATAGCGCAAGAACAATCGTCGCAGACAGAACAAGTGCTTTCATAAGCGCCGGCTCCCTTCAAGACTATGCGGATTCATCCGTCGGATATACGCTTTGCGGCGCCCTGCGGTTCGGTGTACTACTCACCACTCGAGCGCCGGCCTTTACGTAGGAGTAATTTATGAAGCAGTGCCTGCTTACCCTGATCTGCACCGCGACGGTAACCCTCGCGGCCGCCGAAGCACTTGAGAACAAGAAGACGATGAAACTCTGGCCGGATAAGGCTCCCGGCGCGCTGGGCGATTCGCCTGCTGACACGCCGACGCTCCAGGTGTTCCTGCCGGCAGAAGGAACGGCAACCGGCTCGGCGATGATCGTCTGTCCCGGCGGCGGTTATGGCGGGCTGGCCGGTCATGAGGGCCCGACGATTGGCGAATGGTTCGCGAAGAACGGCATCACGGCCTTCGTGCTGCGCTACCGCCTCGGACCAAAGTACAACCATCCCATCGAATTGGGCGATGCGCAGCGAGCGATCCGCTTTGTCCGCGCCCAGGCCGCGGACTGGAAGCTCGATCCCAACCGCATCGGCATTCTCGGCTTTTCAGCCGGCGGCCACCTGGCCAGCACAGCCGCGACGCATTACGACGAGGGCAAGCCTGATGCAGCCGATCCCATCGATAAAGTTTCCTGCCGCCCCAACGCACAGATTCTGATCTACCCAGTCGTGACGATGGGTCCGGGCACGCACGCCGGATCGAAGAGCAATCTGCTCGGCAAAAACCCATCGCAGGAGCTGATCGATCTGCTCAGCAACGAAAAACATGTGAACGACAAAACACCGCCGGCCTTTGTGGTTCACTCCACGAAGGACACCGTCGTGCCCGTGTCGAACTCAGACAACTACGTCGAAGCGCTGAAGAAAGCCGGCGTGCCGCACGAATACATCCGCGGCGAATTCGGCAACCACGGCTTCGGCCTGAACGCGGTCTGGGATGCGAAGTGCATCGCATGGCTGCGCGGTTTGAAGTTCTGAACGACAGGGTTCAGGGTTTAGGGTTTAGGGTTTAGGGTCTCTTGTGAAGCTGTGCCCTGAAAGCTTGACTTAAACCTAATTTCAATGCAATGACATCAAATCTGCAAGAAACGCGTTGACTCTCCAGTAAGTGGAGGCCGTATGCTCATCACGAACAAAGGCCTCGAGGATTTTCATTGTGTTTACCATCGGTGAATTTTCGAAGATCACAAGCCTTTCGGTGAAAACGTTGCGGTTTTACCATGAAAAAGGACTTTTGGTGCCGGCAGCGGTCGATCCCGCATCGGGCTACCGTCTTTACGATGAACGCAATATCGATCAGGCGCGGCTGATTGTTGCGCTACGCGGGCTGGGATTCACGCTCGAAGAAATTGCTGGAATTCTGGCCGCCTGTTCGGAAGACAAAGACTTGCTCGCTCAGCTGGAACGGCAAAGAGACCTACTCTCGGCGCGCATCAAGAGGCTGGGTGGGGCGCTGGAGCAGGTCAATCAGATCATTAGCCGCGAACGCGAAGCACGCGCAGAAGCGGACAAAGCGGCGCGCGCGAATTCGATCGAAGAACGCGAATTGCCCGCGCTGCTTGTCGCCGGCGTACGCATGACCGGATGTTACAGTGACTGCGGCAAAGGTTTCGCGTTGCTCGGCAGGCGCCTTGGACGCAACATTGCCGGCACGCCGTTTTGCCTGTATTACGACTGCGAATTTCGCGAGGACGACGCACAGTTCGAAGCATGCATGCCGGTACGGAGCGAAGTTCAAATTGAGGGTATTAATGTGCGGCAATTGTCGGGTGGCCTGCACCTCACGCTGTTGCACCGTGGTCCGTATGAGGAACTCGGACGCTCGTACGCGCGGCTCCTGCGCCATGCAAAAGCACGCTCTTATTGCGCCAAAATCCCTGCCCGCGAGGTTTATCACAAAGGTCCCGGCATGATCTTTCGCGGCAACCCGAAGAATTATCTCACTGAGATCCAAGTCCCGGTGGGTGCTCTTTAATGGTTAAATTACGACGGCTAGTTGCTCCACTTTTGGACTCCAGTACCTAAAACCTCGCCAGGATACGGATTGAACCCAATCATTAGGCTGCTGTATTTTCGGGAAATGTTTTTCGCGGTTAGCGTGTTTTCATCCTTTAGTCCAGCACACACGTGCAGTTTTGGACAAGCTTTGACGGGGTGCGGAGTCTTAATATAGTGATCTGCGGCGGTGCTGCCTTTATAAGGAGAGGCCGCCAGCGTACGTACGGTGCAATTTTTACAGATTCCTGCCGAACCCACCGGCATTGCCAAGCCACACCACTCGCGGGCAAAATGCCTGCGCTACGAAGAGGAGAGTTCGAATGCATAAACGAGGCATGGCGCTTCGCGTTTTGTTTGTTCTGGCGTTGGTTTCCGGCTCACGGCTGTGGTCGGGCGAACTGGATCTTACCGCGCCGCTGCCCGTTGATCCCAATATCAAAATGGGACAGTTACCAAACGGCATGAAGTACTGGGTCCGTGCGCACAAGACTCCGCCGGGCAAGGTAGGCATCTGGATGCACATCTCCAGCGGCTCGATCAACGAGGCGGACAACCAGCGCGGCCTGGCGCACTATCTCGAACACCTCGCCTTTAACGGCAGCGAAAACTTTCCGGCTGGCACACTGGTAAAATACTTCGAATCCATCGGTCTGCGCTTCGGCCAGCACCAGAACGCTTTCACCAGCTTCGACCAGACGACGTACATCCTCAGCCTTCCCAATACCAAGCCGGAAACGCTTGGCAAAGGCCTGCAGTGCCTGGCCGATATGGGCTTCCGCATGAGCCTCCTTCCCGAAGAGATTGAAAAGGAGCGCGGCGTCATCCTTGAAGAGATGCGCTCCCGCAAAGGCGCGCAGCAGCGCATCATCGACAAGCTGCTCCCGCTACTGGCTCCCGGTTCGCGCCTCGCCGACCGCATGCCTATCGGCAAGGAAGAGATTATCAAGACGGCCGACAAGCAGCGTTTCGTTGAGTACTACACGAAATGGTACCGGCCCGACAACGCGACACTGTTGGTCGTCGGCGATGTGGAGTCTGTTGAAGGCGTTGAGAAGCTGATCAGCGAAAATTTCGGCGGCTGGAAGACAGTTGCCAACCCCGCTCCGGATGAAGATCCCGGCATCAAGCCCTATACCGCCACACGCGCGGCCGTTATCACCGATCCGGAACTGACCGAGACCGATGTCAGCACCGCCTGCATCACGCCGCTGAGAAAGATTCAGACCATTGGCGATTACCGCGCCCGCATGATCGACAACTTCGCGAGCTGGATTGTCAACCGGCGCTACAGCGAGATGGTCGAGAAAGGCCAAGCACCGTTCCAGAACGCCAGCGTGAGCGTTTCACCTTTCCTGAACGTCAGCACATACATCAGCGGCTCGGCGACCGGCAAGCCGGATCAGTGGGAACCGATGCTCCTGGCGCTGCTCACGGAGATCAAGCGCGCACGCGAGTTCGGTTTCAATGAACAGGAACTGGAGGACGCGAAGAAAACCACCATCGCCGGCGCCGAACAGTCTGCGCGCACCGAAGCGACGCGCGACATGAGCAGCTTCCTGCAGAGCATGAACAGTTCCGTAGCCGAAGGGCGCAAGCCGATGTCCGAAGCCCAGCGCCTGGAACTGCTCAAAGCGCTCGTGCCGGGTATCAAGCTGAGCGAAGTTCATGAAGCGTTTAAGAAAAACTTCGGCGACGACAAGCGCCTGCTGCTGATCACCATGCCCGAAAAAGCGGGGCTGAAAGTTCCGACCGAGAAAGAGATCCTGGACGTTGCCGCGAAAGCGGAGGCGGTGAAGGTTGAACCAGTCGCAAAGAAAGAGCGCCCCAAGAGCCTGCTCGAAAAGGATCCTGAGCCGGCCAAGGTGGTGAAGAAAGAAGAAGAGCCGGATCTGAAAGTTGTTTCCGCCACGCTCGAGAATGGTGTCAACGTTCACGTTCGCAGCATGGATTTCAAGAAAGATCAGGTGTTCTGCTCCATCACCGTCGGCGGCGGAAAAATTCGTGAGAATGCGTCCAACCGCGGTCTATCCGACGCGGCCGCGCTTGCTCTGGGCCAGATCGCCACGCGTAAGCTCAGTTCCACCACCATTCGCGAAATGATGACCGGACTCAACGTTTCTGTGGGTGGCGGCGCGGCGGACGACGCCTTCAGCATCAGCGTCAGCGGTTCGGCGAAGGACCTGGAAGAAGGCCTGCGCCTGGCCCACCTGCTCTTCAAAGAAGGAAAGATCGAAGAGTCGGCTCTGAAGTTGTGGAAAGAAACGACGCTGCAGGAATTGGAAAGCCGCAAGACCAGCGTCGAGATGCAATTGATGGAACGCGCCAACGATCTGATCAGCAACAACGACCCGCGCCTGAAGCCCGTGAACGCCGAACAGGTCAACAAGGTTACGCTGGAGGCCGCGCAGAGCTGGCTGGAATCGGTGCTCAACGATGGACCAATCGAAGCAGCCATCGTTGGCGACATCGAAGCCGATAAGGCTCTGGCGCTCGCGCAGAAATACCTCGGCTCGCTTTCCTCGCGCGACAAAAAAGACAGCGAACTGGTGAAGCTGCGTAAGATGAAGAACGCGAAGGGACCCTTCGAAGAGACGGTGCAGGTCGAGACCATCACGCCACGCGCGGTCGTTCTCTCCGGCTGGCGCGGAGCGGACTGGAAGGATGTGAAGGACCGACGCGTGCTGCAGATCGCCTCGCAGATTCTCTCGGCGCGACTGCGGGAAGAAATCCGCGAAAAGCGCAGCCTCACGTATTCGATTTCCTGCCATGCTTCGCCGGCCCGGGTGTACGAAGGCACAGGCATGTTCTCGGCGTTCTTCACGGCCGATCCCGACAAGGCCGCCGAAGCCATGAAAATCGCGCGCGAGGTCATGGAAAAGTTCGCGATCGAAGGCCCGACCGATGAAGAAATGGAAACCGTACGCAAGCAGTTCAAGAACCAGCTCGAAACGACGCTGAAAGAGCCGAGCTACTGGGTCGGCGTGCTGGGCGACCTGAACTATCGCGGCACGAAGCTTCAGGACGTGAAGGAAGTCCAGGAAAAGATGCTCAGCTACACAAAGGAAGACGTGAAGAGCGTCCTGAAGAAATATGTAAAAGAAGAACACCGCATGCAGGTGATCGCGCTGCCCAAGAAAAAGGACGCGAAGTAACGGACAAAAATCAACCACAGAGGACACAGAGAGCACAGAGGGAACTTCCGTTTATCTTTCCTCTGTGTGCTCTGTGGTGAAACCTTGCGGAGCGAGGTCGTAAGAGGGTAAAATACCGCTGGGATGGTGTATCATGACATTGTTTGAATTCGTTAGATCAAAGCGAGCTGAGATTCTTGATCTCGCCGCACGCCATGGAGCCCGGAACATCCGTCTATTTGGCTCTATCGTTCGCGGCGAGGACAATCCAAACAGCGATGTAGATTTTCTGGTTCAACTTGAGCAGGATCGCAGTCTTATGTACCACGCGGCTCTGCTTGTGGATCTCGAAAAGCTGCTGGGCCGGCCTGTCGATGTTGCTCCTGAAGAAAGTTTGCGGCCAAAACTGCGAGAGCGGATTTTGCGAGAAGCCGTGCCGCTATGAGAAGTGACCGATCCTACCTCGAAGATATACTTGAAGGAATCAAACGCATCGAAAAGTACGCGGCACGAGGCCGGGATGCATTTTTTTCAAATGATTCCTTTCTCTGTGTCCTCTGTGGTGAAAAAAGCTGTTCACTTCACCGGCGGCAGCAGTTCCCATTTTTCGCCGAAGAAGTTCGCGTCAACAATGGCGCCCGGCCACTTGTTGTTCGGCGGCGTGTTGAGATCGACGATGGCGTAGTCGGGAAGATTCGGGATCTGCCGCGCGTTGCTCGTGTACGCCTGCTCGCGGAAGGTGAAGCCGCTGTTGATCACCACGTAACGCTTCGGATTCAGCGGGTTGGGATAGATCATCACCGGCGCGTGATGTTCCGAGCTGAACGAAAGCTCGCCGGCCCGAACGGACTTGTCGTCCCACTTGATCGGCAGCTTGTCCGCAATCTTCGCCAGAATCTTATTGCTTGAAGGATCGCCCCACAGTACCAGGTTGCTGCCGGCGATCTCGGCTTCGGTAATCGCATCGTCATTCATCACGCGCGCCTCGCCGCGATACTGGCTGCGCCACTCTTTGATCGCGCGGTCCAGTTCTTTGGCCGCCCACTCGCCGACCTTCGCGTTCAGCGGCTTTCCCGTGGGCTTAACCATGATGAAGCTGTCCAGGAACGCGTCGTCGATGGGACCTTGCAGACGATGGCGCTTACGCAGTGAACCATCGTCCGCAGCAGCAGCCGCCCACTTGCCGCCGCTCTTCGCGAGCCGCATGGTAAAGCTCTTGTCCGCCGCGGCAGGCGGCGCCGCCAGCTCGCTGCCATCGATCAGGATTTTTGCCGCCGCAGGCGCGCGGCCGGCGGGAAATTCCAGCGTAAGGGCGCTGACGTTCTGTGTTTTCACGTCGATCGCGTCCGCTTTGATTTCCGCGTCAACGCGCGCGCGGTCCCAGTGTTTTTCCAGGCCATCGACGATGATCCATTTCATGCGGTTGTAGCGCAGCGTCCAGGTCGTGAACCGGATTTTCTGCGGAACCGGATCGTTGCCCTTTGCGGCGGCTTCGTCGAGGAACGCGTTGATCTCTTTCTTCGAATCCGGGTGGTACTTGTGCGGCGTGTTCGGGCCGATCACATGCTTGAGCTCGATGCCTTCCTCTTTCATGGCTTTCGCCATCGCGTCGGAGGCCTGCTTCTGCTTGTCGAGCTCGCCGCTGTAGGCGATGGTCGGCACGTTAAAAAGGTTGACGGCGTAATCCACGCTGTCGTACCAACGCCAGAGTTTCTGTTCGAACCACGTCGGCTTGGGCTCGCTCTGAAAGGCTTTCGTGTATTCGGGCGTTTCAGTAAAGCCCGCTCCCGGCGCGACGCCCGCCCACAGTCCCGGATGATGCACGCCGAAGTGCCAGCACGCCGCGCCGCCCATTGAGAATCCGCGCACGAGAATGCGCGCGTCATCTATCGGATAGTGCTTTCGAACATGCTCGAGCGTCTCGAAGAGGTCCATCTCGCCCGCGAACTTATTGGCGTTGCAGTAGCGGCCATACAGATGCGCGACGATCGTGTCGGCAGGCGTGAATTCACCGGCGTCCTTATGGCGGCTGGCAACGAAGCGCAGCTCGCTGAGTTTATCATCGCGGCCGTGGAACCAGAAATCGAGCCGGTGCTTTTTCCCCGCATCCGGCTTAAACGTCTCCGGCACTACGAGGCCATACGGCTGAACCGATCCGTCGATCTTCGAGACATACCCGCGCGGCACGAGTCCCGTAGCAGTCGTCCACGAAGGCTTTCCCTCGGCGAGCTGCCTTGCGCGCTCAAGGCCGGTCTTCACCAGCATCTTGCCCGAGCCTGCGTCCTTGGGATCGAAAAACTCATCGTAGGTGAGCGCGTATCGAAGCGCGTTGTGATAGATCTGAACGTCCGGCAGCAGATCCAGCAGTTCGGGCTTGCCTTTCAGATCAACCTTCAGCTTTTCGATCATCTCGCCCAGTTGCTTTGCGCCAGCGGAAAGTTCGGCTTTTTCGGCGTCGGGAATCGGAACGCCTTCGGGCGGAAGCCGCTTCGGCCCGGGCTTCTGAGGCGTGCCGCAGAATGCGCACGCGGCGATGGCAAACAGCGACAGCAGAAGACTGGATCGGATCATTGCAGAGGCTCCTTGTGTGGCAGCAGCGTAAAACGGGCTCAGGCGCTGGCAATGCAAGATTGTCTGACGTGCACTGCGGCATTTCATTCGTGCGAAAAATGCCGGCTCACGGCAAGCTTGTAGAGTGTGCGCTAATTCGTCTTGTGCTTGTCCGATTTGCGTCGCGGCGGCGGCCAGTATTGATGAAACGCCACATGCGCGGCTTCATCGTGGAGCGGATTTTCAGGCGAGCGCTTTTCAAGTGCCGCGCACGAATAGCCGCTCATGATTTTTTCCACGAGCACCGTTTCTTTCTCGACCGAAAACCGCACGCGCCAGGATTTGATCGCCAGTTGCAAGAAACCTTCGCGTGCGACGGTGATGCGCCGGTAGGGATGCGGCGTGGGATCTCGCTTAAGCGCCTCGTTCGTCGGCAGCGTCAGCTCGACGCCATGCGTGGACAGAAACGCGGCCTGCTCGCGCGCGAAATCCGACCAGACCACGTGAAAGGCTCCATCTTTCTGTCCGAGAATCTTCTCGGCCGCGGCGACCTCTTCGAGCCAGCCGATACGTGCATCGGGGAATGCTTCGGCGTAAGGCAGATACGGCTTGATGTCCAGGATTGGCGAGCCATCCAGGATGTCGACGCCTTCGACGTGAAGCGTGCGTCCCTTGATCGCGACCAGCTTCAGCAGCGAGAGGCCAATCGGATTGGGCCGGTGCGGCGAGCGTGTCGCGAACACGCCGCGCTTTTTCCGGCCGATGCTGCGCGGCGGCAGAACCTTCGGCTTCCAGCCTCGGTTGAGATGAAACCAGAAGAGCACCCAGATGCGATCGAAGCCGGCGAGGTCCGCGATCGCGGCGCCGGT
>Ga0196964_10000936_pt1 | contig 15731 bp, 12 predicted proteins | sample S1_10metaG_FD_148615 | JGI IMG/M metagenome (GOLD analysis project Ga0196964, IMG submission 148615) | Soil microbial communities from Anza Borrego desert, Southern California, United States - S1_10 | ecosystem: Environmental > Terrestrial > Soil > Desert | place: USA: California | collected...
CGGGGCTCGTAGACCAGCGGGCGGCCGGAACGGACCACCCGGTAGAAGATGTCGAGGTCGCCCCCGCCCGGCAGGGGCGCGCCGGTGTCCAGCGCCTCGTCGAAGCCGCCGAGCTCCAGCAGCAGGCGCCGGTCGAAGGCCATGTTGCAGCCGGCCCCGAAGATGCCCGCGCCGACCGGGTACAGGCGGTTGTCGCGCTTCTCCGCGCCGTGGACGATCCGCTCGAACCCGCGCCCGAAGCCGCCGCGCAACTCGAACATCACCTGGGCCTCGGTGCGAAGCTCGAAGGGCAGCACCAGGCCGGTCCAGCCGCCGGCCTCCGGCCAGGCGGCCCAGGCGGCGTGCAGGCCGCTCAGCCAGCCGCGGTCCACCACCACGTCGTCGTCGAGGAAGGCCAGCAGATCGCCGGTGGCGCCGTGCAGGGCGGCGTTGCGGGCGAAGTCCAGCCCCGGCTTCGGCTCGCGCCGGTAGCGCGGCCAGCCCAGCCGCTCGACCGCCTCGCGGGTGCGCTCGTCGGACGGCGCGTTGTCGACCACCAGCACCTCGACCGAGGCGAAGCCGCCGCCGTCGCGCACCACCAGCTCCAGCGAGCGCAGCAGCCGCTCCAGCCGCTCGGGCCGGTCCTTGGTGCAGACGGCGACGGTCAGGCTCGGCGGCGGGGCGGCGGGCGCGGGCCGTCCTTCGGCCAGTTCCGCCTCGATTTCTGCCGCCACCGCCCGGGCGCCGAACCTGCGCTCGGCCAGTTCTGTCACGGCCTCGGCGTCCAGCACCGTGCCGGGATCCAGCTTCAGCATCTCGAAGCCGACCAGCCGGTCCTTCCACCGCGCGATCAGGCCCAGGCCGTGGTCCTCGGGCCCCAAGGCGATCGGCTCGGGCGCGCGGGTCAGCTCGACCTCGACCAGACGGTAGCTCATGGGTCAGTGCACTCCGGCGGCGACGGGTATCGGGGCGGCGGCGGGAATCGGGGTCCCGATCTGGATGTCGCGCATGGCGGCGAACTGGCCGCCCAACGCGCGCAGTTCGTCCGGCGGGCCCTGTTCGACCACGCGGCCGTCGTCCAGCACGATCACCTGGTCGGCGCGCTCGATGGTGGACAGGCGGTGGGCGACCACGACCACGGTGCGTCCCTCGGCCCAGCGCTCCAGCGCCGCCTGGAACTTGCGCTCGGCGAAGCTGTCCAGCGCGTTGGTCGCCTCGTCCAGCAGCAGCACGTCGGGGTCGCGCAGCACGGTGCGGGCCAGCGCGATCCGCTGGCGCTGGCCGCCGGACAGCCGCACGCCGCGGTCGCCCAGCTTGGTGTCGTAACCCTGCGGCAGCTTCAGGATGAAATCGTGGGCGTCGGCGATCTTGGCGGCGGCCTCGATCTCGGCCTCGGTCGCGCCCGGCTTGCCGTAGGCGATGTTCTCGCGCACCGTTTCGTTGAACAACCAGACCTCCTGGCTCATCACCGACAGCCGCTCGCGCCAGGAGCGCAGCTCTAGCTCCGACAGCGGCGCGCCGTCGACCAGGATGGCTCCGTCGCTCGGGTCCCGAAACCGGAAAAGCAGGTCCAGCAGGGTCGACTTGCCCGCGCCGGAGCGGCCGACGATGGCGGTGGTCTTGCCGCGCGGGATGGAGAAGGCGAGCTCGCGCAGCGCCGGGCGGTCGCCGGTCTCGTAGGCGAAGGACACCCGGTCGAAGCTGATCTCCCGCTCGAAGCGCTCGCAGCGGCGCGCGCCGTCCTTCACCACCGGCGTCTCGGTGCGCTTCAGATAGTCGAACACGTCGGCGACCGAGGCGGACACCCCGTCGATGGCCACCTTGGCCGACACCAGCTCGCGCGCCGGTCCCTGCAGCTTGTAGAGCAGCGCCAGGAAGGCAGCGAGCGAGGCGAAGCCGGCGCCGGTCCCCTGGGCGGTCAGGATCAGCCCGCCGATCAGCAGGGTCACCGCCATCTCCGACACCGGCCCGGGCACGGCCCACAGCATGTCGAGACGGAAGATGCGGCGGCGGATCTCGTCGGAGCGGTCGCTGAACCGGCCGCGCTCGTAGTCCTCGCGGGTGAAGGAGCGAATCAGCTTCAGCCCGTCGATCGCCTCCCACATGCGCAGGCCGAAGCGCTTGTTGGCTTCCACCGTCTCGCGCCCCAGAGCCTCGGCGCGCAGCGTCAGCAGCTGGATGACGCCGGCGGTCACGGCCATGGCGATCAGGGCCAGCAGGGTCAGCCGCCAGGAGATGGCGATCATCAGGCCGAGGAAGACCAGGAAGGTGCCGGCGCAGATGCACACCCGCAGCAGCACGTTCAGCGCATAGGTCACCCGCCAGGACTCGGTGGCCAGGGTGTTGACGATGTCGGTTTTGTCCACCCCGCCCGCGTAATCGACGCCGGAGCGCAGGGTCTGTTCGAAGATGCGTACGCGCAGGTCGTGGGCGATGCGTCCGTCAGCCGAGCGGGCGACCTTGTAGTTGACGAAACCGACCAGGTTCTTGGCCGCGATCGCCACGCAAACCGCGCCCACGAAGATCATGGTTCTCTGTTCGGGCGGCACCGCCGCGGCGAAGCCGGCGAAGACGTCGGGAAGTCCCTGCGCCATGCCGCCGCCGCTGAGCGAGCCGATCAGAGGTATGAACAGGTAAAGACCCACGCCCTCGAACGCCGCCCCGAGCAGACCCAGGCCCACGATCACAGGCGCGACCCACGGCCGCGCCCTCGTCAGGCCGAACAACGCTTTCACCAGCTCTCGAATACGCATGGCCCGCCTAAGTAAAGCGGGCCTCGCGCAGGCACGGGGCCGGCGAGACTCTACGCGAGACTGAACACCACATTACTGCAACGCTGTACTGAAAATGGCCGAATTTCGGCCGGGCACTGCATCGATAACGGCGGTACCGGAGTTTTGGTTCAGCTGGCCGGGAGGAGAATGCTTCCGGTCGTCTCAAGGCTCGACGAGGGGTGCGATGGCGGTTCAGGCCGGATCAGAAAACGCGCGGCCGCTGGTTTCGGTGGTGATCCCGGCGTTCAACGCCGCGTGGTCGCTCGGCCGGACCCTGGCCTCGGTGACGAACCAGACCTGGCCGGAGATCGAGATCATCGTCGTCGACGACGGCTCCACCGACTCCACCCCTGACCTGGTGCGCGAGCACGCCGCCAACGATCCGCGCATCCGCCTGGTGCGCCAGCCGAACGGCGGCGTCGCCTCGGCCCGAAACCGCGGTCTGCGCGAGGCGCGCGGCGAATATTTCGCGCCGATCGACTCCGACGACCTGTGGGCGGCCGACAACCTGGAAAAGCAGGTGGAGGCGCTGGAGGCGGCCGGCGAGCGCGCGGCCTTCGCCTTCGCCTACTCCGCTTGCATCGACGAGTTCGACCGTCCCCTGCCCTCCTCACCCCGCACCGAGGCGCCGCGGATCGACTTCGAGGGGCTGCTGCTCAGGAACGCCGTGTCGAACGGCAGCGCGGCGGTGTTCCGGCGCCGGCGGGTGATCGAGGCGGGCGGCTACGACGAGCGCCTGCGCGCGGCGGGCGCGCAGGGGGCGGAGGACTGGAAGCTGACGCTCACCCTGGTCAGTCGCTACGAGGCGGTGCTGGTCGCCGAGCCGCTGGTCTTCTACCGGATCAACCCGGAGGGGATGTCGCACGCCTTCGAAGCCATGTGCCGCTCGGCCCTGACGGTGATCGAAGACGCCCGCGGGCTGAAACAAGGCGTGCCGGACCAGGCGTTCCGCGACTCGCGCAGCCTGTTTCTGACCTGGATGTTGCCGCGGGTGCTGAAAGCCCGCCGCTGGGCGACGGCGCTCGACCTCGGCTGGAAGGCCTACGGCCTGAACCCGGCGGCGGCGCGGCTGCCGGAGGTGCGGGCGCTGGCCCGGCGCGCGCTGAAGGCGATCGAGCCTCGCGCCAAGTCGGCGCGCCCGGTCGTGAGAACCCGTCCGGCGTAGAGGCGCGTACGACGCGCAGGCAGAAGGCGCTGGAGGCGGACCCCGGCGTCCTGCGCCGGCACGCCCCCTCCACCGCCTTCGGCGGTCCCCCTCCCCCGTACGCCTTCGGCTACGGGGGAGGAGTTTCGGCGGGATCAGCGGTACAGGCCGCGTTCGCGCTCCATGTCTTCGCGGCTGTAACGCGGCGCGGACTCGTCGTAGCCGCCCCAGCCGGTGTTGCGGTACGCCTCGCCGCGGGTGGAGGCGTCGACGCCGCGGCTCTGGTTCAGCAGCTGCTCGACCTCCATGCGGCGGCCTTCGTCCACCCGGACGCTGACCAGGGTGCCGCCCCGGCGCACGCCCTCGGCGTAGACCTGGGCGTCCTCGTCGGAGTGGCCGCTGTCCTTCAACGCGCCCAGCAGGCCGCCCGCCGCGCCGCCCGCCAGCGCCCCGGCCGCGGCGCCCGCGGCGGTGGAGGCCAGCCAGCCTGCCGCGACCACCGGACCCAGGCCCGGAATGGCCAGCATCCCCAGGCCCGCCAGCAGGCCCGCGCCGCCGCCCAGCAGCCCGCCGGTGGTGGCGCCCTTGGTCGCGCCTTCGGCCGTGTCGTTCTCGCCGTCGCCGTCGCCGTCCTTGCCGGCGAAGGAGCGGCTCTCCTGATGGCGATGGTGGTCGCCGCCGACCAGGCTGATGTCTTCGTGCGGCACGCCGGCCCGTTCCAGGGCCTGGATCGCGCGCTCGGCCTCGTCGTGGCTGTCGAACAGTCTCGTTACGGTCTGCTTCATGTCCTCGTTCCTTCCTTCAGATCACTTCTTCTCGCCGGCCGGGGGCACGGTCGGGTTCTCGACCGCGGCTTCGGCCTCGGCGGGCGAGGCCTGGCCGGCGGTCACCGCGCCGCGGTAGTCGACGCTGACCTGCTCGGTGGCGCCGTTGGTCCCGGTGGCGGTCGCGCGCCACAGGCCCTGGTCGTCCTTGGTCAGGTTCTGGACGTTGGTGTAGCCCGCGCCCTCGATGGCCGAGCGGGCCTGGCCTTCGGTGAAGGAGTTGGCGCCGGCGGCCGGGCCCATGTCGGTCATCGGCGTGCTGTCGACCGCGGGGTTTTCCGGTTCGTCGGACGGCTGCTTGCAGCCGGTGAGGATCGCCGCCCCGATGAGGGCGGCGGCGAGGGTCGCACGTCGCATGAGGGTCTCCTGTCGTCTGGTCCCGCCCCACAACCGGGGCGGACGACGGGTGTTCCCCCTCAGGCGAAGGTTTCGAAGTAGCGGCGGATGACGGCGGCGTAGACGCCGCGCAGGGCCTCGATCTCGGCGGTCGAAACCCGCTCGTCGATCTGGTGCATGGTCTGGCCGACCAGGCCCAGCTCCACCACCGGGCAAAGGCTGCGGATGAACCGGGCGTCGGAAGTGCCGCCGACCGTGTTGGCCTCGGGCCGGCGGCCCAGAACCTGCTCCACCGTGTCCAGCACCAGGTCCACGAACGGCCCGGGCTCGGTCAGGAAGGCGTCGCCGGAGTGCAGGGTCTCCAGTCGGACGGGCAGGCCGCTCTCGGCTTCCGTCCGCGCGCATTCTTCCCGCAGCCAGGCGATCAGGCTCTCGCCGGTGTGGGCGGGGTTGAAGCGAACGTTCAGCCGCCCCTTGGCCTGGGCCGGGATGATGTTGGTCGCCGTGTTGCCCACGTCGACGGTGGTCAGCTCCAGGTTCGACGGCGGGAACGACGGCCAGCCGTCGTCCAGCCGCCGGGCCTCCAGCCGGTCCAGCAGCCGGATCAGCACCGGGATCGGATTGGCGGCGCGCTCGGGATAGGCGACGTGGCCCTGACGGCCCTCCACCGTGATCCAGGCGTTCAGCGAGCCGCGCCGGCCGACCTTGATCACGTCGCCGAGCTCGCGCACGGAGGTCGGCTCGCCGACCAGGCAATGATCGATGCGCTCGCCCTCGGCCCTCAGCGCCTCGACCACCTTCTTGGTGCCGTCCAGCGCCGGGCCCTCCTCGTCGCCGGTGATCAGGAAGGACAGCGAGCCCGGGACCTCGCCGACCTCCGCGACGGCGGCGACCCAGGCGGCGATCCCGCCTTTCATGTCCACCGCCCCGCGCCCGACCAGCACCCCGTTCTCGATCCGCGCCGCGAACGGATCGGCCCGCCAGGCGTCCGCGTCGCCCGGCGGCACCACGTCGGTGTGGCCGGCGAAGCAGAGGTTGGGGCCGCGGTCGCCGCGCCGGGCGTACAGGTTCTCGATCTCGCCGAAACGCATGCGGCGGCACTGGAAGCCAAGCCGTTCCAAGACTACCTGCAGGACGCCCATCGCGCCTTCGTCGCGGGGGGTGACCGAGGGCCTGCGGATCAGATCGCGGGCGAGCTCGACGGGGTCGATGCGTGAACCGAGGGTCATGCCAGCGCTCATAGGGCCGGCCGGACCGGAGGGAAAGCGGCTCAACCGGCCGGAGCGCCCGGGCCGAGATGCCTGGCGAGGAACGCCTCGAGCGTGCGGAGGAACTGGAGCCTGTCCTTCTCCCGGCTGAGCGAGTGGTCCGCCAGGTCCAGTTCCAGGTACTCGTAAGGCTTGCCGGCGCGCTTCAGGCGGTCGCGCATCTTCCGCGAGTGCGCCACAGGCACCACGTCGTCCAGGGTTCCATGCACCAGCAGCAGGGGCATCGCCACCTCGCGCGACCGTCTGGCCGGCGAGTTCTCGATGAGCCGCTTGCGGTCGCTCCATTGGCCGCCGATGAGCTTGCGGAGTTGCTCATGGGCCCCGTGGAACCTCCACGACTCCTCGTAGAGCGCCGGCAGGTCCGACACTCCGGCGGTCGCCGCCGCGCACCGGAACAGGTCGGTGTTCTCGACCGCCGCCATCATGGCCACGTATCCGCCGAACGACCCGCCGGCCATGCACATGCGCGCCGGATCGGCCAATCCTTGCGCCACGAGCCAGCGGGCGCCGTCGGCGACGTCGCCCTGGATAGCCTCGCCCCACTCGCGGTTCCCCGCTTCGCGGAAAGCTTCGCCGTAACCGGTGGAGCCGCGGAAGTTGGGCTGGAGCACGCCGTATCCCCGCGTGGCGACGAACTGAGCCCACCAGTCGAAATCGGCGGTGTCGCGCGAGTTGGGACCGCCGTGAGGCATCACCACGAAGGGCAGCCCCTTGGCTTCCTCCAGGCTCTTGAACCCGGGCGGAAGCGTCACATAGGCCGGTATGATCAGCCCGTCGCGCGCCTTGTAGGAGACCGGAAACACCTGGCCGAGTCTCACCTGGTCTATAGCCGGCGAGTATCGGCCGAGGCTCTTTAGCGTCTTCGTATGGGTGTCCACCCAATAGGTCTCCGTCGCCCTGCGCCCGTCGGAGGCCATCAGGACGCCGTACCGGCCGTCGCGCGTTCGCCGGATGAACCATGCGTCGGACACGCCGGCCTGCTTCGCCAGATCGGCGACCAGCCCCCGCTCCGCTTCGTCCAGATAGCGGATGTGCCCCTGGTCGGCGGCGAAGGTGTAAGCGATCAGCCGGTCGCCCTTCGGCGAGAACACCGCGTTCGCGACGTCGAAGCGGTCGTCCTTGAAGATCTTCTCGACGAAAGCCTTTCTGGAGGGGCTGTAGACATACAGCCCGGTCGTGCCGCCTTCGTGGTCCGACCTGACGACGAGCCGATCAGGGTCGCCGTCGAAGCCTTGCGGGCTGAACACGGCGTCTTCCTTGGTCGTCGTCGGCACGAGCGGGAGGAGTTCGCCGCTTGCGCCGACCGTGTAGATCGAAGCGCGCCCTCGCGACGGGTCGCCGTACGCAAGCACCGGTTTCCCGGACTCGTCGGTTTCCCACCAGGAGATGCCGTCGCTGGCCTCACGGACGGTGACGCCGTGGCCGGTGCGGACGTCGATCTTGCGAAGGGCGGGCCAGAGCGTCCCCATCCAGTCGATCGACACCAGGATGTGGTCGGGGTCTTCAGGCAGGAAGGCGACCACGTTGTCCTGAACGATAGGCGCGATGACCTTTCGCTTGGGCGGCATGTTCAGAAGCACCGGCTTCTTGAACGCGGCGTCGAAAGCCACCAGGCGCGATTCTGAGACAAGCTGGTCGAACCGCGTGGTCGGGACCGAGACGCTGACGATCAGGCGCTCTTCGCCTTTCCATTTCAGCCAGTTCGGGGTGCGCGCCGGCCCGAAGTCGAATTCGGCGGAAGGACCGCCGTCCAGGCGGTCCACGTCCCAGACCTGGAGCACATCCAGGCTTCCGCGCTGGATGATCTTGGCGAGCCGCTTGCCCGACGGAGACAGGGCGATGTCGCTGTACGCCGACGGCGCGGCGAACGCTTCCGCCGGGGGCGGCGCGGCCTGCACGGCGCCACACCACGCCGCGGCCCACAGGACCGCCGCCGCGCACAACACTCTACCCATACCCATGCCGCTTCCCCCCCGCTGGCGCGGCGATACTGCCGCGCTTATGTGCACCCAGGCAAGCAGGGGTTGAGCCATGATCATCGATCCGAAGGACGTGCCGGTGCGGCGGGGCTCGAGTTACCCAGGCGGGTTCGCCGCCCTGGCGGGCGGGCGCGAGAAGCGGGCGCTGGGCGACGCGGGCGGGCTGGAGCAGTTCGGGGTCAACCTGACCCGGCTGCCGCCCGGCGCCTGGTCCAGCCAGCGCCACTGGCACGCCGGCGAGGACGAGTTCGTCTGGGTGCTGGAGGGCGAGCTGACCCTGATCACCGACGCGGGCGAACAGGTCGTGCGCGCCGGCCAAGGCTGCGCCTTCAAGGCCGGCGTCCCGGACGGCCACCACTTCATCAACCGCTCCGACGGGGACGCCGTCTATCTGGAGGTCGGCACGCGCAAGCCCGGCGGCGACGTGGCCGAGTACCCCGACATCGACATGCGCTATGTCGGCGGGCGTTTCGTACACAAGGACGGCACGCCGTACGGGTAAGGCTCCGACCTCTCTCCGCCCGCACGCAACCCGCCTTCTCCGCGAGGAAGAAGGGTTGTATCGCGGGCCGGTGATCCCCGACTCCGCAGCCCCCGCCTCGCCCTCGCCGTTCCGCGTCCGCGACTTCCGCCTGGTGTGGGCGGCGCGGGTGGCCGCGGTGCTGGGGGTTCAGACGCAAGGCGCGGCGGTGCTGTGGCAGGTGTACGAGGTGGCCCGGCGCGACCACGGGGTGGCGGAGTCGGCGCTGTATCTCAGCCTGGTCGGACTGGTGCAGTTCCTGCCGCTGTTCGCCCTGACCCTGCCGGCCGGGGAGACCGCGGACCGGCGAGACCGCAAGAAGGTGATGGCGCTGTGCATCGGCGCGGAGGCCCTGTGCGCCGCGGCCTTCGTGGGTCTGGCGCTGCTCGGCCGTCCGCCGCTGTGGAGCCTGCTGGCGGTGGCCGCCCTGTTCGGGGCCAGCCGCGCGTACCTGGCGCCCGCCAGCCAGGCTATGCTGCCCATGCTGGTGCCCCGCGAGTCCCTGCCCCGCGCGATCGTCGCCAGTTCGCTGGCCTTCCAGGTGGGCGCGATCGCCGGCCCGGCGCTGGGCGGGCTGATCGTGGCGGTGTCGGTGCCGGCGGCTTACGCGGTTTCGCTGGCGCTGTTCCTGATCGCCGCCTTGCTGGTGCTGGCGATCCGCACGCCAACCAGGCCGGTCCCGCAGCCGGGCTCGCGTTGGGCGCTGATGAAGGAGGGGCTGGCCTACGTCTGGCGCACCAAGATCGTGTTCGGGGCGATCTCTCTGGACCTTGTCGCCGTGCTGCTGGCCGGCGCCACCCTGCTGGTGCCGATCTTCGCGCGCGACATCCTGCACGTGGGCGCGGAGGGATTCGGGATCATGCGCGCGGCGTTCGGCGTCGGCGCCCTGCTGATGGCGCTGTACCTGTCCAAGTGGCCGCTGCTGCGCAGAGGCGGGCTGTGGATGTTCGGGTCGGTGGCGGTGTTCGGCCTGGCGACGGTCGCCTTCGGCCTGTCCAAGCTGTTCTGGCTCAGCGTCGCGGCGCTGGCGATCGCCGGGGCGGCGGACATGATCAGCGTCAACATCCGCCAGACCCTGGTCCAGATCGCCACCCCGGACCACATGCGCGGGCGTGTCAGCTCGGTGTCCATGCTGTTCATCGGCGCGTCGAACGAGCTGGGCGAGTTCGAGAGCGGCCTGGTCACGCGGTTCCTGGGGCCGGTCGGAGCAGCGGTGTTCGGCGGCGTGGGGTCGCTGGTCGCGACGGGGCTGTGGGCGGCGTGGTTCCCGTCGCTGAGGAAGGCGGATCGGCTGGTTTAAGGGGGGATCCAGACGTCGTGCGGCGGCACGCCCCTCCACCGCTTCGCGGTCCCCCTCCCCCGTACGCTCCGCTACGGGGGAGGAGTTCGGCGCGATAACGCCGTTCGGAACGAAAGTCCCGGCTGCGCTGTTGAGCGCCCTGACGGGGCGAAGCGCCCTGCGAACACGCATTCGAAGGGCGACAAGTCCATGTACGAAGACACTGAAACGACGATGGCGGGTTTCGGAGACCTGCTGGCCGTCTGGGGGCCGCGTATTCTCGGCGCCCTGCTGATCCTGGTCGCCGCCTGGTTCATCGGCAAGCTGGTGAAGGGCGCGCTGGCCAAGGGCGTCGACAAGATGCCGGCGCTGCGCCACCACAACGAAGGCCGCGATCCCAAGAGCACCGCCGGTTCCAAGCTGGGCGACGTGGCCCTGTGGCTGATCCTGCTGTTCGGGGTCGTGGCGGCGCTGAACGTGCTGAACCTGGGCGGGGTGGTGACGCCGCTGAACGCCATGCTCGCCGACTTCCTGAGCTTCATCCCGCACATCGTCGGCGCTCTGCTGATCTTCTTCATCGGCTTCATCGTCGCGACCCTGGCCAAGCGCCTGGTCACCGCCGCCCTGCAGGCGGCGGGCGTGGACGAGCGGCTGTCCAAGCTCGGCTTCGCCAAGGCCAGCGGCGCCGGCACCGGCCTCTCGAGCGCGCTGGGCACCCTGGTGTTCGTGCTGATCATCATCCCGGTCTCCATCGCCGCGCTGAACACCCTGCAGATCGAGGCGATCTCGACGCCGGCGATCGCGGTGCTGAACACCATCCTGTCGGCGATCCCGAACGTGCTGGCCGCCGCCATCGTGCTGGCGATCGGCTGGGTCATCGGCCGCTTCGCCGCGGGCGTGGTGGAGAAGGTCCTGCCGGCCACCGGCTTCGACAACTCCATCAAGTCGCTGGGCGGCTTCTCGTCGATGGGCGGCAAGAGCGCGCCGACGCCTCCGCCGGCCTATGAGACCACCCCGACCATGGCCGCCGACGCCTCGCCGACGGTGGGCATGGTCCCCGGCGCCGCCCCGATCGCGGGCATGGAGTCCTCGTCCGGCGGTTCGGCCGCCCAGGCCGTCGCTCCGCCCAAGCCGAACACCCCGTCCAAGATCGTCGCCAACATCGTCATGTTCGCCATCGTCGCCTTCTCGGCGATCGAGGCGGCGCGGCTGCTGCAGTTCGGCGCCTTCGCCGAGATGATCGAGAACATCGTGGGCCTGGCCGGCCGGGTGATCGTCGGCGGCCTGATCATCACCGCCGCGGTGCTGATCGCCGACATGCTGTCCAACGCCATCGACAAGGGCACGCAGGGCGCCGACAAGTTCGCCTCGACCATCGTCAAGTGGGCGACCATCGCGCTCGGCACCGCCATGGGCCTGCGCTTCATGGGCATCGCCGACGAGATCGTGATCCTGGCCTTCGGCCTGATCCTGGGCTCGGCGGCGGTCGCCGCGGCGCTGGCGTTCGGTCTGGGCGGCCGCGACGCGGCCGGTCGGCTGACCTCGCGCTGGGTCGAGAAGGCCCAGGCCAAGGCGGCCACGGCCGGCGGCCCGCAGGCGGCGCGGGAGGACGGCGGCTCCGAGCCCCGGACCATCCCAGGCCAGGCCCCGGACCCGCGCTTCCAGTAAGCGCGCCGCATGGACTAAAGCTCGAAGGGCGGCCGGCGACGGCCGCCCTTCTTCTTGCGCGCGAGGCGGCATGGACGAGCGGGGCTGGTGGCGGCGCGGCGTGGTCTACCAGATCTATCCGCGCTCTTTTCAGGACACCAACGGCGACGGGATAGGCGACCTGCCGGGGATAGAGCGGCGTCTGGACTACGTGGCCGACCTCGGCGTGGACGCGATCTGGATCTCGCCCTTCTACCCCTCGCCCATGGCCGACTTCGGCTACGACGTGGCCGACTATTGCGGCGTCGATCCGATCTTCGGGACGCTCCAGGATTTCGACCGGCTGCTGGGCGCCGCCCACGCGCGCGGCCTGAAGGTGATCGTCGACTTCGTGCCCAACCACACCAGCGAGGCGCACCCCTGGTTCGTCGAGTCGCGCGCCTCGCGGGAGAGCGCGAAACGCGACTGGTACGTCTGGCGCGACCCGGCCCCGGACGGCGGGCCGCCGAACAACTGGTTGTCGGTGTTCGGGGGCGGCGCCTGGGAGTTCGATCCGGCGACAGGGCAGTACTTCCTGCACTCCTACCTGAAACAGCAGCCGGACCTGAACTGGCGAAATCCCGAGGTCGAGGCGGCGGTGTTCGAGGCGCTGCGGTTCTGGCTGGACCGGGGCGTCGACGGCTTCCGCATGGACGTGCTGTGGATGCTGGTGAAGGACGAGCAGTTCCGCGACAACCCGCCGAACCCCGACTGGCGGCCGGGGATGCTGCCGCACCTGCGCTTCCACCCGGCGTTCTCCACCGACCGGCCCGAGACCATGGCGATCGTCCGCCGGATGCGGGCGCTGCTGGACTCCTATCCGGGCGAGCGGGTGCTGATCGGCGAGATCTACCTGCCGATCCGCCGGCTGGTCGCCTACTACGGCGAGGCGGGCGACGGCTGCCACATGCCGTTCAATTTCAAGCTGATCCAGGCGGTCTGGGAGCCGCGCGAGATCGACGCCCTGGTCCGCCGCTACGAGGGCGCGCTGCCGGACGGCGCCTGGCCGAACTGGGTGATGGCCAACCACGACAACCCGCGCATCGCCGCGAAGGTGGGGCCGGAGGCGGCGCGGGCGGCGGCGGTGCTGCTGCTGACGCTTCGCGGCACGCCGACGCTCTATTACGGCGACGAGCTGGGCATGGAGAACGTGCCCATTCCGCCCGAGCGGGTGGTCGATCCGTGGGAGAAGAACGAGCCCGGTCAGGGGCTCGGCCGCGACCCGGAGCGTACCCCCATGCCGTGGAACGACGGCCGCAACGCCGGCTTCACCGAGGGAGAGCCGTGGCTGCCGCTGGGTCCAGAGGAGCTCAACGTCGCCGCCCAGGCGCGCGACCCGGACTCCATGCTGAACCTGTACCGCCGGCTGCTGAAGCTGCGCCGCGCCGAGCCCGCGCTGCACTCCGGCGCCTGGGTTCCGCTGGGGGTGCACGGCGAGGTGCTGACCTACGCCCGGGAGGCTGCGGACGGGCGGCGGCTGACGGTGGCGATCAACTTCGCCGACCGGCCCGGCGAGGCGCGGCTGGACGGCGAGATCGTGCTCTGCACCGACCGCGCGCGGGAGGGCGAGCGGGTGTCCGGTACGCTCAGACTGAAGGCGAACGAGGCTGTGATCGTGCGCTGACCGCGGCCCCGTCTCTTCCGATCACCCTTTCTTGCGTTCCGCGATCCAGGCGTCCACGTGCTGCTCCAGCACACCTAGGGGCACCGCGCCGTTGCCCAGCACCACCTCGTGGAAGCCCTTGATGTCGAACTTCGGACCCAGGGCTTTCTGCGCCTTGGCGCGGAGCTCCAGGATCTTCAGCTGGCCGATCTTGTAGCTGGTCGCCTGGCCCGGGTTGGAGATGTAGCGGTCGATCTCGCGGGCGATGTCGAGCTCCGACATCAGGGTGTTGTCGCGGAAGTACTGGATCGCCTTGTCGCGGCTCCAGCGCTTGGCGTGCAGGCCGGTGTCGACCACCAGCCGCCCCGCGCGCCACAGTTCCAGCGACAGCCGGCCGAAGTCGGAATAGGGGTCGGTGTAGAAGCCCGCTTCCTTGCCGAGCAGCTCCGAATACAGGCCCCAGCCCTCGATGTAGGCGCCCTGGTAGCTCAGGCGGCGGAACATCGGCAGGTCGGCCTGCTCCATGCTGCGCGCGATCTGGAAGTGGTGGCCGGGCGCGGCCTCGTGGAAGGTGATCGCCTCCAGCTGCACCTTCTGCACCTGGGTCATGTCCGACAGGTTCACGTAGTAGATGCCCGGCCGCGACCCGTCCGGGGTGCCCGGATTGTAGAACGCGACCGAGGCGGTCTTCTCGCGCCACGGCTCGACCTTCCGCACCTCGACCGGCCCCTTCGGCAGGGTGGAGAACTGCCGCCCCGCAGCCGAGGCCATGTACTTGTCCACGATCGCCGTGGCGTCGGCCAGGTACTGGGCCTTACCTTCTTCCGTGTTCGGATATTTGAACTTCGGGTCGGTTTTCACGTGGGTGAAGAACTCGGCCAGCGAACCCTTGAAGCCGACCTTGTCCTTGATCCGCTCCATCTCCTTGTGGATGCGGGCGACCTCGGCCAGGCCGACGTCGTGCACCTGGGCGGGCGTCAGGTCGGTGGTGGTGAAGAACTGAACCGCCCCGGCGTAGAAGGCGTCGCCGTCCGGCAGGCGCCAGACGCCGTCGGTGGAGGTCGCCTTCGCCCCCATCGCCTCGACGGCGGCGATCACCTTCTCGACCCCGCGGCGGTACTCGCCGGTCAGGGTCGCGCGGCCGTCGGCCAGCAGCTTGTCCTTGACCGCCTGGTCGGCCTTCAGGGCGGCCACCTTCTTCTGGAAGTCGGCCCAGATCGGGTGGTCGGCCCCGCCGTCGAACGGCGCGCCAGCCAGTTGGGCGCGGGTGTCGGCCAGCACCGGCTTGAACACGAAGGCCGGCGAGATGAGGCCCTTGGCGGTGCGCTCGTTCAGGTCCTGCGCCACCTCGCCGCCCACGCGCTCGACCGCGCGCAGGCGCGCGACGTAGGCCTGGGCGTCCTCGACCGTGTCCACGCGATGGCTGTTGATCAGCATGACCGGCACGCCGCTGATCGCGGTGCCGTTGTTGGTGACCGCGAACTGGTGGAACCGCCAGGGATAGAGCCGCTCGGCCGTTTCCTGGGCGTGGATGAACAGCCGCCACGACACCTGGGACGAGGGGCTGAGCTTGGCGTAGTCGAACTCGCGCTTCATCCGCGCCACTTGGGCCGCGCCGAGTTCGAGCTGTTTCAGGTTGGAGGCGTCGGTGTAATCGCCGAGCTCCCCGTAGCGCTCCTTGCTGCCGAGCTGGGTCAGGCCTTCGGGGCTTTGCGCCAGAGATTCCCGGAAAGCCTGGTCGAAAAAGGCGGCCAGCCGCTGGTCTTCGGTCTGGGCCGGCGCCGCGGGCGTCTGGGCCAGGGCCGTCGAGCCCTGGAAGGCGGTCAGCAGCGCGAGCGCCGCGACGGTGGATTTCAGCATGACGTGCCCCCGGAAGCTAGGTTCGCGCGAACCTTACGCGGCCGGGCGGGCGGGCCTCAATGAATCTTTGGAAAGGCTGCGCGCGGCCGTCTCGGCGTCAGTAGAAGACGTTCTCGTTGCCGGGCTCGGCGGGCTTGGGCGCGGGCGCGGCGGGGCCTTTGCCGTTCAGCTGATCGTAGGGGATCGGGCCGTTCGGCAGGCCCGCGGTCGCGTTCGGGTCCGCGGTCGGCGCGGGCGCGAGCACCGGCGCGGCCTCGGGGAGCGGCGGGGCGGCGGCCTCGACCACCACCGCGCCCTCGTCGGCGCTCTCCAGCGAACCGGAGTCGGCGAACAGGTTGGCGTAAGCCCACAGGGCGGCGACCCCAAGCAGGACCAGCACCGCGACCCAGGTCAGGAACTTGCGCATGGAACCCGCAGCCTTGTCAGAGGAAGACGTTGTCGGCCGACATAGCGGTTTTCGCCGGGGGAGGCGACGGGCT
>Ga0196964_10000937_pt1 | contig 15720 bp, 9 predicted proteins | sample S1_10metaG_FD_148615 | JGI IMG/M metagenome (GOLD analysis project Ga0196964, IMG submission 148615) | Soil microbial communities from Anza Borrego desert, Southern California, United States - S1_10 | ecosystem: Environmental > Terrestrial > Soil > Desert | place: USA: California | collected...
GTGCGACCCACCGAAAGACGCCGCGCAGGCCGGCGTGGTGTACCTGCCTACTGCGGTCATGCTGCCCGCCGTCGTTTACCCGTTCACGCAATCCGTCCTGATTCTGCTGCTGCCGGCGCTCGCAGCCATGTACGCGGCATCGTCGCGTTACTGGATGAGGGTCGGGATCGTTGTCGCGTCCGCCGGCATGGCACTTGTCTTCGCACCTGCGCAAGCCATCGCAACGCTCACCCAATCGACATGGCCGCACGCGCTGGGTTCGCTCGGATTGCTCCTCACGCTGTGCGGCCTCTTGATCTATAGAATCGAACTCGCCTTTTCGCGCCAGCTCGTGGGCGCGGCAGGGGCACATCTTGCCGCGAGTTCCCGGCCGTCGGCTCCGGCCTTCGCAGCGCGAATCCTCGCCCGCCCGCGACAGTTCCTTCGGCACGCGGCACACGCGTCTTATTCGCACAATCTCTTGACGGCTTACGCAGGCGCATCCGCGGCGCTGTGGGCTGCAGCCATGCTCTGGTACGCGTTCGGCAGCTTCCATCTTCTTCAGGTAACGCTGCTCGCTTTCTCGATCGTGTCCGCGTTGCTCGCCGCTTCCAGGCAAACCCCGGCCGTGAATATGCGCCCGGCGCATCTCCACGAACTCCGTTGCGTGGCCGGCATCATGCTGCTGCTCTCGCCGCTCTACCTGCTCGGCCTGTACTGGATTCCGCTTCAAATCAATACAGACGAACTCATCTTCATGCATCACTCGCGTTATCTGATTGAGAACATGCTGCTGGATCTCTTCGCGCTTCATCCACATTACTTTCACTTTCCCTCCGGTTCCTTCATCGTCATCGGCGTGCTCGCGAAGATGCTCGGCGGCGTCACGCTCGAAAACGTCCGTTTCGTCAACGGCGTGTTCGGGCTGCTCTGCATACCTGCCGCATATCTGCTTTGCCGTCAGTTTTGGCCGCGCAAACTCGCGCTCACGACAACGCTCATCCTCGGCGCAAGCCATACCCTGATCGGCCTCAGCCGCATGGCCATCCGCGACAACCTGCCGCTGCTGCTCGAACTGCTGGCGCTCGCTCTGCTCTTTAACGGCTGGAAGACGAAAAGCCGCGCGCGCCTCATCCTCGGTGGCGCCATTGCGGGGCTGGGGCTTTACAACTATTTTTCGGCGCGCGCGATCATGGTGATCTGGACCGCGTTCGTTGGAGTTCTGGCTCTGCGAGAGATGCATCCGTCCTGGCGCGCAAACTTCAAACCCGCCCTATCGCGAGCCACGTTCATCATGCTGTTTACCCTTATTGGCTTCCTGCTGACGGCGGGCCCGATGCTTATCTCAACGCATCGGCTTCCGAAGGTCGGCATGGACTACCCCAAGAAGCAGATCGTCATTTACCCGCAAGGACGAGCGCTCCTGCGCGAATGGGAGTCCACCGATGACACGTGGGCGGCGCTGAAGCAGAACATGTGGCGCGGCTTCACCATCTTCAATAACAACGTCGCCGACCGCTCGCACATTTATGAGAACGAAGGCAACGGTTTTGTCGATCCGCTCACCGGTCTGCTGCTGTGGCTGGGCGTCACGCGCATCGCCTTCGCGCGCCGCCGCCGTGCGCATCACTGGCTGATGCTCAGCGGCCTGCTGGTGATCTGGATTCCAATGAGCCTGCTGATGACCAAGAACCCCGCGTACTCGCGCATGCTGGTCGTGCTGCCGTTCGTCCTGCTGCTTGCCATCGAGGGCGCGCGACTGGCCGCCTTTCTGCTCGCCAGATTGAACCGCACGCTCGGACGTTACCCGCTGCGGCGTTCTCTTTTCCGCGGCGCCGCTATCGCCGTGGTACTCTGGAACCTGCGCATTTTTCACGAACACCACGAATGGGCGCGCAGGAACGGGCACGCGGTCGGCGACACGTTGCGCTATGTCGAGCGCAAACGCGATGATCCCTCGCGCGCGTTTTACGTCGTCATGGGCGAGGAGTATCCGTACTTCAATTTCGGCAAGGACATGTGGGCCGACTGGGTGCGCTTCTATGCGCCGCCGCCGCGCAGGGTCGCTTTGCTGCGCCCAAAGGAGATTCTCACCGGCGAACAGCCGCGCGATCTGGTGCTTCCTGCATCCGTGTTCGTATCGAACGAGATGTGGGAAGCGGCGTCGGAGAAGTTCCTCGCGCGCTACCCGCGCCTGACCGTGAAGAAGATCACCGCGAATGGAAAGCAGCTCGTGCTGGAGATACCGGAACGGTAGGAGTTCGAAGTTCGAAGTTCGAAGTTCGGAGGGTGGCCCAGACAACTTCGTCAGAGGTTGTCTGGGCGGCGAAGCCGCAGGAGGTTACATCATGCGCTCAGCACACAGACCTCAACCTCCCGCAGGACCGGTGTCGAACTTCCTCTGAAGATCCAACGCTTTCAGTTCCTGCAACGCGTGTGATGTTACCTCCTGCGCCTGCGGCGCCCAGACAACAAAGTTGTCTGGGCCACCCTCGGTAATAACACTGCCCGCGTCTCTCGCGGGCAGTTTCGTTCAACTCGGAACTCGGAACCCGGAACTCGGAACCGCTTACAGGTCCCCGTTCGGAGCCGCGGGCGCCAGCGCAGGCGCCGGCTGCTGCTCTTCCACCGCCGGCTGCGGCGCTTCCTGCACCGGCAGCTCCTGCTTCGGGATCGAGCGGCCATTCAGCAGCTTCGTCGTCTGATCGATCAGCGTCAGGAACTCGGCGCGGTAGCCGCCCGCATCCTTGCCAATCGCTTCGGCCGCCAGTTCCTTTACGCTCGCGAAGGTCGCGTTGCCGCTATAGGGCGATCCGCGCAGCAGCATTCCGAACTGCGCCACCGCCGCCGCAAACTTGTAATCCTCGCTCGCCTTCGCGTAGCTCGTGTCGCTGTCGTTGATCGGGAACTTGAGCAGCTTGCTCGTGTCGCCGTCGGGCTGCTTGTAGCGGATCTTCAGCGTCATGATCTGATCCGTGTAGGCCTTGTCCGTCAGCGAACTCGACACCTGGTACTCGAGCTGATCGACCGTCGGCACCGGCGCGGTCTTCCCCGCCGGCACGATCTCGTACAGGGCCGTCACCGTGTGCCCGGCGCCGATCTCGCCCGCGTCCTTCTTGTCGTTGTTGAAGTCCTCCGCGGCGAGCATGCGGTTCTCGTAGCCGATCAGGCGATAGCTGTTGACCTTCGCCGGATTGAACTCGACCTGGATCTTCACGTCTTTGGCAATCGTGACGAGCGTCCCGCTGAGCTGCTCGACCAGCGCCTTCTTCGCTTCCTTCTCGTCGTCGATATAGGCGTAGTTGCCGTTGCCCTTGTCGGCCATCTTCTCCATCTTGCCGTCTTTGTAGTTGCCCATGCCGAAGCCCAGCACCGAGAGGAACACGCCGGTCTTGGCTTTCTCCGTGATCAGCCGCACCAGGTCGCCGTCGCTGGTGACGCCGATGTTCCAGTCGCCGTCGGTGCAGAGGATCACGCGGTTGGTTGCGCCTTTTATGAAGTGCTTCGTCGCGGTGTCATAGGCGAGCTGGATGCCCTGCGCGCCGTTGGTGCCGCCACCGGCGCGAAGATTGTCGATCGCGTCCTTGATCTTCTGCTTGTCGCTGCAGGAGGTGCTGTCGAGCACCAGGCCCGAGCGGCCAGCGTAGACGGCCAGCGCGACGAGGTCGTTCTCACCCAGTTTGTCGACGAGCATCTTCAGAGATTTCTGGACCAGCGGCAACCGGTTGGGACCGTCCATCGATCCAGAGACATCGATCAGGAAGACAAGGTTGCTCGCCGGTCGCTTGTCGGCGGCGATCTCTTTGCCCTTGATCGCGACGCGGGCGAGACGGTGCTCGGGATTCCACGGGCACTTGGCGACTTCGACGTTGGCCGCGAAGGGATCGGCCGAGTCGCTCGCCGGAGCCGTGTAACTATAAGGGAAGTAGTTGATCATCTCCTCGATGCGCACCGAGTCGGGCGCGGGCAGCATGCCCTGCGTGACGTTGCGGCGCATCAGGGAGTAGCTCGCCGTGTCCACGTCGATGCTGAAGGTGGAGAGCGGCTTCTGCATCACGCGTTCGAACGCGTTGTCGGTGATCGGGTCGTACTGCTCGGTGTTGGCTTCTTCCTCTCCAGCGGCCCACGTCTGCACCAAACCACTCACGCTTCTTGCCTGATCGAGCTGTGCCTTCTGCTGGTATTTCCTGGCCTTCTCTTCGACCGCGGCGGTTTTTTCATTAGCGCTCTTCTTCAGCTTCTGCCGTTCGTGCCCCGCACCCTTGCCAGGGTCTTGTACCGCGAGCAGAGCCTTCGCATCCCCGTCCCGCACCGCCGCGGGCGCGACGGCATGGGTCATCTTCCCCTGGTCAGGCGCCTTAGCGGGATGCTTGTTGCCGCCACGATCCTGTTGGAAAACCGTTCCGTTGTTGCTGATGACGAACGTGTCACGCTTCTTTTCGTCGTACGCGCCAGGCACTGCGGACAGGCTGTAGCCGAGAGTCATGCCACCGCCGCTTGTCGAGGTTGAAGTTGTGCCACTGGTCGTGGAACCGCCTGAGCTGGAACTGGAGGTCGTTGAGCCGCTGCTGGTCCCGCTCGTCGGATCGAAGTGGAAGCCGCCTTTCGGCGTAGCTTCGCCGGGCCCACCGCCTGCCGGGAACTTATTGCCGCCAAGAACAACCGTAGCGCTCCCCGCCTTGCCTTCGGCAAGGCCGAAGGTCTTATCCACAAGCGCCAAGTCGCCCTGCTCACGAGTCTTTTGAAGCAACGAGTCAGAACCCTTGAGCGTCTGCGCGTACTCAACCACGCCATCGTTATCGTAATCCGTGCGACGGTAGGGGCTCTCCTCCGCACCGGCGTACGCTTTGCAAGCGGCGGCGCTGGCGGTTTCGTTCGCCGCCATGTGCCCGCTCAGCTTCGGCAGCAGCAGCCCGACCACGCCCACGACCATCAGCACCGACGCGGCCATCGCCACCGTCTGCCACGTCCAGCCGCCCACTTTCTTCGCCGGCTGAGCCGCACTTCCCGCCGCGGCGCGGATCGCAGTCTTCTGCGCGGCTTCCAGGCCCACGCCGCTCTCGCTTTTCAGCTCGCGCGTGAGTTCACCGGCGGTCGAACGCATCTCGGCGATGAACTTCGACGCGTCAGGGTTCTCTTGGACATGGCGCTCCAGCGCCTCTTTCTCGGCCGCGCTCAGGTGGCTGGTCTCTCCCAGCGCATAGGCGGTCAGCATCTCTTCGGTGATCATGGTTGGCTCCTGGCTCTTGGCTCTTGGCTCTTGGCTCTTGGCTTCGGGATCTATCGTTTCAGGTACTGCTGCATCTTGTCTGCACTTCATGGGACTGATGGGACGAATGGGACTGATGTAAGGCTCTTCCGTTCTTTGCGTCTTTGCGTCTTTGCGTGAGCCTTCTCCCCGTCTTTGCGCGAGCCTATTCCGTCAGTCTCGCTCGCAGCGTCTTCAACCCCGTGTGAATCAGGAATCCGACGTTCGTTACGCTCAAGCTCGTGATGCTGCTGATCTCGCGGTAGCTCATCCCGTGCTGGAACTTCAATCTCAACACTTCCTGCTGGTTCGGCGGCAGACTGGACAGGTGCTTCAACATCCTGGAGGTATCTTCTTTCTGCTGGATCGCGTCCGGCGGAAGCTTCGTCTCCTCTACCGGAGCGCGGCTGATCGTTTCGGTCAACACTGCCATGCGCTTCTCCTTTCGGCGGCCGTCCAGCGCTCGTGTCCGGCACACGCGGAACAGCCATTCGGCGATATGGCCTTCAATTGCGGAACGTTCCTCTTTGCACAGCCTCAAGAACGTCTCCTGGACCGCGTCGCGTGCCGACTCGAGCTCACCCGTCAGCTTCAGCGCATAACTTGTCAGCGGCTGCTCATAGACGGCAACGCATTCCATGACCCAGCGCTGGCTGTCAGCGGAAGACGCGTGGCCCGGCATGAGCTCGACCAGTGTGGCACTCGGCATCAGGTCCAACTTTCTTACAAGGCTGCCTTGCGATGAGGATACGCTCGGGAGCTCAGTTTATTAGACGCGGGGACGGAAAATTCGGAATTCGGAATTGACGGGGTGGCCCAGACAAGCGAAAGCGCCGTCTGGGCGGCGAAGCCGCAAGAGGTAACATCGTTCGTGCCCTCCTGACTGAAAGTACAGAAATTACAAGTAGGCATTGATATAACTCGTTCAAATATAAAGAGTTACATACAGTCACCGGACGCTAAAATTATTTTAAAAATCCGCGGAAAAATGGCCGGAGCAAACTGGTATAGGTTATAGGGAAGAAAGCGGCGCGCGATCAATCCACCGCGCGCCGCGAAGCCAATCCGCAATCCGCAATCCGCAATGAGCGGAGCCCGGATCATCCCCAAGTGATCAGACTTGGGATAAAGGGCGAGGTCAGGCGCGGGTTCTTCGGCAGCACGCGGATCTCGAAGCCGAAGCGGCCGGACATCTCGCAGGGGATGGTGCCCTGGTAGTCATATACGCCAGGTGCCGAACCGTTCCCATTGTAGTCCAGCGGCAGGGCGCGGCCGAGTTCCACGCCGCCCTTGTCGCTGAGCGGTCCCATGTAGGCCTGGACCTGGACGGAGTCCGGCGGGACGGGGCCGAGATGGACCTTGGTGCGGATCTTCAGCGCGCTGCCGACGGCAAGTCCTTCCTGCTGTTCGCTGTCGACAGAGACCACGCGGATCTGCGCCCATTTCTGGAAGAGCGCCATCTTCCAGTCCCACAGGTCGCGCGCGCCCTTGTGGCCTTCGTCGTTGATCGCGTGCCACTGTTCGCCGGACGGCGCGTAGAACTGCTCGAAGTACTCGCGGACCATGCGGTGCGTGCTGAACTGACCGGCGGCCATGTTCATCGCCCGCTTCATGCGGCGGATCCACTCGCGCGGCAGGTCGTCTGTCGTGCGATCGTAGAAGAGCGGAATGATCTGCTTCTCGAGCAGGTCGTACAGTGCGCGGGATTCGACTTCGTCCTGGTACTCGAGGTCGGTGTACTCTTCGCCGCGACCGATGGCCCAGCCGTTCTGGCCGTCGTAGCCTTCGCACCACCAGCCGTCGAGGATCGAGCAGTTCAGCGCGCCGTTGGCGGCGGCCTTCATGCCGGAGGTGCCCGAAGCTTCCAGCGGACGGCGCGGGTTGTTCAGCCAGACGTCGACGCCCTGCACGAGGTAACGCGCGACGACGATGTCATAGTCCTCGAGGAAGATGACGCGGTTCTTGAAACGCGGATCGCGCGCCATCTTATAGATCTGCTGGATGAACTGCTTGCCGGCCGAGTCCTTCGGGTGCGCCTTGCCGGCATAGAGGATCTGCACCGGGCGGCTCTTGTCGGAGAGAATGGCCTCGAGGCGCGCAGGATCGGAGAAGAGCAGCGTGCCGCGCTTGTAGGTCGCGAAGCGGCGCGAGAACCCGATCGTCAGCGCTTCCGGATCGAGGATCTCATCGGCGGCCTCGATCTCCTTCGGTGCGGCGCCGGACCGCGCGAGCTGTTCCTTAACGCGCTCGCGCGCCCAGGTGACCAGCCGCGAGCGGCGGCGTTCATGCACGCGCCAGATCTCGGCGTCGGGAATGTTCTCCGGGCCCTTCCAGCCGATCCCGTGCTGCGCCGCGTCATAGGACCAGCGCGGGCCACAGTAGCGGACGAAGAGCTCGTTGAGCTGGTCCGAGACGTACGAGCGGATGTGGACGCCGTTGGTGATGGACGTGATCGGCACTTCGTGGACGGGAACTTCGGGCCAGACGCCCGCCCACATCTTGCGGCTGACGTAGCCGTGGAGCTTGCTGACGCCGTTGGCGTGTCCCGCAGTGCGGAGCGCGAGAACGGTCATTGAGAACGGCTCGGCCTCGTCATGCGGGTTCTGGCGGCCAAGCGCGAGGAAGGCCTTGCGGTCGATCTTCAGCTTGCCATACCAGTCGCCGAAGTAACGGTCCATCAGGTCGATGCCGAAGACTTCGTTGCCGGCCGGGACCGGCGTGTGAGTGGTAAAGATGTTGCCGGGAATGCCGGCCTCCAGCGCCTGATGGAAGTGTTGGCCCTTCTCCTGGATGAGGATGCGGATGCGCTCGATGGCCAGGAACGCCGAGTGGCCTTCGTTCATGTGGCAGACCTGGGGCTCGATGCCCAGCGCCCGCAGCGCGCGAATGCCGCCGACGCCGAGCACGATCTCCTGCTTGAGGCGGTGCTCGTGGTCGCCACCGTAAAGCTGGTCGGTGATGGCGCGATCCTCGATCTTGTTCTGATCGATGCGCGTATCGAGCAGATAAAGGGGCACGCGGCCGACCTGCACACGCCAGATCTGGGCGTAGACGCGGCGGCCGGGCAGATCGACATCGACGACGATCGGCTTGCCGTCTTTGGTCTCGAGCGTGCAGGGCAGGTTGTAGAAGTCGTTGCCGGCGAGGAACTCCTGCTGCCAGCCTTCGTGGTTGAGGTACTGCCGGAAGTAACCGTTGTGGTAGAAGAGTCCGACGCCGACGAGGGGCACGCCGAGGCCCGAGGCGGCCTTCAGGTGATCGCCGGCGAGCAAGCCGAGACCGCCGGAGTAGATCGGCAGACACTCGTGAACACCGAACTCGGCGCAGAAGTACGCGATGTTGGTCTTCTTGGTCTCGCCGGCTTTGGTGTGGTACCACGTGCGAGCGGTCATGTAGGCGTCGAGCTGCTGCTTCACGCGGTCGAGATGGGCGAGAAAGCCTTCGTCGCGTTCGAGTTCCTTCAGCCGTTTCTGGCTGACGCGGCTGAACATCGCGATGGGGTTGTGGTAGCTGGCTTCCCAGGCGTCGCGATCGATGCGGGTGAAGACTTCGCGCGCTTCCTGGTTCCAGGACCACCAGAGGTTATTGGCGATCTCGCGCAACGCAGATAAGCGCGCGGGCAAGGCAGGCACCACCGTGAAGGTTCGGACAGTCCGCATGAGTAAGGAATCCTCGATTCAAACGGCAAAGCACGCAGGAATGGTCAGGAGCGACACGAATGAGCAAAAAGCGTGCTTGCCACCCTGATGACGAGGTTTCCTTTTCGCGGTGACAGGCGCGTTGTCAAGAGCCTGTAGCAGGAATCGATGAGGCTCGGCCAGGCTCAATTAAGTTAGCAGTCCCTGCCGGACGGTGCGGCGGTACTGCGTGGGCGTCTGGCCAAGCTTCTGGTGGAAGAAGCGGCTGAAGAAGTAGGGGTTGTCCCAGCCGACGCTTGCCCCGATGGCCGCGATGCTCAAGTCGCTCTGGATGAGGAGTTCCTGCGCTTTCTGAAGACGTTCGCGCTGCAGGTATCCGCCGGGGCTGACGCCGAGCACGCTACGAAAGACAGCGCTGAACCGGGATGGCGACAGGTGAACAAGCCTGGCAAGCTGCGCGATTTCGATCGGCCGTGCGAGATTGTCTCGCACGTACATCAAGGCAGGGATCAGGCGCTGAGCGCTCCCGGCGGTGGCGATCTGATGGCTGGAAGTGGATGCGTCGGCGAGGAGTGCCTCAAGCAGGCGCAGACCGAGCGACTTGCGGGTGATGCAGGTCTGCATCGAATCCGCGTTCTGCGGAATCGCGGCGATCTTCTCGACGATTGTCGCCGCGCCCTGGGATGCGCGGGCGCTGAGCACGTGCGGCATCGAAAGAAACGTAAAGAGGTTCAGGCCGCCGAAGACCGTGAAGTTGGCGTGGATCCAGCGGCAGCGCCCGCCCTCGCCGTATGAGACATGATGGACGCCGGGGACAATGCAGTACGCGCCCTTGCGGATCTCAAACTTCGCATCGTCGGTCTCGAGAAACATCGACGTTCCGGTGATGTGGCTGACGACGGTGCCAGGCAGCGTTCGCCATCCGGTGGTGTGCCCGCGAGGCAGCGCACTATCACCGGCGCAGAGGCACTCAAAGTTGAGCGTCTGCTCGGCGAGCTTCAGAAATGTGTCGCGCGGATCAGGCATGTCAGTCGAAAAGTGCAAAAGTACAAAAAAGAACTGCATGGCGAACACGGTGGTCTTAAGGCTTAATATAGCATGCATTTCACAGATGTGAATGTGCACATTTCCGGAGCCTTGAGCCATGCTGACACAGGAAGCGATCAATCTCGATAGTCATCTGAAGCAATTCGAGAAGGATGGCTACACGGCGGTTGAAGGGGCTCTCAGCGATGCCGAGTTGGAAACTCTCCGCACCGCCTTTGATGCTGTGATCGAGCGCGAGAAGGAACTCGGCCCGAGGCGCGGCTGGCACAACGATCAGTACGTCGCGACCTATAACATGGCTCAGAAGAGTAAGGCGTTCTGGCCGCTGCTCGAGCACCCGCTCTTCAATGCGTGGATGAAACGGTCGCTCGGCGAGAACTTCGTGGTCTCCCAGTTTAACGCACACGGCATGAAGCCGGGCGGTGTCGATCAGGACCTGCATATCGACCAGGACGAGAGCACACCGGGAGTGACGGCTTGCGTGCAGGGGCTCTTCACGCTGGACGACTTCACCATCGAGACTGGCTGCACGCGCCTGATTCCTGGCAGCCACAAACGCGCATGGAGCTACGCGGAGTATCGAAAGCATCGCGCGGATTTTGAGTCGGAGACGATCCGCGTCGAGGCGCCCGCAGGTTCGTTCGTCTCCTGGCACGGCGGGATCATTCATGGCGGAAGCGCGAACCGCACTGCAAAACCGCGGCGCTGCATCACGATGTTCTGCATCAGGCCGTGGATCCGCGTGCACTGCGACTACACGCGCAGCATGTCCCCCGATGTGATTGGGGCGTTGAATGAAAACCAGAAACGCCGCCTCGGATTCTTCGCCACGCCGGCGTGGTATAATTATACGACCGACGAGCGGATTCCTGCGAAGTCGTGATCATCCCTGACCGCGCGCGGGTTCGGGATGCGAGCGCTCGTCCGGCAGAGCGCCTTCTTCCGGAATGTCGTCCTCGAAGTCGTCGAAATCGTAATGCGGCTGGTGGGCGTCATTGTAGAACTCGTCGTGTCCCGGCTCCGCAGGCGCGTCTTCAGCCGCGTTGGCCGTCTCGGAAACCGGCTCGGGCGCGGGGAACGCCACCTCTTCCCTGAGCAGGCGCTGGCCGAGTCGCTGAAGGGTGCTCAGCGCTGCCTTGTCCGCGTTGACGATCTCTTCGAGCTGATCGGCGACGTGGAGCTCGTTCAAGCCGAGTTCGCGGACGGCCGGCAGGACGGTCTCGCATGAGTTGATCTCAAAGCCGATGATCTTCATCGCCGAGCCGAGGACATAAATATCGGCAAGATGCTCGTTCAGGTCGTTGCGCTTCAACATCTGCGCGACATCGCGGAACATGCCGGTCACCGCGTTCGACTGAAGAGCCTTGGGCTTCACGCCGACATCGGCGAGGATCTTCTTCAGGCGATGAATATGCAGGTCGGTCTCCCGACGGTGGTGCCGGAGGAGCTGCAGCAGCTCAGGATCCGTGACCCGCTTGCATAGTTTTTTCATGCCGTCGTAGACGTGGCATTCGGCGCCAAGCAGCTCGCGCAGTTCCCTTGCGAGGACGTCGTTGAGGTTACGGATTCGCATGTGGTCAGCCCCGACCGTTTGCCGAATCGAACGCAAGTCAGGAGCCAGCGACCCTCTTCTGTGATTTCGCGCAGCGGTTGATATGCTTATCGCTGATGCAAAGTTACGACGTCATCATCATCGGAGCCGGTATGTCCGGCCTCGCCGCCGGCATTCGCCTGGCCTATTACGGCAAGCGCGTAGTCATCTTCGACAAGCACACGATGCCCGGGGGGTTGAACTCGTTCTACACGCTCGGCGGCCGTAAGTTCGATGTCGGCCTGCACGCGATGACCAACTACGTGCCGCGCGACGTTCGACACGCGCCGCTCAATAAACTGCTGCGCCAACTGCGGCTGAAGTACGAAGATTTCGATCTCTCGCCGCAGATCAAGAGCGACATCCGCTTTCCCGGCGTGAAGCTGACGTTCACGAACCGCTTCGAGGACTTCGAGACGGACATCTGCGAAAAGTTCCCGGGCGAAGCGGACAACTTCAGGAAGCTTGTGGCTCACATTCGTGCGTTCAACGACGTGGATCTGTCACTGAAGCCCGAGTCCGCGCGGAAAGTCGTCGGCGAGTTTCTGAAGGACGAACTGCTGATCGACATGCTCTTCTGCCCGTTGATGTTTTATGGCAGCGCCAACGTCGATGACATGGAGTTCGGTCAGTTCGTGATCATGTTCAAGAGTATCTTCTGCGAAGGTTTCGCGCGCCCGCGCGAAGGCGTGAGGCGTGTGATTTCGACGCTGATCCGCAAATATAAGGAGAACAAGGGCGACCTGCGCATGGGCGAAGGGGTGAAGTCTCTGCGCGTCGAAAGCGGCCGCGTCGCAGGCGTGGAGCTCGATAACGGCAGCGTGGTCACTGCGCCGGTCGTGCTCTCATCCGCGGGCCGCGTTGAAACCGAGAAGCTGTGCTCGGACGTGTCGAAGGAATCGGTTGCAGGAATCGAAGAGCATTCCGGACAGCTCACGTTCGTTGAATCGATCTCGGTGCTCGACTGCCAGCCGCGCACGATCGGTTACGACCAGACGATTACGTTCTTTAACAACGCGCCGCGCTTCCGCTATCGTCCGTCAGAGGAGATGCTCGACCCCACGAGCGCCGTCGTCTGCGTACCGAATAATTTCCAGTACGCGCAGCCGCTTGAGGAAGGCATGGTACGGTTGACGAACATTTCGAACTTCGCGCGCTGGAGACACCTTTCTGAGTCCGAGTACCAGGCGCGGAAGAAGGAATGGTACGAGCGCAGCATCGCGGAGGCAGTGAAGCTCGTCCCCGACTTCCGGCAGCACGTGAAGTTCATCGACACGTTCACGCCGCGCACGATCAGGAAGTTTACCTCGCACGAAAACGGAGCCGTGTATGGCTCGCCGAACAAGCTGCGCGACGGACGGACGCGGCTCAGCAATTTGTTTCTGATAGGAACGGATCAGGGCTTCTTAGGAATAGTCGGAGCGCTGCTCAGCGGAATTTCGATTGCCAATCTGCACGTCCTGCGAGGTTCCTCCTTCGCCTGAAGCAACAGCGGGGAACAATATGCCTGACTGGAGAAAGTTAAGGGTTGGTGATCGCATTCGATTCATCACGATTCCTGAGGGCGAAATTCATCGCGAAACACTCGCCCTGATCCGGCGACTGATAAGAAAACGAGTCATTCGGGAAATTAGGGAGATTGATGAGTGGGGTTCACCGTGGATTGAGTATCGATTCAAGGTGCGAGGACGAACCCAGTATCATTTTTTGTCTATTATCGACGAAAACTCGTGGCGACATATCGGCGTTAGGAAGGGATTGAAGGCTCGGCAACCAAAACGTCCAGGTAGTTAGCTCTGCCCACGCAAGGCGTACCCCTGCTGGTTGCTACTTGGAATCACCCCTCGCCGCGGTTAAACTCCGCCCCTTCTGCGACAACTTAGTGAAGGGCGGGGCGCCATGCGCGACTGGTTGAAGGACGTAAAGGACGAGTACGACATTATCGTCATCGGCAGCGGCCTGGCGGGGCTCACTTCCGCCAACACGCTGGCGAAGATGGGCCACAGTGTTCTGCTGCTCGAACAGTACGCCAACTTCGGCGGCATGGCGACGTGGTTCACGCGCAAGGGCAAGCACCTCTTCGACATATCGCTGCACGGCTTTCCGATCGGAATGGTGAAGTCCTGCCGCAAGTATTGGACGCAGGAGATCGCGGATTCGATCGTTCAGCTCAAGCACATCCGCTTTGACAACCCGCAGTTTTCGCTCGATACAACCTTCGATGTCGTGGACTTCAAGAAGATCCTGAAAGAGCGCTTCCAGATTCCTGATTCGACCGTGGATGAGTTCTTCACGACCGTCCGAGCCATGAACTTTTACGACGACCAGAGCATGACCACACGGCAGCTCTTCGAAAAGTTCTTTCCCGGCCGCAGCGACGTGACGCGTTTGCTGATGGAGCCGATCGCGTATGCGAACGGTTCGACGATGGACGACCCGGCGATCACCTACGGCATCGTCTTCAGCAACTTCATGAGCAAAGGCGTGTACACGTTCCAGGGCGGCACGGACGCGCTGCTGAAGAAGATGCGCCAGGAGATGCTGCGGAACGGAGTGACGCTGCGCAGCAACGTCAACGTCGAGAAGATCATCGTGGAAGACCGCTGTACACGCGGCGTCATCGCCAACGGCAAGACAATCAAAGCGAAGGCGGTCTTAAGCAACGCCAACCTGAAGCGCACGATCCTGAAGATGCTCGATTCCAAGGATGTTGAGCCGGCGTTCCTGGAAGAGACGAAAGCGGTCCGGCTGAACAATTCGAGTTGCCAGGTGTATATCGGCATCCGCCGCGGAGAGAAGATCCCGCACGTCGGCGACCTCCTCTTCACCAGCGTGCTGCCGAACTTCGATTCAGAAGCGCTTTGCTCACGCAGCGTCACCAGCCGCACCTTCAGCGTCTACTACCCCGACATCCGACCCGGCATCGACCGTTACGCGATCGTTTCGTCGACGAACGCGTACTACCAGGACTGGGCGAGCTTGAGCGAGCAGGAGTACCAGCGCGAAAAAGACAAGCTGGTCGCTGAAACGATCACGGCGCTCGAAAAGTACATTCCCGACGTGCGGGGGAAGATCGATCACGTCGAAGCGTCCACGCCGAAGACCTTCGAGCGGTACACGCACCATATGGAAGGCGCGAGCTTCGGAACGAAGTTCGAGGGCCTGAAGGTCAGCATGAACCTGCCCAATGTCGTGCACGGCTTGTACCACGCCGGCAGCGTCGGCATCATCATGAGCGGCTGGCTGGGCACGGTGAACTACGGCGTCATCGTCGCCAACAATGTGGACAAGTACGTGCGCGAGCGCTCGGCTGTGCGGAATTGATGTTCATCTCAGAGCTCGCAGAGGGCGCAGAGAAAGATTGATGCTCAGCTTCGACTTCAAGAATCAAACCGTGATCGTCACCGGCGGCACGCGTGGAATCGGGCGCGCGATTGCCGAGCGCTTTCTCGCGGGGGGCGCGACCGTGATCGCCACGTACACGTCGAATGAGCTCGCCGCAGAGGAATTCAAGAAGGCGAACGCGGCGCACGAACACCGCGTCATTGCGCGGAAGTGTGACGTGAGTCAATACGCGCAGGTTGAAGCGTTCTTCAAGGAACTGGAGACGCTCTGTCCTAACGGCATCGACATTCTCGTGAACAACTCCGGCATCCGCAAAGACGCGGTGCTCGCGATGATGAAGCCCGAAGATTGGAACGATGTCGTGAACGTGAACCTGACCGGCACGTTCAACATGAGCAAGTTCGCGGTCATGAACATGATGCGCAAGCGCTACGGCCGCATCATTAACATCACGTCGCCGTGCGGGGAGTTCGGATTCGCGGGACAGGCCAATTACGCAGCGAGCAAAGCGGGACAGGTTGGGTTGACGCGCAGCTTGAGTAAGGAAGTGGCCTCGCGTGGCATCACGGTCAATTGCGTCAGTCCGGGATTCATTGGAACGGATTTGATCAAGGACCTGAATGAGGACCTTCGCAAGCAGTACACGCAGCAGGTTCCCCTGAAGCGCTTCGGTACGCCGGATGAAGTCGCCATGTGTGTGCTGTTCCTCGCCTCGAAAGAAGCGGCGTACATCACCGGCTCGACGCTTGAAGTCACGGGTGGGCTGTGAAATCGATCACTGAAGCGATCCCGCATCGCGCGCCGTTCCTCCTCGTCGATCAGATCGTCGAGCTCAATGCCGCCACGACACCCGCGACGATCAAAACGCGCAA
>Ga0196964_10000938_pt1 | contig 15691 bp, 10 predicted proteins | sample S1_10metaG_FD_148615 | JGI IMG/M metagenome (GOLD analysis project Ga0196964, IMG submission 148615) | Soil microbial communities from Anza Borrego desert, Southern California, United States - S1_10 | ecosystem: Environmental > Terrestrial > Soil > Desert | place: USA: California | collected...
GAGCGCAGACGAAGGTCAGCCTGCGGTCCACCCGCAATGCGGACGCTCGCGCGCTGGCTCAGAAGTTCGGCGGGGGCGGCCACAAACAGGCGGCCGGCTGCACGCTGAACGGCTCGATTAAAGAGGTTCGTGAAAAGTTTCTGGAGGAAGCGGAGAAGAGTCTTGGTGTTTAGGTGTCTTTGACTCCAGACTCAAACTCCCAGACGCTAGACTGCAAATTGAGGAGGCAGCTTGAAGATCGGTGTTGCATTGTGGTCACTGGGCCAGGCCAAAACATTTGCTGAATTTGAAAAACTGCTCGATCTGGCTGCGTCAACCGGAGTTAAAGCGGTGCAGCCCTGGTGCGTCGACGAGAAAAAATGGAATATCGTCTGCGCTCTTGACCCCGACCGCTGCGCGACGCCTCCGCAGCGCAGTGCCGTTCGCAAAGCATGTGAAAAGCGCGGTCTGACAATCAGCGGATTGTGCGCTCAGCAGGCCGGCCCGAAAACAATGGGCGGCTTCGGTGAAGAAGATTACGAACTTGAGCTGCGTCTTGAAAAGACGCGCCGCGCACTGCGGCTTGCGGTCGATCTCGGCGCCAGCATTGTCACGACACACATCGGACCCATTCCGGGTGATCGTGAATCCAGCAGCTACGCCCGTTTCCTCAAATCTGTCATTCACGTGATGAAAGAAGCCGAACGCTGCGGCGGCATCTTTGCCATCGAGACCGGCCAGGAGAGTGCCGAAATTCTGCGCCAGTTCATTGAAGACGTGGGCAGCCCTAATCTAAAGGTGAACTACGACCCGGCGAACATGCTTGAGCACGGCACAGTCGCCGGGGTGAAAATCCTGAAGGATTACATCGTCCACACACACGCCAAGGACAAGCATCCGGAGACAGGCAAGCCGACCGTTGGCCGGGGTGCGGTGCCGTGGAAAGAGTACCTCGCTGCGCTCAATGAGATCGGGTACCAGGGCTGGTTCGCGATTGAAGACGAAAGTGGTGACGCCGATGTTCTTGAATCCGTTAAAGCTGGCAGGACGTTCCTGGAAAAACTATGACACACGTTGAAATGCCAAAGGCCAACGAAAATCTCACCGAGGCAACGCTGGACCGCTGGCTCGTGAAAGAAGGCGAGAGCGTGCGCGTCAATCAGAGCCTGTGTGAGATCATTACTGACAAGGCCAAGTTCGAGATGCCCTCCCCCGCTGCCGGCCGCGTGTTGAAGATTCTCGGACCGGAACGCGCGCTTCTTCCAGTCGGCTACGTGATGTGCGTCATCGGCAACGAAGGGGAAATCGTTGGAGCTGACGTCGCCCAGAAAAATGAGGCGCTCCTCGCCGCGCACCGTGCTGCGGCAACGAGTCTTTCCGCAACGGCGGCGCCAGCCAGCACTGCGCCGTCTGTCGCCGCTTCTGGGATTCGCGCTACGCCAAGTGCCCGCCGCCTCGCGAAGGAGAAAGGTATTGATTTGGCCGACGTGGTCACGAAATTGAATCTCACTACGCCGGTGAACGACAAAGATATTCAGCGCTACCTGGAGCAGCGATGAGCTCGCGGGTACTTCTATGATCATCGGAATTGGCATTGATCTCGTCGAAATCGAGCGCATTAAAGCTATTTACCAGCGCCACGGGCCCCGTTTTCTAAATCGCATTCTCACGCCTGCCGAACAGAGCTATGTGTTGCAGCACAAGGACCCCAGCGGCCGCTTGTCTGGAAGGTGGGCAGCCAAGGAAGCTGGACTGAAAGCACTCGGAACAGGCTTGGCTGAAGGCATATTATGGCGCGAGGTGGAAGTTCTCCCTGATGAGCGCGGAAAACCGACGCTCACCCTTCATGGCAAAGCGGCAGCGCGAGCGGCCGAACTGGGCGGCAATCGCTTACATGTTACGATTACTCATTGTGATACGCTGGCGATGGCCCAAGTGATCCTTGAACGCATCTAAGACTGCCTTTACGCTCTGCGGATGAGTTCCCTCTGTTTCAAAACTGCAGGATGTGGTAAACTGCGGCGGTCACGAGTTTTGATGAGACGATCACGTTGAATTTGACCTCGAGTCATAGTCGCATGCTCTCCCCGCCGGCCTGCCCGGCATGCGGTGATCATCTTCCGCCCGCGGCACAGTTCTGCCCCGGCTGCGGCCGCCCGATCAAGCCTTTGAAAGGCTCCCACGAATCGGGCATCGGTCCGCGCACGGACCAGCCGCTGATTGCGGCACAGCCCGGCACCGACACGCAAGTCGATATTGCCGAGGTCGCGCAATTTCTGCCGCAGCGCTACCAGCCCGTCAAAAAACTCGGACAGGGCGGCATGGGCACCGTTTATCACTGCATCGACAAAGCACTCGAACGCGCCGTTGCGATCAAGATCATGACGGATCGTTACCGCTCCGATCCGCAGGGAGAACGGCGGTTCATGCGCGAAGCGCGCGCGCAGGCGATCGTCAATCATCCCAATGTCGCCACAATCCTGAATTTCGGTATCAGTCCCGAAGGCCGGCCGTTCCTGGTGATGGAATACCTGGAAGGCCGCGACCTGCGCAGCATCATCCGCGAAGAAAAAATACTGGATCCGATGCGCGCCTGCGACATTCTCAAGCAGGTTTGCGACGGTTTGCATGAAGCGCATTCGGCCGGGCTGGTACACCGTGACTTAAAACCTTCAAACATCATGATGGTGAAGGATCACCGCGGCTCATCGTGGGTGAAGATCCTGGACCTGGGCCTGGCGAAAATTGTCGGCGGTCAGACCGATCTGAAGAGCATCAGCATGGACACGGCGGGAATGCTCGTCGGAACACCGGCGTACATGTCCCCGGAGCAGGTCGCCGGAGCATCCGTTGATGGCCGCGCCGATCTCTACTCACTGGGCATCGTGTTTTATGAACTGCTTACCGGTCGTCTGCCGTTTGAGTCGGAAACTATGGAAGGCTGGCTCTATCAGCACCTGCATACCAAGCCGCCGCCGCCGTCGCAGTTCAATCGCGAGCTACTCAAGATTCCGTCGCTCGACCGCCTGACGTTGTGGATGATGGCCAAGAATCCCAACGACCGGCCCAGCAGCGCCGGAGAGCTGGGCGCATTCGTCAAACGGCTGATCGAACGCCGTCTGCTCGACGACGCCATGGCGCGGCCCGCCCGTAAATCGGGCCCACGTCCGGCGATGCCGTTCGAAGAGAATCCAGGCGCGCGCAAATCAGGTCCGCGTGCGAATGTCACCTTCATCGATGCTCCGCCGCCGCCGCCCGACTGGGGCGCGGCGCCGCTGGTGCAGGAAGCCCCGCCCCCGGCGACAGGGCAAGCGATGGCTGAAGTCGAGCAGCGTCGCGAAGCCTATCTGCAGATTTCCAAAATGGCCGAGACCGCCGAATCGCAACGCCACTGGCAGGGCGCACTCGACCTCTGGCAGCAGGCTCTGCCGTTGGCCGACCGCGCTGAAACTGTAAATGCGCGTATCCAAGGCTGCCGGCGTGAAATGGATTTTGAGGAGCAGCTATCTGCCGCCGACAAGGCCGCCGACAACGGCGAGTGGGAAGTGGCCGAAAAAACACTCTCGCGGCTCTTCCAGCAGCGCTCGATGGACACGCGCCTGGAACAGACCCGCGCGCTGCTGCCGCGACGATTGGTTGCCGCGTGGATGAACCTGTCGCGCTCAAAAGTTCTTCCCATGCCCGAAGGCGACCTGCGCCAGGCGCTGCTGGAACGGCTGGGCATTGCGTTCGCCCAGGCCGGGGACATGAAGAGTTCCCTGCTGATGCTGCATGATCCGTCCCGAAAATCCGAAGCGCGCGTTACGGGCGTCGCTCAGGCGATCGCGGCGGCGATTCAGAACGACATGAACGAAGGTCTACGCCCCTATCTGGATCAGCTCGCCAAAGCAGCGAACGAACTGGTGGATCCCAGCGAGCGCGGCCGCGCGCAGGTCGAAGTCGCCCGTGCAATGACCGCGTACGGAGACGAGACAGCTGCGGCGCTTGCGTTCAAGAACGCGCTGAGCGCCTTTAGCGAGGCAAACAGCAAGGGCATTCCCATTCAGGCACCGGTCAAGCGCCAGAATTCGACAAGCTTCAGAAGACTCTCTGTCGATATGCGATCATTCATGGCGACGACCACAAGTCTCAGCGGCGCTAAGGCCATGCGCGCCAGCTTCGAAGCCGCGCTCGGTGCGGTGGCACAAGCCCAGGCAGAAGCCGGCCTGGTAGATGACAGCCTGGCCACGACCGCACTGATCGACGACGCCTGGACGCTCGCCCACACGCTTTCGCAGGTCGCGCAAGCATTCGCCAAGATTGGACGCACAGCCGATGCCGAGAAAGTCACGGCCAAGATCGGATTTGCGCTGCCCAAAACACAGGCACTGCGGGCACTGGCTGTTTCGCGCGTCTACTGTGGCGATCTCAATGGCGCCGATGATATTCTGAAAACCATCGCTGCGGCTGCCGACCGCATCGCTCTGCAGGGTTTGCTTGCCGCTGCGTGGGCGCTGCGCAACGAAGCGGGCCGCTCACAGGTGCGCGTGGGTGAAGCGGTCAAATGCGTTGCTGACGTCGTCGGTGCGCGGGCCCGTTTCCAGGCGCTGCTCAGCGGCGCGGAACCGCTGCTGAAGTCTGGTTTTCATGAATTGGCGCAGCCGATCGTCACCGAGTCTGCAAAATTAATTGACTTGATGGACGATCCGGCCGAGCGGCTTCGCAGTATGCTGCAGCTGGCGCAGGTGCAGGAGAACGCTCGCAGCGCGAGGCTCGCCGCCACACGCACCATCATGGTTCAGCATCAGCCGAGCAGCACCTATGTGGACTTCCTGCGCCGCGGGCTGGTGGTCTGGCGGCAGGTGCGCCAGAATGCAGATCGCATGGAATGCGTCGAGAAGCTGGCGCACAGCATTTCGTGGGGCAATGCGCCGGAGCTGGCCACTGAAGTCCTGACGACGTGCCGCGACAACGCCGAACTTGCGCTCGCGTACATTGGACTCAGCACCGGAATGGCGTAAGTCCGTCCCGCAAACGCATCACGCCACGCAGCTTTCAACCCTCGTTCCGATGCATTCGTCTTTTACATCGAAGATGCGGTCGCTGAATTCAACCGAGATGATTTCGCTGAGCGCGATCTGCGCCCAGGCTTTACGCGCATGGCACCATCCGTGGAGCAGGATTGAGGCAGGCTGGACGATCAGGCGGTAGGGATCGAACAGCTGCGGAGCCGCGCAGGATTTGAGCGTCAGCTTTGCGCTTTCCTGTCCTTCGATGCAGAGCAGCAGGTTTTTCCAGACCGCGCCGTCCACGCTCCAGACATCCTGCGGGGCGAACGCAATTTTTTCCGCCATGTCCTCGTGCCTGCGGACTTCCGCCGCGGGCAGCGATTCCAGGATGCGATCGAACGCCATTTTCGCCGGCGCGTACCAGGGCGCCTGGTTGTCGCGCTCCAGCGCGCGCCGCGCGAGCAGAAGCGCCTGGAGCTGCGAACAGCTCAGGAGCGATGCGGGAAGCGCGAAGACCGCGTCGCCATACGTATAGCCGCGGCGGACTTCATCGAAGAACAGCGGCGCGCCCAGTACGGATTTCATGTACTCCAGGTCGCGGCGAATCGTTCTGTCCGAAACCTCGAGCTCGCACGCCAGGCGCGCCTGTGTGGGGTAGCTTTTTCGGCTGAGCTTGCTGTGTATGAACAGAATACGTTCGAATCGGTCCATGCTCTTCCCCCCGGTTTTTGGATGATTGCGTCTGAGGTACGACGAATAACTATGCTGTATACGCTTCGTTGAATGATTTCTGACAGTTCGGCATGAAGGTACGGGCGCGCGCATGTGCCAGGCGTAGCCGCGGCTGAGGCTGCGAAGCCTGGCCTGTAAGCCGTTCGAACGCCGCCGCCGCGTCCGGCAGCAGTTCGCTCAGCGAATCCATATACCGCTTGAGCAGCTGATCGGCATTGGCGCGGGTGATCGCCAGAAGTTCACAGAGCGCCAGCGCATCGAGCGGCCGGAAGATCCGCTCGGCCCGCAGCTTGTCGATACGCCGCTGCAGCAACTGCGCCTGTCCAGAGTCTCCGCTCCGGGAGTTTTCCTGCTGCTCGTAGAGTCTTTGGTCCTCCGCGTCGTACTCGCGCTGTTTCTGTTCATGCAGCCGGCGCAGCGCGTCCAAGGCGCCGGCGCCGCATTCCGCACTGCCAAGCCGCTCTTCCAGATGCTGCCGCAGTTGCGGCATGCGCGGCGCATTCCAGTCGAGCCTTGGGAAGAGTTCGATTGCCGCGAGCTCTGTTACCCTAGTCATCTCGCCGCTGTCGGGCAGAGCCAGCCGCAGGCGTTCCAGATCGACTCGCAGCACGCGCGCCGAGCCGGAGCTCTTTCGCCGCGCAGGCGGTTCATACGTCGTCTGCCTGCCTTCGTCATTCTCAGTCACCAGAGGAATTGTCTTGCTGCGCGCGATCGAGAGTTCCTGCAGGAACTGCCTGGCCCGGCCGTCGAAGAGCCGGCCCGTCAGGTAGTCGAGCGCGCTTCCGCGGGAATCATCCCAGCCGGAGAGCAGTTGTCCTTCATTCGCGCGGCGCTGGTAGAAGACGCTCATTTCGCTGATGAAGTCCTGCCGGTCGTACTCGCTCGGCCAGCGGTAGCGTCGGGATTTCAGCTCCATGCGCGCGATCAGCGCTTCGGCGAAGAGCTCCCAATCTTGCTGCCAGCCGGGCCTGCAGTGCTGAATGCGGGTCAGGCTGTCGATTTGAATCATCAAGTTTGATCCCTCCGGGCCGCGGTTAAAAAAAATTAAAGCCGGCCTCAACAGTTGAGGCACAGAGCTCGGTATTTAAGCGGACTGTTGCATGACATATTGGCTGCAACAGGCACCTTCCGGAAACTTGGAATCGAGCGCTCTTGCATTACCTCGGCGGCTGCGCGCCGCATGGATGCCGCGCGGAGTGGAACATCCCGCGGGCTGTGCATGTACAAAAGCAATTAACTCTATGATTTTATAAATTGCAAATCGGCCAGCGGCGCGACCGGTTCCGAGAAAAGACGGCGAGCCCTGCCGGAACTAACTATTGAGCAGAACAAGCTGTGAATACACAATGTGTATGAACGGACATTATAAAAAAGGTGTTAATTTATAATCAGAAATTCAGATCGATTCTTGCGCTGCCGCAAAGTTCGCTTCCTTAGTAATCTCGTCGATCGTCAGAATTCCCGTAGCGGGACCGGCACAGACGATCAACGTCTGATCGTTGTAACGCGTGCAGCGGCCGGCCCATTGATGCGTGTGTCCATGCACGAGCACTGTCGGAGCGAGCTCATCTATTAGTGCACCGATGCAGTCGTAGACGAATCCCGGCGCCTTCTGCTCATAGGGAGGCAGTGATTGTACGCGCGGCGCATAATGCGTCAGCAGCACGAGAATATCGCCGGGTTTTTGAAGCTCGAGCACAGCGCTGCTCGCGCTCCAGCAGACATTTTCTAATTGCGCTTCGCCCGGCAATACCCAGTATTCGCCAGACCGGTCCGTGCACCAGCCCACACCCGCAACAATAATACGTTTGGAAACGCGCTGAGCGGTTCCGCTCACATTTATGGTACTGATGCCAAGCACGTTACTTCCGAACACACCCGAGTCATGATTGCCCGGAACGGAAAATATCCTCTTGCCTGCAGAGCGCGCCCACTTGCAAAAGGTTTTTCCGTCGCCGTGCCGCGCCACGTCACCTGCAACCAGCCAGGCCGAAATTTCCGGATCCGCAATGTCGGTCGGCAGATCGCCGTGTGTGTCAGCGAAACAGGCAAGCTTGATTTCCACTCACATACTCCTGTCACTGTTTGCGCTGATTGGAGCAGCGGCGACTTTCATTGACGCAGGCTGGTGCTTTTGAATCCAATGGCAAACCTCGCTGCGCAGGGCCGGCGAGCACCGCGCATTACGCCGTCCTGCCATTTCCTCAACGCGATAAATCCCGCCTTTCTCACCGCTAAGCGCCAGTGTCGCGAGCTCACCTTTATACTCCACGCGATAAACATAATAGTACTCTGAGATCCGCTTATTGCGTGTCAGAGCACAATTTGAGCACGCCTGCGCCAGCTCACGCAGTTCCCCTGTATTCTTCACCGCTGTAATCGTATGTCCTTCGTCCGGAAGGGGCGGCGGCGGGTAAGTGCGTTCAGCGAGTGCGCTCGTTCCGCCGTGACCATTAATAGTTGCAACGTATTCCTCGTGCAAGGCTGCAAGTTCACCCAGTGAGTGCACGCAGAAGGCACCGCGTCGCTCAGGGAGCAGGTGGCGCATCTCAATGACATCGCGCAACTGCCGGACCGCATAGGACTCTCTGTCCTGGTATACGTCATTGCCGAGCTGCTGAACGAAGCGGGCGGAGGCATAACGGCGAAGCTGCGCGTTGCCGGCGATCAGAAGCGCCCCGGTGTTCAGCCGTTTGGCATGCTGCAGCGCTTTGAGCCAGAACGGGTCGTCCATTGCCCGTAACAGAGCCTTCAAATTTGCAAGCCGGGTGCTTTCGTGCGGTATTTTCAGGAGCAGCCGCCGTCCCGCCTCAGAAGGCGCAAACCCGAGCCGTGCGGCGATATCGCGTTGTCTGCGGCGCAGAAGCGCCCGCACGGAGCGCCACGGGCGCTGCACCGCTGGCCGCATGAAACTGCGTGGCAGGGCCAGCGCGAAACCCAATGCAGGATTTGTTTCTCCAAGAAGCTCCGCGGCCGCAGGACCGCAGCGGGCAAGCAGGCACAGCAAGTCGAAGTGCCGTTCCGGGAAGAGCCGGATGATCCTGCGCAGTTCGCGCGGGATCTTCTCAAGGAACCTGCGGCACTGCTCTTCCATCCGATACGCCCAGTTCAGGCGCGGATCCAGCAGCACGTCTTCGCCAAAATCGAACGTAAGCTGACCATCGTCCTCGGGCAGAGTGTATTCGCTGCACCCGGGCTGCCGGCGCAATTCCCTGCAGCCCGAGGCGCTGAAATCACGCAGATTGATGTAGGGACGGCAGGCATGCCATGCCGGCTGCAGTTCGTCGCGTTCCCAGGCTTGCGGCCGCGGCCATACCTTTACAACACAAACGCCCGAATCCGTGAAAAGATAAAGCTTTCCATTTTTCACCGCCATACCGGGGCGGAATGGACGCAAGGTTGTCTGCGGATTCTGGATCATCTGTAGCGTACCGTAGCGGGAACGACATAGGGTATCGCAGCACGCGGACAGGGGATGTCCGTAAGAAAATTCAGGTTGTGCCGGACAACCTTTGTCCAGGCGGCGCGAGTAACATACTGGCCTGTTTATCGTACGACATGCTTAAAAGGAGGCTCATGGAACCCGTCCATGGTTCGTACACGCAGGAAGAATACGACGCACTCGGCGCGCGCTGGGAAGTTGTAGGAGGAGCTTCCGCGGGCGTACTGACCCGGCTTCTGCTGCGGCATGTCGATGGACAGCTCTGCGCCGCTTATGGGGATCGAAAGAAGCTTGAGGCACATCAGATTACGTTCTGCAAAGTCAAACTCGCGTACCAGACGGACGGGGGTTACTGGACAATCGTCTTTCCGATGGGCCCGGTACGTTTTTTTGATGCCAGCTTCGTCGAACCGCTTGCGGCCGCTGGACGTCGCGAGGTCGCCGATTATGAGGGCATTGCCACCCCGCCAGAAACAGTCGAAACGTTCTGGCCTGCGTCGTGAGTTGTAGGCTGAAAAAGAGCGACTATGGTTGCGCCTGTCATTTCAGGAACTTGAAGCTATGCCCAGCAGCACGCTGTTTATCAGCACCGACCTTGCGACACCCGCGGCGGCGCTCTGCGCGAGCCTGGCTCGTGAAGATGCTTCATGCGCAAATCCGTTTGTTCCAGCAAATATCATCGTCCCGAATGCCAGCCTGAAATCTTGGTTGAACCTGCATCTGGCTCGCGAGCAGGGCATCGCCATCAACCTGCGCATCCGCTATCTTGAGAAGGCGCTCTGGGAAATCTTCGCGCAACTGGGTGGAACTCAGCCGTCTGCACCGCTCAGGGAACTGGATCACGAACGCTACCGCATGCTGATCGTGTCGGTGCTTCTCGATCCGAGTGCCGGCGGCAGCGCTTTGAAGCCCATTCGCGATTACCTCGCGGAGCCCGATCCGGCGTCGCGTCAATACTGCCGTCGCGTGTGGGATGTTGCCGACCGGATCGCGCGGCTCATTCGTGATTACGAATATCACCGGCAGGACGAATTCATTCAGCGCTGGCTGCGCGACGAGCCCGCTCTCAACGGAGCCGATGCAGATGATCGTGCGCTGGAACTCTGCGAGCGCGCGCTGTTCCTGATGGTTGCAAAACCCGGCGGCCTGCGCGATACGCTGAGCAAGGCAGAAAACGCTGCTTACAAGACGCTTCCGCAGTTCGCCAATGAAGTGATCGAGGGCGGCTCGTTGCGCAAAGACATACAGCCGCAGCGGCCGGTTCATCTTTTCGGGCTTTCTCAGATTTCCACGTACCACGTACGAGTCCTGCGCTGGCTGGGGCAGCATCTGGAGCTGCGGCTTTATCACATCAATCCGCTCGCCGGCTGCGTTGCTGAGGAACTCAGCCGCGGCGACAAGCATTCGGCTCTCCGGCGGGTGGCCGAAAGAGTGGCAAAGGAAAAATCCGTCCAGCAAGTGCCTGCTCAGCAGCTTCTGCAATGGGCAGATGCGGCCGCAGCAACCTTGTGGCGCATGTCGGATCTGACCGGAGCGGACCGCAAAGAGCCGCCGTTCGCAATCGAGGTTCTTACGAGCCGTGCAGCCGCTGCGAAAGCACCTGATGGCGACTGTGTGCTGCGGCGCGTGCAGCAGCAGACATTGAATCTCCCATCAAGCAAAACCAGACTTTGTCAGGATCGCTCTCTCCAGGTGCTCGCCTGCCCCGGCGCGCTGCGCGAGATCGAAGCGATTCAGCAGAGCATTCTTCATAACCTGCGCACCGACCCCAGCCTCAAGCTTTCGGACATTGCCGTGCTGGTTACAGATATGAATCTGTACCGCCCGCTGATCCAGAGCGTTTTCGAACGGCGGCTGTTTAACGCGGCGACAGGCGAAAGCGCACCGTCTCCTATTGCCTACACAATTGCCGATTACAACGCCGCCGGCGTAAGCGTCTTCGGCCAGGCGCTGCTGGGCATGCTCGATATCGGACTAAACGCTTTCACGCGTTCGCGCGTGCTGGAAGTGCTCCTGAATCCCTGCTTTCTTGAAAAAATGAACGTCAGCCGCGAGGAAGCGGTCACGTGGATGGACTGGGCTGAGCGCTTGTGCGTGTACCACGGCTGGGACCGTGAAGACAAACGAGAAGCCGGCTTCGGCGACTCGCGATACTACACGTGGAAGCTCGCGCTGCAGCGCTTGCGCCTTGGGCGTGTGATGGAAGCGCCGGATGGAAATCCCGAACACCCTGCACCGGTGTACAAGGACGTGATTCCATATGCCGACCTGGAGACAGCCGATTCAGCCAGCCTGAATGCCTTCTGCATGGCCGTTGAAAAGCTGATGCCGCGACTGCTTGAATTTCGCAGCACGCCCGCCAGCGGCTCAGAATGGCGCCGGCGTCTACAGAGCCTGATGGACGACTTTCTGGAAATTCCTTCCGAGCTGCCGGACGAAGCGCAAGTGCGGCGCGCGATCCTGCAAGGCTTGCCGAACCTGGTGGTCCTCGATGCCGTGGCGCAAAGCGATTCATCGCGAAAAATCACGCTGCCGCTCATCCGCGAATTCACGCTCTCTCTGCTGGAGGGAATCGAAGCCGGGGCAAACGCCTTTGCCGGCAGCGGCGTCGTCGTTTCCGCGCTTCAGCCGGCGAGGCCGATTCCGTACCGGATCGTGTACATCGCGGGGCTTGGGGAAGGGAAGTTTCCCGCCTCAGACGTCAACTCCCCGTTCGACCTTCGGGAGATGCACGCGCTTCCAGGTGATATCCGGACACCCGAGGCACAGCGCCTGCAGTTCCTGGAAGCGCTGCTCAGCGTCCGTGAAAAGCTGTATCTGCTCTATAGTTGCCGCGAGCTGCAGAAAGACCAGGAGTTGCATCCCTGTTCGCTGCTGTTGAAGCTTTGCAGGTACATCAAGGAAACAATCATCGGCGCCGATTTCCAGAGCGTTAAAGTACCGCTGAGCCCGCATGACCCACGCTACCTTCTGGAAAATGCGGGACCTGAAAAGGAATACAGCGATGCGCTCGTCAACTATTCGCATGCCGACCGGCTGCTGGCTCTTAAGGAGTGCGGCCCAGCCAGCGGCGCGGCAGCGCTTGGCTTGGCGATTCGTGAACGCCTGCTGAAGGCCAGCACGGCTCCCGCCGGCGATCCGCCCGCTTCTTTGCGAGTGAGCGTCAAAGAGTTGGCCGGATTTTTAAAGAATCCTGCAGAAGCGGCGCTGAAGAGACATCTGCGGCTCTATGATGAATACGAAAAGGAAGACCGCGAGGATGAGCCCTTCTACACCGATGAAGATGCCACGCGCACCCTCGCGCAGGACACGCTCACGCGCATTGTTGCAAGCGCCGCAAAGAATCCCAAAACGCTGGAGACCTGGAAGAACGACGTGGAACGCCAATACAGTGAACGCGTTCTGAGCGGGGATGCGCCCGACGCAGAATTTGCCACAGCCGATCTTGGCCGCCTGAAGCGCCTGGTCAAAACGCGTCTGGACGCCGGCCACGGAGCGGGCTCGCTGGCGAAATTTGTCGACGACCTGAGCAGTGCTGTCTTCTGCGGACCCGTGCAGATCGGCCACAGTCATCAGCCACGCGGTGCAACCTTGCGCTTTCCAGCACTTTCGCTCAGGAACAATGCATTGGTCCCGCCGGCGGATCGCGACATTCTCGTGAGCGGCACGTGCGATCTGGTCTGGCAGTCGGCCGAGGCTATTCATATAGCCCTGATCCTGCACAACAAAACGACTGAAGACGTTGGCAAGGATGTGCTGACGCACTACCTGATCGAGCCGGTGCTGTTTTATTTAGCGCTGCTCGCCGGCGAGCTCGACAATCCCGATGGCCATTCGTCACGCACGTGGATCGGTTCCCGACCGCTGCATCTCACCATTGCTCTCGAGGATGGTTTTGCAAAATTCACCTATTCCGTCTCGCCTGCTGAAGCACGTGAATATCTGTCGTATTTGACGAATGAGTTTTTGAAATTTGCGCAATTGCAGACTCTGCCCTATTTCACGATTGCAAAAAACGAGCAGTTACGCGGCGCCTTTGAATATGCCGACGATGATCCGCGCCTTCCGCAGCTTCGCGACGATTACCCGCAGCTGCTTCAGGACGCCTTGTATGAAGATGAGGAAAGTGCGATTCCCGGAGACACCCGCCTGCGTGTGACGGATCTCCTTTCGGCGGACATTCCCGCGGATGCTTTTGAAATCGTCCGCAGACGTTTCCGGCTCCTGGATCGTGGCCCCGCGCAGAATCGCGCCGGGGGGGCTCAGTCCGAAGGCGGAGACACCGTTGCGGCCGGCACCTCGCCAAGCCCCAAAACAACTGACGGTTCGACCAAATCCGCCAGGCGCAAGAAAAAGTAGAGGAGGCGCGCATGCCAGACGATTATTCGTTCCAGACGCACGCCGTCTTCGAAGCTTCGGCGGGCACCGGCAAGACGTACAAGATTGAACGACTGCTGATTCAGGCCGTCGTTGAAAAGGGCGTGGCGATCAACAGGATTCTCGTCGTCACCTACACGGAAAAGGCCGCGGGCGAGCTGAAGGATCGCCTGCGCGCGGTGCTGGAACGCGAACTGGATCAGGCCCTTGCACAACGAAAATCGGGCGCATGTGTCGAACGGCTGAAGGCGGCACTCGAGAACTACGATCACGCACAGATCTCAACGATTCACGCATTCTGCCTGCGCGTTCTCAATCAGAACCCTTTCAGCCACAAGTTTGGCGGCCGAAGCGCCATGGCTGATGAACGCGATATCATCGAAACGTGCCTGCGCAGAGTGCAACGCTCGGACTGGAGAAAGCAATTCGGCAGCGAGCTCGTGCCGATTATGGATCTCTCCGGGTTCACCAACACCAACAATGGCGGAAAGAAGTGGGAAAAGACGTTGATGGAAGTGGCCAGCCACTTCCGTGAGAAGTGCGGCCACGTTATCGAACCTGCGGCAATCGCGCAGGTTCGTCAGGAGCTCGAAAAGCAGAAGCCGAGAATTCTCGAAGCACTTCAGGCTGCCAGGAAGCTGGTGGATCTCTCGCCCTGCCGCGCGGCAGATCATCCACTCTACGCGGCTTATGGTCCGCCAAACAGGAACCGCGATGCCCGCCGCCGTACGATCCTTCTTGCACTGCTGAACTGGATTTGCGATGAGGAATCGCTGCAGAATCCAGTGTCCACGTTTGCCGAAATGCTTACTGCGTGCAGAAAGAATGGAAAGTTCAACGAGACGCACTTTGAAGCGCTGCTGGAGAGCGCAGACGAGGAAAGTCCCTCGTATGGAATCTACGCAAAGCTGGCGGAGTTACTCAATCCGCTCTGCTCCACATTGCAGGGGTTGCAGTACCAGCTCACCGTCCAGACTATCGGCGGAGTCATACGTCAGATGGAAGCGTATAAGCTCGAGCAGGGATTGCAGAGCTTCGAAGATTTTCTCACGCGAGTCTCAGACGTTCTGGAATCTCCTGGCGGCGCAAAGCTGCTGGCGAAACTGCGCAGCGAATACAGCATCGCCATCGTTGATGAATTCCAGGACACTGATCCGGTTCAGTGGAAAATTTTCAAGTCTCTCTTCATGCAAAGCGGAGGGGATCACAAGCTCGTGGTCGTCGGCGACCCCAAGCAGGCGATTTACGGCTTTCGAAATGCCGACATCAATACGTATCTACAGGCGCGTAAGCACATCTGCGGAGAAAATGAGCCCCACAGGCTCACCCAGAACTTCCGCTCGTCGAAGGAAATTATCGACGCGCTGAATTGTGTTTTTAAAGATGGCGAGATGTTCTCGAGCGGCGACGGAATCACCTATGAGAATATCGATCCCGCGCCGGAGAAGGAGCGCACAAAACTATCCGGCACTGACCATTCGGGCCGCCGCGCATTGACTCTTCTGACATTCCCTGGCGCCGACAAGCCGAAGACCGCGGCACGTGCGATGGCACAGTTTGTCGGAGATGAAACCGAGCGGCTGCTACGCGGTAACGGCGGGCGCCCGGCGTTTTCTTTTATTTCGCGCAAAACCAATGGAATGCCGCGTGAACTGCGCGCAAGTGACATCGCCGTGCTGGTGTTCAAGCGCAAGGAAGCACTGGCCGTCGAAGAACAATTCCGCGCGCATGGAATCCCCTATACCTTTTACAAAAAGAAAGGAATCTGGCAGTCCGATGAAGCCGTTCATCTTGGCTTTGTGCTGAAAGCTTTGGCGCGCTGTGGCGACGAAGAAGCGTTCCGCAAGATGCTGCTCACGCGATTCTTCGCTTTGAGACCCGGGCAGATCTCCGGCATTGAAGAGTCCGCAGCGGGTCAGGCGATACGCAGTCTGTACAGCGAATGGAGGCAGCTGGCGGCCGGCCGCCACTGGGCAGAGCTTTTCCGGTCAATTCTGGAAGACACCGGGGCATTCTGGAGCGAAGGCAGCGCCGATGATGGCGCCCGCCGGCTCGCGAATTACCGGCACATCCTGCAGACGCTTGCATCACGCGCGTACCAGAGCGGCAAGGGCCTGCTGGAGCTCGTTGAACTACTTGAGAAAAATCGCGTTACGCGAACGAGCGAAGATGA
>Ga0196964_10000939_pt1 | contig 15688 bp, 13 predicted proteins | sample S1_10metaG_FD_148615 | JGI IMG/M metagenome (GOLD analysis project Ga0196964, IMG submission 148615) | Soil microbial communities from Anza Borrego desert, Southern California, United States - S1_10 | ecosystem: Environmental > Terrestrial > Soil > Desert | place: USA: California | collected...
TTGATGAAATCAACTGTGCCGTTCGGTCATAGACCCAAAGATGTCCATCTTCATCGATATACCACGCTGACGTTTTTTCTGGAAGGCTCGTGTGGGTGGTATTGCCGGAACGTGTGAGTTGCATGATATTTTTTCCATTTTGGAAAAAGAGGGATGGAATATTCATATTTTTGTTCCACTGGTAGATGAGGGTTGTTGTATTGGCCGGCAATGGCATGGTCTGAATGATCCCTTCGTTTCCTCCATCAATAAAGTGAAGTATTCGGCCGGATGGTTGAGAGGTCACGAGTAGCGCGTATGCATACCACGGTGACCAGTCGATGTGGGGAATATTGCCGATGGTATCTCTCGACAGGAGCGTTTTTTTACGCGTTCGTGTATCAAGGAGATACACGTGTTGGAGTTGGGATTCGGGCGTACTGAAGAGGATGTGATTTCCATCATGTGAAGCGGAAAAACGATCGATAAAAACATCCGTTGTCAAAAAAGGTACTGGAAGACTGTCTCGGAAGAGGGTAATATCTTTAATATAGGTTGTTTTTCTACTGCTGACCGTAATATCTTTTTCCCATGTTTTATATCCTTCCTTTTCAATGCGAATATGATAGGTGCCGGGCGCGCGGTTGGCGAGGCGCAGCGGCATGCGCCGATCGATGCGAACCGTATTTAAATAGACAGCAGCGTCGTTCGGCTCGACGTCGATGCTGATGACTCCTGTCTGCTGGATTGTCTTGTTTTCCACGTCGTATCGGTATCCTGCAGTATAAAAAAGAACAAGGGGTGCAATCAAAAAAAAGAGCATAAAAAGAAACACCATGATGAGGCGTCGGATCGGTTTTGTAAGAAAAATGCGGGGATAGCTCATAGATTGCTTTTTTGGATGGAATTTTATATAATAATACCGTATTTTTTACATCATTTCAATACGCTATGGCACGGTTTGTGATTACGGGCGGAAAAGCGCTTCATGGAACGGTTCAGCCAATTGGGAACAAAAACGCGGTGGTGAAAATGATTCCGGCAACCTTATTGACGACAGAGCCGGTCACCCTTACCCATGTTCCGGATATCCGCGATGTTGATACCATGCTTTCCATCATGAAAACGCTCGGTACGGACATTACCTATGATAAGACGAAGGGTGTCTTAACGCTCCAGACAAAAACAATCATGAAAACGATTGTCGACCCGGACTTAGCCAAAAAATTACGGGCTTCAAACATGTTTCTTGGCCCCCTCTTGGCCAGGAAAGGGATGGTGACCGGTATTATGCCCGGGGGAGACAAGATAGGTCCGCGTGAAATGAATGCTCATTTTGATGGCTTACGTCAGCTGGGAGCACGATATAAAAAGAACGCCGATGATAGTTTTACCTTAAAGGGGAAGGTGGTCGGGGCCGATGTATTTTTGTACGAACCGAGCGTCACAGCCACAGAAAATGTCATTTTGGCCGCGGTATTAGCGTCAGGAGAGACGACTATTACGAATGCCGCCTCAGAACCACATGTCCAAGAATTGTGCAGAATGTTGAACGGCATGGGGGCTACCATTGACGGTATTGGAACGAATCGTCTCCATATCGTTGGTGTTGATCGACTCCATGGAACGACGCATCAAGTTCCTGTCGATTACATTTACGTAGGTACCATGGTTGTTCTCGCAGCGATTACTGGTGGAGAACTCACGATTCAAAACGTTGTTCATGATGATTTGAAAACGATTGTCTATTTCTTTGAAAAATTGGGTGTACGTACGGTCATGAAAGGAAATGATCTTGTTGTGCCGGGGAAACAGCGTTTGGTTATCCGGGATCATGAGTGGGCCCGCATTAAGGGGGTCTATTCTCAGCCGTGGCCGTGTTTTCCGTCTGATATGATGAGCCTTATGATCGTTCTTGCCACCCAAGTCAAGGGATCGACGCTCTTTTTTGAAAAAATGTATTCCGGACGCATGTTTTTTGCCGACTATCTGAATGGCCTCGGAGCAAATATTATTATTGCCGACCCGTATCGCGTTGTGGTGAATGGAAAATCGAAACTCCGCGGAGGGACGCTGTACGCGACTGATATTCGTGCGGGAATGGCCTATGTAGCAGCTGGACTCTGCGCCGAAGGAAAGACAGTGGTCGAGCATGTCGACCATATCGATCGCGGATATCCGCATATTGAAAAAGTATTACAGGCGTTAGGAGCTCGTATTGAGCGTGTTGAGTCATAATTTCTCTCCCATGCAAAACGAACCAATGACAACAAAAACAAAACGGTGGATCCTCCTTGGCTTTGCCAGCATTCTTTTTTCATTTGGTTTGGGGTTGGTGATCGGAAAAGCATGGGATATCCATGGAGATGTGTTAAATGCGTCTGGCTCTGTCGACATTGTAAAAGTCATGAATCTGTACAGTAAGACGCGATCATCTGAAGTTGATTTTGACCAATTTTGGCGCGTATGGGATCGGGTCAAAGAGAAATATGTCGATCAGCCGGTCAATGATGTTGATTTATTTTATGGCGCAATCCAAGGTCTTGTTCAGGGTCTTGATGATCCGTATTCAGTCTATTTCCCTCCAACAAAGGCAGAGGAATTTACCAAGGATCTGGCTGGTGAATTTGAGGGCATTGGTGCCGAAATTGGATTAAAAGCGGATCAGTTGACTGTTATTGCTCCTTTGCCAAGTTCTCCCGCAGAAAAAGCAGGTTTAAAGCCGGGAGATAAAATTTTTACCATTGATAAAAAAGAAACATTCGGATTATCGCTGGAAGAAGCAATCGCCCTCATTCGGGGAAAGAAAGGAACACCAGTTGTTCTGACGGTAAGTGGAAACGGCGTAGAGGAAGCGCGCGAAGTCAGCATTATTCGTGACACCATTAATGTCCCGACCGTTATCTCATCCATGAAGGAAGGAAATATCGGGTATATCCGCATTGGGTACTTTAATGAAAATACAGGAAGAGATTTTAATAAAGCAGTGACGGATCTTCTCCTCAAATCTCCGAAAGGATTTATTCTCGATTTACGAAGCAATCCAGGGGGGTATTTGGAAACGTCCGTGGATGTCGCTAGTGAATGGATTACGAGCGGTCCGATTGTAAAAGAATTATTGCAAGGGGGTGTCAAACAGCAGCATGATACGCGCGGTACGCATCGCCTTGCAGGAAAGAAAACGGTCGTCCTGGTGGATGCAGGAACAGCATCTGGTTCAGAAATTGTCGCAGGAGCGCTTCAGGATCATGGTGCTGCGATTCTGGTCGGAGAAAAGACGTACGGAAAGGGCTCTGTGCAAGATTTTGAGATTCTTCCGGACGGATCCGCATTGAAGCTCACCATTGCAAAATGGCTGACTCCAAAAGATCGGCATATTGACAAACAAGGGATTATGCCTGATATTGTCTTGGAACAGATGTTTGAAGAGGATGCATCTCAAACGGGCGAGACGTCTGTGCGAGATCTTGGCCTGGAAAAGGCGCTGTCTCTCATAAAAGGAACTTAATATAAAACACACCAGTATGTTTCGCGGCAAAGTAATTTCAGGATTAGGAGTGGGGAGAACGTTAGGCTATCCTACAGCGAATCTTGATACGCCGCAGAATGAAATCCCACTCGGGAGCGGTGTGTATGCCGTCCGCGCAGAACTGGTTGGGAAAACGTATGCAGCGGCGCTGGTCCTTAGCCATGAGCCGTGGAAAGTAGAGGTTCATCTGCTCGAGTATGATGGAACAAGTTGTTACGGTCGCGTCATGGACGTTTTTCCCGTACAGAAAGTAAGCGAATTGGAACGGATTGAGTCTGAAGAAGAATTGAAAAAGAAAATTATGGATGATATTGAATTGGTAAAGCGCGTCTTGTCTCGGTAGTATGTTCACCGGTATTGTACAATTTGTTGGAACAATCCAGGACCTAGAGCGGACAACGACAGGGATCCGAATGGGTATACGGGCTCCGGAGATGAAACGGGCGCAGATTGGCGCAAGTGTGTCTGTGGACGGCGTATGCCTGACCCTGGCCAAGAAGATAAAAAAAGTATTTTGGTTTGATGTCATGAAAGAAACATGCCGAAAAACAACCCTCGGCAAGAGAAAGAATGGTGACCCCGTCAATCTTGAATTATCGCTTCGGATGGGTGATGAGGTTGGCGGACATTTTGTCTACGGTCATGTGGATGGTGTAGGGACGGTGACAGGGGTAAAAAAAGAAAAACGGGAATGGCTCGTGTCTGTCCGTCTTCCACATGAATTGATTGCCTATATGGCGCCACAAGGGTCTATTGCCATAAACGGCGTCAGCTTAACGGTCGCACAGAGGAAAAAGGATGTGATAGTCGTATCTCTGGTTCCGCATACGATTACACAGACGACATTTAAACATATAGAGAAAGGGGATGAAGTAAATATTGAATGCGATATGCTCGCAAAATATAGCGTATCATTCCTCACATCAACAGTATGGAAAAAGGCGTAACATTTCCTCCACTTCAAGGGAAAGGATTGAAGATTGGCATCGTCCGTTCACAATGGAATGGCGATATGACAGAAGCGCTGGTGGAACAGTGCGTTCAAGCACTTCAGGATCATGGGGTACAGAAAAAAGACATTATCCTTCTTGACGTTCCTGGTTCATACGAATTGGTTTTTGGTGCAAAGACCTTAATTGACCGTTACCAGTGCGATGTCATTGTTCCGATCGGTGTTCTTTTAAAAGGGGAGACCATGCATTTTGAATATATCGCTTCCGCAGTGTCCCAGGGAATTATGGATTTAAGCCTTAATACTGGCGTGCCGATCATCTTTGGTGTGCTTACGTGTCTGACAAAAAAACAAGCAGAAGAACGGTCGATCGGAAAGAAAAGTCATGGGTATAATTGGGGTCTTTCTGCAGTCCAGATGGCAATGATTCGAAAGGCGAAGAAAAAAACATAAATACTTCGTTATGCTTGAATTATACCAATTTGAGGGATGCCCATATTGCGCAAAGGTGCGACAGAAATTATGCGATCTCCATCTCGACTATATATGTCGGAATGTGCCAAAGGATGCTACAGAAAAGCGGAATGCTACGATCATAAAGCTAGGTGGAAAGATGCAGGTGCCGTTTTTGGTCGATCAAAACAGAGGAGTATATATGTACGAAAGCGATGATATTATCCGCTATCTCGATGAAACATACGGACAGAGATAATAAAACCGCCTTTCAGGCGGTTTTATTATAGTTTGGTAAACCGAGAAATTTCTTTACCATCGACGAGAACAGTTTCCTGGAACATGGCTAAGGGACGAACCCAAAGGTCTGCGAGACTTTGTTCATATAACGGTTTATAGACGACCAGATCTTCCAGTGTTTCCGAGTGCTTCGCAATGCCAATTACTTCATATTCTTTTCCTTTGTAGTGGCGATAGGTTCCGGGAACAATATTCATACGGTTAGATTCGTTCAACCCAGTGTGGGTCAATGCTGACTTCAAGTTCAAGATACATTTTTTGGTTCGTTGCCGCTTCTAATTCTTTTCTTGCCATCTGGCCGATTTCTTTAATTTTCTGTCCGCCTCGTCCGATGATGATCCGCTTGTACCGTTCCTGATTGGTGAGGATTCTCGCCGTAACGACGGTAACGCCTTCCTTTTCTTCCACATTGTCTACCTCGACACTCATGGAATAGGGAACTTCCTTATCAAAGACAGAAAATACTTTTTCACGGATAATTTCCGCGATCCAAAAATAGTTGTCGATATTCGTTAGCTGTTCTTCCGGATACATAGGATCTCCTTCCGGAAGTAGCTCCATCACTTTTTCCTTCAGCGGCTGGATATGGCTTGCGCGAAGAGCAGAGAGATGGAGGGTGGCGTCAAAATCACTACTCCAGGCTTCATAGGAAGCTTCAAAACGGCGTTCCCGGTGAGGGAGATCGCTTTTGTTCAGTACAAGGATTTTTGGTGTATCCAAGTGTCGGATCATGCCGTAGACGGCACGTTCTTCTTGTCCAATTTCTTTTGAGGGGTCGACCACGTAAATAATGAGGTCAATATCTTGGATGGCTTCTTTAATTTTATTAAAAAGCTTTGCGCTTAGTTCGCTTCTGCGTTCTTTAAATACCCCCGGCATATCGACAAAGACCGCCTGTCCTTCAGGCATATTGAGTACACCATGGATGATATGGCGCGTCATTTGGGCACGAAAACTCGTCGCTGCAATTTTGGTGCCGACCAGGGTATTTAAGAGGGTGGATTTTCCAACATTCGATCGTCCAACGAGGGCGACAAAGCCTGATTTCATAGAATGTTCCTGATTAATTTTTGTACTCTATCATATCCTTGCCCCTTTTTCAAGGGTTTGTTATAGTACACCTAGCTATAAATTTTTACTGTATGAAAGTAATTCTTCTTCGGGATGTCCCTGGAACAGGGAAAAAGGGGGACGTAAAGGACGTGGCCGACGGGTATGCCCGTAATTTCCTTGTAAAACAAGGGCTTGTCAAAGTCGCTACGCCAGGCGGTGTTTCTCAGTTGGCTGCTAGTACAGATAGAAAGAAAAAGGAAGCAGCGCAGGATTTGAAAGTATCTCAAGCACTTGCCGCCAAAGTGGATGGAATGGAAGTGGAAGTGCAAGGAAAAGTAAGCCAAGAAGGGACTTTGTATGCCGCGGTCGGACCAAAGGTGATTGCAGAGGCAGTGAAACGGCAATTAGGTGCAGCAGTAAAACCCGAACAGGTGCGTATTCCGACACCGATCAAAGAATTAGGCGAAGCAACGGTTACGATTGCATTCGGGCACGGTCTCGAAGCCGAGCTTCGCGTCACAGTAACGGCAGCGTAAACCCTCCACAACGGAGGGTTTTTCAATACTATAATCTGTGCTATACTTTATCAAGTATTTTTATTTTTTGGGGATGTGAACATATGGTAAAAAAAGGAAAACAGAAGTTTATTTTTGTGGTAGGAGGTGTTCTTTCTGGAGTTGGCAAGGGGGTCACATCAGCATCGCTTGGAGCTATTTTTACCGAGAAAGGCTTTCGTGTCACTGCCTTGAAAGCCGATCCGTACGTGAACGTTGATGCGGGTACTATGAATCCGGTAGAGCATGGAGAAGTATTTGTGACCGATGATGGTGATGAAACGGATCAGGACATGGGTAATTATGAACGTTTTTTAAATGTGGATCTCCAGTCGGACAATTACATGACGACCGGAAGAGTCTATCAGACGGTGATTCAGAATGAACGCTCAATGAAGTACAAAGGAAAATGCGTTCAAGTCGTTCCCCATATCCCAGAAGAGATTATCCGTCGTATTCGGAATGCTGCGGACAAACATAATGCTGAAATAACCATCATTGAAATCGGCGGTACGGTCGGGGAGTATGAAAACATTTTATTCCTTGAAGCGGCTCGCATGATGAAATTGGAAGATCCGGACAGTGTCGCCTTCGTTCTCGTCAGTTATCTTCCGGTGCCGTCGCATATTGGAGAAATGAAAACGAAACCGACGCAGCATGCATCACGCGCGCTGAACAGTGCAGGGATTAGTGCAAATATTATTATTGCACGCGGTCCGATGGAATTGGATCAGCCGCGTCGAGAAAAGCTTGCGATCCACTGTGGCGTACCGAAAGATCGCTGTATATCTGCACCTGATGTATCGACCATTTATGAAATTCCACTCCTCTTGGAAAAACAAGACATGGGGAATAAATTATTGGCCGATTTGAATATAAAGAAGAGAAAAACTAATCTTGTGGCATGGGAACATCTCGTTGACCGAATTAAACATGCAAAAAAAGAAGTGCATATTGCCGTTGTTGGAAAATACTTCGGGACCGGCAATTTTACCCTTGCCGATTCGTATATTTCCGTCATTGAAGCGGTGAAGCATGCATGTTACGAAAATGACGTCCTTCCAAAATTGGAATGGGTGGATTCTGAAGAATTTGAACGAAGTTCGGCAAAAATAAAGCAGCTTGCTGCCTATGATGGCATTATTGTTCCTGGTGGTTTTGGCAGTCGTGGTGTCGAGGGAATTATCAGTGCGATTCGTTTCGCGCGAGAGCAGAATATTCCGTATTTTGGGCTCTGTTATGGCATGCAGCTTGCGACAATTGAATTCGTGCGCCATGTGCTTGGCAAAGAGAAGGCAAATACGATGGAAATCAATCCAAAAACACCTGATCCGGTCATTATTGCAAATCCACACCAAGCGAAGAATATTGCGGAAGGGAAATACGGCGGAACGATGCGTCTTGGAGCGTATGATTGCGTTCTTCGAAAAGGAACCCAAACGCGCCGTGCGTATGGCCAGGATACGATTTCTGAACGGCACCGCCATCGATATGAATTTAATAATGCGTATAGTGATATTGTAGAAGCAGCTGGCCTTCACATTGTGGGTGTCAATCCAGAATCAGACCTGGTAGAAATCGTTGAATTGAAGGACCACCCGTTCTTCGTGGGAGTCCAATTCCATCCAGAATTTAAATCGCGTCCCATGCATCCACATCCATTGTTTCATGCCTTTATCAAAGCGGCAGTGAAAAAGTAGATAATAAAATACCGCCGGTTGGCGGTATTTTATTTATCTTTTATTGTGCGGTATACCAGCTTGCTGCTCTCGGCGCTTCGATACTTCTCATTGGAAGCATTGGACGAATTTCATTCAAGAGAGTTGCATAGTCGTATCGGAAGGAAATAGTGTTGTTTTCATCCTGCATACACGTAAATGCTGCCTGTGCCCTTGCCATGACTGCGTTCCACTCTGCTTGGGACAAGAAACGGTAGAATGGGCGAATGGTATTAGTGAGCGTTCGTTCAACGTCACTCCAGGTAAGCGTAGTTTCATAGACATCGTTACTGTCCTTGAAGGTTTGGCAATAACTGAGGACATCTTCAACGTGGTCAATGCCGCCGGCGTCAGATTGCGGCGCGGTGCGCAGACATGCGAGAACATCTGGTTCTGCGATACATTGAGCGCGACGTGTGGTAAGAGCATTTTTTGGAGGAATGCTTCCGGAATCAATCCCACGATTATATATGTAATCGAGGAATTTTGTCTTTGAAGAAAAGTCACGCGCAACATCATCAAACTCGTTCAAGCGGAAAAAGTTGGTACGATTAAACATTTCTTGTGTTAATTTCATGTAGAGCCCGACGGTCATTGAACTCTGACCCCAGTCATGGACGTATGCGTCAAAGTTTGGCTGAATAAAATGACTTGTTCCGTATTGCATTTTTATTTCTGCAAATCCGGTGCCTTCTTCAATCTGGTAATAGCCATCATTTGGATTTTCAACGGGGCGAACTTGTAATTTTGATTCTTTCGTTGCAAGAGCGGTAAAGTAGTTTGGTTCAATGTCAAACAAGACTGCCGCAGTACCAATGCCGAGGGCTTGGTCTTTACTGGTGATGCGGGCGTTAAAAGGGGCTCCCCATACCTCTGGTAATGCGGCTTGTCCTAAACGAATTTCCGTATTGCGAGGATCTCGATTCCAAATACAGTATTCGATATTCAGCTGTGGCACATGGTTCGGTCGGTGAAAGCCGGGAATGGTGCAGCTACCGCTTACTTGTCCTGCACGGTTTACGGTAATGGTATATGTTCGCTGTGTGTTGTTCGCGCCGCGGACAGTGACTTCGATGATGTTTTGTCCAGGTACAAGGCCAACTTCGATTGTACCACCACTTGTGATTTGCCAGCTTTGGTTTCCAAGCGATGTTGAAATGGTGATGGAAGAATAGTTCCCACTGACAATCGGTGTAATGTTGACACTATTCTCAAACTCAGTCGCTGCAAGAGTATATGAAGTCACTGCTGTCTGGAATTGTGGTTGGAGAGATGCCTCAATATTTTCACTGATAGATTGGACGATAAATCCGGTATTTGCTGGTGGGGTATAGGTACAGGATTGTGACAAAGGAGGTTGTGGCGTATCTGCAGTAGGGCAGTCAAATGACTTTCTATATGTCGCGCAGGTCTGTGTGCCGTTTGATTGACATGCATTCCAATTATCACACACCCAGGTATCCGCAGTGCATGATTGTGCTGGCTGTTGTCGGTTAATGACGACCATGTACACTTTTTTTGTACCATTTTGAGCGGTTACTTCAATATTGACAACATTTCTTCCCACAACGAGCGGGAGACGTGTGCCGTTACCAGAGATAACTGTGGCACCATTCATTTTTATTGTAGCGTTGGAATTGGTGGTTCTGGCGGTGAGGGTAAGTTCGTTCACGGCGTTCGGTACCGTAATAGTGTAGTCTGTAATTGCACTGTTAAAGGAAGGAGAAAATGTTTGTGTTGGATTTATGGTAAGTGCTGACAGTGTTGCATCATTACTTAATACTACAGTCGCGGCCGCGCGGTTTGCAGTGACTGTATATGTCCGTTGCGTTTGTCCATCTTCTGCGGTTACGACGATACGAATCGTATTGCTTCCTGTCTGCAAAGGAACGGATATGGTCTGTCCTCGAGCAACCGTTTGGTTGTTCACCGTAACAGTCGCTCCTGTATGGGAGGCGGTCGGTGTAAGGATAACTGCGCTTTCTCCCGCTTGGGCAGACAATGTGTATGTCAGCGTATTGGCGGTAAAGGCAGGACTAAATGATCCAGAAATATTTTCCGTAAGGGAAGACAAGACAGCATTATTGCTGCGAGCCGGTTGTTGCCGTGTCACCCGAACGGTGTACGTCCGCTGTGTTTGATTTTCCGCTTTGACAACGATGGTAATGGTATTTTCTCCAACAGCAAGCGGTAGTGTGAGACTGCTTCCGCTACTGACCGGATTATTATTGATGGAAATGGTCGCACGTGCGTGATTAGCCGTCGGTGTGAGTGTTATCTGCGTGACAGCATGTGCAACGGTCATCGTGTATGCCGTCTGACTACTCACAAACGATGGATTGAAATTTTCCGTCAGATTTTCAGTGAGTTGTCGAAGCGTTGCATCGTTACTTTGCGCTGGAGGTGCTTGTCGAACAATATTGACCCAGTATGTTCGCTGTGTTCGTCGATCTTCTGCAGTTACTTGAACTGGAATGACATTATTTCCGGTGTTTAATGTGACTGGTACACCTTGGCCATTAGCTGCAATCTGGTTGTTAATAGTCATGGTTGCGCGTGCGTGATTGGTCACTGCTGTGAGCGTGATACTCGTCACCGACGATGATACAGTCATGGTGTATTGCACCTGGTCTCTATTGAATGGGGTATTCAAATTCGCTGGACCGTAGTTTTCTGATAGTGAAGAAAGAAAAGCATCTGTACTTAAGACAGGAGGAGTGGTAGAAGTAGGTGTACTTGTACTTGTGATGACATTGCGTGCGCGAAGTTCGGCGTCAATGGTTGGTGCGCAGTTTCTTTGTTGTTCACGATTATACTGAGCGGCTGCCGTAATTGGATCTCCGACACGGTAGGAAGCCATATTTTGTTGTGGCAACATAATGATGTCACGTTGCCACGTAGTGCCGTGAAGTGATTGAACAATCGCTTCGGTCGTAATCCACCGAAGGGTTGCACCACAGGAAACCGCATAGACGCGAGGCGTGCCACGGAATTGAAGGAGTTTGACTCCAGGACGGGCGGTCACATAGTGTCCGCCTTCTGGGATCGCATCAAATTCTGAACAGGAAATATTCCGCAATGTAGAAAAATTGTTGTAATAGGTGTAATACACGTAGGCGTTGGGAAATGGGTACCGTTTTCCGTCGCTCGCGATATAATCCACGCGATATGAACGAGGACAACTGACTAATGTGCCAGTCGGGTAGTCCACTGCACGGCTTTCTTGGGGTACGCTCATGACCCCGGTGATCGCCATAGTGAACCCCGCGATCCACAGAAGTGCTTTTTTCATAGAAACAAGATTAAAAACGTCAAAATGATATAAGAATGTATATAGGTAGTAGTACTTGAGAATACTACTTTTGTCAAGATTAAGCCAATAATTGTTGGTTTACAGCAGAAGAAAAATCCGCTACAGTATCCGCATCTATGGCAACCGATGTTCAAGCGATTAAAGACAAAATAGACATTGTCCAATTTATTGGAGAATACGTCGAATTGAAGCCGGCGGGAAGCAATCATAAAGGACGGTGTCCATTCCATGGAGAAAAAACGCCATCCTTTATGGTCCACCGTGACCGGCAATTTTGGCATTGTTTTGGTTGTGGCAAAGGGGGAGACGTGTTTACGTTTGTTCAAGAAATGGAAGGTGTCGAATTTATTGATGCCCTCCGTATCCTTGCGGAAAAAGCTGGGATCCCCCTTGAATCGATTCGGACAGATATTACCGGCAGTCAGCGAAACCGCCTGAAAGATATTTTATTGGAGGCTGCACGTTTTTTTCACCATTTTTTTTTACAGATGCCGGCATCACAAAACGCCCGTGCCTATTTGTCTCAACGCGGTCTCACGAGTCAAACCATTGACGAGTGGCAGATTGGGTATAGTCCGGAACAATGGGATTTATTGACGAAGTATCTTTTAAAAAAGGGCCACAGTATTGACGATCTTGTCGCAGCGGGTCTCACCATCCAAAAAGACGGCGCGGATATTCGTCGCGGCACTGGCTATTATGACCGATTCCGTTCGCGAGTGATGTTTCCGATTTGGGATGTTCACGGCGCGGTGGTCGGCTTTACCGGCCGCGTCCTTGTTGAAACAGAATACAGTGGCGGGAAATATGTGAATACGCCACAGACCATGGTGTACGATAAATCGCGTATTGTCTACGGATTGAATAAAGCAAAACAGGAAATTAAGACGACACAACGCATTGTCATGGTTGAAGGACAGATGGATGTCATTGCATGCCATCAGGCTGGGATGAAAAACGTCGTAGCCACGAGTGGAACCGCGCTCACGCAAGAACAGATCAGTCTCCTTAAACGATATGCGAATACACTTGCGATCGCGTTTGATGCAGACGCTGCTGGTCAAGCGGCAGCAAAGCGCGGTATTGATATCGCCCTTGAACAGGGAATGGACGTACGCGTCATTCGTATTCCTGAGGGACAAGGAAAAGATCCGGACGAATGTGTGAAAAAAAATAAAGAGGTGTGGTTTAGGGCGGTTGAAGAAGCGGCAAACATTATGGATTGGTATGTAGCAAAAGCGTTCGCTGGAAAGAATATGAAGGATCCGAAACAGAAACAAGCGGTAGCAAATGAGATTTTGCCGGAAATTCTCCGTATTCCGTATGCCGTTGAGCGAGATCACTGGCTTCGTTTGGTGTCTGAGCATATGCAGGTGGATGTCTCTGTCCTTCGTGAGGATATGGAACGGCTCAAAAAGCAGCCAGGACAGACTTCTTTGCGTGGAGGGGTAAAAGAGGAGAAAAAAAAGGAGAAAGAACGATCCCGAATGGACGTCATGATTGAGCGTCTATTCTCCCTGATCCTCTCGACCCCGAGCGTTGCCACCAGCCTCTGGGAGAAGCTCCCGCACGGGGTATTATCCACATCTGCCTACGGTGGGCTTTACGAAAGCGTAAAAAACATCTATACTGAGAGAAATAGTATTGACATCGCCAATCTCCGTGGCAGTCCAACTCTGCACAATCAAGGAAATCAAATAGATATCCTTCTCCTGCAAGGTGAAAAGGATTTTTCTGATTATACAGATGGACAGCGAAAAAAAGAGATTGAGCAGCTTTCTGAATACATCAGGAACGAATGGACAAAAGAAAGACGAAAACAGTTGGAGCAAGACATCGTCGCGTCAGAAAAACGGGGCGATAAAGATACGCTACAACAGCTTCTTCAAGAGTTGCAAGAACTCTCGGTATAAAATATCTCATCTATGAAGCATAAAAAAGCAGGAAAAAAGCATGCCCATCGTGCTGCTTCTCGCGTGTCTGCAAAAGAGAAGCGAAAGCAGAGCGTTAAAAAATCTTCTGCACCGAAGAAAAAGGTATTTCGCCGTCCAGAAACCCGAGTTCAACCAAAACAATATCGCGGAACAACGAAGTCCCCTGAATTTGTCGTACCTGCGATCCCTCCGACAGAAGAGCAGATTCGTAATTTGATCCATAAAGGACGTGGACGAGGATTTTTGACGGAAACAGAGGTGTTGGCAGTCTTTCCCCATATCGAATTATACATGGATCACTATGAGGGATTCCTGGATTTGCTCGATCGGAATAGTTTGTCGATCGTTGAAATGCAGGGAGGCCTTCTCGGTCGTCGCGAAGAGAAACGAGAAATTTTGTCCGCCTTCCAAGGTGAACAGCCAGATATGGAAGGGGAGTTTGATCTCGGATCCATTTCAGAAGACTCCATCCAAATGTATTTGCGCGAAATTGGAAAGATCCCACTGTTGTCGGCTGAAGAAGAAGTTTCTCTGGCAAAACGAAAGGAGCGCAATGACAAGGAAGCAGAACGGAAGATGATCGAAGCGAACCTGCGTCTCGTCGTTTCTATTGCAAAGAAATTCGTAGGAAAGCAATTATCGCTTCTCGATCTGATCCAAGAAGGAAACATTGGCCTTTTCCGCGCTGTCAAAAAATTCGATTACCGTAAAGGATATAAATTTTCCACCTACGCTACCTGGTGGATCCGTCAGGCCATCACGCGCGCCCTTGCCGACCAATCTCGCACAATCCGCATTCCGGTCCACATGGTGGAAACCATTAATCGCTTCCAACAAGTGGAACGCCGTCTCCTCCAAGACCTTGGCCGCGATCCAACGCCGGAAGAATTGTCAGCGGAAATGGGCGAAGAATTGGATAAGATTCATCATATTATTAAGATTTCTCAAGATACCATTTCGCTTGAAACGTCGGTCGGTGACGGTGATGATGAAGATGATTCGCAACTCTCTGACTTTATTGAAGACGTGAAAAACGTCAGTCCGTCGCAGGCAGCCGGTGTACAGCTCCTGAAAGAATATATTCTCGAAGCATTGAAGGATCTTTCTCCTCGCGAACGGAAGATTCTCGAAATGCGTTTCGGTCTCGTCGATGGTGTCACCCATACCTTGGAAGAAGTCGGGAAAGAATTTGATGTCACGCGTGAACGTATTCGTCAGATTGAAGCAAAGGCACTCGAGAAGATTCAGGCATTCGATATTATTACGAAACTAAGAGATTACTAAGAAATATAAAAGAGAGTCTCAACGACTCTCTTTTATATTATCGTTTTGCTTCTTCAAACCGTCGATCCGCTTCTTCCCAATTGACGGAGTTGATGAACGCATCCATGTATTCCGGTTTTTTCAGTCCATAGTCGATCATGAAGGCGTGTTCCCACATATCCATGATGAGAATTGGTTTTGCACCGGTTAAATGATTCGTTGCATGATCGTCGATCCAGACATTGAAAAGACGATCTGCTTTTTTATCATAGTACATGACGACCCAGCCGATACCGCGGAGGCCAGCGGTCGCTTTAAAGTTTTTTTCACACTGTTCTCCAGAGCCAAAATCTTCTACCATTTTTTTATAGAGCGAGGATTCCTTTCCCATGTCCTTTTTGTCTTTGGTCATATTGCCAAAGTAGAGTTCATGGAGGCGCATCCCGTTCCATTCCCAGCCAAAGCGACGGGAGAGTTCATTATATTCCGGTGTACCCGCTTCTGCGGTTTTTAATTTTTCCATGAGAGTATTCGTATTTTTGACGTATCCTTGGTAGAGCGTGAAGTGGTTATTGAGGAGGGTATCGCTAAACCCTTGCATCCCAAGGAGGTGGGAAAAATCCTGTGCTTCGTATGCCAT
>Ga0196964_10000940_pt1 | contig 15681 bp, 9 predicted proteins | sample S1_10metaG_FD_148615 | JGI IMG/M metagenome (GOLD analysis project Ga0196964, IMG submission 148615) | Soil microbial communities from Anza Borrego desert, Southern California, United States - S1_10 | ecosystem: Environmental > Terrestrial > Soil > Desert | place: USA: California | collected...
ACGCCGCCGGGTTTTCTTCAATTTACGTTTCTGGTCTGCCGATACGGATGAAGGACGGTTCCCACATTCGCGAAGCCGGCACTCTAAACAAATTTTAGAAAACTCAACTTCAATTTTGCAATTAGATCGCTTCCGGCCCGCGTTCGCCGGTGCGGATGCGGATGCAATCTTCCAGCGGCAGCACGAAAATCTTTCCGTCACCGATCTGTCCGCCGTCGCCTGAGCGGCCCCCGCGGAGGATTGCCTGGATCGTGGGCTCTACGAAATCGTCGTTGACGGCAATCTCAAGCTTCACTTTGCGCAGCAGATTAACGGTGTACTCGTGGCCGCGGTAAATTTCCGTGTGGCCTTTCTGCCGGCCGAAACCCTGAACGTCACACACGGTCAAGCGGACCACTTCGACTTCATTCAACGCTTCTTTAACCGCTTCCAGACGTGACGGCTGAATGATCGCTTCGATTAACTTCATTCAAGGCTCCCATGTGAAAAGGCAACGCGTCGGTTCAATTTGGCAAAGAGGGGGCCAAATTGAACACTACTTAAGTCAATTGCTATCCTCTTGTGCCGAGTCAGGTTACAAGATTTAGCACACACTTCCTGCTGATTGCTTTTAATCAGTCTGCACTGTTTTAACCACCTGATGTCTGGTTCTAACCAACGGCTCAGGAGATTACTAGACGTTTTCCGGATGCGCGGGTTGATGCATCGCCACGCGAGCAAACCACGTAACTTTTATCCAAAAACGACGAAAGTGTCCTCTTTTTTGCCTTAGTACAAAACGAAACGGCCTCGTCCATAGGGACTCATCTGCACGTGTGATATGGCCGCGTCATTGCTTTATGCGATATGTCGCGCCTGGAGCGCGAAGGTGTTTCGAAAACCTAATGAACAGGAGTACTTAAGTATATGAAACTGATCGCGACGTTCGCTCTTTCTCTTATCCTCTGCGGCGTGGTGAACGCTGCTCCTATGGGCATGGACGCTCAGGAAACCAACACGGTCGTGGCTGCTGACGTTTTGACCTCGGTTGAGACCGCTGGTGGCGTGCACGGCACGGAAGGTTCTGGTGGTCATGACGCCTGCCCTCCCCCGATCGAAGTGATTCCTGAACCGGCCAGCATGGCGCTTCTGGGTATCGGCCTCGGTCTGGCCGCTCTGCGCCGCCGCAAGAGCTAAGCACTGGTTCTTTTTCCCAAAAAGTGATTGGGACTGAGCCGGCGCCGAAAGCACATCAGCCGGCTCAGCCCCAACGATTCTCCCACAAGCTCCTGTCATCAACTGTTTCGTTTCTGGCCAGCTTCTTGCGATTGCCAATCCGGGTATCGCGCGATAGCGCGTACACGAATGTGAAACGTATGATTGCAAGGAGCAAAGAATGAAAGTTATTGCGACGTTGATTCTCTCCGTTGCGCTGTGCGGCGTGGTGGCCGCGGCGCCTATGAGCCTTGATTCTTCCGAAACGAATGCCGTGGTTGCCGCTGACGTCCTGGGCGGTAGTGAAACTGGCAATCTCCACAGCGCCGAGCTGTGCCCAGAACCGGGCAACGGCGGCGGCGGCCCGATCGAAGTCATTCCCGAACCGGCCAGCATGGCACTGCTGGGCATCGGCCTGGGACTGGCGGCGTTGCGCCGGCGCAAAATCTAGGTCCTGCTTTTCAACGCGGTAAAAACAAAAGAGGCTGCACACTCCGGTGCAGCCTCTCTTCTGTCTTTTTCTAAAACGGAATTTTGTCAGCCAAAACGCAGATGCCGGATGCGCGCCGGCGGCAGATTCAGCGGGACAATCTGCTGGCGGTACTGGTGCTCGCGGATAAAGCTGCCGGTGACTGCGCCCACGCCTTTGAGCTGCTCGCGCCGGGCTTTGCCAACGAAGGGCGACTGCAGCTGCCGAATGGCCACATATTCAAACCAGATCAGCCCCCCGCCGGGCTTAAGCAGGTAGCGGAAGTGTTCGATGAATCCTCGGACCTCGTCGGGTTGAAAACAATTAAACGGCAGTCCGGAGACGATGGCGTCGTAATGGTGCTGCTTTTTCAGAGATCGAACATCGCCTTCATGAATCGAAATTCGCGAACGCATCTGCTCGAAACACTTTTCAACGGCCACGCGCTGGCGCAGCACGCTGCAGAAATCCGGGCTGATCTCGAAAAGTTCCAGGTAGCCGCGGCCGCTCATGTGCCGGGCGAGCTCCGTGGTAATCGATCCGGTTCCGGCGCCGACTTCCAGCACGCGAAAATTTTCGGGAACCTCTGCGGGGAGATTTTTAGCAATTCCGCGCGCTAGAAATGCGCTGCTGGGTGCTACGGCGCCGGTCGTTCGAAAGTCTCTGATGCTCTGCTTGATGAACGCGATAGGGTTGTCTGAACCCATTCGGCAGCCTCCGCGGTGCAAGATGTAACGCTATATTTAGTTCAACTTCGAACTGTGTAAAGGTTGGTTTTAAAAAAATCGCACAAGGTGCTCGAAACGTACACCTCTGCATCCAGAGAAGACGGCTTCACGCGTGGCAACCCAAACAGTTCAGTCCTTTAAAGTCCCAATCACTTTTGGACCACCGCGCTGAGCGGGTTATTCGCGAGCCGCATCCCAAAATAAGCTGATGAGACGGCGCCAGTTTTCTGCTTTTCTAATGACGTCAGTTTCACCGGACTCTTCTGGCAAATTGCCTCAAAACAGCAAGACGCTACGGCGTTGAACGGCTTCTTCGCCGTGCCGAAGTGTCTCAGCGAAGAGCTGGCTCGTTAAATCAGTGAACCTGCAGCGATATCTACGGAGCGTTCGTTTTGCAAATAATACCGGAGGAGGGAATCGAACCCTCACGGGGTTGCCCCCGGTGGATTTTGAATCCACTGCGTCTGCCGTTCCGCCACTCCGGCGAGTGGTGTTACATAGGTAACTGAAGCCGCGCCAGTGCGCTGAGATTCGCGATTTTCCGCCCCAAAACAGCAAGCAGAACGCCAAGCAGAATCCACTGCGTTGTCCGGCACGGCTGAGCCTGTCGTGGCTTCCGCCGCAACAGCAGCACCCGTTCGCAGCGCTGGAAGCTTAGCGACCGCTTCCGCACGCTGCTCCAGCACCGTATGGGAATAGCGGCTCATGGTCAAGTTGATGTCGGAATGCGCGCCAGATCCTGTGTGACCTTCGGATTATGATTAAAGCAAGACACCAGCGTAATAAACGTGTGCCTCAGCGCGTGGAAGTCCACAACCAGGCCATTGGCGAAGTGATCGATACCGGCGTCCTTCAGAAGGGTCAAGGCTCGGCGCTTCCGGCCGCCTTCCTGCTTCAGTGACTTGGCGCTCAGCCCGTCGAGCGCCAGAAGGGGATTTTCCCTGGCCTGCCCCGCTTCACCATCCAGCGGCAGAAGGCCTTAATGTCCCCCAAGTAGTAGTTATGTGTCTTACCGCTGATCTTCGTTACTTCGCCTGCAGCGTTCGTCTGGCTCCAACGCTTTTTCGTGAACCACTGACGAACAGCGTCGGCCGTCAAGTCCTGTCAAGTGGTCACATGCTTTTGGTTTTAGGAAGTAACACTACGTAAGTTTTTGTTATCAAGCACCATCGGACACGATTCTGGGAACCTTGAACGGCCTCACTCCACGAAAGTAGTCTTATCGCGTCTCCCGAGAACTTCGGCTGCCTTCGGCGCTATTTCGCCTGGCTGCATGATACATTCATGTACAATTTGAGACGATTGATTTGAAGCCGCTGCGCCCTGCTTGGTTCGGTGGCCTCCACGCGGATCAACTCGCGCTTGAATTCATCGCACGTCTTGGTGAAATTATTGGAGCGCCAGTAACAGGCTGCGAGCATCCTTGAATCCGGCTGCGCTCCCGCCTCGCGCGCCCGTTCGAAAAAAGTAACCGCGACATTCGGAAGTCCACGAAATGCGTACCACTCAGCAAATGTCAGCAAGGCGCTGGCATCATTTGGATCTGCTTGCAAAGTCGCGCGCGCACGGCCTAGCTTTTTCTCGAACGCCAGAATTCCCGGTCCGCGACTGAAATCCCACAGGATCAGCGTGCGATCATAGCTGCCGGAAAGCACTTTCTGTCCGTCTGGCGAAAACGCCGCGCTCCGCACGGAGGCTTTGTGGCCGCGGCATTGGACTAGCTCGTCGCCGGATTGCGCGTCCCAGATTCGAACGGTCTTATCTTCGCCTGCAGCCGCAATCCAATTGCCAGCTGGATTGAAGTTAACTCCGAACAACAGTGTGTTATAACCGGAGAAGGTCTGCGTTACTTGTCCAGTCTGCGCACTTAACAGTTTGCCACCAACCGTGGACATGAGTGACTGATCGTCCCGAGTCAGGGCGACCTGTAGAACAATTTCGCCATCATACCGCACGAGTAATTCAGGTTTCTCGGGTGCAGCCAATCGCCAACGGCGAATGCCGCCGTCGCTGCCGGCGCCAATGACTTCTGCCCCAGTAGCATTGAACACGGCGCTACGAATTGGCGCATTTGAGCCCGAGAGTAAAAGTTCCTGCTTCCCGGTACGGACGTCCCAGACTCGGATTGTGCTGTCGGAACCACCAGATAGCAGCTTGTGTCCATCGGGAGAAAACGCGACGGTCGACAAAGGCTGTGTATGTCCCTGAAAAACGCGTATCAATTCGCCGGTGTCGATGTTCCAAAGACGTAACGTTTTGTCTTCGCCGGCCGAGGCAACGGTTGTTCCATCCGGAGCAACAGCGACTTCGGCAATTGCCGCGTCATGACCGATAAATGTTCTGAGCAGTTGCCCACTCTGGACATGCCACAGCCGTACTGTCTTGTCATTAGAACCAGACGCCGCTATTTCACCATCAGGCGAAAATGCCACACCACGCACACCGCTTTGGTGCCCAACAAAACGCTGAACCTCAGGTTGCTCTCCAAAATACCAAACGCGCAATACGCCATCATGACTGATGCTGACCAGTCGCGTTCCATCCGCGCTGAATGCCAGATCGCGGATCGCTGCCGTGTTGGTCGTGAACTTGCGCACAAGCGTTGAGCCGTCGGCGCTCCAGATCTGGATCTCACCGTTATTAATTCCCAAGGCGACTTGTCTGCTGTCCGGTGAAAACTCAGCCGCCGTAACGCGCAGATCGCTGATGTACCGAGTGACAACATTATCAAAGTTAAGGAACTGAACTGTGGCCTGCACGCTGCAGGACACGCCAAATTTGCCGTCAGAAGAGATCGCACCTACGAGGCTTTGCGCATGGTCTCCACACGAATTCAATTGTGCGCCCGTATTCAAATCCCATTTAATGAATCTCCCTGCAACATCAACACTGGTGAATTGCCCGGCGCCACAAACAATCTTGTTAATCTTTTCTTTATGGCCTTCGTAAGCGCGCTGGATTTCTCCTGTTTCGAGATTAATTAAAAATATTCTTTTACTGTCGCCTGCCACAAGCGCGTTCAATCCATCGCTGGTGAATACGACGCGTGTTGCCTGTTCCGCGAGGTCGTAACGTCGAATTAATTTTGCATTTTCCACATCCCAAAGCGACAGTGTGCCGCCTGTCAACGCGCGTTTGCCGTCGCTGGATAGAGCTATACACCTAACGTGCGTGATCATGCCTGAAAACTTCCGTAGTTCACAGCCCGTCGTTAAATCCCAGACTTTGAAACACTCCGTCAATTTTGACCACTTGGCGGCACTTCCAGAAATTCCGCGCCTACCGTCCGCGGAGACCGCTACATGCCCGCCCCCACCACGAACATGGGCGGGGACAACAATTAATGGCGCAGGATGCTCCGTGTACAGCTTCCAGATGCCCAGTTCCGGTTCGGTCGAGCTGACATTCAGATTTTTGAAATGCTGAATCGCCTCGCGGTAGCGGATTTCTGCGTTGCCGACCTGGCCCGCGGCTAGCAGCGCATCGGCCTGTCGTGAGACCGCCTTGGCAAACTGCATCTGCGCGTCGCGCGCGCGCTGTTTTGCCAGCGCTTCCTGTTCCAAGGCAATGGTGCGTTGGCGGAGCGTTTGCTGCTGCTCGAATTTGGCCTGTTCGAACGCACTCTTCAGCTGCGCGCTGTACCATGTTCCACCCACAATCAGCACAAGCAATGAAATGGATGACAGCGCCAGCAGTGCCGCAACGCCAGGCCGCCGCGCGGACCATTTTCGAGCTCGCTCAAAAAAGCTGATTGGGCGCGCAACGATCGGTTCATTATCCAGGAAACGCCGCAGGTCAGCAGCAAGTTCATCGGCTCCACGGTATCGTTTGTGCGGCGACTTCTCGAGGCACTTCAAACAGATCGTTTCCAGGTCGACAGGAATCGTCCTGTCGATTCGCCGTGGCGACACGGGATCGTCATAAACAACCGCGCGGAGGACCTGCATCACGTTCTCACCGGTGAATGGCGGACGGCCGGTCAGCATCTCGTAAAGGATGGCGCCCAAACCGTAAACGTCGCAGGAGGGTCCGACGTTCTTTAGATTTCCTTGAGCCTGTTCTGGTGGCATATACATGGGCGTACCCATGGCTTCGCCCGATCTGCTGAGGCTGGAGTCAGTCAACAGATCCTTCGCGAGGCCAAAGTCCATGATCAGAGGCTCACCCAAGCTGAACGCTTTACCATTTGCACCGGGCTCGTCGTGACGGTCAGCTGCTGCGTTCTCCAGCATGATATTGGAAGGCTTGAGATCACGGTGAATGACACCGCGTTCGTGCGCGTAATGTACCGCTCGCGAGACTTTTGCTAAGAGGTAAGCTTTCTCACGGAAAGTCAGTGAGCCTTGGCGAAGCACATCCGAAAGCGTGCTGCCTCGAACAAGGTCCATGACAATGTAGTCGTATCCATTCACATTGCCGACGTCGTGGATTGAGACAATGTTTGGATGCTTCAGTTTACCGGCGTTGAGCGCTTCGCGATGGAAGCGCTCGGTCTCCTGACGCGAAGCATTCTTTCCTGAACTCATCAGTTTTAGCGCGACCAGGCGGTTCAAACGGATGTCAACAGCTTGCCAAACTTCTCCCATGCCGCCGCGACCAATCCTGCGAATCAGCGTATAGGGTCCAAGCCGGCGGCTTATGTTTTCGCGAGCGTCAACGGTATCCTGCAGCAGAACGTCCGAGGTATCGAGCTTTCCAGAAAGTGAAAGCGTTGTATTCTTTGAATCTTCGACTATGACGTCAGCTCGATCCGCATGGGTGACTGTCCGCGCCAAGCAAGCTGGGCATTGGAGCGCCGCGGTTTCGCCTTCGAGACTGGAGCCACACACAGAACAGTTGCGCATTTCACTAGCCTGTAAATTGGGTACAGCAATAGTAAAGAATATTGTATCCCGAAGCGTCGATATGCACAATGTGATTTTACAGCCAGGTCGGTATGCAGGACTCGAGAGAAGAGTTCGAGGTTCAGGCAGCCCGTCTTAGATTCTTAAAAATTCTCTGCTAAGTTTATTGCACCTGTTCCCTTTTATTACATGAGAGCGACGATGCAGCAGCCGAAGATGACGCGGGACTTGTTGGAGCACCGGCAGGCGCTGCTTGGCTTCTTATTCGCCTTTACACGCAACTTCGAAGCGGCCGAAGAAATCTTTCAGGAAACCGCTCTCGCCATTCTCGACGAGGCCGCTGCCGGTAAGCAGGTTGAACCATTCCTGCCTTGGGCGCGCGAAGTCGCGCGGCGGCGCGCGGCGGAATATCTGCGCGAAAGCCGCAACCGCAAGTCAATGCCCCTCCCCGACTCCATGCTGGATGCGCTCGCGCGTTCGTTCGACGAAAATGACGAGAGCAAAGAGGAGACACGCGCTCGGCAGAAGCACCTGGCCAAGTGCCTGGAAACGCTCACTGACCGCGTGCGGCGCATGCTCAACCTGCGCTACCACAGCAACAAAAACGTGGCCGAGATCGCACGCGATGCGGGCTGGACTGTCGATGCCGTTCACGTCGCCCTTTCCCGCTCCCGCAAAACGCTGGCGGAGTGCATTGCGCGCCGCATAAGCGATGGAGGCGCCGCAATATGAGCCGCCAGCGCTTTGAAGAACTTCTCAATCGCTACGAAGACAGCCTCGCGTCCGCGGCAGAGCTGGAAGAACTGGCCGCATTGCTCGAAGAGAATGCCGACTTCCGCCGCGAGCTGGTCGAACGCAATCGCCTTGAAACCGGCCTGCATGAACTGGGCGCCACGTTGACTGTTGCCAATCGGCCGAGTGTCCGAAAAGCTGCCGCTCGCGTAAGCATTCGGCGCCACGCAAAAAAATCACATGCATGGAACGCTGTAGGAATCGCCGCGGCGCTGGTGCTTGCGATCGGCGCCGCGCTCTGGCTGGGTTCAAAGTCAACGCAGCCGGCGCATGTCCTTGCTCAGGTGGAAGACGCGGCCGATGCAACGACTACCCGCACAGGAAAGGTCGAGCCGCTCAAAAATGGAGCGGCGCTGCATCCTGGCGACACGATCACCAGCGGACCCGCTGGACGAATGACACTGGCTTACGCGGACGGCACACGGGTTTTTGTCGCTCACGACACGCAAATGATTGTGGCGTTAGAGAGCGGCGCCAAGCACGTGCGAATTTTAAGAGGAGAAGTGAGCGCGACAGTCGCTAAGCAGCGAGCGGGCCAGCCGATGATCTTCAAGACATCCAATGCGCAGGCAACGGTCATCGGCACGCAGCTGAAGATCGCAGCTGCCGGCGAGAGTACACGGCTCGAAGTGATCAGCGGCGTGGTCCAGCTGAGACGCTCCAACGACGGGCAATCCGTTGAGGTGACGGCAGGAAAGTTTGTAGTCGCCGAAAATGGCAAGCCGCTGGTCGTGAACACCGTCTCCGCCATCACTGAGATCATCAAGCCGGCTCAGCCGATTCTCAAGGAACTGGGCACGCCGGTGCTCTCGGAGAACTTCGAAAACGGGAAGTTAGAAGGCTGGGACGGCGGGCGGCTGGCGGAAGGCGGCAACGCCGGCAGCCGGTACGCGATCGAAGCTGTTTCGCAGGCTGAACGCGAGTACGGGGTTGGCCTCGCATTCACTGCGGTAAAGCTCCCGACCTCGCGATTGCCGAATAACAAACGCGATGTTCAATCAATCTTCACGTACCAGCCCGGCCTGATCGTTAGCTTTGCGTACTTCCTTGAGGGCGATGTGTCGCATCTTCGTGTTCAGGGAGTGAACAACGAACAGGACGACAATTTTGGCGTGACGATCGAAAATCCCGTTCAAGGCCAGTGGACGATATTGCAACTTAAGCTCGATGATTTTCTCCATAACGAACCCTCCCGGCGTGCGGAGAAGCTCCGTTCGGGCGAGACATTCAAGAATTTAACATTCTACGCCGGAGCGCGCGGGCAGCGCGTGAAGCGGTTTCTGATCGATGACGTGGTCGTGGCTCCTTTGAGCAACGGCGCGAAGTAAGATTTGAAGGCAACCCAAGAGGAATGCGTGCGATGAAAAACTTTCGCGTGGTGGCGCTTTGTCTCGTCGTATTCTTTGCCATAGGAGCCATGGAGTCAGCCTTTGCCGCCACGCGTATTCTCCAGGTGGGGCCGGGGCGAACGTACACGAAGCCCAGCCAGGCCGCCGCCGCGTCGCTGGACGGCGACATTATCGAAATCGATGCCGGCACTTACAGCGGCGATGCGTGTACGTGGTATCGCAGCAACCTGGTCATTCGCGGAGTCGGCACCGGCCGCGCGCACATGGCTGCGGCCGGCGTCAACGCGGGCGGCAAGGGCACCTGGGTTATCGCTGGTGCGAACACAACGGTGGAGAACATTGAATTCTCCGGCGCAACTGTGCCGGACAACAATGGCGCCGGCATCCGTCAGGAAGGCGCGGGCCTGAGGGTTCGCAACTGTTACTTTCACGACAATCAGAATGGAATCCTGGCGGGTGCCAACGCCGCGAGCGACATCGTGATTGAGTACTCTGAGTTTTCAAACAACGGATTCGGTGATGGCCAGACTCACAACATGTACATCGGCAATGTGCGAACGTTTACACTGCAGCATTGCTATACGCATCACGCCAAGGTGGGGCATCTCATCAAGAGCCGCGCGCAAACCAATTACATTCTCTACAATCGCATCACTGGAGAGTCCGGCAACGACAGCTACGAGATTAACCTTCCGAACGGCGGGCGCTCGTACGTGATCGGCAATCTCATTCAGCAGGGACCCAACACCGGAAATTCGGTAATACTCACCTATGCCGAAGAGGGCGCGACGAACACCATTCAGGAACTTTACGTCGTCAACAATACGTTTGTAAATGAGCGTACTTCAGGCTCCACGTTCGTCCGTGTGGTCGGCTCGCCTGCACAGTCTCTGCTGATGAACAATATCTTCTCGGGAGTCGGCACGATTCTCTCGGGCGTCGGCACACAGACGACAAATCTTGTTTCGAGTTCGCCAGGTTTTGTGAACACCGCTGGTTTTGATTACCGCCTCACCAGCACGTCGCCCGCGATTAATGCGGGAACGGCGCCTGGCAGCGGCGGTGGCTTCAGTCTCGCGCCCGTATATCAGTACGTTCACAACTCGAAACGGGAAGTTCGACCGGTTGTCGGTGCAACGGACATCGGCGCTTATGAATTCGGGAGCAGCACGCCGACCAATCAGGCACCAACCGTCGCAACTGCCGCGAAGGCAACGCCGAGCCCTGTGACCGGCAAAACGGCAACTCTTTCAGTCCTTGGTGCGGACGATGCCGGCGAAGCGGGACTCACCTATACATGGGCAACGACGGGCACGCCGCCGGCACCCGTCACCTTCAGCGCGAATGGAACCAACGCGGCGAAGAGCACGACGGCGACGTTCTCCAAAGCTGGAGCGTACAGCTTCCAGGTCACGATCAAGGATGCTGGCAATCTGACCGCGACCAGCAGCGTCAGCGTTACAGTGAACGCGACGCTCACGACGCTGAGCGTCTCGCCAGCGAGCGTCACGCTGAACATTGGCGCATCGCAAACATTTACCGCGAGCGGCAAAGATCAGTTCGGAAATGCAATGCCGAGTGCGCCGGCTGTCTCCTGGAGCACCACCGGCGGCGGCTCGATCACTACCTCAGGCGTGTATACCGCTAGCGGCCCCGCGGGAAGCTACAGCGTTAAAGCCACCTCGGGAACTCTCAGCGGCACGGCTGCGGTCACAATCCCGCCACCGAATCAGGCGCCGACCGTCGCAACCGCGGCGAAGGCAACGCCCAGCCCTGTGATCGCCAGGACGACAACTCTCTCAGTCCTTGGTGCGGACGATGCGGGCGAAGCGACGCTCACCTATACATGGGCAACGACGGGCACTCCGCCGGCGGCTGTCACGTTCAGCGCCAACGGCACAAACGCGGCCAAAAATACAACTGCGACATTCTCCAAAGCTGGAGCGTACAGCTTCCAGGTCACGATCAAGGATGCTGGAAATCTGATTGCGACCAGCAGCGTCAGCGTTTCTGTGAACGCCACGCTCACATCGCTGAGCGTCTCGCCGACGAGCGTGACGCTGAACATTGGCGCATCGCAAACGTTCACCGCAAGCGGCAAAGATCAGTTCGGAAATGCCATGCCGAGTGCGCCGGTTGTCTCCTGGAGCACCACGGGCGGCGGGTCGATCACAACCGCCGGCGTGTATACGGCTGGCGGGCCGGCAGGAAGCTACAGCGTTAAAGCCACATCGGGTACGCTCAGTGCAACGGCGGCGGTTACGATTCCTGTGGTAAACAGGTCCCCGGTCTTTGCGTCCCCGGCAAGCGCAACGCCGAATCCGGCACTGGTTGGCGATTTGGTGAGTTTCTCATCGTCCGCATCGGATCCTGATGGCGACACGCTCACCTCAACCTGGAACTTCGGCGACGGCACTTCGGCGACCGGAGCGAATGCATCTCATGCGTACGGCGCCGCGGGAACCTACACTGCCGTGGTTTCTGTGACGGACGGAAAGAGTCCGGCGATCAGCCAGTCGATAACCGTAACAGTAAACGCGGTGCCCAGCACGATGGTAAAAATCAACTTCCAGCCGGCGGGAGCATCGGTTCCAGCTGGGTATCTCGCCGACGCCGGCGCGGTCTTCGCTTCCCGCGGCAACGGCTATAGCTACGGCTGGAACGCGGACAATAGTGCTCAGGCGCGCGACCGCAATGCCGCCAACAGTCCCGATCAGCGCTACGATACCTTTACGCACATGCAGAAGCCGGCGGTTCCAAACGCGGTGTGGGAGATTGCGCTGCCGAACGGCAGTTACAGTGTGCGGATCGTCGCCGGCGATGCGAGTTACTACGATAGTACGTACCGAATCAATGCGGAGAACGTCCTGACCGTCAGCGGGACGCCGAGCGCAACCGTGAAGTGGTTTGAGGGCAGTCAGACGGTTAACGTGAGTGACGGAAGGCTGACGATTTCCAATGGTGCAGGAGCGGCGAACAACAAGATCGCGTTTGTTGAGATCACGACCGGAACAGCTTCAGCGCCCACGCTTGCGAAGTTCCAGACAACGCCGGAAAGCAACTCGCTCGAAGTTACGAAACTGCGCGTGAGATTAGATCGTAAGACGAGCACGAAAGATATCATCCATCTCAGCGGCACGCTGAACCTGCCGAAAGATTTCAAGGCTGAAGGGAGCAGCGTCAATGTTGATGTTGGCGGTGCTGCCGAGCTGATGGTCCTGAACGCGCGTAACAATGGCGTCAGCAAAGGCGGTGTGATCGCGCTGCGCCAGGACCGCCGCACCGGAAAGTGGCTCTTCACGGCATCTCTGAAGGGCGCGCTCTGGAAGGAGCGTCTTGAAGATTCGGGCCTGCTCAGCACCACGGGGAAGCAAACCGAAACCGTCGTGCCGGTGACTTTGACAGTTAATGGCACGGTCTACGGCGGCGGAACGACTGTTCTGTTCGATGGAACAAGAGGTCAGAGCGGCGAAGCAAAGTAACCAGCTGCAAAGGTTTTTCCGTCGCCCAGACATATGTCGAGAAAACATAAGGAAAGCAGGCCACCGCTCAGCTGCGGCTGGCCTTCGAGTTTGCAAGTTCCCGTCGCAGGGCGGCCAGTTCGGCACGGACCTGCTCGAGCGCTTCAGCCGGGGCGGGATGCTTGCGGGCCTCACGGCCGATGAAAAAGGTCGCGAGATTGGCAGTGATGTAACCGAACATGGCGAATCCATAGAGCGCCAGAAGCACGCAGAGCATGCGGCCCTCCAGTGTCTGCGGCCAGTAGTCCGTTCCCATAGTCGTCACGAGCATCGTCGTCCACCACAGCGCCGTACCGTAGTCATGCAGCCCTGTCTTCATCGGCACATCGCGCTCAAATGCGAGCATTCCTGCGGCGCCTCCGAAGATGACCAGGGCTGTCACGATCACCACGTACACCACTCCACGCTGCTGCATCGTGCTTCCGATCACCCTGACGCCGCGCGAAATCGAGCTGATCACGCGAATGAGCACGGTGCCGCGAAAGACACGCGCGTAACGCAGGAACCGCATCAATGCAAAGATGCGGAAAACACGGAGCGCCGGAATCAGTAGCGCGAGCACCGTCAGCCATTGAGACTCCAGAAAAGCAAGCTTGCGCGGAGCAATCACAAATTTCAGCAGAAACTCGATGACGAAAAGCACCCAGATCACCAACGCAGCATACTCGAGCGACTGCATCGTCCCGACTGTCAGCTCGGTCACCAGAAGTCCGAGCCACACGAGTCCAAGGATCAGCATGGGTCCCTCGAGCGCACGGCTGATTCGGCGCAGGAGCTGCGAACGCGAGTCCTGATGTTGCGTCTGGTCGCTACTCATTGGCTGCTTCCGGAGAGAAGGTAGCGGCCGCGACGGCGAGCAGCCCGATCGAGTAAATCGATTTCGACGTCAATTTTTGTGCGCCTTTGAGAGTCAGCATTTGGAAATTCAGTTATACGCCGTGCAGTCAACGGCAGCGGAATATCTCCGAAGCCTGGCATCTTCCACATCTGCATCCTCAACCTCCCCCTAGGGCACCCAACTAGCGGGCCAAGAAAGGAACATTTCACGTTTGGCAAGCCGGGCTCGGCCGAGGTTGGCGTTAAGCGAAACCAGGTGCAGGCAGTGCGGAGGAATTTTACGTGAAAGCGTTTCACGGCGCGTACTTGTCTGCAGAGCGTTAAGCGCCGACCTCGTCGGTTGCAGTGACGCCTCACTTCGAGTAAATCTGAGCTGCGATGTCGGAAACACGTGCGGTGGCGTACGGGTCATAAACCCGTACGGCGGCGCTTCTTGAACATTGCAGCCGAGATCTTATCGATATGGCGGCACCTGTTTCGGACGATGCATTTGCAAAGTACGCCAACGAGCACGGCATTGTTTCCTTCGACCAGATCGAACACGCCCGAAAGCGGCAGGCTGATCGCAAAGCGCAAGGCCAGGCGCTGGCGCTTGCCGATGTGCTCATCGAACAAGCCATTATCACGCCGGCGATTCGCGAAAATATCGAGAACAAGCTTCAGCAGGCCGGCGGTCTGCGCCAACTCGGCCCGTACAAGCTGCTGAAAAAACTTGGCGAAGGCGGCATGGGCGCTGTGTACCTGGCCGAAGATCCCGGCGCCGGACGCCAGGTCGCCATCAAGGTGCTGCCGCGCAAGCATTCAGACAATCCGGAATTCGTCACACGCTTCCGCCGGGAAGCGCGCGCCACAGGCAAGCTCAGCCATGCCAACATTGTGGCGGCCTATGCCGTGGGCGAGGAAATGGGCCATCACTACTACGTGATGGAATTCTGCGAAGGCGAGCCGCTCGATGCCGCGCTCAAGCGCGAGGAGCGGCTGGACTGGGACCGCGCCACGCAGATTGTGCTGCAGGTTTCGCGCGGGCTCAAGCATGCGCACGACAACGGGTTCCTGCATCGGGACATCAAGCCTGCAAACATTTTCATCACCACCGACGGCACGGCCAAGATCCTGGACCTTGGGCTTTCAAAGAACATCGGCGAGGCAGAACAGTCATTCCTGACGCAGACCGGCGTAGCTCTCGGCACGCCGCATTACATTTCCCCCGAGCAGGCGCAGGGCGAAAAAGAAGTCGACGGACGCACGGATATCTATTCGCTCGGCGCAACCTATTACCACCTGTTGACCGGCCAGACGCCTTTTCAGGCCAATACTGCCGCGGCCATCATTATGAAGCACATCACGGAGCAGCTTCCGAATCCGCAGGACCTGCGAGACGACATTCCGGATGCAGTCGTGCATGTGATCGAGCGCATGATGGCCAAGTCGCCTCTGGACCGGTACGAGAACTGTGCGGCGCTGATTGGCGATCTGGAGCTGGTCGTGCAAGGCAAAGCGCCGAGCAGCATGGAACTGGATGCCGGCAAGTCCAGCATTGCAGTGCGGCGCACGAAAAACAGTGCTCGCCCTGCGCGGCAAGCCGATCCGGCCCGCTCGCATTCGCCCAGCAGGCCCAGCGGTTTCGAAGAGACGTTAGTTCCCGCAAAATCGGGCAGGAGTACGGGCGAGCCTCCCAGACGTGCGGTAGTAGTGCCGATGGTGCTGGGCGGTCTCATTGGTGCGATCCTGATCTGGGCATTGCTGCCAGGAGGCGGCAAGACGCCAGCGCCCCCCGATGCATCCGCGCCCGCGGTCGCTTCACCTCCTGCGCCTTCTCCGCAGCCGCAGCCGGCTGTGAAGCCAATTGAGAAGCCTGTGGCGGAGACGCCGCAGAAGGCTGGCCCTGTGGTGCCGCCGCGCCCGGAGCCTGTTCGTATCGTTCTTGAGGCTGAGAACCTGCGCGTA
>Ga0196964_10000941_pt1 | contig 15679 bp, 13 predicted proteins | sample S1_10metaG_FD_148615 | JGI IMG/M metagenome (GOLD analysis project Ga0196964, IMG submission 148615) | Soil microbial communities from Anza Borrego desert, Southern California, United States - S1_10 | ecosystem: Environmental > Terrestrial > Soil > Desert | place: USA: California | collected...
CGAGGCCGTAGAGCGACAGGTAGCGCTCCTGGCCGGGCGTGAAGACGACGTACGCGGCGGGCGCCCCGAAGGACCGCAGGTCCTCGTCGAGCATCCGCGCCGTGTCGGCGCCCCAGTCGGCACCGAGGTACTTCTCTTCGCGCGACAGCAGCAGCAGCGGGCCGTCCGCGAGGCGGGCGTAGCCGGCCGTCGTCTCGCGGGCCGCCACGTCGGACGGGTAGACGCGCGCCGAGCCCGCGGGGATCGCGCGCTCCAGCCACGCCGCGACCCGCAGGTCCTCCGGCCCCACCCGGCTGCCCAGCTCGAGCCCGAACAGCGCCGCGGGCGCGGCCGCGAGCAGGAGCGCCACGAGGACGCCGAGCCGCCGCGGGCGCAGCGTGCCGCGCGGTGCGCACGCGGCCACCGCGAGCGCCGCCACGAACGGCAGCGCGAAGAGGTACGCGCGCAGCGGCCCCTCGCCGCCGTAGCGCTGGACCAGGACGACCGCGGCCGGCACGAGCACGACGGCGTACACCGCCGGCTCGGCGCGCCCGATGGCCTTCCGGCGCCGCACGGCGCCCACGACGGCAGCCAGCACGACCGTGGCCGCGGCCCCGAGGCGGGCGAGCGTGGCGAGGTCGTAGCCCGCGAGCGCCTGCTCGCCGTTGAACCCCTCCGGGCGCGCGGACGGCGCGACGGACGGGGAGAAGAGGTCGACGTTGTCGTCGAGCCAGCTCCACGCCTGCAGCAGCCAGGCCACCTCCACCGCCGCGAACGCGAGCGGCACCCAGAGCGGCAGGCGGCGCGTCACGACCGTCACGACCGTCAGCGAGGCCAGCACGAGGACGGGTGAGAGCTGGTGGGTGACGACCAGCGCCACCCAGACGATCGTGACGGCGACGAGCGTCCCGCCCGACCGCAACGCCGACGGCGCACCGCCCGACGGCTCGCGGGCGCTGCGCAGCACCAGGCCGAGCAGCAGCATCGCCAGCACGAACGCGGGTGCCTGCGGCGCGAAGATGTCCTGGCCGACCCAGTTGGCGGCGACGAAGACCCAGACCGCGGCGAGGACGAGCCGCTCGTCGCGCAGCACGCTGCGCGCGGCGAACGCGGCGGCCGCGGCGAAGAGCGCGGCGAAGGCCGGCTGCGACCACCGGGCGAGGTCCATCAGCGCCACGCCCGTGGCCTCGGAGATCCAGGACGCGAGCGCGAAGAACCCCGGCCAGTTGTTGTAGATGTCGATGGAGCGGTCCACGCCGCCGGTGGCGCCCAGCAGCTCGGCCGGCCCCACGTGCTTGACCGACCAGGCGAAGCGCGGCTCCTCGAAGAGGACGGGCACGGTGGCGTGCAGGACGACGATGAGGGCGCCCACGTGCGCCCACAGCAGCCAGGCCGGTGGCCGGTGGCGCGCGGTGGCGGCGGCGACGAACCCCGCGCCCAGCAGCGCCGGCGCGGCGTACCACCAGGCCGGCAGCACGTCGAGCAGGCCGTAGGCCGTCGGCTCGCGACCGTCGGCGCCGACGACGCCGATGCCCCAGAGCCCGAGGGCGATGGCCACGACCGCCACGTGCAGGCCGAGCGCGCGGCGGTCGAGGCCGGCGGCGCCCGCCACGGCCGCCACGGGGCCCGGGGGCGCCGGCGGCTCGGGCCGCGACGACCGCCGGTGCAGCGCGCCGATCACGTCGCGCTCACCGCCGGTCGACCGCGGACGAGGCGGCGGCTGCGCAGGTAGCCGGCGGGCCCGTGGACCAGCCCGCGCAGCTCCGTCGCGGCCATGCCCGGCACCTCCGTCGAGGTGCCCTGGGCCGCCCGGGCGTCGCGCGCGAGGTGGACGAGCGCGGCGGGGAGCCGGCGGCCCATGTCGAGGGCGATCCGCGGGCGCAGCGCGTGCTTGAAGGCGTACGCGCCGAGCCCGACGCCGTAGGTGCGCATCTGGCGCCGCAGTGCGTCGACCTCGCGCCGGTGGGCGTGCCAGGCGACGGAGGACGGCTCGTAGGCCAGCGTCCACCCGCCGAGCACCACGCGCAGGAAGAGGTCCAGGTCATCGCCGTTCTGCGCCGGCGTGCCCATCCCCAGCGCCTCGTCGAACGTCCCGACCTCGGCGAGCGCGCGCCGGGCGACGGCGAAGTTCGCGCCCGTCCCGAACAGGCCGGCCCCGTACGGGAAGAACGGGTCGTCGGGGCGGTGCTCGCGCAGGTCGAACAGCCGCGGGGTGAACCCGTCGGACCAGCGGACGCGGGCGTCGAAGAACGCCTGCGCGGCGGTGTCGAGCTCGGCGGAGGGCACGAGGCCGGTGACGCAGCCCACCCGCGGCGCCCGGGTGAAGCCCCGCACCAGCGCCGCCAGCCAGCCGCGGTCCACGCGGACGTCGTCGTCGGTGAAGGCCACCAGCTCGGTGCGCGCCGCGGCCAGGCCGCGGTTGCGCGCCCGGCAGAGCCCGGCGACCGGCTCGGCGACGAGGCGCACGCGCGGGTCGCCGGTCGCGGCCGCCATGCGCCGCGCGGCATCCGTCCGCGAGGCGTTGTCGACCACCACGACCTCGACCGGCGCGTGGTCCTGCGCCAGGACGGACTCGAGCGTGCGCGCCAGCAGCGGCCCCGGGTCCTTGGTGCAGATCACGACCGTGGCGGGAGCAGCCGGGTCGCCGTACGGGCCAGGCGCGAGCTCGGCCCGCCGGTCGGCCGCGACGGCCTGGGCGCCGAGCTGGGCGCGGGCCGCGGCCTGCACCGCGCGGGCGCCGGCGCGGCCCTCGTCCAGCGCCACGTCGGCGAAGCCGACGGGGATGCCGTGGCGGCGGATCAGGACATGCGCAGTCGCGTACGGCGCGCCGTCGGGCCGCGCGGCGCAGACGATGCCGGCGTCGCCGGCGAGCTCGGCCTCGGCGACCGCGACGGGCTCGAACGGCGTCACGCGGGGCTCCGCAGCCGCAGGTCGCGCGCGAGGGCGAGCGCCAGCGGGGGCCCGCACGCCAGGGCCAGGAGGTAGGTCGCCGCCTCCGGCGACCAGGCGTCCAGGAGGATCATGGCCTGCCCGGCCAGGATCGCGACGGCGAGGCTGAGGCCGACCACCAGGCCCGCCTCCGGGTGGCTCGCCGGCCGCGCGACGCTCAGCGCGGCCGTCCCCGGAGCGAGGAGCAGCAGCACGAGCACGAACGCCAGCCGCAGCCCCGCCGGGCCGTCGAGCGCGACGAGCAGCGGGGCGCCGGCGGCTCCGGCGAGCGCCAGCGCCCGCAGCCTCACGCGGCCACCGCCTCGGGCGCCGGCCGACGGTCCTGGTCGCGCGGCCCGCCGCGGTGCCGGCCGCCGCCGTCCTGGCGCGACGGCGCGCGGCGTAGCCGCTCGCGCGCGATCGTGCGCAGGATGCGCAGCCCGTCGCGGACGGGGTGCAGCTTGCTCTCGCCGAACAGGCGCTCCTGCTCGTGGCTGGGGACCTCGGCGATCTGCAGGCCGAGCCGGGCGGCCCGGATGTTCATCAGGGTCTCGACCTCGAAGCCGGCCGTCGTGACGTCCAAGGGCCCGACGCAGTCGCGCCAGAAGGCGTTGTAGCCGTAGCAGAGGTCCGTGTAGCGGGTGCCGAACAGCGCGTTGACGAGGCCGTTGAGCATCCGGTTGCCCCCGCTGCGCCAGGGCGTGATGTCGGCGCTCCCGCCGCCGGGCTTGTAGCGCGAGCCCTTCGCGAAGTCGGCGCCGCCGGTGAGCGCCGCCACGAACTGCGGGATCTCGGCCGGGTCGGTCGAGCCGTCGGCGTCGAGCATCACGATGATGTCGCCGTGGGCGGCGGCGAATCCCAGCGCCAGGGCCTCGCCCTTCCCGCGGCCCTCCTGGTGGATGACGTGCACGTCGGGCCACAGCAGCCGCGCGACACGGACGGTGTCGTCGGTCGAGTGGCCGTCGACGAGGACCACCTCGTCGACGATGCCGGGCATGCGCGCGAAGACGTGCGGCAGGTTGGCGGCCTCGTTGCGGGCAGGGATGACCGCGGTGACCGAGGGGCGGAGACTGAGCATCGGGAGCGTCCTTGAGGTGCGTCCCAGCGGAGCTGGGAACCCGGCTCCGTGCCGGGCGTCGGATTCTGACCACCACGTTGCCGCAGCCCCATCGGACTTTCGTCCGGTTTGCGCCGCAGAGGTTCAGCTCACCTACCGAAACGGGTTGCGTAGTTCTCACGGGGGTCGCCCCTCGTACGCTGGTTCGCGGATGAGCGCCACGGCCGCCGGACGCCTGCGAGGGCACCTCGCCCAGCCGCTGTTCGCGGGCGCGTACGGCCTCATGGCGAGCACGGTCGTCACGACGGTCCTCGGCATCGGCTTCTGGGCCGTCGCAGCGCGGAGTTCCACCCCGGCGGAGGTGGGCCGGGACGCCGTCCTGATCACCTCGATGATGACCCTGTCCAACGTCTGCCAGCTCAACCTGTTCGACGGGCTCGTCCGCTTCCTGCCCACCGTCCGCCCGGCGCGCCGGGTGCGCGCCGTCATCGGGGCGTACGCGGCCGCGGGCGCGGCCGGCCTGGTGGGCGGCGCGCTGTTCGTGCTTGGCGCGCCGGCGCTGTCGTCGGAGCTGGACTACCTCGGGTCCGACGCCTGGCTCGGCGTCGGGTTCGCGCTGGCGACGGCCGGCTGGAGCATCTTCGTGCTGCAGGACGCGGCCCTGACGGCCGTCCGCCGCACCTGGTGGCTGCCGGTGGAGAACGCCGGCTTCAGCATCCTGAAGATGCTGCTGCTCCCGGTGGCGGCGCTCGCCGGGCTGGCCCACGGGATCTTCGCCGCGTGGGTCGTGCCGCTCGTCGTCCTGCTGCCGGTCGTCAACGTCCTGCTCGTGCGCCGCGTCCTGCGTCCGGAGGCCGTCCTCGGCGCACCGCCGGCGGCCGCGTCGCGCCCCCAGGGCCGCAACCTCGTGGGCTTCCTGCTCGAGGACTACGCCGGCTACGTGCTCGGGCAGGCCGCGGTGACGGTCATCCCCTTGGTGGTGCTGACGCAGCTGGGCAGCACGCAGAGCGGCTGGTTCGCCATCCCGTTCACGCTGGTCGTGGCGCTCGACCTCCTGTTCTACGCGGTCACGACCTCGATGACCGTGGAGGGTGCGCACGACCACACGCAGGTCCGCGCGCTGCTGCGCACGGTGGCCCGCCGCTTCCTGGTCCTGCTCGTGCCGATCGCGCTGCTGGTCGTGGCCGCGGCGCCGCTGCTGCTGGCGCCCTTCGGGTCCGACTATGCCGACGAGGGCACGACGGCCCTGCGCCTGCTGGCCTGCGCGAGCGTCCCCCATGCACTCGTGACGCTCTACACCGCCGTCTCGCGCCTGCGGGGGCGCGGCCGGCCCATCCTCGCGGCGCAGGCGACGCTGTTCGCGCTCGTCGTCGGGCTCGCGCTCGCGCTCGCCGAGCCGCACGGCCTGCCGGGCGTGGCGCTGGCCTGGCTGGCGGGCAACGTCGTCGTCGGCCTGGCGGTCGCGCTGCCGCTGGTGCGCGCCGCGCGCGCGGAGCCCGCCGCATGACGGGGCGGACGTCGGTCGTCATCTGCGCCTACACGTTCGACCGCTGGCAGGACCTGCTCGACGCGGTCGGGTCGGTGCGCGCGCAGCAGCCGCCAGCCCGCGAGGTCATCGTCGTGATCGACGGCAACGACGAGTTGCTCGCCCGCGCCCGCGAGGCCCTGGAGGGCGTGACCGTGGTGCCCAACGACGACGTCCAGGGCCTGTCGGGCGCGCGCATGACGGGCGCGCGGCTGGCCTCGGGCGAGCTGCTCGCCTTCCTCGACGACGACGCGGTGGCGGATCCGGGGTGGCTGGCCGAGCTCGAGGCCGCCTTCGACGATCCCGCGGTGCTGGGCGCCGGGGGCCGCGTGGAGCCCGCGTGGCGCGGCGAGCAGCCCCGGTGGCTGCCCGACGAGCTGCTGTGGGTCGTCGGGGCGACCTGGGCGGGGCTGGACCGTCGCGACGGCCGGATCCGCGGGCCGATCGGCGCCAACATGGGCGTGCGGGCCGACGTCCTGCGCCGCGTCGGGTCCTTCGCCCCCGAGCTCGGGCGCATCCAGGTCGGCAAGGTGTTCGTCGGGACCGCCGACGAGACCGAGCTCGCGATCCGGTCGCGGGCGCTGTTCCCCGGCGGGCACTGGGCCTTTCGGCCCGCGGCCGTGGTGCGCCACGCGGTGCCGGCCGAGCGCGGGACGTGGCGCTACCTGCTGCGCCGGTGTCGCATGGAGGGCGCCGCGAAGGCGGTGCTCGTCGAGCTCGCCGGCGCGGACGAGGGGCTGCGCGCCGAGCGCGGCTACACGGCGTCGGTGCTGCCGCGCGCGGTCGCCCGCGAGCTCGGTGGCGTCCTGCGCGGCCACCCGGAGGGCCTCGCGCGCTCGGCGGCCATCGTGGTCGCCGTCGCGGTCACCGGCTGGACGTACGTGCGGGTGCGCGTCAGCCGGTCCTGGGCGCGGCGGCGCGCGCGCCGGGCCGCCACGCCGGCAGGCTAGCCCCGGGGGCGCCCGTCAGGCGAACGCTCCCTCGGCCGCGAGCTCCCGGGCCGCGGCGTCCACCTGGGCCAGGTCCGGCTGCAGGGCCACGGCATGCGCGTGCGACGGCTGCCAGGCGGTCTCGCCGATCAGCTCCGCCATCGCCTGCGGCCGTGCCGCCCGGGCCTCCGGCGTGTCGTCGTCGGCCGTCAGCGAGACCGACAGCAGCGTCGTGGGCCGCCGGTTCAGGGCCGCGTGGTGGCGGCGCAGCCAGTCGCGCGCGTCCCAGTGGTGGACCCCCGCGTGGACCGAGGCGGCCACCAGCACCCGGTCGAAGGCCGCCGGATCGGGCGCATCGCCGGCCACCAGATCGGCGAGGCGGGGCGATGATCCGCGCGCGCGGACCGCTTCGGCGGCGCGCTCGGCGACCTCGCGGGCGGTGCCGTGCGAGCTGGCGTAGGCGATGAGGACGTCTGGCATGGGCTCTCTGGATCGGGCGGGACGGGTCAGCGCAGCTGCTCGACGGTGGCGTCCGGGACCGCCTGGGCACCGGGACAGGCGCCCCGGCCGAGCCAGGCGGTGAGTCGGGGCGCGGCCACCTTGGCGGCGGGCGACGGCTCGAGGTGCTCGCCCGCCGTCGACTCCGAGGCGCCGTTGTCGAGGACGTGGCGCAGGAAGAGCGGGCGGCCGCCGGTCAGCAGCTGGCCGCGCAGGACCGGGCGCAGCGGCCGCGGCGCCACGTCGGCGCCGGCGGCGCGCGCGATGTCCGCGCAGGCGGCGTCCGCCTGCTGGGCGGCGATGCCGCCGTGCTTGTACGGCGAGGTCGTCCCGTCACCGGCGGCCCAGACGCCCGGGCGCCCGGCGACACGGCCGTGCGCGTCCACCGGCAGGAACCCGTCGGGATCCTGTGGCAGCCCGGCCAGCGGCCGGCCGGTCAGGCGCGGCAGCGCGACGACGCGCTGGGCCTCGGCGAGCACCGCACCGCCGGCGTCGAGCAGGTGGCCGTCGCGGACATCGGCCACCCGGCAGCACGTGAGCAGCTCCACGCCGGCCTGGCGCAGGCGCACGCCGACCTGGTTGCTGGCGGCCAGGCCGAAGGCCTCGAGCGGCGCGGCCTCCGGGGTGACGAGCGTCAGCCGGACCCCGGCGCGCACGCGGGCCGCCCGGTCGGCGAGCAGCAGGGCGAGCTCGTAGAGGGGCAGCGGCCAGGTGACGCCGTCGGGCACCACGAACGCGATGCGCGAGTCCCAGCCCTCGACCACGTCCTCGACGAGCCCGTGGAGGGCGGCGGCGTCCTGCATCCCGCGGAAGGTCAGGGCCTCCGGGAACACGGGGATGCGGCGCGCGCCGGTCGCCAGCAGCAGCGCGTCGTACGGCAGCCGGCGGGCGTCGTCGAGAGCGACGTGCCGGCCGGGCGCGTCGACCCCAACCACGCGCGCCTGCAGGAACCGCGCACCCCGCGCGCGGCACAGCGCCTCGACCGGCCACTCGCGCGGCGTGCCGCCGGAGAACGGCGCGGTCACGCTCATCGCGCGGAGGTGGAACCGGGGCTCGGGAGCGACGAGCGTGAGCTCCACGAGGTCGCGGGCCGCGGCGTCGAGCGCGAGCAGGGCCTCCAGGCCGGCGACGCCTCCGCCGGCGAGCACGACGCGATGGCGTGCGGTGGGCACCGCGCCGACGGTAGGCGCGCGGCGACGGCGCCGCGTCCGGACACCGTCCCGGACGGCCTCCGTAGTTGTCCACAGAGCGGCTGCCCCGGGGGAGTACGATGAGGGTCGGTGACGGCCCGCTATCCGCAGCCAAGCCCCGCTGAGCCCGTCGTCGGTCCCGGGATCGAGGAGTCGCCGGCCGCGGCACCGGTCGACCGCGCCGAGCGGCTGCAGGCGGTGCTGGATGCCGCGCGGAGCATCGCCTCGGAGCTCGACCTCGACGCGGTCCTCGATCGGCTGCTGTCCGCGGCGCTGGCCGCCACCGGGGCCAAGTACGCCGCGATCGGGGTGCTCAACGAGCAGCGCGACGCGCTCGAGCGCTTCGTCACCCGGGGGATCGACGAGCCGTCCGCGCGGACGATCGGCGACCTGCCGCGCGGCCGCGGCATCCTCGGCCTGCTGATCACCGATCCCAAGCCGCTGCGCCTCACGTCCGTCGGGCGCCACCCGCGGTCCTACGGCTTCCCGCCGGGCCACCCGCCGATGGAGCGTTTCCTCGGGGTGCCGATCATCATCCACGGCGAACCGTGGGGGAACCTCTACCTCACCGACAAGGCGGACGCCGACTTCGACGAGGACGACGAGGAGGCCGCCATCCTCCTGGCCGGCTGGGCCTCGATCGCCGTCTCCAACGCCCGGCAGTTCCAGCAGAGCGAGCGACGCCGCAAGGAGCTCGAGCGCGCCACCGCGACGCTCGAGGTGACCACGGACATCGCGCGCGCCGTGGGCGGCGAGATCGACCTCGACCGCATCCTCGAGCTCCTGGTCAAGCGCGGGCGGGCGCTCGTGGAGGCACGTGCCGTGGCGATCGCGCTGCTCGAGGGCATGGACCTGGTGTTCGCCGCCGGCGCGGGCGAGTTCGACCCCGCCTCCGTCGGCGCGCGCACGCCCGTGGAGCGCAGCCCGCTCGCCGGCGCGCTGCACAGCCTGCGCCCGGTGCGCGAGTCGCGCTTCGAGCTGCGGCGCTCCTGGGAGCGCGAGGCGTTCGGCGTGGAGGAGGCGAGCACGTTCCTCGCCGTGCCGCTGGTGTTCAAGGGCCAGCCGCTGGGCGCGCTCGTCGCCGTCGACCGCGTCGAGGACGACCTCGGGGCGTTCACCGCCGAGCACGAGCGCCTGCTCGGCGCGTTCGCCGCCAGCGCCGCGCTGGCCATGGCGACGGCGCAGGCGGTGGCCGACCAGCGCGTCCGCGAGGCCATCGGCGCCAGCGAGCGCGAGCGCGCGCGGTGGGCGCGCGAACTGCACGACGAGACGCTCCAGGAGCTGGCGGCGCTGAACCTGCACCTGTCGGCGGCGCTGAAGGCCGCCGAGCGGGGCGTCGCCCTGGACGAGCACGTGCGCCACGCCGTCGGCCAGGTCCAGCGCCAGGTCTCCGGCCTGCGCGACCTGATCACCGACCTGCGCCCGGCCGACCTCGATGAGCTCGGGCTCGAATCGGCGCTGCGCGCGCTGGCCGAGCGCCACGGCGGCAAGTCGGGCCTGCGCGTCGAGCTCGATCTGCAGGCCCCCGAATCGACCCCGCGCCTGCCCCCCGAGCTCGAGACCACGATCTACCGCCTCGCCCAGGAGGCGCTGACCAACGTGGTCAAGCACGCCGAGGCCGCGACGGCGCGCATGCGGCTCGTCGAGGGCGACCAGGTCGTCGAGCTGGAGGTGCGCGACGACGGCCGCGGGTTCGATCCCGGCGCGCGCGCCGACGGCTTCGGCATGCTCGGCATGCGCGAGCGCGCGGAGCTCGTGGGCGGCCGGCTCGACGTGGTGTCCGGCGAGGCCGGCACGCTCGTCCGCGCGCTGCTGCCCGTCAGTCCGCACGCCGGCTCCTAGCGGGTGCCGACGGCCCGATGATCTAGGTTCTGCGCCGTGAGCACCCTGAGCATCGTGCTGGCCGACGACCATTCCGTCGTGCGCGACGGGCTGCGCATGCTGCTCGAGGCGGAGGACGACCTGGAGGTGGTGGCCGAGGCGGGCACCGCGGACGACGCCGTCCGCTACGTCCGCGGCCACAAGCCCGACGTCCTGGTCCTCGACCTCAACATGCCGGGCGGCAGCTCGCTGGACGCGCTGCCCGCGATCGCCGAGGCGTCGCCCCGGACCGCGGTCGTCGTCCTGACGATGCAGAGCTCGACCGAGTACGCGCGCCGCGCGCTGCGCGGCGGCGTGCGGGCGTACGTGCTCAAGGAGTCGGCGGGCAACGAGCTGGTGGAGGCGATCCACGCCGCGGTCGCCGGCCGGACCTACCTGACGCCGAGCATGGGCGCGCGGCTGGCGGCCGAGCCGCCCGAGGACACCGGCCCGCCCGGCGGTCTCACGCCGCGCGAGGCCGAGGTGCTCGGCCTGCTGGCACTGGGCTACACCAACGCCGAGATCGCCGAGCAGCTGTACCTGAGCCGCCGGACCGTCGAGACCCACCGCGCGAGCCTCCAGGGCAAGCTGGGCCTGGCGACGCGCGCGGAGCTCGTCCGCTACGCGTTCGCCAACGGGCTCGTCGATCTCGACGACGAGCCCGCCGGCGACTGACGCAGCTCAGCCCGCGACGCCCCTGACGCCCGCCTTGCGCAGGGCCGCGCGCAGCGCGTCCGGCGTGAGCTCGGTCAGCTCCAGGCGCTTCAGCGCGTCGCCTTGGCGGACGAGGAACGACGGCGTGCTGGTCACGTTCGAGCGCTGCGCCGCGGCACGCGAGCGGGCGAGCAGCTGCTGGCCCGCGGCGGAGTTGCCCTGGTCGATCGCCTTGGCGACGTCCAGGCCCGGGACCGCCCCGCCGAGCGCCTCCAGCACGTCGTCGGTTGCCCAGCCGGTGTTCTCGGTGCTCTGCGTGCGGAACGCGACCTCCGACAGGTGCCAGGCCTTGTCCTGGAGCGCCGCGCCCGCAAAGAAGGCGCCGAGCTTCTCGGAGTCCGGCCCGATGAACGTCAGGACCTGCAGCTCGAGGTTGAGGCGGCCGTTGCGGACCTCCTCGTTGACGATCGCCGGCAGCACGTCGCGCGCGGCGTCGGCGCAGTAGGGGCACTGCGGGTCGACGAACTCCACGAGCGTCGCCGGCGCGCCGGGGTCGCCCAGGACCAGCCCATCCTGCGGGATGCCGTCGAGGAGCCGGCTGATCTCGGCCGCTCCCTCCACGCTCTCGGGCGTCCCGCCGCCGTCGTCGGAGCCGCCGGCGAGCAGGATCACGGCGAGCACCACGGCCAGGAGGCCGGCGGCGGCGCCGGCAAGGCGGCGCACGCGCTTGCGGCGCTCCTGCTGCTCGCGCTCGCGAGCGGCCTCCTCGCGCTGCTTGGCGCGCTGCTCCTTGGCGGACGTTGCGGACATCAGCGGTGTTCCTCCTTGGCCCGGTCCAGCGCCGCGGACAGATGCCGCGCGTGGACCTTCGTCGTCGTCTGCCCGGCCGCCGGGGCGGCGAGCTCGGTCACGGTGCGCAGCATGCTGGGTCGCGCCCGAAGGTGCAGGTCGTGCGTCGCGCCCCAGAGGGTCGCCTCGATGACCGGCGCCCACTCGGCCGCCGGGAGGTCGGCTCCGGCCCGGCGGGCGATGTGCCGCGCGGCGACCGCCGCCTGCTGGGCGGCCAGCGAGCCCTGCTTGAGCGGCCAGTTCGCCGCGTCGCCGATCGCGTGGACGTCCTCGACGCCGATGACGCGCCCCTGGTCGTCGACGGGCAGGAAGCCGTGCTCGTCCGCGGGCAGGCCCGGCACCGCCGGTCCGCGCAGGGTCGGGAGGCTCGCGACGCGGACGCCCGCGAGCTCCTCGCCCGACGGCGCCAGCACCAGGCGCCCCGCGTCGTGACCGGCCACGACGCTGCCGGTGCGCAGGTCGACGCCGGCGGCGCGCAGGATCTCGGCGGCCTCGGCGCTCGCCTCGTCGCCGAAGAGGTCCAGCGGCCGGGACTCCGAGGTCACGAGGACGACGCGCTTGGTGCGGCGCATGCCCTTGAGCTCGCCGGCGGCGAAGAGCGCCAGCTCATAGGCCGGCAGCGGCCAGGTCGGCCCCGGCGGCACGACGATGGCCACGCCGTCGTCGTAGTCCTCGGCGACGTCGCGCACGAGGTCGGCCAGCGCCTCGTGAGCGTCGACGCCGAAGGTGACCGCGCCGGCGATCGGGCGCTGCGGCGTCGCGCCCGTCGCCACGACGAGCACGTCGTAGGCCAGCTCCCGGCCGCCGGCCGTCCCCATGGTGCGCTGGTGCGGCTGCACGGCCGCAAGGGCGTCCTCGACGAGATGCGCTGCCGCCAGGTCCGCCAGGGACGCCGTCGCGCCGCGGACCGCGGGCCGGCCGCCGAACGGCTCGACGACCGAGCCGGCGCGCTCGACGTACTCGGCGTCCGGCGCGACGAGCACGACGTCGAGCAGGCCGGGGGCGTCGGCCTCCAGCGCCAGCACCATCTCCAGCGCGGCGACGCCACCGCCGGCCACCACCGCGCGCAGCCGCCCGCGCCCGGCGCTCATGTCGCCACCGGCTTCGGAGTCGCCGCGGGGTCGGCCGCCGCCCGGGGCAGCACGAGCACCGGGAGCTCGGCCTTGGACAGCAGCTCCGCGCTGGTGCTGCCGAGGACGAGGCGGCGCAGAGCGCCGAAGCGGCGCGAGCCCACGACCGCGAGCGTGGCGCCGGCGGCCGCCCGCGCAAGCTCCTGCGAGGGGACGCCCTCGGCGAGGAGGGTCTCCACGGGCGCGCGCGAGCCGACGAGGATCCTGGCCTCCTCCAGGGCCTCCTCGCCCTGGGCGCGCAGCTCCTCGGCCCAGCCCTCCGGCGTCGGGGCGCCGACCCACAGGTGGTCGGCCAGCTGCTGGGGCGTCTCGACGGCGTGGACGACCTGGACGGTCGCCCCCAGGCCGGCGGCCAGCTCGACTGCGGCCTCGAGCGCGTCGCGGGCCTCCGGCGAGCCGTCGAAGCCGACGACGATGCGCGCAGGCCCCTCGCTCGCCGCGTCGCGCAGGCCGTGCGGGGCCACGGCCACGGCGCACGGTGCGTCGTGGAGCGTCGTGAGCGCGACGTCGCCGCGGGCGATGCGCCCGAGCGTCCCGAAGTGGGAGGGCCCGAGCACCAGGACGTCGGCGTCGAGCTCCTCGGCCAGGCGGTGCAGGCCGCGCACGACGGAGGTCGAGCCACGCACCTGCACGCTGGACGCCACGTCCTGCGGCAGGGTCTCGCGGACGAGCTCGAGCTGCTGCTGCAGCTCGGTGCGCACGGCGCGCTCGTACAGCCCGTCGCCCGGCCACAGCGGCGAGGCGACCACGCCCGCGAGGACGACGCGGGCGTGCAGCGCCCGGGCCAGCAGGACGGCCAGCGCGACGGCGTCTCGGGTGGGGTCGTCCTCTCCACGGGCTGCAACGACGATGGTCCTGGGCACGGGCCGGTCCTCCTGGATGGGATGCGAGCCGATGGTAGGTCCGGCGGCGGGGCGGGCGTTCGTGGTCGGGCCGCAGACCTGCTGCGGAGGAGTACGGGGTGGCGCCTGCCCTGCCCGGGAGGACTGGACCTGGGCATCGGGGTCCCCCACGCAGGCGCCGCAGTGGGCAGCGCCATCCCCCGCGACGGGGCGGCCGGCGGCCCCATGCACCGCAATCCCGTGCCCCGGCGGGCGCCCGGCCGGGGCGCACGATCGACGTGTCGGTCGGACGGTTCGCCCGGCACACCAGCTCTCCACCACTTCCCTCTGGAGGAACAGATGAGCCCTCGTGGTTCTGTCATCACCGCGGCCAGCGTGCTGGCCGCCCTCGCGGCCGCCCCGGCCGCGAACGCCGCCATCGCCGGCGGCCTGCCGCTGAAGACCGAGACCCGTCCCGACCTCGTCTCGGCCAGCATCCGCGACAGCACCGACAGCGTCTGGCCCAAGCACGTGGTCTACACGTTCGACGAGGCCGTCAAGGGCGACGAGATCAACGCCAAGGCCTTCCGGCTCGAGGGCTACGACGCGTCCTCGAAGGAGGCGGCGTACTACGCGACGCTCGACCTCGACAACCCCAAGCAGGTCATCGCGACCTTCCAGCCCAACACGAACCTCGCGAACTACACCGTCGCGACGGTCGCCGAGGACGCGGTCGAGAACGTCTCCGCCAACCAGTCCAACCTCGTCAACGCCGTGGCGCTGGCCGACAGCGGGCAGAAGGTGGGCGGCGGCCTGACCACCGCGCCGGATCTGCTCGGCGCCGAGGTCGACGCGTCCTACAACCGGCTCATCCTGACCTTCGACAGCAAGGTCGAGCCGGGGATGGTCACCTGGACGAAGATCCTGTACTACGACGCTGCCGGCAACCGGGTGTCCTCGGACGGCGGCCCGTTCAGCTGGGTCTCCGACGGCAACCGCACCATCGTCGCGGCGCACTTCCCGGCCACCGACATGCAGTCGGTCCGCCAGGCCGTGCGCGTCGCGCTCGAGGACGGCGCCGTGCGGGCCGAGGACGACACGAACGAGGAGTCCGTCCGCCAGTCCCTGGCCGTGCTGGGCCAGGACGGCTACACCGCGCGTCCTGACCTGCTGGCCGTCGCCCCGGTGCCGAACAAGAGCGCCGTGGACTTCACGTTCGACCACGCGGTCTCGATCGACGAGGTCAAGGACTTCGAGGTCTTCCGCAACGAGGAGCGCCGGTACCTCGCCGAGTCGGCGACGGTGCTGCAGGACGACGCCCACGCAGGCCGCACGGTCCGGGCGTTCTTCCCGAACGAGGCCATCGCGATCCTCAACGAGCTGGCCGTCGCGTCGGTCGACGACCACGCCGTGGTGGGCACCGGCGGCCCCGGCTACCACAACACGATCGGCTCGAAGCTGATCGGCGCCGCGAAGGCCGTCAAGGGCTTCACCTCGGCGCCGGACGTCTCGGCCGTCGCGTTCGACTGGGATGACGGCACGGCGACCCTCGAGGTCGACCAGCCGGCGCTCGTCGTCAACAAGGACGCCATCAGCATCGTCGACCGGTTCGGCAACGAGCACCCGGCCGCGCCGCTGGAGGTCGTCCTGCAGGGCGGCAACAAGATCATCCTGCAGATCGGCTCCGGCATGGCCAAGGAGGCCGTGGGCGTGACGCTGGAGAACGGCGCGCTGGCGCACCGCTACGCGGGCGACCTGAGCGTCCGGCAGGCGATCGGCCGCGCTGACGCGGTCGGCTCGCCGGGCAGCGGCCCGTTCGATCCGCCGGTCGCCCCGGGCTCGCCCGCGGCGCCTGCGAAGCCGGCCGCCCCGGCGGCCCCGAAGCCCGCGACCCAGGTCGCCGGTGTGGGCGCGAAGGCGGCGAAGCTCGTCGCCACCGGCCGCCTGATCCGCGGCAAGCGCGGCGCGACCGCCGTCCGGATCACGGTCCGCGGCAACGCCACGCGCGCCCGGGTCCGGGTGCGGATGCTCGGCCGCAGCGGCAAGCAGATCGCCAGCCGCATCGTGAGCGTCCGTGTCGGCAAGACCCTGACCATGCGCCAGGGCCTCCCGAAGGCCACGCGCACGATCAAGCTGACCGTCCTCTAGGGCGGTTGGGGAGCGACCCCGGGGGGCGCACGCCCCCCGGGAGGTCGCCCGCAGCACACGCGGCCGGTGGATCACCGGCCGCGTCGGCATGCGCGGCCACGGGCACCCCAC
>Ga0196964_10000942_pt1 | contig 15672 bp, 11 predicted proteins | sample S1_10metaG_FD_148615 | JGI IMG/M metagenome (GOLD analysis project Ga0196964, IMG submission 148615) | Soil microbial communities from Anza Borrego desert, Southern California, United States - S1_10 | ecosystem: Environmental > Terrestrial > Soil > Desert | place: USA: California | collected...
TGCAAAGCATTGTATTTCCCGAATACATTCGCCACAATGCTTTGGGGGCATTGATGGAGGAAAGCGCATTGGAAATTCTGTATGTTGACATGGGAACTGACGCGGTTGATTTTTCCATTGGCAGGTTCCAGATCAAGCCATCATTTGCCAGCGCCATTGAAACACACACACAAGAAGATCCTGTACTGGCCCGTAAATATGCAGCGTTGTACTTAGGGACCAGGCCGGTTAAAGAGCAGCGCAGGGAGCGCATAAAACGCCTGAAAGATGTTGGTTGGCAAACGCGGTATGTATGCGCTTTCATTGAATACTGTGAAAAATATTACGGGCTGGGTGTTATACCAGCCGATGAAAAAATCAAATTTCTTTCAACTGCTTACAACGCGGGTATACAAAAGGAAAAAGGCCGGGTTGAGGCCAATTACAGTATAAAAGCGTTCCCATATGGTCCAAAATTCAAGATTGAACAGGTGAGCTATTGGGCTGTTTCATTGGATTATTTTCACGCAAAGGAGAAAAGTAAATGAAAAAACAGGCATGTTTAAACATAGTTTTTGCCGGTTGTTGGCTGGTGGCAATGCTTATGCAGGGATGCGGTGGTGAAAAGAAAAAGCCCGCACCGGTTAACGACACACTTGAAAAACCCGTTGTAAAGAAAGCCGAACCTCTGGTGATACCCCCATTTAATCTACCCGCAGGGTTGAATACATATAAGGTAGATGTTGATTCAGGCAGGGTATTTACAGTGGCACCGTATGGTACCAGGGTTGAGGTTCCTGCAAAAGCTTTTGTTGATTCGGCTGGCAATTTACTGAGCGGTAAAGTGACCCTAACCTATAGGGAAATGCACACCATGAACGATATTTTGATAAGCGGGGTACCGCTGAATTACGATGCTGCAGGCATGTTAAAACGGTTGCGCAGCGGGGGTATGTTTGAATTAAGAGCTGCACAGGAAGGCAGGCAGGTGTTCCTTGATTCGGGCAAGGTCATATCGGTAAGCATGGCCTGTTTTGATGACGATGCGCGTTACCATGCCTTTTACCTGGACGAAGAAAAGGCGCGTGACTGGGAATATTTAAAGGACCTGGATGGGGCGGCCAACCCCGAGAAGAAGAAGATCATGAAGAGGGCACGTCAAAAGGTAAACGAGCTGCAATTACCGCTTGACGGGTATTTTGCTTTCAATTATATGGCCTTGCTGGATGTGTACCTTGACAACAAGGAAGCGGAAATCAAGAAAAAACGTACCGATGTGACCCTGCAGGGAAAAATAAAGGAGTACGGGGTTGCATGGAGCAATATTTATTGTTACCAGAGTGTGGAGTTCAACGGTACAAAGACCCTTGCCTCATTATTATTATGGAAGAAGCTGAATAAAGAACCCTGGCCTTCCTGGGCGCAGCAGGCTACCTGCGACTTAAAGCCCAATGGCGATGGGAACTATACCCTGGAACTTACCGTTCCTAAGGGAAAAGTAAACTACAAAGCTACTATACAGCCGTTTTTTCCTATAAAGTCATTGCTGGCCTTTAGTCCTTCCTATTGGCGCAACAAGTATGACCTGGCCTTGCGCAAGGCAGTTGAAGAGGAAATGCGCAAGCAAAAGGTGGCTGATGTATACCAGACGCTGGAGGCGCACCGCTTTGGATTCTATAATATAGATAAGCTGCAACGTGAGGCGGACTATGTGCAGGTAAGGGTGGAACCGGAGTTTGACAGGGAGGTGGGGGCCGTAAATGATATAGCCATCTATTATATAAGCGAGCAGTACCGTACCGTAGTAAAATACCCGAAGGAAGAATGGGGAAATGTGACGTTGCTGCCCGATTCGGAGGGAAAATTGTTTACGGTATTACCCGGCAATAAGCTGGCCGTTGCCGGGGAGCAAGTGCTCAGGAAGCTCCATTACCGCGAAATAAAAGCCAATGGAGGAGCTGTGGTGAAGCTGAAATTTGTGACGGTAAACGCATCGTTAAACAGCGCTTCAGAAATTGCAAAAGCCTTGGGAATACAGGAGTTTCCTATGTAAATTTCCTTTTTTCAGAGGGAGTTCATTGGGTGTTCAGAGGGAGCTCAGAGGGGAGTCCCTAGGGAGCCCTCGGGGCGTTCAGAGGAGGAATTTTCCGCTTTCAACAATTCACGCAAAAACCGGTTAAAAAAAAAATTTGCGAAAATGCGTTGCGTAATGAATCGTGCATATATTTAGCACAACCAAAAACAATAAAAACATGGCAAAAGCAAAAAAAGCAGCTAAGAAAAAAGCTGCGAAGAAAGCGGCTCCGAAAAAGAAAGCTGCTGCAAAAAAGCCAGCTAAGAAAGCTGCTGCAAAGAAGCCGGCTAAGAAAGCTGCGAAAAAAGCTGCTAAACCAGCTAAGAAAAAATCAGCTCGTAAGCCTAACGCTGCGTTCATGAAGCCACTTACTCCAAGCGCTACGCTTGCTGAAGTAATCGGTAACAAACCAGCTCCAAGGACTGAAGTTGTTAAGCAAATCTGGAACTACATTAAGAAGCACGGATTGCAAGACAAGAAAAACAAGCGTATGATCAACGCTGATGCTAAACTGAAAGCTGTTTTCGGTGGCAAGAGCCAGATCAGCATGTTTGAACTTGCAAAAGTTCTTTCTAAGCACGTAAAGTAATAATTACGGGTTTCAATAAAAAAGGGGCGGTGTATACTGCTCCTTTTTTGTTTGTGTAAAATGGATGGTTTTGCATCCATATTATACAAACCTGCTTCAGGGTGGAGGTTATCGGAGGCAAACCGATGCCCCTTTACCGACAGCAGCTGGGACATGCAAGCGCTCCAGTCAGCTGAGCCAAGATATTACCGGCTTTTCTTTTTCTTAATGGCCAATTCCCGTTTGTGTGCAAATTTTCGGGTATGATAAGATTCTTTGTATTTTAAAATCCAATCAAAGGATATTTTGATTTGCAACCTGCTGAAATTTCATGGTTGAGAAGGATTGCTGAAAGTCATTCCGCCATAGCTGCCAATGCCAAGGCTATTCTCGATTTTGTGTTTGGAACTACCCGTTATCAAGGAACTACCGTTTTGAACGAAGAAAAGTCAAGAATATATCAACCAGAAGGATCTGAAGCCATTCCTACACTTAGCAGCACCGTTACCTTTGAGGTAACGCCTAATCCTGCTGTTTCTTTCGTAGAAATTATGTATTTTTATGGAGATGACCAAGATGCAACAGTTCAGGTGTATGATATGGCTGGAAAATTGTACTTGAATCAAGCGCTTCTCGTAATACAGGTAAAATGGTATTAAACTTGGCGAATTAAGTAATGGTCTTTATGACGTTAACTTTAATGTACTGGAACTGGTTTCGTTAACTAAAAAACTTGTTATTAGCAGATAGTGAGGAAATTATTTTTCATATGGATATTATTACTGGCTCTTCCGGAAGTTAAGAGCCAGTATTTTTTAAAAGATTATCCAAAATCAGGTACTCAATGGATCTATGGGGTTGCTGAAAAGGATGGCTATTTTTACACAGCGGGGGCCAATTACTCTGGTTATATTAGTTTTGATCTTCTTAAATTCGATAGCGATGGAGACACGATTTATTGGAAAAGGTTCAAGGATACTTCCATCGAAATGGGTCCTGCAAGCACGAGTGTAATACCTACGGACTCAACTACGCTTCTTGTACCTGCTTACAAATATGAAGCTGGTGAATACCATCAGTATTTATTTATTTCTAATACAGATGGGGATTCAATTGCCACCACCAGTCCATTGGGGGGCATGGAAGGTGGTGTAACTTGGGGAATTCAAAATGAAAAAGTCGTTGCCTTTACAGGTGCAGAATTGGATACTGGTACCGGAAAAAATAAATTGCTCATCCTAATCACGAATAACTTAGGCCAGACTCTTATTCATAAAACATGGCAGTATGGGGGTTTTAATACCGAGGGGAGTGAAATAGATACAACACTTGATAATGGCTACATCATAAGTAGTAGTTATACCAATGGAACACTAACTTTCCCAATGGCGGTTAAGTTTGATTCGTTAGGGAATTACCAATGGCATAAACTACTTGCTTATAATAGTTTGCATGGAGGAGGAGTTACTGTTAAAACATTAAGTGACGGTTCTTTTTTATTTACCGGGGGAATTGATTTAGATAATTCTTCTTTTGGGTATAATTTTCAACGTTATGTAGCAAAATTGAATTCTAACGGTTCCATTCGTTGGGAAAAAGATTTTGGCATGGTCGAATCTGGGATCAATTATGTTGAAATATTTGGAGGTTCAGTTCAGTTACCTAATGGGAATTTAATTGTTCTTGCAGCTCAGAAAGACACCGCAGATGCCTTTTTGGATAAGGTATGGCTTTCTTCTATGGATACTGCCGGAAACATTGGTTGGAACCGTTGTTATAATACGTGTGAATATATTTTAATGTTCAGTAATTTGCTTTTAGCAAATGATAATCAAAGTATATATGTCGTTGGTTATTCTAATTGTGTTGCTACAGGCGAAGATTTATTTATTCTCAAAGTTGATACAAATGGTTGCTTAATTCCAGGATGTAGCGTTGGAGTACAAGAAAATGATTCTGAAATTTATCCATTTACTGTTTTTCCTAATCCTTCAAACGGACAATTTTCAATTGATTTAAGCAATAAATCATTTGAAGGAACCATAATGGTTGAGAACACTTTAGGGGAGACTGCACTTCAAAAAGAAGTGAATTTTCAAAATACTGCAACTTTTAATATTTCAAACGCACCCAAAGGAATTTACATTATCTCGTTAAGATCAAAAACTCAACTTTTAAATTCTAAAGTTATCTTGGAATAAAATGACTAAAGTTCAAGTTTTTTTTACTGCTCTAATACTCCTGTGTAGCCAAACATCAAAAGGCCAATACTTTTTATATTCCTATTCTATTAACGATTGGCAATGGGTTTGGGGGTTAGAAGAACAAAACAGCTCTTATTATACAATAGGAACAAATTACAAAGACTATTACAGCCTTGATTTAATTAAATTCGATGGTAATGGTGATACGACTTTCTGGAAACGATTTAAACAACCCAATTATGTGGGGCCATGCCGTTCTGGACCGGTCGGAACCGATTCTACAACAATACTATTACCGTATACAAACGTTGTGGTGGCGGGCACAGAACTTTATCCAATGATTTTATTAACGAACGAGTTGGGTGATTCAATTTCTTCTTTCAACGCCTTTGGGTCAAAACAAGGTCAAATATTTTGGGGGATAAAAAACGGAAATCAAAATGCTTTTATAGGTTATGAAAAAGATAGTGCGACAGGCGAAAGGACAGCTTGCATTTTAATTACAAATAATCTTGGTCAAACGATGGCCTATTCAACTTGGCCATATTTTACTTATGAAACCCAAGGAATAGCAATTGATACGACCATAGACAACGGATACGTTGCAACCATTTCCTATATTACCGGTGATTTATCTATTCCCGTTGCGGTCAAATTTGATTCTATGGGAAATTATCAATGGCATCAAGAACTATGTTATGGTTTACATACCGGTGTTATTTATCCTGAATGCCTAACTGATGGAAATATAATTTTCACTGGGTATATTGATCTTGACAATTTTGCATCTTTGGTAAATAGCAATCGGTATGTTGCAAAAACCACAAACAGCGGCTTATTAGTTTGGGAGAATGATTTTGGTATGGTCGGAAGTGGTTCCTATTTAGCTGATGCATTTGTTAATGCACAACAATTATCAAGTGGAAATTTAATTGTGCTCGGATCGCAAGTGGACACAACAGATTCACTAAGTAAAGTTTGGTTATCCTTAATGGATACAGCGGGAACGGTTATTTGGGATAGAAACTATTTACCATGTAGCCAGCCGTTAGCATTTCCAGAAGTTTTATTATCTTCAGATAAATCTTCTTTACTTGTTACGGGCTATACAAGCCCATGTCCAGGAACCGACTACGAATTTTTTGCTCTTAAAGTTGATACATTCGGTTGTATAATTCCGGGGTGCAGCATTGGCATTGAGGAAAGTTTTATAGAGGCCTCATCCGCAATAGTTTTTCCTAATCCCTCCAATAGTAGTTTAACTATTCAATTTGCTAATTCTGTTGTTGGCAAAATATTTCTTTCGAATTCTCACGGAGAATTGATCCTTACCAAAAATTTAAAATCCGAAAATCAAAAAACTTTGGATTTGGGCCTCTATCCAAAAGGCGTCTATTTATTGTCTGTGTTAACATTAGCAGAAAAATTTTCTTTCAAGATCGTTATTCATTAACTAAAGATATGAAAACGTTGATTATTCGTTTTCTTCAGCCATAAGCAAAATATGCTCTTAAGTTCATGAATTGCACTAAATTAATGATATTGAAATAAAACCAAACGGATGAAATATTGTCCAGAATTAACTCCGCAAAACAAGATTTCTCCCTTCTTTATTCTTATTCTGGGCAGAAGTCGAAATTAAAAATTAGTGTATATAAAGTCGAAATGGCTTGTTACAGTATACTTTAAGTCCGCTGATTTTATAGGAGCTGATGAGAAAAAAATAGAATACTTTCAGTTCCTTGGTTTAATAAAATCAATTTTAAACAAATCTTTCACAAGGACGTATTCGAAGAATTCAAATTAGGGTAACGGGAAGTGTATACTTTTATCTACAGTAGATGGAAGAAAAAGCAAGAAGCAGTGTAACCATGTTTAAAACTATTTTTTTCTTGAAACTTCGCTCATAAATCCGGATTTTTTCCCGCATCAAACCACCATGTTTCTTTTTTCTTTAAAACTGCTTATAGGTAATCACTATGTCAGGAATTGAATCCTGGACATAGCAAAAGCAGAAACCAATTTCACAAATCACCAAATCTTTGAAGGATCGTTTTAAAAAGTAGAATTAATCCAATTAATTTATTTCCTATATCAAATGCTGTTTTTGCTATTTTAACTGCCTGCACTGCCAAGAAATCCCTAAATACAAGGCATTGCAAAGCAAAAACCCTGCTTGCGCAGGGCTTGTGGGTGGGGTGTCAAATAAAACACTTCCCATGTGGTGGAGATTATCGGAGTCGAACCGATGACCTCTTGCATGCCATGCAAGCGCTCTAGCCAGCTGAGCTAAACCCCCTAGGAGGGCACAAAAATAAGCTTATTTTTGGAATGTAAAGTAAATTTTTAAGGTTAGGCCGTATCGAAAAAAGGTTTTTTACAGATTTTAAGCTAGTTCGGCAGGAAAGGCATTGATTGGATAATTTAAAACACGATTAAGTGGTTCTTTTTTAGCTTGTATAAATTCTCAAAACCAAAAGCCTTTTTTCCCGCATTTCTGCTTATATTCAGCTTTCATACCATACTTATGTACCACAGCCGCTACTTAATCACCCTGGTGTTGGTTTTTGCCTGCACCATAACGTTTTCTCAAAACGCACAGCAGCTTTTCCAGGAAGGCAAAAGCCTGCGTGCTGACGGAAAAGACCGCAAGGCCGTAAAAAAATATGAGGAGGCCCTGGAGGCCGCCAAAGCAGAAAAGAACCTGCAGGTTGAAATGAACGCGCACATGGAACTGGCCGAGCTGAAGGACAACGTGGTGAATTTTAAGGAAGCTCTGAGCCATTACAAAGAATTTTCGGTGCTTTATAAAAAACAAGCCAACCAAAAAGCATTAATGCTTACTAAGAAAGCAAAAGTGCTTACCGACTCGGTAACAGGTCTTCAAAACGAAGTGGAGGCCAGCAATACCGAGATCATCAAGAAAAACGCTGATATCAAAAAAAAGGAAAGCGCCATTGATTCATTGACCACCGAACACCTGAAATCACAGTTGGCTGTCAAAGACCTTGAGCTGACCAATAAAGCAAAAGAACTCGAATTGCAAACATCGCAAAACCGGTGGAACATCCTTTTATTCATTTTTGCCATTATTGTGCTGGCAACGGTTTTCATTATACGCGGGTATTTTGTAAAACGGAAAAGTTTGCGCCTGCTGGAACAACTGCACCAGCAAATAGTAGTGGAGAAACGAAAGTCAGACGATTTATTGCTGAATATTTTGCCTGAATCCATTGCCGGTGAGCTGAAGGAGTACGGGAAAACCACGCCCTGCCGTTTTGATAGCGCAACAGTAATGTTTACTGATTTCAAAGGGTTTACGCATTATTCAGAAAAACATACGCCCGAAGAACTGGTTAAACTGGTTGACCATTATTTCAGCGCTTTTGACCAGATCGTGAAAAAACACAACATTGAAAAAATCAAAACCATTGGCGATGCATACATGTGCGTATCGGGTATACCCATTACCAAAGAACACCATGCGGCAACCATGATTCGCGCTGCATTTGAGTTCAGGGAATTTGTGAACAATGAAATAGAACGCAGGCAAAGAACAAACGAACCGTTTTTACGCATGCGCATAGGTTTGCACAGTGGGCCGCTTGTGGCGGGCGTGGTAGGTTCGCGCAAATTTGCATACGATGTATGGGGCGACACGGTGAACATTGCAGCCCGCATGGAACAGTCAGGTGAAACCGATGGGATCAATGTATCAGAATCGGTATATGAACAGGTGAAAAATGAATTTGATTTTGTATACCGTGGCGAGGTGGAAGCAAAAAATAAGGGACGCATGAAAATGTATTTTGTGACGGGGGAAAAGTATGCAGGCAATTAGTTTTTCCTGCCAATCCATCGAATTCTAAATGGTTCTTGTAATCCGGTAAATTTTCCGTTTATTTACATCAAAACCTCTATAAATGAAAATTCCTTTCAACCGCATATGGCCAACCGTGTGGATAGTATTCGGTACAACATTCGGTATTTTAAATCTTTTATATCCTATGCACAACAGTAAAGACGTGTTGTGGCTGGCTCCCATGATTGTTATACTCAGTATTCCCACACTTTTTGCCAATTACATTATTATTTCCGACCGTGAAATAATAGTCAATAACCAGTTTGGCATGGTGCGCAGGCGTTACGCCATTAACAGTATGGATGAAATTTCCATGAAAGGCAACCGCATTTTTATCAATAAGCCCAATAAACGCGAAGAAATTAAATTCAGTAAAATGCTTGTTTCAAAGGCCGGCCTGAATGCATTAAAGTCACAAGTGAATATTCTTGAATAACCATGGAAACATTAAACATACACATCAGCAAAGGAAAAATAAAAGCGGCTAAAATCGGTTTGGGTGTTTTGTTTGCCGTGTTTTGCCTTTTATTTGCCCTTGCGTGGATCAATGAATGGTCATTGGCCCACGTTATTGGCTTTTTGGACCATTTGTTTATTATACTGGCCCTGGGCATTTGTACGGCTATTTGCGCATTCGCTTTTTATTGGGTAATGGCCAGGGCAAGCAGTTCAAAACCCATGCTGGTGCTTGAACAAGACGGTTACGTTGACAATATGGGCCTGTTGAAAGGCACTAAATTTATGTTTAAGGACATTGACCGGTTTGAAGAAAAAAAAGTCACTGTACACAGGGTCATCCTTGTGTATTTTAAAGATGTGGATGCATTCCTTGATAAACAAACCGGGTTCAAAAAGAAAATGCTCAGGTCAACATTTACCCAAATGGGAACACCCATTTCAATTCCTGCAGCCGGCCTTGATTATAACTTTGACGATTTGCTTGGTGAATTGAACAAACGCCTTGAGCATGCACGATAAAACGACATCACCAATCAATCTCTTTTTTATCCCTGAAAAATTTCCCGGTTAACGTTTGATCTGCTTCTGCTGCCAGCCACACGGGTGTTTCTGCTCCCTTGCTTACCATGCGTGTGGCCCCGCCACCACCCATGTCGGTTTTGACCCAGCCCGGGCAAACGGCATTCACACTTATTTGCTGCGGTGCCAGTTCATACGCCAAATGCCGCGTAAGAGCATTTAACGTGCTTTTTGACACACAATAGGCAGGCGCCCATCCCCCAACCGGGTCGCTCATGGAACCGCCACCGCTTGATACATTAATGATGCGCGCACCGCTTCGCATGAACGGTAAAAATACTTTGGTAACATTTAAGGCGCCATAACAATTCGTCTGCAAGGTTTCTTGCAGTATTTTTTCTTCCTGGCGCGCCAACGATTCATCGTTTTTTAAAAGGATACCTGCATTGTTGATGAGCACATCCAGGTAATGGTGGCTTTCTTTAAATTTTAACACGGCATGGGCAATGCTAAGCGTATTGCTCACATCCATAACCAGGTATTCATAGGAACCTTTTTCGTTTTCCAGTATGTTCAACGCTTTTTCAAGTTTTTTTTCATCGCGGCCGGTAATGATCACATGAAAATCGCGTTGGCCCAGCTGGCGCGCTGTTTCAAAGCCAATTCCTTTGTTGGCACCGGTTATTAAAGCTGTTTTCATGCAATTCAATTTCGGTTTTTTTTCAATATGTACTGTGGTCGATTTATTGCAAGACCTGTAAAAAAATGAAGGGTTTTTCTTAAAATGAGATAAAAAGGCGGGTCAGGTACGCTGTTTCGCCTTAAAAAACCGGTTTTTTGTGCTACAAGATCGGAATAATCCTAAATTTACATATATAATCCAATGCCCATTTTGCGATCAGTTCATATTTTATGGTTTCTGCCAGTTCTGATTATTTCCTGTTCACAGCAGGAGGTAAAGCACAATGCGTACACTGCCGAGGCTGTTATTCCATTTCCCGCTGAATTAAAGGATACCCTCCCCCATAAGCATGAGCAATACAATATGCTGGATTCGGATACTGCACGGTTGGATTTTCTTTTGCAGCTTTCCGACAGTGAAAATATTTATCGGAAAAGTATTTTGAGGTATGTTATAGCTGTTTGCGAAGGCAATAATTTACCGAATTACAAAATACTTGCCCTGGTAAAATTGGCGCGTGATTTTGCGCGGAGGGGGCTATCCGACTCGGCCGAGTATTATTTTAAAAAAGGCATTGATTTTTGCACGCAAAATAAAATTGAAAATAGAGAAGCCGGGCTATTATACCGGGAATGTGGCAGTTATTATACCCGCAGAACGGATTTTGCTTACGGTTTTAAATATTATGACAAGGCCGTCACCATAACCGAAAGGTGCGGTGATAGTGATGGGTATATGACTTATCTTTCAGAAATGGGTAAAGTGTATCAATCCATTGACCAGTATGAAAAAGCCTTGAATTGTTTTAAAAAAGCAAGAAATTACGCCAGTAAGACACACAACTATTCGCTGCATATATATGCATTAAACTCCCTGGGTGACTTATATCGCATAATGGATAACCCTGATTCGGCCATTGCCTTTCATGAACAAGCCATACAACTACACAAAAAATTCCGTGGTCAATCAAACGAACATTGGGCCATAACATCGCTTGGAAAAATATATGCCCGAAAAAATGATTTTAAAATGGCAGAAAAATGTTTTGGGGTTATTCTGGAGGATGCCAAAGCAAAAAGAATGGGTGACCTTGAAGCACAGGCTTATTATCAGCTGGCTAAATGCGACATTAAACGCGGCAATATAAACCAGGCAGCCGAAAACTGCCTGAAGGGTTATGAAGTGAGCTTAAAATTTCCGGACCTGGACCTGCGTAAATCACTGGCTGAACTGTTATCGGATATTTATACGCAAAAAAGGCAATATGACAAGGCGCTTGACTATTATAAAATCCAATCGGCCATACGTGATTCAATTGACTATGTTGACCAGGCGAAAAAGTTGGCTGAAGCGGAATTCAGGCAAAAAGAAGAAGGGTTGATCGGTAAAATTGAAAAAAATACCGAACAGCTGAGGCTACAACAGGAAAAAGGCAGACTCGAGGCCAAACGTCAAAACCTGATCATTTTGTCGGTATCAATCTTATTTTGCATGGCACTGATTTTTGCCTTTTTTATTTATCGAAGCCTTCAGCGCAATAAAAAACAAAAGGAGGTCATTGCTGACCAAAAAAAGGAAGTCGAAAAACAAAAAGCAATTATTGAAAAAAAGCAAGGTGAAATTGTTTCTTCCATACAATACGCCAAAAGCATTCAAAAAACAATGCTTACCAATCATGAATTTATTAATGAACACATTCCTGAGAATTTTATTTTTTTCAGGCCGAAAGACATTGTTAGCGGTGATTTTTATTGGGCCACGCGCCATGCGGAAAAATTTTACCTGGCCGTTTGCGACAGCACGGGTCATGGCGTGCCGGGCGCGTTCATGAGCTTATTAAACATAGGCTTCTTAAGCGAAGCCATTAATGAAAAAGGAATCACCGATCCGGCTGCTGTATTCAATTATGTACGCAGCAGGTTAATACACAGCATCAGTAAGGAAAACCAAAAGGACGGATTTGATGGAATCCTGGCTTGTATTGATAGTGCAAACAGGAAAATCAGCTACGTGGCAGCAAACAATACGCCTGTGCTGTTGCGTAACGGTTCCTGTACCCAATTACCTTATGATAGGATGCCTGTGGGCGTTGGTCCTAAATTGGAAAACTTTACTACGCACACCATTGAAATAAATACCGGTGATATCATGTACCTGTGCACGGATGGTTTTGAGGACCAATTTGGGGGCCCTGAAGGCAAAAAATTCAGAAGCAAAAACCTGCAGGAACTGTTTGTACAGCATGCACATTTATCGCTTCAAAAGCAAATGGAACACCTGGAACGTACGTTTGAAACCTGGAAATCGCATCCAGCCAAAAACGGAACTCCCCAGGTATTTGAGCAAATTGACGATGTGTGTGTTGTTGGAATTAAAATCAATTAAAACTTATGCTGAGAACATCCGGATAAGCTGGAGAAAGCACGGGTTAAGTTCCATGTGTTGCTTAACGGCTTTTTCAAAAGGTGTATAAACAATTTCTTTGTTAATTTCTCCTACCATAACATTATGTTTTCCGTCTATAATCGCTTCTACTGCTGCTGCTCCCAGCTTGCTTCCCAATATACGGTCGTTGCAGGTTGGAGAACCACCCCGCTGTATGTGTCCCAACACACAGGTTCCTATATCGTATTCTGGCAAAGCTTCTTTTAGTTTTTCCGCTATGTCAAACGCTCCTCCTTCTTCATCGCCTTCAGCAACCACAACAATGTGCGAGCGGTTTTTGCTGTTTTTTTTCGTTTCAATGGTTTTTATAAGGAGGTCAACAGTGGTTTTGGTTTCGGGTACAAGTATGGCCTCAGCACCGGTTGCAAGCCCGGTATGCATGGCAATAAAGCCCGCATCACGTCCCATCACTTCAACCAAAAAAATACGGTTATGCGACTCGGCCGTGTCGCGTATTTTGTCAATGGCCCGCATGGCCGTGTTTACGGCCGTATCAAATCCAATGGTATAATCACTTCCATAAAGGTCGTTGTCAATTGTTTTGGGAATGCCCACGCATTGTATAGTATGTTCGGCAGTAAAGTTGCGCGCACCGGCAAATGTTCCGTCACCGCCAAGAATAATAATGCTTTTAATCCCGGCATTTTTCAGTTGATTGTATGCCTCGTTTCTGCCTTGTTCAGTTTTGAATTTTTGGCTGCGCGAAGACTTTAAAATGGTACCGCCTAAATGGATCAAATTACCAACCTGTTCGGTATCCATTTCCATAAAATCACCTTCAATCAGACCTTCATATCCGCGTTGAACGCCTATAACCTGTATGCCGTTGTAAGCAGCGGTGCGAACCACGGCCCGTATGGCCGCGTTTAGTCCTGGTGCATCACCTCCTGAGGTAAGCAAAGCTAATTTTTCAGGTTTCGTTACCATGTTACTATTTTTAGCATGCGTAAAAGTTGCATGAAAAAGAGTGAAACAAGGCTGGCACCGATTGCAATAAGCCAGTCACTTGCATTCATTTCGTGCAGCGAAAGCGCATTCCTGAAGATGGGTATAAAATAAACCAGCAGTACAAAAGTAACAGACGCAACCAAGGACAACCAGATGTACACGTTGGAAACAACATCAGATTTGAAAAAAGGACTGTTACCGCTATGCATATTGAAAACATGCAGCAATTGACAAAAAATAAGCGAAAAAAATAAAATGTTGTTGTCCCGTTCGGCATTCCATTCTTCGCCCTGGTAAATAAAATAATGGCTTGCAAAAACCGACCCTATACTTACGGCACCCATTATAACGGCAAATACAAAAATAATTTTCCAGGTCCGTTTGTTTACAATGGGCTCATCAACATTTCGCGGGGGTTTTTCCATTATACCCGCCTCACCTGCGCTCACGCCCAGCGCCAGGGCAGGCAATACATCAGTTATAAGGTTAATGAAAAGAATTTGCAACGGAAACATCTGGAAATGCAAATTAAAAATTGCGGCAATGGATACAACAATGATTTCGCTGAGGTTGCACGACAAAAGGAACACAACGAATTTCCGGATGTTTTCAAAAATGATACGGCCCTGTTTTATGGCTACTACAATTGATGAGAACGAATCATCACGCAAAACCATGTCTGAAACCTCCTGGGCAACCTGCGTGCCCCTTAATCCCATGGCTACGCCTATGTCTGATTTTTTTAATGCTGGAGCATCGTTAATGCCATCACCGGTCATGGCAACAACATGTCCTTTTTCCTGCAGTAATTTTACAATGTCCAGTTTTTGTTTTGGACTTACCCGTGCAAATACATTCGTATTGAACCATTTTTTTTTATCCGCACTGGCAAGTTCATTATACGGTTTCATTTGTTTGCCCGAAAGCACGGCAGGTTTTTCAGAAAGTTTAAGTTGCGCTGCAATGGCTTGTGCGGTTGCAGGATGATCACCGGTTATCATAACAATAGCAATGCCTGCACTGCGGCATTGTTTGATGGCGTCAAATACTTCTTCCCTTGGCGGATCAATCATTCCGATTAAACCCAGGAATACAAGGTCAATGGTAAGTTTTTCCTGCTGCGATAAGTCTTCCCTGAAAGCGGCCGCAATGACCCGTAAACCCGCTGCCGCCATTTGTTCCGCCTCATTCAACCACGCCCGTTTTGCACTTTCTGAAAACGAAGTTATGCCATTATGATGTACAATGCGGTTGCAACGCACTACGATTTCTTCCACTGCGCCTTTTGAATAGGTGATAAATCCTTTTTCGGTTTTATGCTGGGTTGACATAAGTTTGGTTTCCGATGAAAACGGTTCTTCGCTTACTTTCTGAAACGCCTTGCGGGTACCGTTTATATCGGCACCGGCATGTTCGGCATACTTGAGTAAACCAATTTCCAGGGGATCGCCCAATTCGCTCTTTTTCCCATTTTCTCCATTCAGGCTAGCCGTGTTGCACAAAATGCTGGCCTCCACAATTCGTTTTTTTACGGTTTCATCAGGACCGGTTACCTCTTTCACTTCAATGTTGTTTTTTGTGAGCGTACCGGTTTTATCGGCACAAATTATGCTGGTACCTCCAAGCGTTTCAACCGATGAAAGTTTTTTTACAATGACCTTGTGTTTGACGAGCCGCATCATGCCTTTTGCCAGGGCCAGTGTAGCCACAATGGGAAGTCCTTCAGGAATTGCGGCAACAGCCAGGGCAATGGAAGTTTTCACCATCTCAACAAGTTGTTGTCCATACAATATGCCGGCAAGGAAAATAAGTGCAACAAGTCCTACAGTAACAAGTATCAGCTTTCGGGTGAATTGTTCCAGTTTTTTTTCCAGCGGTGTTGATGATTGTCCGGCTGATTCCACCAGGCTTGCCACATCACCCAATTCGGTA
>Ga0196964_10000943_pt1 | contig 15667 bp, 18 predicted proteins | sample S1_10metaG_FD_148615 | JGI IMG/M metagenome (GOLD analysis project Ga0196964, IMG submission 148615) | Soil microbial communities from Anza Borrego desert, Southern California, United States - S1_10 | ecosystem: Environmental > Terrestrial > Soil > Desert | place: USA: California | collected...
TCTGCCCGGCGCGTGCTGGTCGTCGACGACAACAGGGACGCCGCCGACACGCTTGCGGCGCTGCTGCGCGTAAGCGGGCACGACGTGCGCGTAGCTTACGACGGCGGCGCCGCTCTCGCGGTCGGCAAGGCCGAACCGCCCGACGTTGTTTTTTTAGACATCGGCATGCCCGGCATGGACGGCTACGAGACAGCGCGGCGCCTCCGGGCGATGCCGCAAACCGCGCGCGCGATGCTCGTCGCCCTGACCGGCTGGGGACAGGAGGAAGACCAGCGCCGCTCGGCGGCCGCCGGCTTCGACCGGCATCTCGTCAAACCCGCCGAGCCGGCGGCACTCCAGGCGATCCTCAGCCGTGCGCTGCGCGAGCCGCGCTAGCATCGACTCGCTCGGCCTTCGCCTGCGCGTCGCCGCCGCCGGTGACTAGGACGATGGGAATCCGCGGATCGGCGGCGCGCAGCGCCTCCGGCTACAGCGCTGCCGTCGCGACCGGGCAGGGCCATATCCAGCACCACCAGCCGCGGCAGGGGCGACATCATCTGCCGCATTCCCGGGTCATCGTCGACATCTGAACGCTTCCCCTCCAATCCGCCGATCGTCGGCTTCTCGAGCGAAGGCGACAAAGACTCCTCGACGTTCGGCCGTGAACGCTGACAGGAACGACATGAGCCAGGAGGAACGCATACGGCGGCGCGTGCTGCGCGCGATCGCCCTCAACCGCACGCCGGGCTATCACTTCCCCGGCAACTTCATCGATCTTTCGTTCGATCGCGTGGAGAGCGCAGCCACGCGCCTCTCGTACGAGAACGACGAGCAAGGGGACTTTGGTTCGCTCGCCGTGCTGGCCGATCTCGCGCTCGGCACGTCGATCCGCGCCGATCTTGATCCGGCGACGCGCCTTGCGACGGTCAGCATGACGCTGGAGCTGGCCGCCGCGCCGGGCGCGGGCGTCGTCAGCGCGGCAGCGCGGTGCCACGGGTTCATCGGCGAAGGCGACGGCCGTATCGGTCGCAGCCGAGTGGTACTAGAAAACGCGGCCGGCGAATTCGGATACGGCAGCGGCGCCTTCATGGTCCTGCAGCCGCCTCCGGCAGTGACGCTGCACCCGGTACCGATGCGCAAACGCGGAGACGCCGAGCCGCCGCTCCTCACCGAGCGCGACCTGACGCCGGATGAGTTGCGCATTCTGCGGCACGCCGATCAGGCGCTTGAGCGGGCGGCATGCACCGGCCAGCCGTTCATCCGCCACTTCTGGGGACTGGTGCCGGAAGCGGTATCCGGCGGCGCCTCGTGCGTGATGCCCAATGGCCCGCACGTCGGCAACCGCGTGGGTTATGTGCAGGGTGGCATCCTGTTCGGTCTCGCGGCGGCGACTGCGACAGCCGCGCTGCCAGAGACCTGGATGCTGACTTCGATGGCCGCCGCGTTCATAAGCCCAGGGCAGGGGCCGGCACTCCGGGCGCAGGCGAGCGTTGTGCATCAAGGCCAGCGTGTGTCGGTGATCCGCACTGAAGTCGTGCGCAGTGATGGCCGCCGGGTACTCGAGGTCATGAGCACGCACGCCGCAGTTACTTAGGAGCACCGATGATCTTCTACGGGCGCTGCGCGAGGAGATGAACGCGAGCGCGGCTTCAATGCATGTCAAGCACTTCGATGCCGCGGCCGGCCTAGGCCTTATTGGGCCGTGATCCCCGCGCTGCGGATTACCTTTTCCCAACGCTGACGCTCCTCGCGCAGGAATGTCGCGACCTCGCCAGGCGTCATCGCGGCGGGCTCGTCGCCGGCGTCGATCAGACGCTTCTGCACGTCGGGCATCTTGAGGATCTCCGCCATAGCGCCGCGCAGGGTCTCGACCACGCCCGCCGGCGTGTTGGGCGGTGCGAAGAGTCCCGTCCACGACGCCGCGCTGTAGCCTGGCAGCACTTCCGAGATGGACGCCACGTCCGGCGCCTGGGGATTACGTTTCGTGCCGCCGACGCCGACGGCGCGCAGCTTTCCCGCCTTGGCGTGACGCAGCGCGGTGCTGAAGGCGAAGAAGGTCAGATCGACATGGCCGGCGAGCGTTGCCGCTTGCGACTCGCCGCTGCCCTTATAGGGGACGTGCACCATCTTCACCCCGGCCATCGCGCTGAAAAGCTCTGCCGCGAGGTGCGGCGCGCTGCCCGCGCCGCTTGAGCCGAAGTTGAGCTTGCCGGGATTCGCTTTCGCGTACGCGATCAGCTCCTCGAGGTTCCGCGCCGGGACATTCGGATTGAGCGCGAGCATGATGTCCTGGATGGAGACGAGCGCGATCGGCACGAAGTGCTCGGGCTCGTAGGTGAGCTTCCCGTAAAGCGCCTTGTTCACCACGATGGGCGCCGGCTGCGTGAAGAGGAGCGTGTGTCCGTCGGGCGGCGCCTTGAATACGGCATCGGCGCCGATATTCCCGGCGGCGCCGGAGCGGTTCTCGACGGTCACCGGCTGGCCAAATTTATCGCGCAGCTTGTCGGCGATGACGCGCGCAAGAAGGTCGGTCCCGCCGCCCGGCGCGAGCGGGACGACGATGTTGATCGCTTTGCTGGGAAAGCCTTGCGCGGGCGCGGCCGTGCAGAGGAGCGAAATAATGGCGAAGAGAAGAGTGCGCATATGCCAAGATCTTAGGGCATGAAGCGCAGCGAGCGCAGGATCCTGACGACGCATGTGGGAAGCCTCCCGCGACCGCGCGAGCTGCTCGCGCCGCTGCACGCGCGCGACTCCGGCGAGCCGCACGATGCCGAGGCGCTCGCGCGCCAGATCGCCGCAGCGACCGCCGAAGTGGTGCGCCGCCAGGCCGAACTCGGCATTGATGTGCTGAACGACGGCGAGCATGGGCGCGCGAGCTTCGCCACCTATGCGAACACGCGCATCGGCGGGCTGGAGCGGGTGCTGCGCCCGCCGCGCCACGTGGCGCGCCCCACGCGCGACTCGCTCGCGTTTCCCGCGGTGTACGAAGAGATGCGCAAGATGTTCGGGGCGCGCCGCGCGCTCACCGGGCGCCCGGAAGATGCCGTCTCCCTCGTGTGCACCGGGCCGATCCGGTACGTTGGACACGAGCAGATCAAGTGCGACATCGCCAATCTCAAGGCCGCCATGCCGGCTGTGCCGGCCGAGGAAGCGTTCGTCACGGCGATCTCGCCGACGAATCTCGAGATGTACTTCGAAAACCGGTACTACAAGTCGGAAGAGCAGTACGTCTTCGCGCTCGCCGACGCCATGCGCGAGGAGTACAAGGCGATCGTCGATGCGGGTTTCGTACTGCAGATCGATGACCCGCGCCTCATCACGCACTGGAACCGGGTCCCGGAGTTGTCGTTGCAGGAGAACCGGAGATTCATGCAGCTGCGCATCGAAGCGCTCAACCATGCGCTCAGCGGACTGCCGGAAGAACGCGTGCGTTTCCATACCTGCTACAGCATCAATGTGGCGCCGCGCGTGCACGACCTGGAGATGAAGGACTATGTCGACCTCATGCTCAGGGTGCGCGCGCAGGCCTACTCCATTGAGGCGGCAAATCCGCGCCATGAGCACGAGTGGCGCATCTGGAAGGAGGTCCGGCTTCCCGAGCACAAGCTGCTCATCCCGGGCGTGGTCTCGCACTGCGTTTACCAGGTCGAGCATCCCGAGCTCGTCGCCGAGAGGATCGAGCGCTTTGCGAGCGTCGTGGGCCGGGAAAGAATCATCGCCGGCACCGATTGCGGCTTCGCCACCTCGCGCGCCGGCGACGAGGTGCATCCGGACGTCGCCTGGGCGAAGCTCGCCGCGCTGGTAGAGGGCGCCCGCATCGCGAGCACGCGTCTCTGGTCCTAGAATAGGCGCATGTCCGTCCATCCCCTGAAGACGCCCGCGGCCGACCCGGTCCGCCAGACGAAGATCCATCTTGCCGCCGCGCATCGGCTCGCCGTGCTGCACGAGCTCGAAGAAGGCATCGACAACCACTTCACCGTCACCGTGCCCGGGACCACCGATCGCTACCTGATTCTGCCGTTCGGCCTTCACTGGTCCGAGGCGCGCGCGAGCGACATGATCGTGTTCGACGAGTCCGGCAACACGCTCGAAGGCGAGGGCATCTGCGAGCTTTCCGCGCAATGCATTCACGCGCCGATCCACCGCATTACCGGTGCGCAGGTCGTCATGCACACGCACCAGACCTGGGCGCTTGCGCTCAACATGCTGAAGGACAATCGCCTGCTGCCGGCGAGCCAGACTGCGGCGTTCTTCCACGGCCACGTCGCCTACGACGACACCTACAGCGGCACGGCCGATTTTCTAGAGGAAGGCGAGCGTCTCGCGCGCATCATCGGCGACAAACATGTTCTGTTCATGAAGAACCATGGCGTGCTCGTCACGGGCGATAACGTCGCGCAGGCCTATCGCCGTCTGTACCGCCTCGAGCGCGTGTGCCGCGCGCAAGTGATCGCGATGTCGACCGGCAAGCCGCTCGAAGTGCTGTCGGAGGAAATCGTGGCGCAGGTACAGGCGCCGCCCGCGAACGACCGCCATTCGCGCACGGAGCGCGAACGCCTCTTCTTCGAGGCGATGTTGCGCATCCTCGACCGCGAGATGCCCGGCTACGCCGACTAGCCGAAAAGCAAAAAGCCCGGTCGCCCGGGCCTCTCGAACTGCGTTACGAACTGCTAAAGCGGCTTGATATTAGTCGCCGCCGGGCCCTTCTGGCCCTGCGTGACTTCAAAGGAGACCTTCTGCGCCTCTTTCAGCGACTTGTAGCCGCCCATTTGAATCGAGGTGTGGTGGGCGAAGAGATCCTTGCCGCCGTCGTCCGGCGTGATGAATCCGAAGCCCTTGGAGTCGTTGAACCACTTCACGGTACCTGTTGCCATGTTGCTACTTCCTTTCTTGATGGCGAGGCGAATCCGGCCCCGCATACGGGCATGACGATCAAGGAAGGAAGGAGAAACGACGCACTTCAATACTTGAGATCACTGCGAGGCGCAGTCTACCACGCTAACGCTTGCGATGTGGAAATTTGCGGCGCACCGGTCCGGGCGACACCGGTTTGTCCAGGTGGCGATAGTTAATCCGGCCGCGCGTCGCGTCGTAGGGCGAGATCTCGAGGTTGACGCGATCACCCGCGATGATGCGGATGCGGCGCTGGCGCATCTTGCCGCCGGCATACGCGAGCACGTCGGCGCCGTTCACGAGCCGCACGCGGAACTGCGTGTTGGGCAGCACCTCGTGCACGGTGCCTTCCATCTCGATCATTTCTTCTTTCGCCATGCAATACCTTTCTCCGCGGGTGCCCCGCTTGGAAAATCGGAAAAAATTGCTGATCGCCGGCTGACGCCGGCTCAGCGGCCAATCGTCGGCACGACCTTCTTGCCCCAGCGCGCCCAGAATTCGTTCCCGCGCTGCTCGACTTCGAACACGACCACGGTTTGCGGATCGGCGCCGTGGATGGCGCGGGCGCGCTCTTCCGGGATGCGGTCTGCGAGCCGCTCGCCGTACACCAGCAGGCCTTCGGCGCGGCCGAGCTCGAGCGCGCGTTTGCAGTGCTCCAGCCGCTCGATTCCGCCCGGCTGGTCGGACCACGGGCGCGATCCGTCGACGTTCGGCGCCCACAGCAGGTAACTGCAGCCGCCGCTCGCGCTTTCAATCGCGTCGGCCCAAAGCGCGATCACCACAGCGCCGTCCGACTTGCGCACGCCGCCCCAGCTGGTGCGTGCATCCTGAATCCATACGCCGCGCGCTTCGAAGGCGCGCGTGCGCGGCACCAGGTGCCGCGGCTTGGTGGTGGCGCCGGACTTGCGGGCGGCCGGCGCACGGTCGCGCCGCTTCGCGAGCGCCTCGCCGCAGAGCGCAACCACGCCGCTTTCATTCAGGCGCTCGGCATTCTCACGCAGCTGTTTGATGTCCTGCACGCTGAGCTGCGCGATGCGCTCGAGCGTCCAGTCGTCGGCGCGCTCGCTGCGAAACGCGTTACGGGCCACTTTCATATTGCGACTCCGGCGCCGCCCGCGCAGGAGCGACGAATGACCGCGCGCGCCCCGCGTCCCCATCGCGCCCAATACTCGCCGCCGCTCTTCACCACGCGCAACGAAAGCATGCCTTCACTGGCCGCCGAGGCCGGGTCGGCGTAAATCAAAAATCCCTCGGCAACTCCGCGACGCACGGCGACCCGGCAATGCTCGAGCGCTTCGCTGTCGCGCGACAGCGGCCGCCACAGCAACGAGCTGCAACCCCAGTCGTCGGTACGCACAGCGTTCGCGGCGATGGCAAACACCACCATGCCGTCGTGCCCGCGCACTCCGCTGCGGCTCAGCGCAGGGGATTTGACGATGACGCCGTAGCGTTCGAAGGCGCGGGCGCGCGTAGCGGCGCCATTGCACAGCTGAAGGATTTGAGAAGCCATTGCTTCGCTCCAGGGGAACTGCGATCGCGAAGCAAGGACGGCGCTTCGTCAGCCTTTATACCCGCATTCAGATCTGCACGCACTGTTATTTTTTTAACCGGCCTGCGCCTGCCAGAGCAGCTGTGCTTTCCTGCGCACGCGCACGACCGTCGTGCCATCTTCGGCCCATCGCGCCTCGTCATAGAAGGCTTCGCTTGGCGACGTCTGCCGCCATGCCCAGCGCGCGAGCGAGCCGCTCACCCGCTCGCCGTGCCACGCGCTTTCGACGGAATCGCCGTCGGTGACGACAAAAAGTTCTACCGGCCGCGAATGCGGGGCCCCGTGCAGGCGGCGCAGCGTCGCTGTGTCAGCGAATATCAGCAGGCGCGAGCGCCCCTGCGGCGCCTCGGTCCCGCCGGGCTCATGGTCCATGGACCATACCGAACGGATATCGAGGAAGCCGACCAGCAGCGCGGCCACCAGCGCGGCGGTCTCGGGACGACTCGGGTTGTTCATCCGCCATTCTGACGCCCCGGCGCAATTTCGCCATGAGCCATCCGGCGTCGGGTCGCCGCTGGCAGACTAGCGACGTGACCGCCGAGAACTGGCTCGTGCGCGCAAACCGCTGGGTGCTCGTCGCGCTGATGGCCGCGATGGCGGTGCTGGTCTTCGCGAACGTCCTCTCGCGCTACGTCCTGAATTACTCGCTCATCTGGGTCGAGGAACTCACCCGCTATTTGATGGTTTGGGTCGGGTTCCTGGGCGCGGGGCTCGTGCTGCGCGTTGGCGCGCACATCGCTGTCGACGCGTTCCAGGACCTGCTTCCCGCGGCCGCGGCGCGCGCGCTGCGCGCCGCCATCGTGGTTCTTCTGGCGATCACGTTCGCCGCCATGACCTGGCTCGGCATCCGCTACGCGGCCTTCGCGTGGCACCAGGAGACCGCCGTAATGAACTGGAGCACCGGCGCCATCTACCTCGCGATCCCGATCGGCTCCGCGCTGCTCCTGGTTCACCTTTTTTTCATTGCCCGGGGCTACGTGCGCGGGCGCGAATTCGCGAAGGACGACGCCTTGCGTCCGGAGGAAGCGGTGCTGTGAATGCGGCGCTGATTCTGGTTTTTCTCGCCGGTCTTGTGCTCGGCGTGCCGATCGCCTTTTCCATGGTGATCGCCGCGATTGTGGCGATCCTGGTGCAGGGGTCGATCGACCCGATGGTCGCGGTGCAGAACATGTTCGCCGGTATCGACAGCTTTCCGCTCCTCGCGATTCCCTTTTTCCTGCTCGCGGCGGAGCTCATGTCGGGCGGCGCGCTCACCGAGGTGCTGCTGCGCTTCGCGAGCCAGCTCGTCGGTCATGTGCGCGGCGGGCTCGGGCACGCGAACGTGCTCACCCTCACCTTCTTCTCGGGCATCAGCGGCTCCGCGCTCGCCGATGCGGCCGGTCCGGGATCCATGCTGATCCGCATGATGAAGAAGGCAGGCTATGCGCCCGCCTATGCGGCCGCGCTCACCGCGGCGACCGCGATCGTCGGTCCGATCATTCCGCCGTCGATCATCATGATCATCTACGCGCTCACCGAGACCAGCGTCTCCGTGATGGGACTTTTCCTCGGCGGCGTGGTCCCGGGCCTCATGATCACCGGCTCGCTCCTCGTCGTAAACCATTGGGTGAGCATGCGGCGCGACTATCGCAGCGCCGAAAAGAGGGCGTCCCTCAGCGAGATCGCGGCCGGCTTTGTGCGCGCGCTGCCCGCGCTCGTCCTGCCCTTCATCATCCTCGGCGGAATGCACCTCGGCATCTTCACGCCGACCGAGGCTTCGGCGGTAGCGGTGTTCTACGCGCTGCTGGTAGGGCGCTTTCTCTACCGCACGCTGGAATACTCGATGCTGCCGGCGATCCTTTTTCGCACCGCGATCCTCACCGCGTCGATCCTCATGATCATCGCCGCCTCGGAAATATTCTCCTTCCTGCTCACGATCGGTCAGATCCCGCAGGCGCTTGCCGCCTGGATCGCGCAGTTCAGCCTGAGTCCGATCGCGCTGCTGCTAGTCATCAACGTTCTGCTCCTCCTCGCGGGTATCTTCATCGAGCCGCTGCCCGGGGTCATGATCTTCGTCCCGATCCTCGCGCCGCTCGCGCTGGCCGCGGGCATCCATCCGCTGCATTTCGCCATGGTGGTGATCGTCAACCTGACGCTCGGCATGATCACCCCGCCGGTGGGCGCGCTGCTGTTCGTCACCTCGATCGTGTCCGGCGTGCCGGTGGGGCGCATGACACGCGAACTGATGCCGATGTTCGGCGCGCTGCTCGTCGTGCTGCTATTGTTGACGCTGTTTCCGGGCATCAGCACCTGGCTGCCCGGGGTATTCGGTTATTCCAAGTGACCAGAGGAGGAGGCTCATGAAGCTCGCGATTCTGCTGTTGGCGCTCGCGCTCGCGCCGGCCGCGCAGGCGCAGAAGATCATGAAGTACGCGCATTTCCAGCCGGCGAAGGAGGACCAGCCCAAGCATGCGGCCGCCGTCGCTTTCAAGGAGCATGTCGAGAAAGCGACCGGCGGCGCGGTCAAGATCGAGATCTATCCCGCGGGCCAGTTCGGCAAGGACCAGCCCACGATGGAGGGACTCAAGCTCGGCACCCTCGAATTCGCCGTCGCGCACGACGGCGCGATCGCCACGGTGCACAAGCCGATCGGCGTGCTCGGTATCCCTTTCCTCTATGAGAACCATGAACATGCCTGGCGCGTCTACGACAGCCCGTGGCTCAAGGAATTCTCCGACGACATGGTGAAGAAAGCCGGCATCCGCATGCTCGGGCTGGCCGACAACGGCGTGCGCCATTTCACCAACAGCGTGCGCCCGATCCGCGCGCCCTCGGACATGAAGGGACTCAAGATCCGCATCCAGCCCAGCCCAGTATTCAAGACGCTCGTCGAATCCCTCGGCGCCTCGGCTTCGGCGATTCCGTGGGCCGAGCTGCCGACCGCGCTCCAGCAGAAAGTGGTCGACGGGCAGGAGAACGGCGTCACCAACATCCTTGCCGCGAGCCTGTATCAGCACCAGAAGTACGTGACGCTCGACGGCCATGTCTGGTCGATCCACGCCTACATGGTGAACGAGCGCTTCTACCAGGGTCTCAGCGCACCGCAGAAAAAGGCGGTCGAGGAAGCGACGAAAAAGGCGATCGATATCCACCGGCGTATGACCGCCGACCAGGACAAGCAGGCGAAGCAGATTCTCACCAAAGTGGGGATGGAAGTGACGGAGCTTTCGCCGGCACAGGTGGGGGAATTCCGCAAGCTCGCCCAGCCGCCAGTGAAGGAATGGGCCGAGAAGGAGATCGGCAAGCCCTACGTCGACAGCCTTTTCAAGGCGATCGCGGCGACGAAGAAGTGACGCGGATTAAGGCTGCGTAGCGCGGTGCATCGGCAGGCGCACGGTGAAGACGCTGCCCTTGCCGCGCCCGTCGCTGCGCGCCTGCACGGTGCCGCCATGAAGCTCGACGAGCTGCCGGACGAGCGGCAAACCAAGGCCCAAGCCGCCGCGCGCATAGGCGGTTGAGCTTTCCTCCTGCGTGAAGAGGTCGAAGACGCGCGGCAGGATGTCGGCGCTCATGCCGATCCCCGTATCCTCCACGCGCACGATGGCGTCGCCGCCCTCGGTTGTCATGTTGAAGAGGATTTTGCCGCGCTCCGGTGTGTACTTCACCGCGTTGTTGAGGAGATTGGCGAGTACTTGTTGCATGCGCTGCGCGTCCACGCGCACCGGCACCGCGCCGGCGATGGGCAGCACCTGGAACTCCTGCGCGCGCGCCTCGGCGAGCGGACGCGCCGCGTCGGCTGCGGCGTGGAATACCTCGGTCAGGTCCAGGACCTCGAGCTTTAGGCTCACTTTGCCGACGCCGATACGCGTCGTATCCATAAGATCGTCGACGAGGCGGCCAAGAAGATCGACCTGTCGCTCGATCATGCGCAGCGCTTCCTCGCGCGTGCGTGGCGAGATCTCCGCACGCAGGATTTGCGCTGCATTGGCGAGCGGCGCGAGCGGATTGCGCATTTCATGAGCGAGGGTGCCAAGGAAGGCGCGCGTGCGCTCCTGCGTCGCGCTGAGCGCCTTCACCTGGTTCTCGAGCGCCTCGGTGTGTGTCTTGACGTCGGTGCGATTGCGTACGAGTTTGGCGTAGCCCACGTGACGGCCGGCGCGATCGCGCAGCGCGAACAGAACGCCGCTTCCCCAGAACCGGCTTCCGTCCTTGCGCACATGCCAGCGATCGTCCTCGGCGCGCGTCGCTGCGAGGGCGAGTTCCATCTCGTGATCGGCCGCGCCGCGGGCCAGGTCCTCTTCGTTGAACAGGCGCTTTGTCGACTGGCCAACCATCTCCTGCGCGTTATAGCCAAAGATGTGCTCGGCGCCGCGGTACCAATGGGTGACGGTTCCGTCCGGTGCCGTCAGGAAAAACGCGTAATCCTCGGATTGTTCAAGCAAAAGCGCGACGAGCGTTTCTGCTGGGGGCGCCAGCGGACTCGACGGCATGACGGTGTCCAGCGCTCGAGGCATTGCGCGATTTGAAGCAGATGCCGTGCCGGCCCGCGGCTCCTTCCGACCGCAGGACCTATCGCAGCTGAAACGTAAACGCCCCGGCCGCGCGCCGCTGGTTCGCAGGGCGCTCGGCAGAATTTCCGGCTAGTCGCCGTATATTCCCCGCATCATGACGTGGATCAACGTCGCGCTGCTCGTCGCGGTGGCGCTTCTCGGCGTCGCCATTTGGTCGATCAAGCGCCACAAGGACCCGCATCTGCAGCTCGAATCGCGCGAGCCGATCGAGAAGCTCGTGGCGTCGATCTCCGGCATGTCGCTCGGCATGGCGATCCGCGGCAACGCCGTCGAGATCCACGAGAACGGCGCATTCTACGACGCCGTGCTCGCCGACATCGCAGCGGCAAAGCGCAGCGTGCACTTCGAGACCTACCTCTGGAAGGACGGAAGGCTCGGCCGGCGCATGGCGGACGCTTTCTGCGCGAAGGCGCGCGAGGGGCTGCGCGTGCGCCTCGTGCTCGACGCCGTAGGCTGCAAGAAGATCGGCACGGCGCGCGAGGAAATGGAAGCCGCGGGCTGCGAGATCGCCATTTACCATCCGAGGACGCTGAAGAACATCGGCGTCATTGCCGAGCGCGACCACCGCAAGATTGCCATCTTCGACGGAAGCATCGCCTGGGTCGGCGGGCACTGCATCGTCGACGAATGGCTCGGCAATGCGCAGGACCGCCACCACGTGCGCGACCTCTCGGTGCGCCTGCGCGGGCCAGTGGTACATGCGGTGCAGTCGGCGTTCAGCGAGAACTGGGTCGAGGTGACCGGCAAGCTCTTCGTCGGCGAGGACTATTTTCCGCCGCTCGAGCCGGCGGGCGAGGTGCTCGCGCACGTGGCGAGCATGAAGCCCGAAGGCTCGGCGCCCGCAGTCAAGATCCTGCATCACACGATGCTCTGCTGCGCGCGCGAACGCTTGTGGATCCAGAACCCGTACTTCATTCCCGAGCCCGACGCGGTGGACGCCTTCTGCAAAGCAGTGGCGCGGGGCGTCGACGTGCGCATCATGGTGCCTTCGGCGGATGTATCGGACATGCCAGCAGTGCAGCATGCCGGGCACCGCAACTTCCAGCAGCTCCTCGATGGCGGTGTGCGCATCTTCGAATACCAGCGCACGCTGCTGCACCAGAAAGTGATGACGGTCGACGGCGTGTGGTGCGCGATCGGCTCGAGCAACTTCGACGACCGCTCGTTCGAGACCAACGACGAGATCACCCTCGGTTTCCTCGATCGCGGCCTCGCGCGCCGGCTCGAAGAGATTTTCGAGCGCGACCGCGCCGACTGTATCGAGCTCGAGGCGCGGCAATGGAAGAAGCGCGGCCTCATCCATCGCGCCAAGGACAGCGCGCTCTACCTCTTCAACGAGGTCTTATGATTTCCTCGGCGAGGCGAAAGCCGCGCCGGCCGCCGATGGTCACGACCGGCTTCATCGGCACGCGCGCCTGGCAATGAGCGCAGCGCACAAAGTTGCCGCGCTCGTCCGATTCGAGTCGCGGACTCGTCGGCGCATCCGCGTCCACCACGTTCTCGAGCGAAAGCGCCGTGTAAAGAAACTTGCCGCAGTAGGGGCAGTCGACATCGTGGGTTGGCAGCATGTCCCGGCCATGCAAGCATTAGGCCAATGACCGCTCGCGATCGACTTCAGGTTGCGGCGTGGCTTTTTGCTTGCGCCGCGCTTGCATTTCTCGTCGTGCTGGTCGGCGGCATTACCCGCCTTACGCGCTCCGGCCTCTCCATCGTCGAATGGCAGCCGCTCGTCGGCGCGCTGCCGCCGCTTTCTCCCGCCGACTGGGACGCGCTGTTCGCGAAGTACCGCGAGACGCCTGAGTTTCGCCAGGTCAACTTCAACATGACGCTCGAAGGCTTCAAGCGCATCTTCTGGTGGGAGTACATCCATCGCCTGCTCGCGCGCCTGATCGGCCTCGTGTTCTTTCTCCCGTACGTTTACTTCCTGGTAAAGAGAAAATTAGACGGTGCGCTCGCGTGGAAGCTCGGCGGCATTTTCCTTCTCGGCGCATTGCAGGGCGCAGTCGGCTGGTACATGGTGAAGTCGGGCTTGGTCGACGATCCGAAGGTAAGCCCTGTGCGCCTCACCATGCACCTCGGTCTTGCCCTCGCCATCTTCTCGGCCGAGCTCTGGCTCGCCATGCAGCTTCTTGCGCCGCAGCGGCGCTTCGACGGCTTTGCGCTCGTCATCCCGCTCATCGTCTTCCTGATGGCGCTCTCGGGCGCAATGGTGGCCGGCCTGCGCGCCGGCTACGCGTACAACACCTTTCCGCTCATGAACGGGCACATCGTGCCGCCCGAGGTGATGCTGCTCGAGCCTTGGTGGCGCAATTTCGTCTACAACATGGCGACGGTGCAGCTGGTGCACCGCGCACTGTTCTGGGCGCTTGCGGTGCTGGTGATCATCGCCTGGTGGCGCAACCGGCACGGTTCTGCGGCTAACGCGCTCCTCGCCGTGTTTGCGGTGCAGGCGAGCCTTGGGATCGCCACGCTTCTCACCGGCGTGCCCGTTGGACTCGGTTCAGCGCACCAGGGCGGCGCGGTGCTGGTTCTGGGCGCCGCGCTCTGGTATGCGCACTCAGCCGTGCATCGTAAGACCGCCGGACACGCTGAGCACCTGACCGGTGATGAAGTCGGCGTCGTCGCTCGCGAAAAATAGCACCGCCCCCGGAATGTCCTCTGGCTGTCCGAGCCGCCCCATGGGAATGGCGCGCCGGTACGCTTCGCGCAGCTTCTCCGGATTGCCGGCGCCCTGCATGAATTCTTCGAGCATGCCGGTCTCGGTGAGACCCGGGCAGACCACGTTCAGCTGGATGTTCTTCGAGGCGAGTTCGCGCGCCAGCGTCTTGGTGAGCGCGATGATGCCGCCCTTGCACGCGGAGTAGGGCGCCTCGCCGGAGGACCCGACGCGTCCGGCGTCAGAGGCGATGTTCACGACCTTGCCGCGTCCGCGCTCGACCATGCCGGGCAGCGCGCAATGCAGCACGTTCATCGCGCCGACCAAGTTGAGCGAGATGATCTTCTGCCAGAACTCGGGGTCAGTCTTAAGGAACGGCCGAAAGAGATCCCAGCCGGCGTTATTCACCACGATGTCGACCGGGCCGGCCTCATCGACGGCTTTCTTTACCGCCTCGTACTTCGTGATGTCGACCGGGTGAGCGGACTTCAGGTCGAAGACGACGGCCCGCGTGCCTTCTGCTTCGAGTCTTCTGACGATCGCGGCGCCGATGCCCGACGCGCCGCCGGTGACGATAGCGGTCTTGCCTTTGAGTCCGCGCATTCCGCGATCATAGTTCAGGACATCGGGTTCGCCGGCGCCGCAGGCTCGCCCGGCAGCGGAATGAATTCGCGGTTGTCGAGATCGGGAAGCTTCATGCGCCCGGCGCGCCAGTCGGCCTTCGCCTGCTCGATGCGCTCTTTGGAGGACGACACGAAGTTCCAATCGATGAAGCGCTGACCGACCGGCTCACCGCCAAGCACCATCACCGTGGCGCGAGCGCGCGCGCTAAAGAGCGCCGGCGCGCCCGGTTTCAAAACCAGCATGGTGCCTTCGGGCACGTCTTCGCCGTCGATGTGCAGCGCGCCGGAGGCGACGTACGCCGCGCGCTCCGGGTATTCGTCCGGCGCCTTCAGCGACGCGCCGGGCTGCAGATCGCAATGCAGGCAAAAGAGCGGCGAGTGCACCGGGACCGGCGCTTTGACGCCGAGCGCCGCGCCGGCGATCAGGCGAAGCCGCGCGCCGCCTTCTTCTGCGTGCGGCAGCGAGTCGGCGTCGTGATGCGAAAAGCCGGGCTCGGTTTCCTCCTTCTCGTGCGGCAGCGCCACCCACATCTGAATGCCGTTCATCGGCCCGCCTTCGCGCCGCGCGCGCTCGAAGCGTTCGGAATGGGTAATGCCGCGGCCGGCGGTCATCCAGTTCACTTCGCCCGGGCGGATGGGCTGCTCGGAGCCCACGCTGTCGCGATGCATGATCTCGCCGGCGAAGAGGTAGGTGAGCGTGGAAAGGCCGATGTGCGGATGCGGTCGCACGTCGACGCTGCGCGGGATCGCCGGCGGAAAGTCGACCGGTCCCATGTGGTCGAAGAACACGAACGGCCCGACCATGCGGCGCCTGGCAAAAGGAAGCAGCCTGCCGACTTCGAACCCGCCGAGATCGCGGCGCCGCTGCGCGATCGCGAGCTCGACCGCGCTCAAGCCTGGCGCACGAGGCTGATGGGAGGCTGGCGTGGCGTCGCCGAGCGACGCACCCACTCCTCGATGAGGCTGGGCCGCTCGAGGCGTTCAAGCCACCAGAGGAAGGCCTTGCCGCGCGGGCGCTCGTCCCAAGCAAGGTAGAGGTTCTGCCGCGCCGCGGGCCGCTCCAGCGGAATCTCGACGAGGTCCCCGGCGGCGAGCTCGCGCGCGACGATCGTGCGTGCGACGAAGCCCGCGGCGGCGCCGGCCTTCATCGCGGCGATCTTGGCGTGCAGCGTGGGCAGCGCGATGCTCTTCTGCCCCGCATTGCAGCGCTCGGCGTCGGCCACGAGCGCGATCCGGTGCTTACGAAGCTCATGCGCGGGAAGCGCCGCGCGCAATGCCGCGAGCGGATGGCTGGGGCTCGTTGCGAGGATCGACTCCAGCGTGCCGACCTGGCACGAGCGGTGGCGGCGCTCGTTCAGCGCCCCTTCGGGCACGACGCCGAGGATCAGGTCCGCCTTATGCGTGACGAGCGCTTCGG
>Ga0196964_10000944_pt1 | contig 15663 bp, 19 predicted proteins | sample S1_10metaG_FD_148615 | JGI IMG/M metagenome (GOLD analysis project Ga0196964, IMG submission 148615) | Soil microbial communities from Anza Borrego desert, Southern California, United States - S1_10 | ecosystem: Environmental > Terrestrial > Soil > Desert | place: USA: California | collected...
TTTTAAATAGGTCTCTATACTCGCCACAATATTCATCTATGAGCGCCACTGTTGGGTGAGCATCTCTTGGTAAATGTTTGAGGATTTGTAATTCTACATCCATTGCTCCACCTACGTTGTAGAGTTTGATTTTTTGATTCTTCTACTCAGAATACTCGGAAAGTGACAGAAGAGGGATACTCTGGCATTGTTGGGCGAGATCCCGCAGCTTCTCTAGCTAATGCTGCAATAGTTAACCTAACGCTACCCGTGCCTGTCCGGTCAAATTCCTTAAGTTCCGGAGTGCTGGGTGCGCGGCGATAAGTTTCCCAACTCGGCGTAACTGCCTCTAAATTGTAGTCTTGCTCCAGCTTCCTGATAACGGCTTCACTGCGCTTGTAGTTGTGACTATCAGAAACAACGTCTCCGTCTAAGCGAATGCGGTTAGCGACAATGTGCAAATGTTCGTGCTTGGTATCGTTATGGCGCACCATCACAAATTGATTGTCAGTAAATCCCATCTCATGTAACCAGCGCTTCCCCACTTCTACCCACTGGTCATTGCTTAAAGTTTCGTGGTACTTGCCTCGCTGATGGTCTTCATCTCTGTGCGGCAGCGATAACATAGCGTGCAGACAGGGACGACTGTTATTAGGCCGCAGTCGTGCGATCGCTTCAAATTCTCGTGCAAGGGTGGAGTATGCACGGCCACCCATATTGCTTTCAAGCATTACTGCGTCTTGTTTTCCCAAGACGTACTTACTGGTAGCGTCAAAGCTGCCACTAATTATCTGCTTCCCGATCAACGGAATCACCCCCTGGCGTACTAACGAGTAGTAGTTGCTCTTGCGTATTTTTCAGTTGCTCTACCAGCACCACCACTATTTTTTCTAGCTTCTCTACATCTACAGTTGCACCCTGCCCCATTTGCACCGATCTGTTTACGGCCGCTACTAGCTGATTGAGGTTGTTACCAATGCTTGACAGTTCTCGGTAAGTTTGAATGTTGACTGCTGGTGGTGGTGGTGGCGAAATTACTTTCCGTCCCAGTGCTGCCCTACGGATAAATTCACTGACGCTGGTGTGAGCTTGGTATGCTTTCTCCTTCAACTGGTCGCACTCATCAACAGCGAACCGCACCGACCAGGCGATCGTTCTTACTGCACCATCGTTGCGTTTAGTTTTCGCTCCCACCAGCCGCGCCTCCACCGAGGGGTTTCTAAGGGGGCTTCCCCTTAGCCAGCCGCGCCCCCCCAACAATGCGTATAGCAGGGAAATTTCGTATAGGGGGCGCATGGCTGGCTTATGTTATTTTGCTTCCAGTATGTCGCAGTCTCACTTACCAGGTTTATGCCTAAAGGAGGATTCTGTTTTAGGTGGCTTTTTGTGTACTTTTAGGGAGCAATAGTGGAGTTAAATGGAGTTTATGTGTAGTTCTGTGGAATAGTTATTCTCAATTACTGAGCTTATTGCAAATAGGTGTAAAAACTGGGCGCATTGTTCCACCAAAAGTCGCGTTAGCGACGTTATCGGTCGCTTTTATCCACTGATATTACACCATTACTCCACCCAATTTTTGTAAGCATTTATGCCTAATAATGACTATATTGAATTGAAGCTTCGGATCAAGAGAAGTAAGCAGCAGGGAGAGGGTAAGTTGCTTGAGTATATGATGAATCATCCTACCCTCAGTTCGACCGAAGCGGTGCTATCTGCGTGTCGGGCTTACTGGATGCCGCTAGCGATCGCTCGTGCTGGGGAATCGAATACGGCAGTGAGAAGTGAAATTGGGTGGCGGGCAGTCTTGGAACTAGAGATGCAGATTCAGTTAATCAAGCGTGTGTTGCAGTTGGAGTCACCATCATCTTCCTACTCTGCACCAGTTGCACCAACACCAGTAGCTGCAACAGAAGCGCTAGCTTCCCCAACACCAAGTAGTCAGCCATTGATAAATCCAGAAGAACTTGATGACGGCTTGGGCGTCAACGATTTTTGACAACAATACGACTTCTGCACGATGACAGCGGCACCTGACAAGTTTTATATGAAACCAAACTATAAATTAATGCAGTATGGACAATTCGTTTAACCCAGCAGCAATTTTAGTAATGGACTTTGGCGGGTCGGGAGTTAGGGGGATTGGGGTCAAAGTCTCTGATAATATGGGCAAGCCTTTTTTAATCTGCCTAGATCCTGAAGTAGCACCAGTGGGGAAAGAGTCAATTGATGCTTACAGTAAGGGAACTTTGGGAGCGACTGAACCGGAGAATCGTTGCTGGATAGCTTTGGGGAAACAATACTATGCAATCGGTGCGTTAGCGCGGGAGCGGTTCTGCGCTACGGCTGACCTTCTTCCGCTAAAGTGGGAGGATGCGATTCGCAAGACTCTGGGTGCTGTTTGGGTGTTGAGTGAACGCTTGGGTTTGGGCAATCAGTTTGATATAGCGATCGGTGCAGTGCTTCCGCCTGGTGAATATAAAAATGATCGGGAGCGGTTTCAGTCTAAGTTAACGGAGTGCCTTAAAAGCTTTAATACTCCCAGCAAAATATTTAATGTAAATCTGGTTTTCTTTGACTGCAAGCCTGAAGGTGGTGGCATTTACCTATACCGCAGGCGAGTTCTCAAAGATGCGATTAAGCTTCAAGTTATGGCAGTAGCGATGATTGGACATCGCAATGCAAGTGTTCTGGTTGCTAATAAGGGGCAGGTAGGCGAGGGGGTTACTTCAGATTTAGGGTGCAATAAGTTGGTGGATATCTTTGTGCGGGAGACTTCTGGCACTTCAGACCAACATCCCAGTTCTATTGTTCGGGCGCTGGTAGATGCTGGGTCATCTGTTACAAGTAAGCCGTTTTTGAAGTTGGCTCGCAGTTGCTCTGATGCTGGTAAGAAGGAAGATGTCAAGCAAATGGTGATGGCCGCACGTCTTGCTAGGTCTGAGTATTTCCAGATGTTGAGGAGGTGGCTGGATAAGACGCTGCCCAGAGATAGGGATGAGTTAATTTTCTGTGGGGGTACGGCACACCTGTTTAAGCAGGAGTTAAGTTCGCACTATAAAGATGATACGGTGCTTTGGGATGCGGATGTGGAAATTCCACCTACTTTAGATACGGCGTCTTTGGGTAGCAGATTGGCTGATGTTTATGCGATGTACCGCACGTTCCGAGAGCGGGTTGGTGCCAGATTGGGTGTGACGGCTACTGATTAATGTGCCTTGCTGATTGGTAACAAACCTGCATACAGGTTTATTACGCTGTGGCAGTTTGACGTTAGTAGGGCGCGTGCTTGCATAGGTTAAAACTTGCATACAGGTTTAAACTCCGAAGTTGCCTAAAAAAGACCCCCTCCAGAACGCCCTGTAATGCCCCTAAAATCTAATGTGCAAGGGATTGCATTATTAAGCAGCAAGGCAGGCTTTTAGGGGGATTTATCTATTTCATGCCCCAATAGGGGCATAATTTACCCAATTTTTTTACTTGCAGCCACTAGAAACCTTTATGCGGGTGAGGCTACTCATACATTAATAAACCTGCATACAGGTTTAATCAGGCTCTCAAAGGTTGCCATTACTAGAGTACGAGCTTCAACATAAATAAACCTGAATACAGGTTTAAGTTTTGAGCAAATAGAAACTTGTATGCGGGTTTTATTACTATTTATCAGCAAACCTGCATACAGGTTTATTACCCTCTGACAGTTTGGCATTGATAGGGTAGGTGGATAACTATAGTAAAACCTGCATACAGGTTTGTTACCATCTGCCAGCTTTGCATTAATAGGGTAGGTAAGTAACTACAGTAAAACCTGCATACAGGTATAGCTACACGCTGAAAAGGTGGCATAAGATAGTATTAGCTTTACTTGAATACAAGTATTTATCTGTTATGACAAAACCAAAAGGAGGGCGCGGGTTACGCGCCCCGTATCAGACGATTCAAGTTCGCTGTCCCATACCAATTAAGGCAGCAGTCATGCACTTAATTGAACAATTTCATCAAACAGGTAATGCTAAATTAAACCTGTATGCAAGTTTACACCCAAAGCTAGAAAACGATATACAGCTTGGCATACAGCCTTCTAGTGAGGCTGATTCTGAGTCACAGATAGTTTACTTGAATACAAGTAATGTTGATGATTCTCTATCAGAGCAATTACAGGTGCTGAGGACTGAAAACAATTCTATGCGTGCTAGTCTTCAGGGTGCTGAAACTGCTACGTCTGAGTTAGAAACTAAGCGCAAGCAGTTAGAGCAGGAAGTGGATAGTCTGCAAAAACAGTTAGAATTGGTAAAAAGTGAAAGTGCGTTACAAATTCAGCAGCTACAGGCATCAGTAGAGCAATTGACTCTTGACAAGGAAAAGCTACAACAACAGATTGATAAGTCTAGGAATGATGCCAAGATTGCTAATGCCGATATCCTTAAAGTTTTGAAGAAGCTACGATACGAAACAACTACAGTCAAGAAAGGAGGTGGATATTTAGGCAATAATGGGACGGGCTTGAAAAACACAGTAATAGATAACTTTCCGCTGTTGGAAAGAGCTTTGAAGCAACTAGAAAAAAACTTAACCCCTTGATGTTTATAAGCGTTGCCTTGCTTGCATATTGAGATTGTCTATCCCAAGCTGGTAATAATTGCTATAAAATTTTTTCTTCAACCACAGACAGCAGTTTTTCATAGACACCGCGATCGCGGTGTCCCTACTAGCTTATGATTTGTTGTTTAATTATGTAGTACGTTATACAACATAAATAGTGTTATGTTGTATCGGATACTACATAATTAAACCCCAAATCCTAAGCCAGTAGGGACACCGCGATTGCGGTGTCTCTAAAAAAACTGCCGTCTGTGGTTAAAGAAAAAATTCTCTAGCAATCGTTACCAGCTAATCTATCAGTACAGTAAGCAACTTCAGGGGGCGACAAAGCCGCTAAAGCGGCTGCTGTATAAGGTTTATAGCTCTCAAGCCTCGTTGATAAAATGACTTTTTATTGGCAATAAGATTGAGCATTTCCTCTACCCATAACTGGCAGGCTTGAAAACCAAGCAGCCAACTTTCCCCGTATAAACCAATCCAAAAGTTACTATGTCTTCGTCGGGTTCTACCTGTTTCAGTTAGACGGCAAACATATTTATGTTGTCCCTGGAGTTGAGTTTTTTGGCCATGCAACCATGCCGAAGTCATGGCTAAAGCTATTAAAAGAATTAGCTTAATCAATTTATCAGGTGGAGCTTGAGAATCTTCGAGATTATATCCCCCAGTTTTGCAATCTTTAAACATAGCCTCTATCCCATAGCGTTGTTTGTATATGCGAACAGCACTGTTTAAATCAGGGAGGTTGGTTAATAGATACCAAGGTTCTTTTTCTTGTTTACTTTTATACTTGCGTTTCCAATAAGCAGCTAAATTGAAACAACTAAAACCTTTTTTTTGAGTTAAACTAATATGTGGATAAAAAATCCGAATACCTGGTTGAATCGGGATGCTACTTAGCGGTTGAAATTTCTGTCTTTTCTCGTGGAAAGTTGTGTCAGATTTTTGGCGTAGGACAAAACTCAGATGCTGACGGTGCAACCATTGCGCTAGCTCTATGCTATGAAACTCTCTATCGCCTACAACAACTAATTGATATTTGTTTAATAGCCGAATTACTGGACGCAAAACTTGTTTCTGTTCTGCTAAATTACAAGCTCCCCTTTTATCTAATAATGTCCAGAATATTGGAAAAGCTCTTTTTTGATAAATGGCGCTGACCATTAAAACATTATTTTCTTTCCATTGGGTTCTATCAATAGCGACAATTAGTTGAGTTCCGGCTTTGAATTGACGCTCAAGAATTTCTCTAACTAATGGAAACCACAGAGCCAATATATTTAATGAACCCAGAGCTAAAAAACGTTGAAGATGACGGCGACGACTATTTTCTAATATGGGTAATGGCAGGTTAGCTGCCAATCTTTCTATCTTTACACTTTTATGAGATTGTAATAACCACACCAGCATTTTTAAGGTAATTAATTGTGCTGGCTTGAAATATTTTTCCAGGTATTTTTGATAAAATGATGGCAACATTCTAGATTTGGTCTTGTGTTCATAGCGAGACCGTTCCTTTTTACCATAACTTCATACTTTTTTCTCTACATAGAGCCTGTTGTCAATAAACCCGCCATTTTTTGAGAGATGCTGAGGCATCAAAACCTTTGCACATGAAGCTTTGGGGGCGCTTGTCGCCCCCTGAAGTAAGCAACACCTAGCCTGGGTTAGTTCGCTATGAGGGTAATAGCCCTTTTGCCGTAGGTAAATTACTGCCAGCGCCCCAAAAAATTTTTGATTAATCAAAAAAACTTCTCTGTTGCACACTGGTAGTTTATTGACTGTGACAAAACAGGTATAACGAAGGTATTACCAAGTTTAGATCGCGATGATTCTTGCGTAAGTCCTGAGATCACTCATCCCCCACTGCTCGCTACAACATCCGTTGCCAAACCTTCCAACCGCAAAAAATGCACCCGCCCCGAACTATCCCCCGCCGCTATCGTCACCCCATCCGGTGCAACCGCACAGCAAGAGATGGGACTGTCCCCGGTGAAAGTGGCAATGACTTCTCCAGTTTCTAAATTCCACACTTTCAGGGTGCTGTCCTCTGAACCGGAAATCGCCTGCTTGCCATCCGGTGCAACCGCACAGCAAGAGATGGGACTGTCCCCGGTGAAAGTGGCAATGACTTCTCCAGTTTCTAAATTCCACACTTTCAGGGTGCTGTCCTCTGAACCGGAAATCACCTGCTTGCCATTCGGAGTGACGGCGACTGCTCTTACCGAGTTACTATGACCAGTGAGGGTGAATTCTTCTTCTCCAGTTTCCAAATTCCAAACTTTCAGGGTGCAGTCAACTGAACCGGAAATCACTTGCTTGCCATTCGGAGTGGCGGCGACTGCACTTACCGGGTAACTATGACCAGTGAGGGTGAATTGTTCTTCTGCTGTTTCCAAATTCCACACTTTTAGCGTGGAGTTATATGAACCGGAAATCACCTGCTTGCCATCCGGTGCAACCGCACAGCAAGAGATGGGACTGTCCCCGGTGAAAGTGGCAATGACTTCTGCTGTTTCCAAATTCCAGACTTTCAGGGTGCAGTCACATGAACCGGAAATCACCTGCTTGCCATTCGGGGTGACTGCGACTGCCATTACCCAGTAACTATGACCAGTGAGGGTGAATTCTTCTTCTGCTGTTTCCAAATTCCAGACTTTCAGGGTGCAGTCACATGAACCGGAAATCACCTGCTTGCCATTCGGAGTGACGGCGACTGCTCTTACCGAGTTACTATGACCAGTTAGGGTGCGTAGCAACTGCCCACCAAGAGGCGTTAAGCTAGCTGTCAAGGGACGTAACCAAGGGGCAGTTTTCCACGTCAATGTTGATCACCCCTAGCACGACTGCAGATACGACGGCAAGACTGATTGAGATGTGGGTCGAAGGGTTGTCGCCGCACACTGAAGCCTCATATCGGTACTCAGCGGCACAATTCTTTAGTTACATCAACAAGCCCCTGGCGTTGGTGGAACTAACAGACCTTCAGCTGTGGTTGCGATCGCTTTCTTCCTTAACTGCCAGTTCTAAAAAAACTCGGCTTGTGGCGGTAAAGTCTCTACTGAGTTTCGCCCATAAAATAGGAGTGCTTGAGAAAAATCCTGGAGTTGGGATGCGGCACCCCAAAGTACGCGATACCCTCAACGAACGGATTTTGTCTGTTGAGGAAGTCCAGGCGATACTTAATAAGGAGAGTAGCTTACGTAATCGGCTCATCCTACGCTTACTCTACTCTGGCGGTCTGAGGGTCAGCGAACTGTGCGCCCTCAAGTGGAAAGATTTTTTACCTCGTGGCGATTCCGGGCAAGTAACGGTATTCGGGAAGGGTGGCAAGACTCGTACAGTGTTACTGTCGGAGGCTCTTTGGGCTGAACTGATGAAGATGAAATGCGATAGCCCTCCCACAGCTCCAGTATTTGCACATATAAAAGATCCAGCGGCACATCTAGACCGCACTTATATTTTTAGAATTGTTAGAGCTGCGGGTGAACGCGCTGGCATCCAGAAAGTAAGTCCGCACTGGCTGCGTCATGCCCACGCTTCACACTCATTAGATAGAGGGGCACCGCTCCATTTGGTACAGCATACTTTGGGACACGCGAGTGTTACCACTACTAGCCGCTATCTTCACGCACGTCCTAACGATAGTTCAGCTCTGTATTTGCCAGATTGAGGAAATCTCCATGACACAAACAAACTCAGAACCAACCTTATCAGATGTCGTTAAAAGTCTGAACGACCTATCGGTCGAGGTTAAAAGACTATCAACTGATGTTGAGAGACTATCAACTGATGTAGAAAAATCTAATGACAAGTTTGAGATTTATCGCCAAGCCAATCAGTCTCTGGTTAACCTAGCTTTCGGTCTAATCGCCAGTGCCACTGTTGGGTTGGTAGTCAGCTTGATATTTAAGCGTTAGAGAGTCCACTTGAGGCTGGGGAAGCTGCTGGCGAAAGTGCAGACTCTAGAAACCTCAACCACTATTTATGGGCAAGTTCACCTGGAGCAAAAGAGCAGTTTTTTTTGGTTAATCAAAAATTTCTTGGGGCGCTGGTGGCAGTAATTCACCTACGGTCAATTGGACTATCGCCCTCATAGGAACTAACCCAGGCTAGGTGTTGCTTACTGTGTTGATAGATTAGCTGGTAATGAGTGCTGAAATTACTGTGTTGGTAATGTTTGTTGGGAGAATAAAATCTTCAACTACAAGGTGGCAGTTTTTCTTATGACACCGCGCTAGCGGGGTCTAGTAAATGCTAATAAAATATCGCTGCAACTAATGCAATGTACAGCAATTTGGCATCAAGATTAGCCTTCCTCATGCGCTGGCTGTTTGGGTTTACGCTTCGGTGGTGGAGGTTTTATTATGCCTAGCGCAGCCGAGTAGCCAATGCTGAATATTTCATCCTCAGTTATCTTTTCCTTGCCTAATAGTCCAGCTTTATATCCTTCCCAGAAGCGGAGGACTTCTAAGTCCATTGGTCTTACCGAACTGATTATCTGATTAATGTATGCAATTACACCTTGAGTATCCAGCGTGGCGATGTTGTTTTTGAATGGTTTACCCAAGACCCAGTTGCAATAAACATTGACGGGCGTTAGCTCCAGATATTCGTACTCTGGAAAATTTGAAGTTGGTGCCGATTCAGAATTTTGTGTTGTTTCTGAATTTGGTAATTGTGTTGTGTCTTCTGTCATTAATATCCCTCCAAAATTTCATACTGAGCCAATAATTGCTGCCCTATTCAACTGTGGCAGTATTCCCCAAATTGTGTTTATAGGCTTTCCTAGCGGTAGCGCATTACAAGGTATGAGCCATTCGGCATCAATCTGGCTCTAGCCAAAAGCACGATAGCACTTGGGAGCTACAACTTGAGTATTTGTACTGTTTTTGGCATCCAAAACTGATGAATCTACGCCTCAAGTTCACTCAACGGGATAGGAGTCGCCAACCCATCAAGTCGCGCTAGCCCGTCAGAGATTGACATCACGGTAAATGGCTGCATCCAGCTTAAGTGTCCAGGGCATTCAGACCACTGAACTTTGCTGCCTACTGCTATCTTGGATGCCTTTACCCAAGCCATAAGCTTGCTGTGCTGTTCCGGGCTTAAACGCTTGGCAGCCTTGTTTAGTAGGGCTGGTGAGTAAAGTTCACGGCACTCTTGCAAATATTCAGGCTCATCACAATCAACTGCGATCGCGAGTACTGATGCAGCATCGGTAATGGTCGCTTCCGAGGCTTGCGCGAGTGGTTGCGGGTCGGGTGTCGGATTTGGTGTCGGGTCGGGTTCTTGCTGTACTAGGGCTTCTGCCGTGGTGGCGGGTAAAACGCTATCTTGAGCCGCCATCTTCTCAGCTATGTCTGGAGCTTCTAAAACTGCCTCATCTTTCTCAGCTATTGCTAGAGCTTCTGAAACTGCCCCATCTTTTTCATTTTCTTCTTCCACCCGCGAAGTAGCAATTGACCCGCCACCTTCACTTAAAGGCTCACTGGGTAAGGGTTCTGACCCGCCACCTGACCCGCCACCTGACCCGCCACCTGCCACCACTTGTTTTTTAGTGGCTTCGTGCAGTAACCAATCATATGTGGGTATACCATCATCGCCAGGGGTTTGGCGAAGCCGTAATCCTTTGATGAACTTCCCGGTTTTCGTGACTTCGCGCTCTACTTGCCAGCCCAGAATTGAGCGACATAGTTCAATAAGGTCTGGGGAGAAATTCTTGTTGGCTTTAGGAGAACTACCATTCTGCTTAGCGTGTTGGCAGTAAGAGCCGTAGAGGGTGATGGGGGTGCCGTTCATCGCCTCGTCTTTGTCCGCGCCTATTTGTGTCCGCGCCATTGGGTCATAAATAACACGGTCGTTTAGCCAAGCTGCGATAGAGTCGGTACGGATGCGAGATTCCCAAAATTGCTGGGTACACTCTGGCGTCTCGTTTACCCCTCGTAGTACTCGTGTTACTTCCTCATCGGAAATGCTCAATACATAATTGGTGAAGGCAGCCAGTTCTGCCTGGAATTCTGCATTGAGGTCGCGGCGTTGACCGGGGGCGATCGCGTTCATAAATGGCACCGTGATAACCCGGCGTGATAGACCTGAGCTGGTATCTCCTGCGAAAATGGGGAAGTTGGACGCGACTACTACTGTGCCGTCATAGAAGAAGTGGAAGGCTTTTTTACCCTTCTCCTCACCACGGAGTAAGTCGCCACCAGTTAGGGATTTAAACTTACCCAGGCTCCCAACTTTTTTATCCTCATCCCAGAAGGCTATGAGGCGTTTACGGTAGGCGTTAGCGACCTCAAAACGGTTTCCACACCAGTCTTCTAGTGTTGAACTGTGGATGTTGGAAACGCCTATTAGGTCACTGAGTAGGCGGATAAATGTGCCTTTACCGCTACCACCAACTCCAATCAGGTGTAGGAAGCGTTGTAGGTCAGAGCGGCCCTTAAGTGTGGCATTACAGAAGCATAGGAGAATCTGCTTGAGCGCGTTGTTGTACCCGGTTGCCTGGTCTAGGAAGTCATTAATCTTGCTCCAATCGTTAGCCGTCTGCGAGTGAGCGCGGGGAAGCTGCCAAGTCAGGCGATATCCTGGGGCATGGTCAAGCAGTTCGCCCGTGTTTACGTTCAGTACCCCATTCTGAAATGGGATAAGTTTCTTTGTGCTTGTGTTGTCCCAATCCCGCACCAGTAAATCGCAGCGCATGAACTTGATGACTTCTAGCAGGTAGCTGTATCTGTAGCCCTTGTCGCTGGAAGTAAAGTACGGCAGGCAATCTAGCTCTGCCTTAATTGCTGCCTCAATGCTTACGTCATGTTCTGGCGACCACATACCGGGTTTTTCAGATTCGTAGCGCATCCAGCATTGAGCTGTGATATTCCATGCCAACTTATCCCGGTACTTCTCTGCCAGTTGTGCTGCTAAGTGGTTAGCTGGGGGTTGCTTTTGGGTAGGCTCTTTAGCGCCGTTTTGAGCTTCTTCAAAAGTCCCATAGTCAAAGTCATCATGGGTTTTTTTCTCCTCCCGTCGTGCTGCTATCGCTTCCCGAATCTGCGCTTCTAATCGCCTGATTAATTCATCCCCACTCATCAGCTGTAGCAGTTCCTTGATATCAGCCCCTTTCTGTAATTCTCCCTCATCGGGAAGCAGTAAGTCACTTGGATTGATGACGATGCCACATATGCCTGCGATCGCACAGCACTCCTTGAATAGCTCCGCCTTTTTCTCCCCGGCTTCATCCAGATCTCGAAGCATTACCAGAATGGTTTGAGCTTCCTTGAACCGGAGAAGTTCTATTAGCATAGAATCAATATTCCAGCTACTACCCTGGAAGGTAAGTGATGCCAAGCCAATGCCACGGGCTAATTCAACGCATGGCTCACCCTCTTGAACTAGCAGTGCTGGCACACCCTCGGTAACACTATTAATAGAGGCGATAGCCTCGTGAATCCGGTAAGCTTCCCAAGGCGCATCGCCCTTACTGCAAAGTGATTCCCCCGCGCTGGCAGTACGATATTCCTGGGGTTTACCTTTTTTCTTGGGCAGCGGTACTTGCTCACCCTCTATCGCCCGATGGAATGGGATATGGATTTTTTCGTGGGGCTTGTCCTTAGCTTTTTCCGGGTCTTTCTGTTCCCACTCCGACCGCACTACCCAGCGATTCAGTTCCCCGGTTTCCGTTAGGCTATATACAAAGGTCGTCTTGGTAACTTCCCCGCGCTTCTGTTCAAAATCTTGGATAGGTTGGGGAATATCTGTAGCTGGAGCCGCCAATCGTGCCAGCGTAATTTCGCCCTCTGGGGCTGGTGGCATCTGTGGCGCTTTTGGCTTGGGGATGTTCCGAGCCTTGACGGGTTGGCGTCGTTTACCGCGATCTCTTTCTGGAACTGCTACACCACATCGCTGACCCAGTTCAGCAACGACATCTTGGAATGAACTATTTTTGATCTTCTTCAAGAAATCAATCGCGTCGCCACCAACCTGGCAACCGAAACAGTGATATAAATTTTTGCTGGGGCTAACGCTAAAACTGGGTGACTTCTCCTCATGGAACGGGCACAGCCCCACGTAATCCTTCCCGCTCTGCTTTAACGCGACGTGTTCGCCGATGATCTCAACGATGTCTAGGCGAGTTTTTATTTCTTCAACAGCCGAATTCCTTGCTGCGTAGGCTTCGGAGACTACACCCGATTCTCTGCGATCGCTTATCTCTGGGTTATATGTCATGATGTGAGTACCTTTTTATGTGCGTTTGGGGCAGCGCAGTTCTTCTACCCCATTGATTTGGGGCAGCAGCGAGTGTTGCCCCTTTTTCTTGACTGTGCATCGAAATTGCCTATTCCCCATTTTTTTGATGGAGGATCGTATATGCAAAATCCCGAACCGTCAAGACATCTAGTTGATTTATTAATTGATTGACTCCAAAGATATCAAGCCCTAGTTCTGCGGTCAAATCTTGAAAAGTTAGGGGTTCTGCGCTATGTATGGAATTAGCTCAGGCGATGAATGACGCTATAAAAAGCTTTTCAGGTTTTTAGAGTTTCTTGAATTTTTGTTAAGATTGCTTCCATTTCTAAAACTTCCCGCTGCCATTGGTCAACGAGCAAATCCAAAGCTATGCGCTTCTGTTCAAGGGTGGCTCTAATGCCTCCCCCAATATTTGGAGTTCCTCATTAGATAGAGCCATGTCGTTCGTCGGGGTCAGTTGTCTAGCAATCCGTTCCAACAATTCGCTGCGACTGATACCCAGCATTTCAGCTCTAGTATCCAAAGCTTTAGTCGCCGTTGGAGTGAGCATGATTGTTACCTGATTCTTATTTTCTCCCCATGACTTCTTATCAGCCTGGGGATGTTTCCGCTTATCTTGTGCCATGCCGTTCACCACTATAAGTACACATGGCTCTAAGATACCTCCTCTTGCTATATAAATACTTTTCTTTTGTCTACCCTGATTATACATGGGCATAGTAAAAGAATACATATATACTTGTAGTTAAGAAGAAATACGTCAGACGCCTGGGGAGCCTCGAAACTACACCCAGGCGCTGACCTTCCTCGAATCACCAAGGAGGGACATCCTATATATGCCTGATTTTGGACACCTAAAACTTTACGAATTGCGATCGCACTTATCGCAACTTCGGTCGATATCTCAACTTGTACCCAAAATGGGGACAAGTTCGCAATTTGATACAAAAGAAGGTCGCAACCAATTAAGCCACCATCCTAAACGCCATCACTGCAAGGTTTCTAGCTATTTGGAGGTGGCAGCATGAGCGATGAACTGGGATTTATTGATGGGCAACTTGCAGGTAATGGCGTCCCGCTAGCGCAGGCGCTCCAGATTGCAAAGCTTGCTGAAAGTGGACGATGGGCTGATGCACTGCTATTAGTTCGCGACAACCAACGTGCAACCCGCATCCTTGAGCGTATTCGGGGGATGCAGCGATGAAACCAGAAGACCACCAAATAGCCCTTGAGTTTCACCAGTTCATGCTTGAAAATCCCTGGGCAAGCCGGGGCGACTTCGAGAACTACCGAGCGCACCGACTCAGCAAGGGGAAGCTCCCAGACCCACGAAAGAGTGAGCAGTTCCTAGTTAAGAAGACGCGGTGGGAGGTGCGACATGGAAAGCAATAATACCCATTCCAACGATGGTGTAGCAGTTCTGGCGGCTCTGATGATTATCGTTGTTGGCTGGATTGGAATCAGCAGCATCCTCTCTGATTCTCAGGATAAAGATAGAGCGATCGCAGACCTCAAGCAACAATTGACCGACGCGAGGCGAGGTATCGACCTTTGCGAGGGAACACTTCGAGGCTACCAGTTAGGACGGCGCTGATAAGCGCTAATCAGCGATGGGCAGCGCTGCCAGCACTGAATAGCGCTGCCATCACTTCAGAATTAATGGGGAAATATGAACCAAGCAGATTTGATTGAGGCTTTAGGCATTGCCGACAGTACCTTTCGCGGTTGGCGAAAGGCTTTAGGAATCCAACCTAAAAAGCAATACGACGACAGCGATGTCGAGCGATTTCAAGCGCTACAAAACGCCATCAGCGCTGGACAGCGCTTTGATGATGCGGTTAGGGATATCACCGGGAATGCCCCACCACAAACTAATGGTTTCGTTGATGCAGTGAGGAGAGGAGTGGGTAAGCAGCTAAACCAGCAGGCTGACATGGTGGGTGCTGGGTTGGCTGAAGCCTTCCAGGAACAGGTGTATTCCAGCTTTTTTAAACACTTGAGCCGGGGGAAGTTCGACCGCTTTGAGCAGTTGATTGAATCGACTTCATTCGCCCTCGACAGTGCCGATCCGATGGAAGCTTTTCTGATTGAGGCTGGGGAAGATGAATAAATTTGATTTGCAAGAGATAGCCATTGATTCACTCACATGGATTAACGCCTCGGCGTTGCTAGTTGTTTGGGGGCAAGTTACCCAGCCACTGTGGAGTCAATTACCACCAGGTGTTTTGATTCTATTGGCGTTGGGATTACTGGTTGCGATCGTCCACATCCTGAAGCACTTTCTAAGAGAAGATTCACCGCCCTGGATGTGGATAGTTCGCGGGGTGCAGATGGGTATTGGGCTAATCGTTGGCATAGTGGGGTTATTGCCATGAAAGGATTTAACGAACGAGTTGCCAACATGACCGGGCGGTTGGCTGACAAGACAGCGGCATCTATGCACAAAGCTCTGGATGTCGCCATCATTCAAGAACTAGGCTCACGTTTAGCTGCTGATGCCGCTCTCAGCGGTGAGGCACATTCACTAGCGTCCTTCATCGCTGCCCAGCGACGGTCAGCGATGGCAACGGCGTCAGCGCTGATAATCGGTAGCGTTGCGTGTCTGGGTTCAGGGGGCGACAAGCGCCCCCGAACCAAGACTATGAAAGCTTTTGAAGCTTTAAACCCTGCTATAAAATTTCCAGCTTATTGACAACAAGCTCTAGCTAAAGAAAAAAAGTATCAAGTTGTGATAAAAAAGAACGGTCTCGCTATCAACACAAGACCAAAGCAATAATGTTGCCATCATTTTATCAAAAATATTTGGAAAAATACCTCAAACCAGCACAGTTAATCACCTTA
>Ga0196964_10000945_pt1 | contig 15651 bp, 9 predicted proteins | sample S1_10metaG_FD_148615 | JGI IMG/M metagenome (GOLD analysis project Ga0196964, IMG submission 148615) | Soil microbial communities from Anza Borrego desert, Southern California, United States - S1_10 | ecosystem: Environmental > Terrestrial > Soil > Desert | place: USA: California | collected...
CACAATCAGGAGGATGCGACCCAGCGTGCCCAGCGGATCTGCGACGCGCACAGCAATGCGGGAGCCCCAGAAGCCGCCGAGACTCAGCCCGAGAATAAAGATCGAAACAATCAGGCTGAAGGCGTATGTCGAACTGCCCGTGGCGAGGCTGATCGCGCGCGTCCAGCCGATCTGCATCGCCATCGCGGCAAACCCGGTCACGCCGAAGGTGATCATCGCCGCGCGCACGGCAGCCGGGGAGATGACCGGCCCCTCAACTGCCAATTGCTCGCCGGTGGGCGCTGCCGCCGGAGTTTCGTCTGCGCCTCGGCTATATGCATTCCGGCCCAGCAGAATCGCCGTGATGCCCAGCACGACATTGCAGCCCACGGCGATGAGATTCGTGTTCAGTTTTCCAAAATGCGGCAGCAGAAAGAATCCCGTTCCAGCCGCACCCAGCACGGCGCCGAGGGAGTTCGTCGCGTAGAGTGCTCCAACGGTGCGGCCCATCGTCTGCTGTGACGCGACTAGAAACTGCGACAGCAGCGGCAGCGTGGCGCCCATGAAGATGGTGGGAATCAGCAGCAGCACGAAGGAGATGAAAAAGCGCGCCACAGTCAGTGTGGTGCTGCCGGTGTCTGTGTGAAGCGCACGGTAGAGCGCGACGATGGGGCCGCCATCGCTGAAAACCCACGGCAGCAGCGCGCAGTACACCCCGATTATTATTTCCAGTACGCCGTACGCCAGCAGCGGACGCTTGATGCGCGAAACAAAACGGCCGCCGAGATAACTTCCCAGCGCAAGGCCTCCCATGAAGGCGGTGAGCACCGCCGACAGGCTCTGCACCGTGTTTCCAAAAATCAGTCCCAGCTGCTTGCTCCAGAGAACCTCGTAGATCAGTCCGCAAGCGCCGGAGATCAGGAAGAGTCCGAAAACAATAAACGTTCGCCTGGCAGTGGATAGAGTCATGCAGCACCTGAAAGGGTGGAAGCTTGTACGCGCGTGTTCATTCGGAAATCTAAGTCAAGCAGTCCGAGGCATTTACAGCGGCAAAAGCCGAGCGGAAAATGTCGCGCACAGAGCGGCGGCTGTCAAGCGGATCGCCTCTATTCGACAGCTCCCGTTTTCCGCGTAACGTCTGTGGCCTGACGCGCATAGTTTACTGAGAGGAAACGCATGTCCGATCTGATTGTCACGCTTGAAAGCATCCGGCGCCGCGATCCCAGCGCCATCGCCGAACTGGTCAAACAGCATCACCGGCAGCTGCGCGGTTATGTTGCGGCGATCAGTGCCGATCTGAGCTCTGTCGACGATATCTCACAAGAGGTGTTTCTGCGCGCGCTTGAACGCCTGGACCACGTGTCTGATCTCGAAGACTTCCCGCGATTTCTACGCGGCATTGCGCGCAATGTCGTGCGCGAACATTTCCGCAAGTCATCGCTCTATTCAGAGCGTTACGTTGCGTTCGTCGAGGAAGCGTACGCTGGCGCCGCTGGTCGCGACGCTGACACACCGTTCAAAGACCCGCAGCTCATCCGCGCGCTTCGAAACTGTGTCGGCAAGCTGCCCGCGAACTCACAGAAGATGCTCAATCTTCGCTACACCGGTGATTTGCGTTCGGACGAGATAGGCAAAAAAATGAATCTCAACAGCGGCGCCGTGCGCATAGCACTCCTGCGCATCCGCGAAGCACTGATGAAGTGCGTTCGCTCGTCGCTGGGAGCGGACGCTGACGCAATGGAGGCGCTGCGGTGAACGCGGAAGAAAATGACGAACGCATAGCCGCGCTTCTGGATGGCTCGATCAGTCCCATCGAGCGTCACGCCCTGCTTGAGGCTGCCGCGGATGACCCCGCTCTGGCGCGCCGCCTGGTGGACTTGCTCCGCTTCGAGCCGCTGCTCGCCGATGCGATGCTTGCCAATGAGAATGATGCCGAAGGGCAGGCCTTTATCCGCCGGGTGCAGCAGCACGTTCTTCGCGCCGGCGATTCGGAACGATTCATCACGGGCGTGGTCGAGCGCATGCAGCGGCGCCAGTCCAGTCCGGGAATCTGGCGTCGTGCGGTCGCCCCCGCAGCTGCTGTGCTGCTGTTGACGCTGGGGCTGCTGTATTTGGCGCGCCCGGCGGAGCGCTTCGTTGAAATCGAGCAGATGCAGGGAGTCGTCTACGTTCGCAGCGCCAACCAGAAAACGCCGGCGCGCGCCGGGACCTCGCTCGCGCCTGGCAGCGGCATCGAAACGGAAGGCCCGGGCAGCTCGGCGGTGCTCGCCTTTGCGGATGGTTCGCGGATTCTCATCCGGCCGCAAACGCTGCTCTCCACGCTGGATCTGCGCGGCGGCGGCAAGCACCTGGAACTTGCCAGCGGCGTGATCAGCGCCACCGTTTCGCCCCAGCAGGTTGCATTCGTGATGGCAACTCCGGTCGCAACAGTCCGTGTGCTGGGCACACGCTTCGTCCTGGACAGCCGGCCCGAGCAGACGCATCTGCAGGTCGAAGAAGGTCTGGTCGAACTCACGCGTTCGAGCGATGCGAAGAAAATTCAGGTTGCCGGTGGCCAGCAGGTGCTGGCGAAAGACGGCGCCGATCTGCTGGTTCAAGCATTAGACGTCCAGGACGTTGCGAAAGTGCGCGCACCGGAGCACGTGTTCAGCGCCGTTTCTTACCTCGGCGGAAGCCAGAACGACAGCGTCGTAGGTGCTGAAATACAGCCGGACGGCACGCTGATTCTCGCCGCGAACATCAGCGACGCAGCGGCGGGTGGCGTGCAGCCGGTGCTGCTCAATGGCGCATCGCCAGCGAGCAGCGGCGCGATCGTGCGCCTCTCACCAGATGGACGGAAGGTGCTCTCTGTCACGCGCCTGGCTGCAGCGATCAGCGATGTGTCGATCGATGGCAAGGGAAACATCTATGCAGCGTGCCGGGAAGGTGGACTGCTGAAACTCAAACCCGATGCCGCCGAGCTTCTCTGGCAACAGTCCTGCGGCGGCGGGTGCGAGCGCGTCGACGCCGGCAGTGATGGCACGGCGGTCGCGCTGCGTGCCGGAGCAATCGTTGCAAAAGATGAGCCTGGCACGATCTATGTTTTCACGGCAGATGGAAAGGAGACGTCGAACTTCCAGACGCTTTCGCGCACCTACGATGTGGCGATCGATTCTAAACTGCAGAGCATTTTCCAAACAGGGTTCAAGCCCGGACATTCAGAACGTGGTGAAATCGGCGGCGTGGCGTTTCTCACCGCGCATGCGTTTGATGGCTCGCGCAAATGGTCGAATTACAATTACGATCCGCGCATCTCAACGACTGACCGCGCGCACACGATGGGCGTACGCATTGCCATCGGACGTGATGGCGCGCTGTATGGGCTTTTCAGTTCCGTCGGCGGAAACTCTATTTTTCGTCACGGACCGAAGGGCATTGACACCAGGGCCAACAACGTGGCCTATGACAAGTACACGCGCGCCTTCCAGAGCGGCAACAAGACGCTGGCGTATTACGGCAGATTTAATCCGGAAGACGGCGAACTGATTCTGGGCCAGATGCTGACCGGACGGGCCAGCGAGCACAGCCGAAGCATTGTCGTTCAGGATGGCGACATCAAAGCCGACGAGTCGGGACGCGTGTACATCTGCGGAAAAGCCGAGCCCGGAGCGCCGTGGTCACCGGATGCGCTCGGCGGGGGCGACGCCTCAAAAAGCGAAGGCTTCCTGCTGATCCTCGCGCCGGATTTCAGCGCGCGCGAATGGTTTACGGGCGTAACGACACGCGAATCCAGCGGCGGATCACAGCTGCACGCGACTGCCGCGCGGGTGATGCCGCGGACCGGGAAAACTCACTTCGCCACGGCCGGAAAACTGCTGACGCCGGGTGGCCGCATCGCGGCGAAAAACGCGTTTCAATCTGCGCCAAACGGCGAAAGCGAGGGCGTCTTCGCTGCTTCCGGAGAATAAAACAGCCGCAACCGGAAGACACAAAGGAACTAGCCTCCGTGTTTTCGCGTTCGTGATCTGTGCCGGATTTCAAGCCCCGAACGCCACGGCTTCAACGTGGTGTTCGCATTTGTGGACCTGCTTCCATTCGATGGCGTCGCTGGAAAGCATGAGGCGGCCTTTCCAGTTGGCGCCCAGGAAAACTTTTTTTCCATACGCGACGGTCAGCGGCGCGTCTTTGTTCTCGTGCCGCTTCCAGACGACTCCATCAGGCGACAAATAGGTCGCGCCCATGCCGACGGCGACGAAACGGTCCTCGGCAAAGACGATGGCGTTGAGATGCTCGCCTTCTTCACCGAGCACGCGATGGGTCCACTTCACGCCATCGGTGCTCATCATGCGCAGGCCATGCAGACCCACGCCGACGAATATGCCATTACCGAATGCGACATCAACAAGCGTGTCGATTGCCTTCACGTCCGGCGCGTCGGTCCATGTCTTTCCGTCCGGCGAGGCAGCACGCCGGCCGCGGTCGCCGACGCCGACGAAGAGATTGTTGCCGAAGGCGACGCGGCGCAGAATATTTTTGCCGGAAATGCTGACGTAGTCGCTCCAGGCCACGCCGTCCGTTGAACTGGCCGTGAACGGCGAGGAGCTCCCGACCGTACCTGGATCACCTCCGACAGCCAGAAACATGTTCAGTCCAAAGCCCATGCCGCGGATGAAATTCTTGTACTGCCCGTCTTTCGAACTGGTGACCCAGCTCGCGCCATCGCGCGAGACGGCGAAGATATTTTTGCCGCCATAGGTTCCGGCCGCGACGTAGCATCCGTTGCCGAAGCGCACGCAGCGGTAAACTTCGCCTTCTTTGCCGTATTGCTGATTTTTCCACTCACTCCCATTTTCAGAAACAAGGCGCTGGCCTTCATGACCGACGGCAACGAAGAGTCCGGCCACAGTCGAGCCGGCCGCCGAGGGCGGGGAAGGGTCACTCTTCTTTTTTGGATCGTCGGCCATCGCTTTGTTCCCGTTTGGCATGCAGCGCGTCAATCAAGCAGCAATGCGAGCATTCTCCGTTCGCCTATAATCAATGTTTCAGTGGTACTGCCCTGCAACAATCAAACAAGATCGGGCAAGCGCCCGTCGTATTGCGCTTCCTTGGACGTTTTGCTGTTACCGAAGGAGTCAACCTTGGCGCCCATGCGGTCGAGCATTTCCACATACAGATTGGCCATCGGAGTCTTGTCTTTGTAGCTGACCTGCCGGCCGGGCTTGATTGTCCCGCCCGCCTTTCCGCACAGCAGCGCGGGGTAATCCGTGCGGCCGTGTCCGCCATCGGCCATGTAGGACGTGTAGAGAATCATGCTGTTGTCCAGCAGTGACGAACCGCCTTCGTCGATCGCCTTCATCTTGCGGATCATCTCGGCAAACAGCTGCGTGTACCAGGCGTGAATCTGGCGGCAGGCTTCGCGCGCAATCGGGTCGGCATCTTGGACGCGTCCGGCGTTGCCCTGGTGCTCCAGCGTGTGGCAATGCCGTTCGTAGCCTACCGTGACAACGCCGGGGAACGACGCCTCGTCGCTGCCGACGGCCAGCGTAACCACACGCGTGGTGTCGGTCTGGAAAGCGAGCACCATCAGATCTGACATGGTACGGATGTATTCGGCATGCCGCTCCGGGTCGCGTTCGACCGGCTGCGTGATCTTGTAAATAGGCGTGCCTTCAGGCGGAAGATTTTTCGGCGCGTCAAGGGTCTTCGCGCCGGCCTGCGCTTCGAGGTATTCCTGGTACTGCCGCGCCTCGATGAACGAGATGCGCTTCTCGACCGAGCGCACGGAATGCAGGTACTCGTCGAGCTTGATCTGATCAGCCTTGCCCAGCTTTCCCCGCAGAGATTTTGCGTCTTCCAGCACCAGGTCGATGACGCTGCGGTCGTACGAATCTGTCCTGGCTGTCTGCTGAACGGCCTGGGCCATTGCAGCATGGCGCCGATTCCAATCCGGCACGATCAGCTTTCGCCCGCGGAACATGCGTTCAAAAACCAGGCGCGGGTTGGCTTCATAAGGCACCGGCGTATCGGCCGAGCGGTACGAATATTTCGTCTCGTGGTTGCTCAGCCCTATTTCGATGGACGGAAGATAACTGTCTTCGCCGACGGCTTCAGCCGCGGCCTGGTCGACCGATTTTCCCGCCGTGACTTTGCCATTAATTTTCCGCACAGAATCGGCGCCGGTGAGATGCAGGAACGCGCAGTGCTCATGGCCGTTGACGCCTTCACCTTTGCCGTGCTGCGCCAGGCCCGTCAGCAGCAGCAAATCGTCCTTGGCGAATTCAAGCGGCCGCAGGATCGAGGGCAGCTTGGTCAGCGGCCCGGGCTGCTTCATGCGCCAGGATTCGAGCACCGTTCCGCCGGTTACGGTGAAGATTCCCATGCGCAGCGGCGGCCCGGCTTTCTTTGCTTCGCCGCCGTACGCGCGCGCAGAAAAGAGCGATTCCATGAACGGCAGGGCCATCATGGCTCCCGCGCCGCGCAGCACCGATCGTCGTGAAAGGGTCATACGATTTTTCCTTAGTCGTGGCTTTCCACCGCCGCATCGATGTTGCGCCGATGCTGAAAGGGATAGCTGTTCACAATGCCGAGCACCAGCGACGAGAACGTGTAGCCGTTCTTTTCGAGCGCCGTCTTCGCTTCTTTGACGGGGCAGTCATCGAAATACTGCAGTTCGCGGCCGAGCGCGTACGTGAGCATCTGCTCAATGAGGTTCCGCACAAACGCGTCCTGGTTCTTCAGGATGATTTTCTTGAGCTCGCCGGCGCCGGCGAACTTTTCCCCGGTTGGCAGCTGTCCGCTGTTTTCGATGGGCTTGCCGCCGACTGAATCGCGCCAGCTTCCCACCGCGTCAAAATTCTCGAGTCCGAATCCCAGCGGATCAATCTTTTTATGGCACGCGGCGCAGGCACTTTGCGACGCGTGCATCGCCATCTGTTCGCGAAACGTTTTCGGCTCTTTGCCCTTCTGCTTCTCTTCCTTCAGAGTCCCCGCATCAGGCGGCGGTGGCGGTGGCGGCGTGCCGAAGATGACTTCGAGGATCCACTTTCCGCGCAGGGTTGGACTGGTTCGGGAGGTATGCGAAGTCAGTGCCAGGATGCTGCCCATGCCCAGCAGTCCGCCGCGATTGCTCTCCGGCTTGAGCGCCACGCGCCGCATCTCCGGACCTTTGACCTCCGGCAGGCCGTAGTGCTTCGCAAGGTCCTGATTGACGTACGTGTAATCAGCATTGAGCAGCTCAAGAACACTGCGGTTTTCTTCGCGGAGCTTATCGAAAAAGAGGCTCGTCTCGTCGTACATCGCCTGCCGCAGCTTTGTCGTGAACGTCGGAAAGAACTCGGTGCTCGGCCGCGCCTCTGCAAGCTTATGAATCTGCAGCCAGCGCGCAGCGAAGTGAGTCGTCAGTGCCTTGGCTTTGGGGTCGAGCAGCATGCGCCTGACTTGCGCTTCGAGCACCGCCGGCTCAGATAACTTTTTCTGAGCGGCAAGCTCCAGCAGGACTTCGTCGGGCATGCTGGACCACAGGAAATACGACAGGCGCGTGGCGAGTTCATAATCGCTGACGCGGTAGGCTTCCTGCGAGCCCTGCGGCGCACGGTCCTGCTCGATGCGGAAAAGAAAGTGCGGCGAGACGAGCACGGCCTTGAGCATCAGGCGCACGCCGTTTTCGAAGCGGTCGTTTTTCTTTTCCGCGATGTCGTAGAGGCGCATGAGCCGCGAAATTTCGTCGGGCTGCACAGGCCGCCGGAAGGCGCGCGCCGCGAAGCGTTCGATAATCTTCTGAGCGGCATCGCGTTTTGAAACACCGGCATCCGGCTTTGCAAAAAAGAGGCGCTCGAAAGCAGCCTTGTTCTTCTTGCGCTTATCTGCGTCCTCTTTCTTTTCGGTCGCCAGATCCATGGGACCAATAACCAAGTCCAGGATGCGGTCGGCTGCGGCGAAATATTTTTCCATCAGAACTGGCGGAAGAATGAGCGTGTTTACCAGGTTCGCGTAGCCATGGCCGGAGCTGTCATCGGGCATGCCCACAGCTGCCCCGGCGTCAAAATCAATACCGATGAGGTCGCGGATCGTGAGATTGTATTCGCTGCGGTTGAGGCGGTGAATCAGCGAGGGTCCCGGGTGGCGGTCAGCGGGATTCGAGCAATCAATCGTATTGGCGATCTGCTTCATCCACGCCGCGAGTTTCTCGCGTTCTGGCGGGAGCAGCTGGCGCTCTTCGGCGGGCGGCATTTCGAGGGTCTCGACCTGGATGGCCGCTGTGCGCCAGAGCTTGCGATGCTTCAGCAGAGATTTCTGATCTGTAAATGTGGAGAAGTCGGCGCCGCCTTTTTTCTTCTGGGGGCCATGGCACTTGATGCAATGTGCTTCAAGCAGCGGGCGGATGTCCTTGTCAAAGTCAGCACGAGCGGATTCCGCGGCCGGCAGCTTGGCTGCGAGCAGCACTAAAATGGGAAAGTGAACAAGTTTGAACATCGTGCGCAAAGGCAAGAATCCCTGTTGCTAAAACGTTTCACCAGACTCTACATTAGTGACGTACACCAGCTAAATCAATCATGAGAATTCTGGTTTGCAGCAAAACCTGCAAAACACGACGTGCACGGGTGAATTTCCTGAAGCGGCGCAGGAAAACTTTATTTAGAAAGTGTTTGTTTAAATTTCGTCAGACGCCTGTCTCAATGGTACATACATGTGGAACTCGAGGCGATCTCTTCATGCGCAAAGCGATGGTGCTGCTGCTCGCAATTTCTAATTGTCTGGCCGCGGCCGATGAAAAGCTTTTCACAACAACCGTTGCACCCATCCTGAAGCAGCATTGCGTGGAATGCCACGAACCCGGCAACAAAGAAGGCGAACTCGACCTCACGACGCTGAAGGGCCTGCTCGAAGGCGGCGATGAAGGCCCGGCGCTCACTGTTGGAAAAAGTGCCGAAAGCCGGCTGATCAAGAAAATCAGCGGCACGCGCCCGAAAATGCCCAAAGAACGCAAGCCGCTCTCAGCCGAGCAGATCCAGGCGCTCGCGGTCTGGATCGATAAAGGGGCGATCTGGCCTGAAGGCGTTGTCATCTCGCCGCCGCCGAGGAACAAATCCGGGCCAGACTTCTGGTCGTTTCAGCCCGTCAAACGCCCCGATGTTCCTGCAGCCAAAGACGACGCTGCCGCGAAATGGATCCGAACGCCGATCGACGCCTTCGTGCTTGCTAAATTAGCCGAACACAAGCTGGCTCCCTCACCAGAAGCAGACCGCCGCACACTGATCCGCCGTCTCTATTTCGACTTGATCGGACTACCGCCTGCGCCGAAGCAGATAGACGATTTCGTGAGCAATGCTTCGCCGGATGCGTATGAAAAGCTTGTGGAGGAACTGCTGGCATCGCCGCGCTACGGCGAACGCTGGGCGCGACACTGGCTCGACGTGGTTCACTACGGCGAAACGCACGGTTACGACAAGGACCAGCCGCGGCCGCACGCCTGGCCCTACCGCGATTACGTGATCCGCAGTTTCAACGAAGACAAGCCGTACACCCGCTTCATTCAGGAACAGATTGCCGGCGACGTTCTGCATCCCGGCACGCGCGACGGCATCGAGGCGCTCGGTTTTATCGCCGCCGGTCCGTGGGATCTGATCGGACACGTCGAGATTCCCGAAAGCAAGATCGACGGCAAAATCGCGCGCCACCTTGATCGCGACGACATGATCATGAACACGATTCAGACGTTTAACAGCGTCACGATCCAGTGCGCGCAGTGCCACAATCACAAGTTCGATCCCATTCCACAGGAAGAGTACTACAACCTGCAGGCGGTCTTTGCGGCGCTCGACCGCACCGACGTGAAATACGATGCCGACCCGGCCACGGCCAGGCAGCGCGCGGAACTGCAGGCGCGCCTCGCGACGATGCAGGCTCGCCGCACCTCGCTGGAGGAGGCCATCGTCAAGCGCGCTGGAGATGCGCTGAGTGCGCTCGATAAAAAAATCGCCGCAGCGCAGAAGCCGGGCTCGGTGAAAAGTTCGAAAGCCGACGCTTACGGTTATCACAGCAACATCGAAGCGATGCAGACTATTGCCAAGTGGGTGCAGATCGAACTCAAGCAGCCGGCGGCGCTGAGCACGCTGGTCGTCCATCCGTGCAAGGACGACTTTAACAACATTGGCGAGGGCTTCGGGTTTCCTGTCCGTTTCAAGATTGAGGTCTCGGACGATGCCGGCTTCGCTAATGCGACGATCATCGCCGATCAGACAGGGGCGGATTTCCCGAATCCCGGAATCAAAGCGCAGTCGTGGCCGGTGAACGGGCAGATGGTCCGCTTTATCCGTGTCACGGCAACGAAACTCGCTCCGCGCCGCAACGATTTCATTTTCGCGCTCTCTGAAGTCGACGCGATCGACATTACCGGAAAGAACGTCGCGCTCGGTGCGAGCGTCTCGTCGCTGGACTCAATCGAAGCGCCGCCGCGCTGGAAGCGGGAGAACCTCGTCGATGGCTACTATCCGGGCGTTGGCAAAGTCGATCCCGAAGAACTCAAGCGAATGAAAGATGAGCGCGCTGCCTTGCTGGCGCGGACGACGCTGCCTGAAGAGAAGAACGAAATCGATCAGATCGCGCGCGATATTGATTCGTCACAGTCTGCGTTGAAAAAACTACCGCCACAGATGACTGTTTACGCTGGCGCGGTCCACACCGGCAGCGGCGCTTTCCGTGGAACAGGTCCTGACGGCGGAAAGCCGCGGCCCATTTTCGTGCTCGATCGCGGCAATGTTCAGAAGCCGGGAAAAGCCGCCGCTCCAGGTGCGCTCTCGCTTGTCGCCGGGCTGCCATCCCGTTTTGAGATTCCGGAGGGCGCTCCAGAAAGCGCGCGCCGCGCGGCGCTGGCGAAATGGCTGACGGACGTGAACAATCCGCTTACGTGGCGCTCGATCGTGAACCGCGTCTGGCAGTATCACTTCGGGCGCGGCATCGTTGATTCTCCAAATGATTTCGGCGCCAATGGGCAGCGGCCGACGCACCCGGAACTGCTGACGTGGCTGGCGGCGGAGTTCCGGGATGGCGGCCAGTCGTTCAAGAAACTGCACCGGCTGATTGTCACGAGCTCGACATACCGCCAGAGTTCTGGCGCCAACGCTGAATTCGCCAAGGTCGATGCGGACAACCGTTTTCTCTGGCGCATGAACCGCCGCCGCCTGACCGCCGAAGAAATCCGCGACAGCGTGCTGCAGGTCGCCGGCAAGCTGGATCTGACGATGTACGGGCCGGGCTTTCAGGATTTCACAATCGACAAGCCGCAGCATTCGCCGCATTACCTGTACGACCAGTTCGATCCGAACGATCCGAAGGGACATCGCCGCGCGATCTACCGCTTTATCGTGCGCTCGCAGCAGCAGCCCTTTATGACCACGCTGGACTGTGCGGATCCGTCCATGCAGGTTGACAAGCGCAACGAGAGCATTTCGGCGCTGCAGGCGCTGGCAATGATGAACAACAGTCTCATGCTCGCAATGTCGAAGCACTTCGCCGCATCTCTTGAAAAGGGAGAAGGGGATTTAACTTCGCAGATCGAGCGCGGCTGGTACAGCGCGCTTGGGCGTAAACCGACACCCGATGAGCGCGAGAAGCTGACAGAGTACGCGAAGAAATTCGGGCTGAGCAATGCATGTCGATTGCTGTTTAACTTAAGCGAGTTCGTGTTCGTGGATTGAGGAATCGGGATGGCCCGGCCCCACGGGCCGGGTGGCGGAGGCACAGGAAGCCTCGGAACAGACGTTGCTCGTGAATGTGTGTACGCACTCTGGAAACAGCGTCTGTCCTGTAGCTTCTTGCCGCTGCGCGACCCGGCCCGTTGGGCCGGGCCACCCACTGAAGTGGAGTTAAGATGAAGCACAACACGTCGCCATTCCATCGTTGCGAGCACCACTATGCGCCGCAATCGCGCCGCGATTTTCTCTGGCAGTCCGGCGGCGGACTGGGCGGGATTGCACTTGCGGCGCTGCTGGGATCAGAAGGGCTGCTGGCAGACGAACCGAAGAGCCCGACACTGCCGGGGCTGGCCGGTCTGCCGCATCACAAACCGAAGGCAAAGCGTGTCGTCCAGATGTTCATGGCGGGCGCTGCGAGCCACATTGATCTGTTCGACTACAAGCCCGAACTGGTGAAGCGGCACGGCGAGAAATCGGATTTTGGCGAGCACGTCGAAGCCTTTCAGAACGGGCTTGGGCCGTGGATGAAACCGGCCTGGGAGTTCAAGCCCTACGGCCAGTGCGGAAAGATGCTCAGCGAAGTCGTCGCGCCGCTCGGCGCATGCGTGGATGACATCGCCTTCATTCACAACATGGTCGGTAAAACGGGCGTGCACAGCCAGGCCACGTATCTGCAGGCTACTGGCTTTCAGCTGCCCGGATTTCCGGGCATGGGCGCATGGATCAGCTACGGCCTGGGAAGCATGAATGCCAATCTGCCCACGTTCGTCGTGCTGCCAGACCACCGTGGATTCGCGTCAAACGGGCCGAAGAACTGGGACTCGGCATTTCTGCCCGCGCAGCACCAGGGCACCATTATTTATCCGGGCAAGCCGACGCCGATCGCCGATCTGTTTCCCGCAAAGGGCGCGGAGTTCATCACGCCGGAAAGTGAAATATCGGGGCAGGAAGTGCTGCAGCAGCTCAACAAAAAGCACGCCGCCTCGCACGAAGGCGATTCGCGGCTGGACGCGCGCATCCGCAGTTACGAGCTCGCCGCGCGCATGCAACTGGCGGCGCCGGAAGCGCTGGATATTTCAAAAGAGCCCGCTCATATCCTGAAACTCTATGGCCTCGACCACGGCAAGACGAGCTTTGACAAAGAAATCAATGCCATCGAGGAAACAGACTATTTTGGCCGCAAATGTCTGGTTGCGCGGCGGCTGCTTGAGCGCGGCGTGCGTTTCGTTCAAATCTGGTCGGGCAACGACAATGGTTTCCCGCGCCGCAACTGGGACTCGCACGAAGACGTTCCGCGCGATCACGGCCCGCTGGCAATGGGCATGGCGCGCGGTGCGGCGGCGTTGATCCAGGATCTAAAGCAGCGCGGCATGCTCGAGGACACGATTATTCTGTGGACCACCGAGTTCGGCCGGATGCCCAGCACGCAGGGCGGGAAAGGGCGCGATCACAATCCATACGTGTTCACCAATTGGCTCTGCGGCGGCGGCATCAAAGGGGGCGTCTCGCACGGCCCGAGTGATCAGTGGGGCTACAAGCCGCTGGATCGCGAGCATCCCACGCTTGTTTACGACGTGCACGCGACAGTGCTGAATCAGCTCGGCATTGATCACACGAAACTTACCGTGCGGCACAATGGCATCGACCGGCGCCTCACGGACGTTCACGGGCATGTAATTCCAGAAATTATCAACTAATTCAAACACGGCGGACGCCGTCGGTGTAATAGTACGTATACTTACTATTTAACCGGGGAGGGTCCGCCATGCTCGTTTCTGCTCGCTTTCTGCCAGTACTCACGTTGATCTGCAGTTCCGCGTGCTTCGCTGCCGGCTACGAAATCTGCGCCCATCGCGGAGCCTCCGTAGACGCGCCTGAAAACACGCTCGCGGCGGCAAAGCTGGCTTTCGACCAGGGCGCCGATTACGTCGAGTGCGACATTTATCTGAGCAGTGACGGCAAGCTTGTGGTGATCCACGACCACACGACCAAACGCACAACCGGGCAGGATGGCGAAGTCGAGAAGATGACGCTGGCGGAACTTAAAACCCACTTCGCCGGCGCGACATTCAAAGACAAGAAGTACGCCGAAGAAAGAATTCCGACGCTCGAAGAGTTGCTCAACATCGTTCCGAAAGGCAAGCGTTTGATCATCGAGATCAAAACAGCCAAGCCGGAAGCGATTACCGAGCTGAAGGCTGTGCTGGAGCGCACGAAAAAGTCGCCGAAGTCCGCCGAAATTTTCTCGTTCAACTTCAAGCAGCTGGAACTCTGCAAGAAGCTCATTCCCGAGTACGCATCGCACTGGCTGGTCGGTTACAGCGTCGATAAGGAAACGAAGAAGCCGAAGACGACGATCGACGAAGTAATATCCAAGGCCAAGGCCGGTAACATGAACGGCTTGAGCCTGGCGATCGCGTGGCCGATCGATGCTGAGTTTACGAAAAAAGTTCACGACGCGGGCTTAAAGCTCTTTGTCTGGAACGCGAATGATGGCCCCTCCGGCCGCCGCCTGCGCGATGCCGGCGTGGACGTCATCTGCACCGACAAGCCGGCGTTGATGGTCGCGGAGCTCAAGAAGTAGTTCAAGTTGTTAACGCGCGCAAAACTGTTAAATCAAGCGGATGAATCCGCGCGTTGTGACAGCGCTCAGCGTCACCATTCTTTTGTGGGCGTCCGCCTTTGCCGCCATCCGGATGGCGCTGGGCGCGTTCAGCCCGGGACCGCTGGCGCTGTTTCGCTTTGCAGTCGCCTCGGCCGCGCTTGCGCTGTATGGCAGTTTGAGGGGCGCGCGGCTTCCGCGAAAGGAAGATCTGCCGGCGTTGGCGCTCTGCGGATTGCTCGGTGTCGCCTACTATCACGTCTCGCTGAACTACGGGCAGGTAAAGGTGAAAGCCGGCGTGGCGGCCTTCCTGATTAATACCAGTCCGATCTTTACGGCGCTGCTCGCGCGTTTTTACCTGAAAGAAAAGCTGCGCCCGATTGGCTGGATCGGCATGTTCGTGAGCGTCAGCGGCGTGGTTCTGCTGGCATTAAAGGAAGGGCAGGGTTTCTCGATCGAAGCCTCGGCCCTGCTGATCGTTTCTTCCGCGGTTGCCGCGAGCATTTACACTGTGCGGCAAAAGTCGCTGCTGGAAAAGTACACGGCGCTCGAGTTCACAACGTATGCGTGCTGTGCGGGAACTTTCTTCATGCTCGTTTTTCTCCCGCGATGTCTGCGCGAAATGTCCACTGCGCCACTGACCGTCACACTTGCTGTCGTTTACCTCGGGCTTTTTCCGGCAGCGCTGGGTTATGCCTGCTGGAGCTACATCCTCTCGCAGCTGCCGGCGTCGACAGCGGTCAGCTACATGTATATCGTGCCGGTGATGGCGATGGCGATCGCCTGGATTTTCCTGGATGAACGCCCGGGCCCGCTGGCGCTTCCGGGCGGCGTGCTGGCATTGCTGGGAGTGATTCTGGTGCAGCGTTACGGCCGCGTCAGCGCGGCGGTCCCAGAGCCGGCGGCAGAAGCCAGCGCCGTCGCCGCAAAATAGATTTACTGTCAACGCGCTAGTTACCTGCGAGTAGTTAAAGACATGCGAAGCCTCCCCGCTCTTTTTTTCATGCTGCTTCTTGCCTCTGCGGTTCACGCGGCGGACTGGTATGCCTCGCCAACGGGAGAGTCCGGTGCCGCCGGCACGCGCGAAAAACCATTCGATATTGCCACCGCACTAATGAGCAGCAAAATCGCCGCAGGCGATACGCTGTGGCTGCTGGAAGGTGTGTATAAGCGCCGCCCCGATGAGCAATTTGATGTGAAGCTTGTCGGCGCGGAAGGCAAACCGGTTATCGTGCGGCCGGAGAGCGGCAAGCGCGTGACCATCGACGGCGGTTTACGCACGCAGAACCCGTCTGCTCATGTGTGGATCCGCGATCTTGAAATCATCGTCTCCGAGCCCCATCCCACGGAGCTGGTTGGACCGGGTTCACATCCGCCGGATTTCAAGCGGCCGTGGGG